>ENA-OPYU01000054-OPYU01000054.1-human-gut-metagenome-genome-assembly--contig:-NODE-54-length-38741-cov-5.484539_pt1 | contig 38741 bp, 29 predicted proteins | sample MGYA00242637_ERZ504482 | MGnify/ENA primary metagenome ERZ504482 (study PRJEB26092, sample SAMD00036237) | human gut metagenome | host: Homo sapiens | study: EMG produced TPA metagenomics assembly of... | reverse complement strand
GGGCGAGATCACCGACCTGGTGAGCGACCCGGCTCGCGTGGAGATCGCACCTGCCACGTCGACCGCCGACACCGTCGACCAATTTGTGTTCCCGGTGTCCATCGAGGCCAAAAAGCAGCCTGCTGCCCGAGTTCCTCAAGAAGGAGGGCCCGGAGCGCACTATCGTCTTTATGCGCACCAAGCACCGCGCCGACAGCTGCTGCCGTCGTCTGGAGCGCAAGGGCATCAAGGCCGCTGCGATTCACGGCAACCGCAGCCAGGCCCAGCGCGAGCGCGCGCTTTCTGCCTTCCGCGACGGCACCGTCGACGTACTGGTGGCAACCGATGTTCTCGCCCGCGGCATCGACATTAGCGACGTGCGCTACGTCGTGAACTTTGACGTGCCGGCCGAGCCGACCGACTATATCCACCGCATTGGCCGTACGGGCCGCGCCGGCGAGCTGGGCTGGGCCCATTACGTTTGTGACCGAGCAGGACGTCGACGAGTTCTACGAGATTGAGAAGCTCATGGACAAGACGGCCGATATTTACGAAGCGGGCGACCTGCACGTGGGCTCCCAACCCGCCCGCCGTTGACCCCGAGCGCGATCCTGCCGCCTTTTAAGGTGAAGAAGAAGACCAAGCGCGGCAAGTCCAAGAGCAAGAAGAAACTCGAGCAAGCGCGTCGCGACGGTAAGCGCAACGGCGACGATTACGGCGACGTTGCTGGTCGTTCCAACCGCGGTCGCGACGAGCGCCGCGGCGACGGCGAGCGTCCGAGCCGTCCCAAGCGCGGCGGCAAGACCCGCGTGCGCGAGGGCGTTCAGGCTCGCGTGGACGAGGCTGTGGAGAGCGTGGCCCGCGAGGTGGCTGCCGAGGAGCGCGGCGGTGCTGCCGCCGTCGAGCAGGCCCCGCGCGGTAACCGTGCCGAGCGTCGTGCCAAGCAGTTCCAGGGCGAGGCGCATCGCCGTCGCCGCGAGGACGAGGACCGCGGTGGCCGTCGTCGTGTCGATCGCGAGGACGAGGGCCGTGGCTCGCGTGGCGGCAAGCGCGGCTCGGGCGACCGTCGTCGTTCCGGTCGCGATGACGAGCGCGGTGGCCGTGATAAGCGTCGCGGCGGCGAGGGTCGCGGTGAGCGAGGTGCCCGTGGCGGTGAGTCCCGTGGCGGCAAGTGCTTTGAAGAGCGCGGTAGCCGCGGCGGCGAGCGTCGCGAGGGTGCTCGCGGCAATGGCGGCCGCAGCGGCGCTGGCCGTTCTAACGAGTCGCGCGATCGTCGTGATCCGCGTGCCAGCCGCGATCGTCGCGATGACTGGCGCAACTACGACGATACCCGCGAGGAGCGTCGTGGCGGCTATCGTGGCGGGCGTGGCGGCAACCAGGCCGGCTCCCGCGGCGGCCGCGCCGGCGGTCGCGATAACCGTGGCAGCTATGGCAACAGCCGTGGCGGCAAGCGCGGCGGCAGCTCCCGTCGTCCCGGTGACGGCGGCGGCAAGCGCAAATAGCATACGCATCGCCCACTAGAGCGAGGTGAACCAAGGGCCCTGAGCAACCACGCTCGGGGCCCTTTTTGTTTGCCGTATCCGATCGCTAGTTCAAATGTGATTTTCTCGGGAATGCATCTGGGGGATGCTGAGGACCTATTTTCCGCCATGCAGCAATGGGTCCTATGGGGTGCGCCGTGCATTTTTTGGAGTATTCTGCAGTTCGAGTTGTCTGCATATGATTCGACGTCGCCAACGGTGGCCTTCGGATATCCCTAGCGAGCGTTCCGAGTCAGATTTCGCCGTTTTCCGGAGCAGGGGCGCGTCATTCTCGCCATGTCGGGACTTAGAATGATACGGCGCCCTACAGTTTTGCCCACCCGCGGCGGTGCTGGCGCGGTCACGTTGCAGAATACTCCGTTTTTTTGCACGGGCCAGGATGGGGTACCTCAGGAGAACACGGCGGTATCCCGTAAATATATACAATCTGTACCGTAATTAATACAAAACGAAGAGGCAGACAGCGTAGGGTGGGTGCATTGGGGTGTTTGGTGCACCAAAACGGGGATCCCACGTACCGTATACTCTGGCTGGATGTGAAAACGGCTTGACGCGTTGCCAGGCGTAGGGGGAGGGTGCCTCGATGGACGTATTCGAAATTGTGTTTAGTCCGACGGGTGGAACGCGGAAGGTGTCTGGCCTTGTGGCCGGGGCGCTGGACAAAAATACCGTTACCGTCGATCTGACCGATAGCGGGCTAGATTTCAGCGCTGTCTCGATGACTGAGGACGACGTGGCCGTAATCTCTGTGCCGGCGTATGCCGGTAGAATCCCGGCTGTGGTGGCTGACCGGTTGGGCATGGTGCGCGGCAACGGGGCTCGGGCTGTTTTGGTTTGTGTATACGGAAACCGCGCGTTTGAGGACACGCTCGTAGAGCTGGAGGACGTTGCGAAGCGCGCCGGATTTAGGGTGGTTGCAGCGGTTTCTGCTATTGCTGAGCATTCCGTTGCTCGTCAGTTTGCTGCTGGGCGACCGGATGCGCAGGATGCGGCGCAGCTCGCAGAGTTTGCGCAGCAAATTCAGCAAAAGCTGTTGACTGAGGATGCATCCGAGCCCTCTATTCCCGGCAATCGTCCTTATAAACAAGCCGGAGGTCACCGCATGGCACCCGAGGCAACAGAGGATTGCGTCTCCTGCGGTGCATGCGCCGCGGCGTGCCCCGTTTGTGCTATCGACAAGGGCGACCCCAAGCGAGCAGCTGGCGAGGCGTGCATCTCCTGCATGCGCTGCATTGCCGTATGTCCGCGAGGCGCTCGCAAGCTTGATCCCAACAAGCTATCCGCTGTTTCCCAGATGCTGAGCAAGGCTTGCGTCGTGCGGAAGGAATGCGAGCTCTTCATCTAGTGCATACGAAATTGGTGCATTGGGGACAGGCTAATCTGCACCAACCTGGTGCAAACAAACCTGTCCCCAACGCACCAGAGTGAGGAGTGCCCCTGGGTGCCGGCAGAAAAGGAACGTCCCTAAGTGCCGCCTAAATACCGTTTATCGAAGAAAAAATTACCGCTCACCGGTCATAATGATTGTTCTGGCTTTGGGCTTGTCTACAATAACTCCCGTAAAAAGAAATGCGGAAGGTTACCGAGTCCCTCGGACGTGGGCCTAACCAAAGTCTTTGAACGGGTGTGTCTCTATGGATGCATTCGCTTGATTTTGGTTGGGCTATATTTTTGAAGGGACATGCCACCATGGGTTTCTTTTCTCGCCTGATGGGCGGTTCGGATGAGCAGAAGACTGCAGCTTCCGAGTTCGAAATCCTCGCTCCCGTTTCCGGCGAGCTTGTTCATCTAGAAAATACCAATGACCCCGCTTTTAGCAGCCGTGCCGTGGGCGATGGCGTTGCCGTGGTTCCCCAAGAGGGAACGGTGTGCGCTCCTGTTTCCGGCACCGTCGCGGCGCTGTTCCCGACCGAGCATGCACTGGGCATCATGTCCGACGACAGCTCTGCTCAGGTGATGCTGCATATCGGAATCGACACTGTTAAACTTGAGGGCAAGGGCTTCCATGCGCTTGTTGCCCAGGGTGACCATGTCGACGCGGGCCAGCCCCTCGTCGAGGTCGATTTCGACGCGGTCCGCGCCGCCGGCTTCGATCCCACGGTCTTCGTTATCGTGTGCGAGCGTTCGGAGAACTCGACTCTTCGTGAGCACGCTTCCGGCCCTGTTGCTGTTAAAGAGCCTGTCGTCTGGCTTTCCGAGTAAATTCTTGTGGTGGGTACCGTGGTTATCAAGCGAGTTTTCAACAACAACGTCGCAATGGTCACTTCGGACGATGGCTCTGAGCTCATCGTCATCGGTCGAGGCCTCTGCTTTGGCCGTCATGCCGGCGACGCTATCGATGAAGCATCGGTCGAAAAGACCTATGCGCTGCAGGAGGGCACTTCTCAGGATTCGCGTACGATTGACCGCTTGGCACATCTTTTGGAGTCCATTCCCACCGTCAACCTCGTGATTGCCGAGGACATTGTTCAGATGCTCCGTCGAGAGCTCAATGTTGATATCAACGACAAGATTCTCATTGCTCTTGCAGACCATATCAGCCTTGCTTTGGAGCGCGAGCGCAAGGGCGTCCCCTGCGAGAATCCGTTGCTGCTCGAGATCCAGCAGTTCTATCGCAAGGAGTATGCGCTTGCGGGCCGTGCGCTGCAGATTGTCAAGGAGTATATGGGCATCCAGATGAGCGAAGAAGAGCAGGGTTTTATTACGCTGCATATCGTCAACGCCACCATGCCGCAACGCTCCGACCGTCTCATCATCTCGGTTCAGCTTGTTCGCGACGTGCTCGCGATTGTTTCCGAGCGCTATGCTACGACCCTCGATGACACCTCGCTGCCCTATGAGCGTTTCGTTCGTCACCTGCAGTTTTTTCGCGCAGCGAGCGCTCGATCCTGCGGCCGGGCAAATCAATGGCGACGCGCTGTTCCGAATCGATGAAACGGCGTATCCGTGCGTGTTCTCGTGCGCGGACGCCATAGCCGCCCACTTGTCGTCTACCTATAACGTTGTCGTTACCAATGCCGAGAAGAGTTATCTCGCGTACCACATTGTTAACCTGCTTGGAGAACCTGGTCTCTAGGCATAACGTGCCCACACATCGATTGATATAAGGCAGGGCTTATGGCCTTGTCCAGGGCACATCTGTCTTAATTTGCGGAAAAGGAAGGGGAGTACCGCTATGACCGCAAAAAAGAAGTTCAATTTCAAAGCGCCGTTGGAGGTGTTCGCGAAGTCGATCGTTCAGCCGATGATGTATCTCTCGGTTGCCGGCATCCTGCTCATCGTGGGCATCATTCTGACCAACAAGACCATCTGCGCCGTGATCCCTGTGCTGGGCTCCGGTCCGTTCCAGCTTGTGGGCGCCGTTGTCTATCAGTCGCTGATGTTTATCATCAACAACCTCTCGATTTTGTTCTGCGTGGGCATCGCCGGCGCCATGGCAAAGAAGAACAAGGGCCACGCTTCGCTGATCGCCCTGATGTCGTTCTTCCTGTTCCTGCAGGCTAACAACATCGTGCTCAACGCCACCGGCTCTCTTGCCGAGGCGAGCGGCATGCTCGGCCTTACCGGAACCGGCCAGAGCACCGTTATGGGCATTCAGGTGCTCGATACCGGCGTGTTTGGCGGCATCATTCTTGGTTGCATCACCGGTGCCGTGTTCAACAAGTACTCGAACAAGCAGTTCCCCATTGCCCTTTCGATGTTCTCGGGCGTTCGCTTCCCGTTCCTGATCATGATCATCATCTCCTGGATCATGGGCGCTGGCTTCTGCATCGTTTGGCCTCCGGTTCAGGGTGCCATCTCCTCCGTTGCCGGCATCATTAAGGAGTCGGGCAACATCGGTCTGTTTATCTACGGCATGCTCAACAAGCTGCTCGTTCCCACCGGTCTGCACCACCTCATCTACACCCCGTTCCAGTTCTCCGATGTGGGTGGCACCCTGACGCTGGGCGATCAGGTTATCGCCGGCGCCTATCCCATCCGTGTCGCCGAGATGGCAATGACGGGCCAGCCCTTCTCCGATAGCACGTATTTCAACAGCTACACCTTCAACAACCTGTGGCCCTACATCGGTATCGGTCTCGCCTTTATCTTCACCGCCTACAAGCAGAACAAGGACAAGACCAAGGCCGTTATCATCCCGCTGATCATCACCGCCGTGCTTTCCTGCGTGACCGAGCCCATGGACTTCCTCTTTGTCTTTGCCGCTCCCGTGCTCTTTGTCGTTCACTCGGTTCTTTCCGGCATCTTCCTGGTTCTGCTCAAGGTTCTCTCCGTGCCCGCTTCGACTGCAGGCGGCATCATCAACATCGTGGTTTCCAACCTGGTTCTTGGTGTCGATAAGACCAACTGGCCGGTTATGCTGGTGCTTGGAGTCGTCAACGCCGCTCTGTACTTCTTCCTCTTCACCTTCCTTATTAAGAAGCTCAACCTCCACACGCCTGGTCGCGAGGAGGACTCCGAGCTCGCCGAGTCCGTTGCCGAGGGCGAGGCCGCCGCGTCTGTCGCGGTGAAGCAGGGCGCTGTTGCCGCAGCTCCCGCAGAGGGCGTCGATGCAGGTATTGCCGACCTGGTCGCAGGTCTTGGCGGCAAGGACAACATCGAGGAGCTCGAGAACTGCTTTACGCGTCTTCGCGTGAACGTTAAGAACCCGGACCTCATCGATGAGAACCTCATCAACCACGTGCCCAACAGCGGCATCAACCGCAACGGCAACAATATCCAGATCATCTTTGGCATGAAGGTCGCCGAGATGCGCGACAAGGTCGAAAACGCAATTGAGAAGGAGCAGTAAACAATGATCATTACTCTGTGTGGTGGCGGATCCACCTTTACCCCTGGCATCGTCAAGTCCATCGCTCTGCGCAAGGACGAACTCGACGTTGACGAGATTCGTCTGTACGACATCAACGAGGAGCGCCAGCGCAAGATCGGCGTGCTCGTGGACTGGATTCTGCACGAGGACCTCGGCCTGGACATCAAGCTCACGGTGACCACCGACAAGGAGACGGCTTTTACCGACGCGAGCTTCGTGTTTGCCCAGATGCGCGTGGGCGGCTACGCCATGCGCGAGCAGGACGAGAAGATTCCGCTGCGCCATGGCTGCGTGGGCCAGGAGACCTGCGGTTGCGGCGGCCTTGCCTACGGCATGCGCACCATCTTCCCCATGGTCGAGCTGATCGATGACGTCGAGAAGTACGCCAAGAAGGACTACTGGATTCTCAACTACTCCAACCCTGCTGCCATCGTCTCCGAGGGCTGCCGTGTGCTGCGTCCCAACGCTCGCATCATCAACATCTGCGACATGCCGATCGCGATCATCGACGTGGTTTGCGCCGCACTCGATATCGACAAGAAGGATGTCGAGTACGATTACTTTGGCCTCAACCACTTTGGCTGGTTCACCTCGATTCGCCACAAGGGCGAGGAGGTGCTCCCGCAGCTGCGCGAGTACATCAAGGAGCACGAGATTCTGCTGCCCGATTCGTACCTCAAGGGCATGGGCTCGCTGATGTCCAAGAAGCCCGAGGAGGCCACTGACGAGCACCCCGAGCAGAACCGCCACACCAAGGGCAGCTGGTACTACGTCTGGAAGGGCGAGTACGAGATCATGGAGTGCTTCCCGGAGTACCTGCCTAACACGTATCTGAACTACTACCTGCAGCAGAAGGAGTTCGTCGAGCATTCCAACCCCGAGCGCACCCGAGCTAACGAGGTTGAGGAGACGCGCGAGAAGAACCTCTTCGACGGCATCGACCACTACGAGAAGACGGGCGAGATCGACGAGAGCACGTTCTACGCGGGCAGCCACGGCGACTGGATTGCCGATCTGGCTATCGCTCTGAAGAACGACACCAAGCAGCGCTTCCTGGTCATTTGCGAGAACAAGGGCGCTATCCCCAACATGCCCTACGACGCTATGGTCGAGCTGCCTGCCTACATTGGCAAGAATGGCCCCGAGGTCATCAGCCGCGACAACATTCCTCTGTTCCAGCAGGGCCTCATGATGCAGCAGCTGAACTCCGAGAAGCTCGTGGTCGAGGCTACGATCGAGGGTTCTTACGAGAAGGCGCTCAAGGCCTTTACGCTCAACAAGACCGTGCCGTCGATGAAGGTCGCCAAGGAGGTTCTCGACGACATGATCGAGGCCAACAAGGGTTACTGGCCCGAGCTTAAGTAAAAGCAACAGGGTCGCTGGCCGCATACCTGGAGCAATGCCCCGTCCACGTGAATTGCGTGGGCGGGGCATTGTCATTTGGTAACGCGTTTTATCAAATATGGCATTTATCTGCGGTAATGTTCTATTTCACCGCCGAGGGTGACATTTCATACCGCCTGCCGAACTGCGTGGAGACCTAACAACTTTTTAGGTCAGTGTTGTGCGTGTAGCAACTTCGCTCGGTTTCGCCTCCGGGCTGCCATGTGAGAGGGGATCTTATGGCTCGACTGCACGTAATGGAACGCAGCCACGCTCAGGCCGTCATGGACGACCTGCACGATGCGCTCGGACGCCGTCTGGCGGTGAGTTCGCTCGCCCCGTGTCCCGTTGAGTTTACGGCAGCGCTCGTTAACCTGTGCTCCACCCAGAGCTGCGGCAAGTGCACACCCTGCCGTGTGGGCCTGAGCGCGCTGAGCGACTTGCTCGCCGATGTGCTCGAAGGGCGCGCCGATGAGTCCACGCTCAACCTGATTGAGCGCACGGCCCGCACCATCTACCTTTCGAGCGACTGCGCCATCGGCTACGAAGCCGGCGCCATGGCACTCACGGCCATTCGCGGCTTCCGTGACGATTTTGAGCATCACATCCGCGAGCACTCCTGCGGCTTTGACCGCGAGGCCCGCGTCCCGTGCGTCTCGGGCTGCCCGGCGCACGTCGACATTCCCGGTTACATCTCGCTCGTCGAGGCCGGCCGCTATGCCGACGCCGTCAAGGTCATCCGCAAGAACAATCCGCTGCCGCTCGTCTGCGGCCTGGTGTGCGAGCATCCCTGCGAGATGCACTGCCGCCGTGGCATGGTCGACGACCCCATGAACATCCTCGCCCTCAAGCGTTTTGCCGTCGAGCACAGTGACCTCAACGACCACAAGCCGCATGTAGTGGACAACACCGGCAAGCGCGTCGCCGTGATCGGCGGCGGCCCGGCCGGCCTTTCCTGCGCCTACTACCTGGCCGTGATGGGCCATAAGGTGACCATCTTTGAGCAGCGCCACCACCTGGGCGGCATGCTGCGCTATGGCATCCCCAGCTATCGTCTGCCGCGCGAGCGCCTGCAGGCCGAGATCGACTGGATCTTGAGCGCCGGCATCGACGTTGAGCTCGATCACTCCGTCAACGGCGAGGAACTTGCCCGCCTGCGCGACGAGTTCGATGCCGTCTACCTGGCCATTGGCGCCCACAGCGATAAGAAGCTCGGCCTTCCGGGCGAGGAAGCGCTCGGCGTGGAGTCGGCCGTCAAGATGCTGCGCGCCATCGGCGACGACGAGCTGCCCGACCTGAGCGGCCAGCGCGTGTGCGTCATCGGCGGCGGCAACGTGGCCATGGACGTGGCGCGCTCCGCCGTGCGCTGCGGTGCCGAAAAGGTGAGCATCGTCTACCGCCGTCGCATCTGCGACATGACGGCCCAGGACGCCGAGATCGCCGGCGCCCAGGCCGAGGGCTGCGAGGTGCTGGAGTTGACCGCCCCGCTCGCTATCGAGACGGGCGAGGAAGGTCGCGTGAGTGGCCTGCGCGTGCAGCCGCAGATTATCGGCGCGCCCCGTCGTGGGCGTCCGGCCCCGCGTGCCGCCGCCACGCCCGAGCGCGTCATTCCCTGCGAGCGCGTGTTTGTGGCCATTGGCCAGGACATCGATTCCAAGCCGTTTGAGGACATGGGCATCGCTTGTAAGTGGGGCTGCGTGGTCACCGATTCGGATGGCGCCGTGCCCAACTTCGATGGCCTCTTTAGCGGCGGTGACTGCCAGACCGGTCCCGCCACCGTCATCCGTGCCATCAACGCCGGCCGCGTGGCTTCGGCAAATATCGACCGCTACCTGGGCTTTGACCACAAGATCAAGCTCGAGGTCGAGCTGCCGACCGTCCAGTTTAAGGGCAAGCATGAGTGCGGCCGCTGCGAGCTGGGCGAGCGCGAGGCCGGCGAGCGTATTCACGATTGGGATCTGGTCGAGCAGGGTCTCACCGAGCAGGAGGCGCGCCAGGAGGCGAGCCGCTGCCTGCGTTGCGATCACTTTGGCTTTGGCGCGTTCCGCGGAGGGAGGAACCTGGAATGGTAGAGCCCAACAACACCACCGTCAGCGACAACACCGAAAACGGAGCGCATAACATGGTCAAGCTTACGATCGATAATTGCGAGGTCGTGGTTCCCGAGCACACCACGATCCTGGATGCGGCCAAGTCCGCCGGCATCCAGATTCCCACCCTGTGCTACCTGCGCGATCTAAACGAGATCGGCGGCTGCCGCGTATGCGTGGTCGAGGTTGAGGGCTGCGACCAGCTGGTTGCCGCCTGCAACAACTACGTGCTCGACGGCATGGTGGTCCACACCAACAGCCCCAAGGCCCGCGAGGCGCGTCGCACCAACGTGCAGCTGCTGCTGTCCCAGCACGACTCGCGCTGTACGAGCTGCGTGCGCAGTGGTAACTGCAACCTGCAGACCATCGCCAACGACCTGGGTATCTTCTATCTGCCGTACGAGCAGCACCTGGCGCGCGAGGGCTGGGACTTCGATTTCCCCATCATCCGCGAAAACGACAAGTGCATTAAATGCATGCGCTGCATCAAGGTGTGCGAGAGAGTGCAGGGACTAGGGATTTGGGACCTGACCAACCGCGCCACGCATACCGCCGTGGGTACCCGCGGGCGCGCGCCGATCGGCAAGACCGATTGCGTCGCGTGCGGCCAGTGCATTACACATTGCCCGACGGGCGCACTGCGCGAGCGCGACGATACCGAGACCGTGTTCGACGCCATCGCCGATCCCGACAAGATCGTGCTGGTGCAGATCGCGCCGGCCGTGCGTAGCGCTTGGGGCGAGGAACTCGGCATGTCTCGCGAGGAAGCCACCGTTGAGCGCTTGGCTTGCGCGCTGCGCCGCGTGGGCTTTGAGTACGTGTTCGATACCGATTTCTCGGCCGACCTCACCATTATGGAGGAGGGCTCCGAGCTGCTCGAGCGCCTGGGCGCCGCCGCCAAGGGCGAAGGTGACAGCCGCGGCTGGCCCATGTTTACGAGCTGCTGCCCGGGTTGGGTTCGCTTTGTGAAGGCGCGTTATCCGGAGTTTGTCGACAGCCTGTCCACGTCAAAGTCGCCGCAGCAGATGTTCGGCGCCATCGCCAAGACGTACTACGCCAAGGTGCTGGGCGTGGAGCCCGAGCGCCTGTTCGTGGTGTCCGTGATGCCGTGCACGGCCAAGAAGGCCGAGTGCGCGCTGCCGAGCATGATGGGCGAGGGCGGCGCGCCCGACGTGGACGTTGCGCTGACGGTGCGCGAGATGGTGCGCATGATTCGCGCGAGCCACGTGAGCGTCGACACGCTTACCGAGGAGCCGCTCGATACGCCGCTGGGCTTCGGCACGGGCGCGGGCGTGATCTTTGGCGCCACGGGAGGCGTGATGGAGGCTGCCGTGCGCTCGGCCTATTACCTGGTGACGGGCAAGAACCCCGATGCGGATTTCTTTACCGACGTGCGTGGCCTGAATGGCTGGAAGGAGGCCGTGGCCGATATCGATGGCACCAAGGTGCGCGTCGCCGTGGCGCACGGGCTGGGCAACGCTGCCCGTCTGCTCGATGCGATTCGCGACGGCCGTGCGAGCTATGACTTCGTCGAGGTCATGGCGTGCCCGGGCGGCTGCGTCGGTGGCGGCGGTCAGCCCATCCACGACGGCTGCGAGCTGGCGGCCGAGCGCGGCCAGGTGCTGTGGGGCCTGGATGCCGCTGCGGACATTCGCTTCTCGCACGAGAACCCCGATGTTCAGGCGTGCTACCGCGAGTTTTTAGGCGCGCCGCTCTCGCCGCTGGCCGAGGAGTTGCTGCATACCGACCATCACGCCTGGTCGATGCCTAACGAGGGGGCGTGCTAGCGATGCGCGCGTTTAATGTTGAGATGTCGCGCCGGGGGTTTGCCTCGGCGCTCGCCGCGGGTGCGTTGTCGCTTGCGCTGGTTGGCTGTGGTGGCGGGGCTGCATGTGCCGGGTCCGACGCGGGCTCGACTGCCGCGGACGGCGCCGGTGCTGCTGCAGAGCCGGTCGAGGTGCACGTCGCCTCGCTCAAGGGGCCGACCTCGATTGGCCTGGTGCAGTTTATGGACCAGGCGGCCGATGGCGAGACGGACAATGAGTTCGACTTTGCGATCAACACTGCCGCCGACGAGATCGTGCCCAAGGTCATTCAGGGCGATATCGACATTGCCCTGGTGCCAGCCAACGTGGCGAGCGCGCTCTACAACAAGACCGAGGGCGCGGTGCAGGTCATCGACATCAACACGCTGGGCGTGCTGAACGTTGTGACGGGCGATGCGAGTGTGGCCTCGTTTGGCGACCTGGCGGGTCGCACCGTCTACATGACGGGCAAGGGCACGACGCCGGAGTACGTCATGAACTACCTGCTGGAGCGCGCGGGCCTGACCGGCCAGGTGACGCTCGAGTTTAAGAGCGAGCCCACCGAGGTGCTGTCGGCGTTGCTTGCCGATCCGTCTGCCGTGGGCGTGCTGCCGGAGCCGTTCAAGACCGCTGCTATCGCCAAGAGCGAGGGCAAGCTGTCGGCACCGGTGAGCCTGACCGATGTGTGGGACGAGCTGGCAGGAGACACGGGCTCGCGCTTGCTGACGGGTGTGACCGTGGTGCGCCGCGCGTTTGCCGAGGAACATCCCGAGGCCGTGGCGGAATTCCTGAGCTGCCATGAGGCGAGCGTGAAGGCTGTCAATGCGGCGCCGTCAGACTGGGCGCAGGCCGTGGTCGATGCGGGCATCGTGGATAACGCCACGATTGCCGAAAAGGCGATTCCCGGGTGCATGCTCGTGTGTCAGACGGGCAAGGATATGAAGGCGGCACTTAGCGGGTATCTGCAGGTGCTGTCCGACGCGGACGCGAGTGCCGTGGGCGGCAAGCTCCCGGCTGATGATTTTTACTACATGGAGTAGCCCGTGCGTGCGTTTGCTCGACAAATGACAGAGCGTATGAAGGCGGTGGCGGCAGCAGGTGCCGTCGCCGCCTTTTGGCTTGCCGTGTGGATGCTGGTGGCGGCGCTGGTGGCGCAGCCGCTGATTTTGCCGGGGCCGGGCGCTGTTGCAGTGGCGTTGCTGCGGCTGGCATGCGATGCCGGCACGTGGGCGATTCTGGCGGGCTCGGGTGTGCGGATTCTGGGCGGGCTGGCGCTTGCCGCGGTATGCGGCGGCGTGCTCGCCGGAGTCTCGTCGCACTCGCGGACGTTTGCCCACCTGGTGGCGCCGGCGCTTTCGTTTGTTAAGGCGACGCCGGTTGCCTGCGTAGTGGTCCTGCTGCTCATTTGGCTGGGGTCGGCGTGCGTGAGCATTGCGGCGGTCTTTTTGATGGCGCTGCCGGGCGTGTATTTCTCACTGGTCGAAGGCTTGTCGCAGGTGGATAAGCCACTGGAGCAGATGTTTCGTCTGCATGGCGTGCGGGGCTGGCGACTGTTTTGCGCCCACACCTGGCGCGAAGTCCTGCCGTTTGTGCTTTCGTGTGCGCGTGCCGTGATCGGCATGAGCTGGAAGGCCGGTGTGGCAGCCGAGCTGATCGGCATGGCGGTGGGCACCGTGGGTGAGCGCATCTATCAGGCGAAGCTTTTGATTGAGACGGCCGACCTGCTGGCTTGGACCGTGCTGGTCGTTGCCGCCTCGTGGGCGTGTGAGCGCGTGCTGGTGTGGCTGCTGCGGGTTTCGGGGCCCGTGGCGTGGGGTGCGGCCGTGCGGGCGCATGGGCATGGGCTGCGCGGGCGTGCGAGGGCTGCGGGCGATGGCGCTGCGGCGGAGCTTGCGCTTGCCGTGGGCGATCGCGCGCCCTGGGCGCCGGCGCTCGACGGACTGGTGCTCAACGTGCCCGCGGGTGGGCGTATCTGTGTGATGGGCGCCTCGGGTGCGGGTAAGTCGACGCTCCTTGCCCTTGCGGCAGGGGAGTGCGCACCGTGCTCGATGGTGTTTCAGGATGCACGCTTGGTCGAGTCCGCCTCGGCGCTGGATAACGTGCTGGTGTGCGCCGATGCACGCGTGGACGCCTCGAGTGCTGCGGCCCTGTTGCGCTTGCTGGTGCCGGGGGTCGATGTGCATGCTCGCGTGGCCGAGCTTTCGGGCGGGCAGCGCCGTCGCGTCGAGATCGCTCGAGCCCTGCTGTGCCCGGGCGGCGCGGTGATTCTTGACGAGCCCTTTACCGGCTTGGATGCCGCCGCGCGCGATGTGACGGCCGACGCTGTGCTCGACTTGCTCGACGGCCGCATGCTCCTGCTTGCCACGCACGACACCGCCGATGCTCAGGCCCTCGATATCTCGGATATCATCACGCTCTAAATACTAACTCAGCAACAAAATGATCCGTTTTCCTCCGTCTCCATGGGGTCGGGTGTGGTATTCTATCTGCGGGGTAATACTTAGGGTTACCAAGTAATACCAACGCAGCAGAAACAAACTCCGGATGCGGGCCAATCGGGTTGCCTTCACAGCCCGTCGCCCAGCCGCGTGGCCCGCATCTATCCGCACCACCGTCGTTTCAAAAAGGAAGCGCCATGGCAGAACACATGACCCCGGTTGTCGCGAAGGTCTTGCCCGAGGAAAAGGCGGCCTTCGCGGCGGCAACCCAGCTCGTGGGCACCACGCCGTCCAACGCCATCCGCATGTTTATCGCCGCGTTCAATCGCTGCGGCACCTTCCCGTTCGACATCTCGCCCAACGGGGCCTTTGGCATTTCGCCCGATTCTCATCAACAATGACTGTCCCAAACTGCCGGCACTTAGGGACGTTCCTTTTCTGCCGGCAGTTAAGGAACGTCCCTAAGTGCCGGGTTTTGAGGAGGTTGGCATGCTCAATGCGCTGGTTTGGGCGCTTGCCTGTTTTGGTGTCGTCGCTGCCGATATTGCCCTGAGCATTGTTTTGTTCTCCGCGCTGGACATCGTGTCGGCACTGACGGGTTTCCCGATCGACAATCTCGATATTCAATGGTTTCAGGCCTCCGCTCAGACGGCGTCGTTTTTGATGGCGCTGCTGTGGTGGCGCTATCTGTGGCCCCGCTCCTTCATGGCGCGCCGGCAAGGTGAACGCCCGCTCGGCGGGGGAGCAAATGCTGCATGGAAGCGCATCGCATGCGTTGTCGTGATCGGCCTATCCATACAGGTGGTCATTAGCTACCTATGCGACGGCGTGCTGTCGCTGCTGCCCGAGGTTGCGGCGGACTATAGCGAGCTCGTCGAGGAAACAGGCTTGGGCGATACCAACCTTCTTGCCGTCCTGACCACGGTGCTCGGCGCTCCGTTTTGCGAGGAGTTGCTGGTGCGCGGCATTGTTTTTGAGTTTTCGCTACGAGCGTTTAATCCGCAGTGCCGCCCGCTTTGGAAGCGCAGGCGTCGTGCGAGCGCGCAGGACGGCGCCATGGTGCCCTGGGCGGCACCAAGCACGTGGGGTATCGCCGCGGCGATTGTGCTGCAGGCGGCAATCTTCGGTTTTATGCACATGAACTGGGTACAGGGCTGCTATGCGGGTGCCGCCGGCCTCATCTTTGGCTGGGTGCTCGTGACCACCGGAAAGCTCCGCTACACGATCCTGCTGCACTTTGCCTTTAACGCCGGGTCGTACCTGATGGGTCTGTTGTGGTTTGTGAACACACCGCTCGACGTGGTAATCACGGTCGCTATCGCCGGCGTCATCCTCGTTGAGGCTATGCGCTCGCTGCGCCACGCGTGTGGGATGGGCGCAGCGAGCGCGCCGCTGCCCTAGTTGCGACGCCCGCCTCCGTTGGCGCCCTGACGCCCCTGAGCTGCACGGTTGCGCCCGGCAGTGTTCTGTGCACGCGACATGCCGCCGTGCCCCTTGCTGCCTTTGGGTCCCTTGCCGCCAGCGCCACCGTGCGGCTTGCCGCCTTTCTTGCCGGTGCCATGCCCACCGCCAGCAGACGTCTCACCCGGGCGCGGCGGCACGGGGCGGATTAGACAGTGTTTGGTGTAGCCGATCAGGTCACGACGCCCGGCCTTTTCCAGCGCCTCGCGCACGAGCTTGTAGTTCTCGGGCTTGCGATACTGAATCAGCGCACGCTGCATGGCCTTCTCGTGCGGGTCGCGTGCCACATAGATCGGCTCCATGGTGCGCGGGTCTACGCCGGTGTAGTACATGCAGGTCGACATGGTGGACGGCGTGGGGTAGAAGTCCTGCACCTGCTCGGGCATGTAGCCCATGTCGCGTACGGCTTCGGCAAGGTCCACGGCCTCCTTCATGGTCGAGCCGGGATGGCTCGAGATCAGGTACGGCACCACGTACTGCTTGAGTCCGTATTCGCGGTTCAGGCGTTCAAATTTACGGCAGAACGCATCGTAGACGGCGCGGCTCGGTTTGCCCATTACGGAGAGCACCGCGTCGCTCACGTGCTCGGGCGCTACGCGTAGCTGGCCCGAGACATGGTGTTCCAGCAGCTCGCGCAAAAACTCGTCTGAGGCATCGGCCATGGTGTAGTCGAAGCGAATGCCGCTCCTCACAAAGACCTTCTTGACGCCCGGCAGCTGGCGCAGGTCGCGCAGCAGCTGCGTGTAGCCGCTCTCGTCGACCACCATGTTCTTGCATACGCTCGGCCACAGGCAGCGCTTGTTCTTGCACACGCCGTGGGTGAGCTGTTTGTCGCAGGCAGGACGGCTAAAGTTGGCCGTCGGTCCACCCACGTCGTTGATGTAGCCCTTAAACTCGGGATCGCGCGTGAGCAGCTCGGCCTCGCGCATGATCGAATCGTGGCTGCGCATCTGCAGCACGCGGCCCTGGTGGAAGGTGAGCGCGCAAAACGAGCACTCGCCAAAGCACCCGCGGTTGGAGCTGATCGAAAACTTGATCTCGGCAAAGGCCGGTACGCCGCCCGCCGCGTCGTAGTCGGGATGCCAATCGCGGGCGTAGGGGAGCTCGGCGACCTCGTCCATCTCGTCGGTGGTGAGTGTTGCCGATGGCGGGTTCTGCACCACATAGACGCTGTTGGGATAGGGCTCTACCAGGCGATGACCGGTGATGGGGTCCATATTCTGCTGCTGCACGTTAAAGCTGCGCGCGTAGTTGAGCTTGTCGGCGGCAAGGTCGTCCCAGCTGGGCAGCAGGTCGTAGTCGTAGACCTCGTCGAGCGAGCTGGTGCGGTAGACGGTGCCGTTGATGTAGGTGATCTGATCGACGGGCAGTCCCGCGTCGAGCGCGTCGGCGATCTCGACAATCGCGTGCTCGCCCATGCCGTAGATGAGGATGTCGGCGCCCGAGTCGAGCAGTACCGAGCGCTTGAGCTTGTCCTGCCAGTAGTCGTAGTGGGCCAGACGACGCAGGCTCGCCTCGATGCCGCCGATGATAATGGGGGCGTCCTTGAACGTTTGGCGGATGAGGTTGCCGTAGACCGTGACGGCGCGGTTGGGGCGTGACCCTCCTCGCCACCAGGGGTATAGGCGTCGGTGTGGCGGCGGTGCTTGGTCACCGAATAGTGGTTGACCATGGAGTCCATGTTGCCGGCGCTGACGAGAAAGCCCAGGCGTGGCTCGCCGAGCACCGTGATGCTGGCGGGGTCGGTCCAGTTGGGCTGACAGATAATGCCCACTTTGTAGCCGTGCGCGTCGAGGACGCGGCTGATGATGGCCATGCCAAAGCTAGGGTGGTCCACGTAGGCGTCGCCGCAGATGTAGACAAAGTCGCACTGGTCCCAGCCGCGCGCGTCCATATCGGCGCGGCTGACGGGGAGGAACTTGTCGCGGCCCGGACGCCAGGGGCGGACGGGTGTCGCCTTGACGGTTGTGGCCTGTGCCTTACCGCCGCGCTTTCGCTGCTGGCCCTGTTTGCCCTGCTGACTGCGCTGGTTGTTCTGAGCGTGCTGAGGCTTTTTTGCCACGATCCCTCCCGGTGTTTGTATGCTGCACGTAATTGTAACCAGTCTTTTTTTTAGGACGGGGCTAAAAAGACTGGTGGAGTACACGAGGTCTCGGGTGTCGGTGCCGCGCCCGCCGTTTGTTTCCAGACTGTGTATCTGCGCGTTGGAGAACCCGTCTCGCGCGCACGCCATGTTGTCAATGGGTTACAGTATGAACGGCGGCTATGTCTCCGCCAACGCACGAGAGGGTCGTCAACAAGGAGGATGCACGACGATGCAGCGTGCCAAACAGATATCGGAGTCCATTGAGCTGGGCATCATCTTGGCGCTCGCCGGTGGCTTTATGGATGTGTATTCGTACATTGGGCGCGACCATGTTTTCGCCAACGCGCAGACGGGCAACATCCTGCTGGTGGGCGTGAGCATCTCGGAGGGCAATTGGGCACTTGCGGGGCGTTACTTCTTCCCTGTGGTTTCGTTTGCTGTGGGCATTATGCTTGCCGACCTGGTACACGAGCGGTTTGGCAGTGTGATTCACTGGCGCCAGGTGACGGTGTTCTTTGAAGCCGTCATCTTGCTGGGCGTGAGCTTTATCCCCGGTGGCGGTTACAACCTGCTCGCCAACTGCCTTACTTCGTTTGCCTGCGGTATGCAGGTCGAGAGCTTCCGCAAGATTCATGGACACGGCATCGCCACGACCATGTGTATCGGCAACCTCCGTAATGCCTTGCAAAACGTGGACGATTACATCATTACCCACAAGCGCGGCTTTTTGGAAAACGGCCTGCTGTACTTTGGCGTGATCTTTACCTTTGTGTTTGGCGCCGTGCTGGGCAATTGGTGCATTGAGCGCATGGGTCTGCACGCCATCGTCGTGGCGAGCGTGCTGCTGTTTGTCGCGTTTGCCATCATGTTCATCGACCGCGAGCGCGACTTGCGTTTTCGCTGGAAGGTTGCGGCCGAGGCTTGGAAAGAGGGCTGTCGAAAGTAACCGAATGCGGCAAAGGGACAGCCCCTTTGCCGCAATATATTTTCATCTCTATGTAGTACAGCTTCAGGAGCCAGAAAAAAACTATCTAGCTCCTGAATGTTGTTACGAACTGCTTTTTGCAATTTATTCGAGATGCTCTTCAATCCGAGCCCTCAGAAGGGCAATGGCTGTGGGTATTCCAATTGCGGCGGCTAATTCGGCTTTATCCAAAACCTGTATGTTAAAGCACGATTGTTTATCACATTGAAGGACGTTAACTGAAGATAGCTTCACTTCCCGTTGACTGAATATATCGTAATCTCCAAATAGGAAGTTACCTTTTATTGTGTAATTCGGTATGTTCGTTACGCACTTCATCTCAAGTCTGTTTAGGCCATAATCGAACACCGCAACTTCCTTGTGTTCGATGATGAGCGCAACCCTGGGCATGTTACTAAAACCACCGTCGACGACAGTAAAGAGCTTTTCATTTGCATCGTCATAAACGGTGTATTTAAGACTCAATAGCTGTCCTAGTGGACCCGTGAACCCATGTCTTTTGATGTTGAGGTTGTCTCCCGCTGGGTTGACGAGAGCCAGAGCATGCGGATAAGGGTTACCTTCAATTGAGATTCGATATTCGTTTGTAGCCGTCTTGCTCGATTTAGGACCAGTAGCCATCACGCGTCATCGCCTCGATCGAATTGGAACCGTCTTCTGCTTCGTGCGGAGAATTACGCTGTACGTTGCAGTACATGCAGCTGCAATAACCGCATGGGCAATTTCTAACAAAATGAATGACACTATTTGCTGCATGCATATTAATTACTATAAAGTATCCTTTTATAAACGTATTGTCAAACATATATTGCTAAAACAGAAACAATTTATAGACTGAGTTGGTCGTATTCTTTGGGCAATTGCTCCTATAATCTAGCCTTCGCTGCAGTCGGGAGGGAAGGGCTGGGGCTCCGTTATTATGTTGAAACGCTTTAACACTTTTTGATCGTTCTCATGCACTTTTTTGTTTCAAAAGCGTTAGGATGGAACTTGCAGCGCGGGGCGTAATGGGTGCCCCGCACACGATGGGAGGCTATCAATGGCTAATCGTTTCGTTCTCAATACCATTTCTTATCATGGTTCCGGCGCCATCAAGGAGATCCCCGGCGAGCTCCAGCGTCGCGGCTACAAGAAGATCTTCGTCTGCTCCGATCCCGACCTCTGTCAAGTTTGGCGTTACCGCTAAGGTGACCGACGAGCTCGACGCCGCCGGCATCGCTTGGAGCCTCTACTCCGAGATTAAGCCCAACCCCACCATCCAGAACGTCAAGGACGGCGTCGAGGCCTTCAAGGCCGCCGAAGCTGACGCTATCGTGACCATCGGTGGCGGCTCCTCCATGGACACCGCTAAGGCCATTGGCATTATCATCAACAACCCCGAGTTTGCCGATGTCCGCAGCCTCGAGGGCGTTGCTCCCACTAAGAACCACGCCGTGTTCACCATCGCCGTGCCGACGACCGCCGGTACTGCTGCCGAGGTGACCATCAACTACGTCATCACCGACCCCGAGAAGGTCCGCAAGTTCGTGTGCGTCGACACCAACGACGCCCCTGAGGTCGCCGTCGTCGACCCCGACATGATGGCTTCCATGCCCGCCGGCCTGACCGCTTCTACCGGCATGGATGCTCTGACCCACGCCATCGAGGGCTACACCACCAAGGGTGCTTGGGAGCTCTCCGACATGTTCCACTTTGAGGCCATTAAGCTGATCAGCGAGAACCTGCGCGACTCCGTTGCCGAGGCCAAGTCTGGTCAGCCCGGCTCCGGCCGCGAGGGTATGGCTCTTGGCCAGTATGTCGCCGGCATGGGCTTCTCCAACGTCGGCCTGGGCATCGACCATGCCATGGCTCACACCCTGTCTGCCCACTACGACACTCCGCACGGCGTCGCTTGCGCCATGCTGCTGCCGATCGCCATGGAGTTCAACAAGCCGGTTTGCGCCGAGCGCCTGGCCAAGGTTGCCGTTGCCATGGGTGTTGACACCACGGGCATGAGCACCGACGAGGCTGCCGACGCCGCCATCGCCGCCGTCAAGCAACTCTCCGCCGACGTGAACATTCCGCATGTCTGCGAGGCCATGAAGGCCGACGAGATCGAGGTCCTGGCCAAGGACGCCATGGCTGACGCCTGCTTCCCGGGCAACCCGCGCGAGGCGACGCTCGACGACGTCATCGAGCTCTTCAAGAAGATCTGCCCGGCTGCCTAACTTGGTTCGGCGGGCCCTGCCCGTTAGCCCCGCAATCGTCCTCGGACATGTCGGAAGCCCCCGCTGCGCACTTCGTGCGGCGGGGGCTTCCTCCGTCCTGCGGAAAGATTGTGGGACTAACGGCAGGGGCCGCCGGCTCGTTATCGTGGCGGGCGCAGTCCTGGCGAGCTCGATGGGTCATCTCGCTAGGTAAAAAGATGGCTCGCGGTGGTATTGTTGCTGTGGGTTTAATTCGATATGAAAGGGTGACTTTGGTGTCCAAGATGGATTCTACGCTCTCCTATATTACTGACCAGTTGAAGGCGCTTACCTCGATTGCTTCACCTACGGGCTATACCCGTGCGGCTACTGACTATCTAATGGAAACGTTGCGCGATATGGGCTTTGGCCCCGAGCGCTCCAATAAGGGCAACGTGTTGGTTGAGCTTGGTGGCGAGGGTGAGTCGCTCGTACTGGCGAGCCATGTCGATACCCTGGGCGCCATGGTACGCTCCATTAAGGACAATGGTCGCCTGCGCCCCACGACGCTCGGCGGGCACCAGTGGTCTACGGCCGATGGCGAGAACTGCACCGTTTACACGCGCGATGGCAATGTCTACACGGGCGTGGTCCTCAATACCGAGCCTTCGGCGCATGTGGCCGATGAGCCGGTTAAGACCATCGAGAAGAACATGGAAATCCTGCTCGACGAGAACGTCGATAGCAAGGATGATGTCCTCGAGCTGGGTATTCAGACGGGCGATATCATCGCCATGGATCCGCGCACCACGGTGACGGAAAGCGGCTACATTAAGAGCCGCTTTCTGGATGACAAGCTGTCGGCGGCGATTCTGCTGGGTCTGGCCCGCGCCGTTGCTGACGGCGAGGTGTCGCTTTCGCGCAAGGTGTCCCTGCTCTTTACCGTGTACGAGGAGGTCGGCCACGGCGGCGCTTTCGTGCCGGCCGACACGCGCGAGATGATCAGCGTTGACATGGGCTGCGTGGGTGACGACCTGGGCTGCACCGAGCGCATGGTGTCGATCTGCGCCAAGGATTCGGGTGGCCCCTACAACTACGATCTGGTGACCACGCTGTCCAATATCGCGCGCGAGCTTAAGCTCGATTACGCCATCGACGTGTACCCGCATTACGGTTCGGACGTCGAGGCCACGCTCTCTGCCGGCTACGACATCCGTCACGGCCTGATCGGCCCCGGCGTGTACGCGAGCCACAACTACGAGCGCAGCCACATCGACGGTGTGCGTAACACCTTTGAGCTGGTCCGCGCCTACGTGCAGCGCTAAGGAAGCAGTTTGCGACTCGGCTGACCAATCGCTAAGGCCCGATTTCTCGGGCCTTTTTTCGCTTTAGGTCGTTTAGTATTATGATGTAAGTAATCTATTAATTAAACACGTAAATTACTTAACGAGGTGATGCGGTGTATGGATACGTCTGAGTACTTATCTATGGGTGATGCCGCCCGCCTGTTGGGCGTTACGAAAGCCCGCATATCGCAACTTGCCGCATCGGGGACGCTTGTGTGCGATATTGTGGGCGGCCGGAAGATGGTCGAGTACAATTCTGCGACCGCCTACCAAAAGGTCCGCAAGCGAGGACGCCGTCCTGCGGCCGATGTGGGACGCAAGTTTACGCTGATGTCGGCCGACCATGAGGTCGCGCATGTCTCATTTGATCCGACGCGTGAGTTTCCCTTCGAAATCGCCGAGGTCCTCGATGCGCAACGAATGCCGTTTGGCACATGCTCGAGCTCTTCTCCTACGGTGAATAAACGGGAGCTCAACGTGTGGTGGAGCCATCGGTCGGTGCCTGACGTTCGCCCTGGACTCGTCTCGCGCTATCGTGAACTGGGAATTGCCAGTGGCATCGAGGTTCCGGTTCGGTGCCTGGGCTTATCGCTTTCGGATTGTTATTGGCTGCGGCCGGCCGATTGCGCCGAACTCAAATGGCAAAGCATCAATTACTTTGAGAACGAATTTGAGCGATCGGCGCCCGAAGAGCGTTCGGGTTGGCTGGAAGGCATCGGTCTAAATAATCCGGATAACACGTCCGAGGGCGAGCTCCCTAAATCGTGGATGATCCGAAACGGCATTCGCGTTTTGGCTAAAGGGTGCGGGATGGACGACCAACGGCCCTTTAACGAGGCAGTTGCAACGGCTCTGCATCGTCGCTTGCTTTCCAAGGGGGAGTTTGTTCCTTACACGGTTGAGCGCATGTTCGATGGCCCTGTGTGTCTGTGCGACGACTTTCTTGACGGCCGCGAGGAATATGTTCCGGCTGTTTACGTTAAGGGCGCATTTGGTAGCCAGCGGGGAAACTCGACATACGATCGATACTGTTGCTACCTCGGCAAGCATGGTGTCGATGAGGCCGCTGTGAGAAGGTCTATGTCGCAGATGATTGTCTGCGATGCCCTTTTGGCCAACAGCGACCGCCATTGGCGAAACTTCGGCATCATCCGCAATGTCGACACCCTGGAGATAAAACCTGCTCCGCTGTTCGATAGCGGCAACTGCCTGTGGTACAACGTACCAACTGCCGTGCTCGCAGCTGGGGAGTTTGGGTTTTCCGCTAAGCCGTTTGGGCCCGACCCTTCCGTCCAGCTGGCGCTTGCGGATTTGCTCGATTGGTTCGATTCGTCGCGGCTCAACGGATTTGTTGATGAAGCGATCGAGATTCTTTCGCAGAGCGAGTGGGCGACGGCGGAGGGTCGACTCGAGGCCATTCACCGCGGCCTTGAGCGTCGCGTAATCGAGGTTGGTGCCGCTGTTGAGGTACTTCGACACGTGCAGCGATAAACCCGCGGCTACTTAAGCGCGCCGGTCACGGTGCCGCCGCCCAGGACGATGTCGCCCCGATAGACGACGACGGCCTGTCCGGGGGCGATGGCGCGCTGCGGCTCGTCAAAGGTCAGCAACATTTGCCCGTCTTCGCCGCGCGTAAGGGTCGCTGCCTGGTCTTTCTGTCGGTAGCGGTACTTGGCGCCCACGCGAATGCCGCCGGCATCGAGCTCGGCCTCCATGCACTCTGCCGGCGCGCTCCAAATCCACTCATTGGCAGTTAGCGCCGCCGCGGTTAGGTCCTCGGCTTCGCCCAGATGCACAATGTTGTTGGCGGCGTCGACGCCCGTTACGTACACGGGATGCGCCATCGCGACGCCCAGGCCCTTGCGCTGGCCGATGGTATAGCGCAGCGCGCCGCTATGGCGTCCGACCACGCTGCCGTCGCGCCACACAATGTCGCCCGGTGCAGCGGCATGTCCGCAGCGGCGCTCGATATAGCCCGCGTAGTCGCCGTCCGGGATAAAGCAGATGTCCTCGCTTTCGGCCTTCTTGGCGTTGGCAAAGTCCTGCTCGGCGGCAATGCGGCGCACGTCGCGCTCTTTGTCCAGCCCTGCCAGCGGAAAGATCGTGCGTGCCAGGCGCTCTTGCGTGAGCGAATATAAAAAGTAACTCTGGTCCTTCTTAGGGTCCTCGCCGCGGTGCAGCTGCCAGGTGCCGTCTGCCGCCTGGCTTGTTTTGGCGTAATGTCCCGTTGCGATGTAGTCACAGCCCATATCGAGCGCCGCATCGAGCAGCGCGCCAAACTTAATGTGGCGGTTGCAGATGATGCACGGGTTGGGCGTCAGCCCTTCCTGGTAGGCGTTCACAAAGCGCTCGATCACGTTGCGGTCGAAGGTCTGCTGCAGGTCGAGCACATGGTGGGGTATCCCCAGGCGCTCGGCGACGGCCTTTGCATCGGCGATGTCGCGGTCGACTTTACTCATGCCCGTGGCGGGGTCGGGTGCGGGGCAGGTGAGACGCATGGTGGCGCCGACGCATTCGTAGCCCTGGCGCTTGAGCAGGTACGCGGTCACGCTGGAATCGACGCCGCCGCTCATGGCGACGAGCACGCGCTTGTTGTGCATGGGGAGGTTCTCCTTGGTGGCATGTGGCCAAAAAAGAAAAGCGGCGCGGGAGGCTGGTTCCGCGCCGCAGACATTGTAGCAAGTTCGGGCGTCCTGTGGGACACCCTGTTGGGATGAGCTCAGGCTGCCAGAAGAGAGGGGAGACCGGCGTGCCTTGGACTCGTTCTAGGAACGAGAGCTCTAGTCCTGGAAGAGTGCCGTGGACAGGTAGCGCTCGCCGGTGTCGGCGAGCAGCGCCACGATGGTCTTGCCCTCGTTCTCGGGGCGCTTGGCCAGCTGCAGTGCGGCCCACACGGCGGCGCCGGACGAAATGCCCACGAGCACGCCCTCCTTGTGGCCCACGGCGCGGCCGGTGGCAAAGGCGTCGTCGTTCTCGACGGGGATGATCTCGTCGTAGACCTGGGTGTCGAGGACGTCGGGCACAAAGCCGGCACCGATACCCTGGATCTTGTGCGGGCCGGCCTGGCCTTTAGAGAGCACCGGGGAGGTGGCGGGCTCGACGGCGACGACCTGAATCTCGGGGTTTTGCTCCTTGAGGAACTCGCCCACGCCGGTCACGGTGCCGCCGGTGCCGACGCCGGCGACGAAGATGTCGACCTTGCCGTCGGTGTCGTCCCAGATCTCGGGGCCGGTCGTGGCCTTGTGAATGGCCGGGTTCGCGGGGTTCACAAACTGGCCGGCGATGATGCTGTTGGGGGTCTCCTTCTGCAACTCTTCGGCCTTGGCGATAGCGCCCTTCATTCCTTTGGAGCCGTCGGTGAGCACGAGCTGCGCACCGTATGCCTGCATCAGCTTGCGGCGCTCGACGGACATGGTCTCGGGCATGGTGATGATCACCTTGTAGCCGCGGGCGGCCGCCACCGAGGCGATGCCGACGCCGGTGTTGCCGCTCGTGGGCTCGATGATGGTGTAGTCGCCGCCACGCACGAGCTTGCCTGCCTTCTCGGCCTCGTCAATCATGTTCTTGGCGACGCGGTCTTTAACGGATCCGGCGGGGTTGAAGTATTCCAGCTTGACGAGCACGCGGGCCTTGAGGTCCTCATCGGCCTCAAAGTGAGTGAGCTCCAGAAGCGGAGTGTGGCCGATAAGCTGATCGATGGATGTGTACACATTGCTCATGGTGAACCTCCAAAGTGTTCAAATGACTGGATACCGTGTGGTTTTACGGTGTGTGTAGCAACGAAACCCACAAACCTTATGGGTTGTTCGTTTTGCTGTTGGCAAGCATAGTAGGCACTAAAGCCTAGTAATGCAATAGGAAATAGAAGATTATTACGAGTCGATTAACCATCTTGACGGGAATAGGTATTTTCAAAACCAATATTTCGGCTAGAATTTCTACGAATTAAAAGACCGAAAGGCAGCAATATATATGTTGGTTTCCACAAAGGGCAGATATGCCCTGCGCGTTATGGTCGACCTGGCCGAGCACCAGGCGGCAGGCCGCATTCCCCTCAAAGAGATCGCCGCGCGTCAGGGGATTTCGGAGAAGTATCTGGAGAACATTTTGGCCACACTCGTGCGCGCCAATATGCTCTCGGGCATGCGCGGCAAGGGCGGTGGTTACGTGCTCACGCGCCCGCCCGAGCAGTACACGGTGGGCGAGATTCTGCGCCTGACCGAGGGTAGTCTGGCACCGGTCGCATGCCTGGACGGCGACTGCAAGGGCTGTTCGCGTTCGGATGAGTGTCCCACACTCGATGTGTGGAAGAACCTGGACAAGCTCATCAACGACTACCTCGATGGCGTGACGCTCGATACGCTCGTCGCCCCCAGCGAGGGCTACGACTACGTCATCTAGCCCCACCTGCTATTGGGGGACGGGGTAGAAATGGTAGATTTTCCTGCCCTCTGAGGCTCGACAAATGGCAAGGCCGCCCATCGTTGCGATGGACGGCCTTCGTTTTGGCGTGTTGTGGCGGTCCGTATCCGGTCGCTTTAGTTCCGGGCGATGCTGTCGAGAATGCTGCGCATGATGGATACCAGGATGCTGCCCATAAACGCCGATCCAAAGCTGGCGATGGAGATACCCGCGCCCAGCAGATTGACCGACAGGTAGCTGGCCAGCTCGAGCATAAAGCTGTTGACCACAAGCTGAAAAATACCAAGCGTGATAATAGTGAGTGGCAGCGAGATGACCGTCAGGAACGGCTTAACGAGCGAGTCGACGATGTTGAGGAACAGTCCCACGAAGGCAAAGCAGACCCAGGCGTCGGCCATGCCGAAGGGCTGAATGCCGGGGACGAGAAACGTTGCGATCGCGATGGCGATTGAGGTCAAAAGCCAGTTGAGCATAAAGCGCATGGTGTGAATCCTTTCTTGCGCATGGCGTGGTGAGGGAGCGTGAGAGGCACATGCCTTTGCAACTCGGACAGATGCTCGGGCACGGCTCTGTTTGGCCGCCCATTGTCTCAAATATTCGTGGAGCTTACGTGCGCATTCGGTTTCAAAACGGCGTTCGTCCTGAAAAACGCGCCGCTGGCAGAGAGTCTTGTCGCTTTAGTTTGGTGGTGTGCTACACTGCTACGGGCAAAAGCCACAGGCGTTGCCCTATTGCATAGAACGGGCGAACGATGCCCGATGTCAGTATCAACTTCGATGCCTTATGGCGGGTTTGGCGGTGATCGATGAATATCGAGAACATGTTTGACAAGCCTGATGTCAAGCAGCTGGTCCACGCATTTAGTCTTTTGGATGACGAGAAGGATATCCAGGCGTTTTTGACCGATATCTGCACGCCGCGCGAGATCTGCGATCTTTCGCAACGTCTGCAGGTTGCGCGTTATCTGGATGAGGGCGAGCCTTATGTTGAGGTTCAGGCCCGCACCGGCGCTTCGTCCACTACGGTGAGCCGCGTGTCCAAGGCACTCAACGGCGAGTACGGCGGCTATCGCAAGATCCTCATCAAGCTGGAGGATGGCGAGTAGGCCAGCGGTAAAAACGAATTGCGCAGAACCGTCCCTTCGGGGGCGGTTTTTTGATCCTTTGGGGACGGAGGAAAACGGATCACTGGGTTAGACTGACCTCCTCGGTGATCCATTTTCCTCCGTCTCCAAGGGGTCAAATCTGTTGGCGTGGGGCAAATCTGTCCGCGCGGGCGGGTAGGATGAAAGCATTGAATATTGCGAACGGTTTGAGTGGAGGACCATGCCTGTTCGAATCTATACCACCAACGCCGGCGCGGATTTGAGCGATGCCGAGGCGGCGCTGCTTGCCGACCTTATTGCCCGCCACGGGCGTGCCGTGCTGCTGGCGCCAACGTTTGCCGAGCTCGACCTGTGCCGTCATGATGCGGCGGAAGCCGGCGTTTCGCTGGGTATTGACTACAAGACGCCTACATCGTGGCTTCGCTCGCTTTGGGAGCTTTTTGGGCGACGGGCGCGGTTTCGTCGACAACCTGCAGCGCCAGATGCTGTTTTTCGGACATGGTAGCGCGTCTCGACGACGCCGACCTGCAGCCGCTTTCGCGCAGCCAGGGCACGGTGCGTATGCTCGCGCGTATGGCTCGCGATGTGCTGCCGGGTGTGGCAGGGACAGGTGCCGAGCGTTGCTGCGACAACGTTTGCAAGCCCAAGCCCAAAAGCGACGCCGAGGCTCGCGTGTTTGAACTTTTGTGCGCCTATGCGCGCGGTTTGGACCGTCGAGATATGGTCGAGCCCTGCGAGGCGGCTGACATTATGGCCGGCGCTTTGGCCGACAACCTGCCGGGGTGCGCCCGCGCCGTTTGCGTGCGCGGCGTCGCGTCATTTACGTATAGCCTGCTCGAGCTGCTGTCCGCCGTGGCAAACAACGGGGGAGAGGTTGTCGTGCTGCTTGCCCGCGAGCAAGCGGCGATGCGCGAGGAGCTTGCCGCGGCATTTGATGTCCGCGGTGTGCTGTTTGAGATCGCGCCGCTGGGGGAGGGCGCCGCCGCGCCCCAGACTGCCTCCAAGTCCGCTGCTCAGCCTGCCTTTATTGAGGTCGCCGGCCCCCATGCCGCTGCCCATGCTTATGCGGACGTCATCGATAAGTTGGTGAAAGCGCACAAGGAGTCCAAGGACGATAAAGTTGCTGCAACACCCGCCGACCCCGTACGCGTGCTCGTTGTTTCTGCCCGGGCACCCCAGCTGTTCGGCGAGCTTGCCGCTCGTTTGGCGGCGCGCCACGTTGCTGCCGAGACGGCCGAGTTCACGGCGTTTTCCCAATCCATTGCGGGCAGGCAGTTCACGGCGCTCGCCAACCTGATCGAGCGTATGAAGGCCGCCGACGAAGGGGCAGCTTCTAAGACTGAGTGGTGGCCCGCTCCGGAGCTTACCGACTGGATTTACAGCCCGCTTTCGGGTGCCGACGCCGCCAGCGCGCGCACGTTCGACAAGAATATGCGACTGTCGCGCAGCAAGACCACTGCGGGCGTCAAGAGCCTGCTGCAGAGCGTGCAGGGCCAGTGAGGGGCGCGCGTAAAGCGGCGAGCGACGAGAACTGGTTTAAGAACGTGCCGTGCGTGATCTCGGGCGTGTTCCAGGCGCTGTGGCGCGACAAACCCGTGACGGCGCTCAAGGCCATGCTTGCCGTTGCCGAGGCACTGCCCGATCGCGCACTTGGCGGTCTCGACGGTCAGGCCCGTCGCCAGGCGGAGGTGGCCCTGCTGCGCCACGTCATCGACATCCTTATGAATGGCGCCCGTGCGCTCGACGTGTCGCAGGCCGCGACCGTGCCCGTGCTCGATGACATTCGCACCAAGGTGGACAAGCGTAGCGCCGCCTACGATTACGAGACCTACGAGGTTGACCGTGCGCCACGCGCCCAGGTTCGCTTTGCTTCGCTTGCCGATGCGGCGGCCCTGCGCCCCGGCAGCTACGATGCCGTGCTGTTTGCCGACGTCGACCTGGACAGTTATCCGCTCTCACATGAGGAGGGCCCGCTGGCAACGCTGACGGCAGAGTTAGATCGCAGCGGTGTGACGCTTGAGCCTGCGGCCTTGCTGCGCGCACGCTTTGGCCGCGCGATACAAGCGTCGCGTGGTCCGGTTACGCTCGCCCGTGTGACCCACGATCGTCAGGCGCGCGAGTGCTATCCGGCGGCCGTGTGGACCGAGTTGCGGGCGCATGCCGAGGCCGCTAACGATGCTAAGGCCGCTGACGCCGACAAGGCCGCTGACGACGCTAAGGCCGTTGGCGCCGACAAGGCGAAGTGCGTGGGTGAGGGCGATATCGTAAGGGACTTCGATCCCGCGGCAGGCGAAGGTCTTAGGCGCGAGCGCGTGACCTGCGAAGCTCCTCAGCATCTGAGCGATGAAGCCATTCCGTATTTGGTCCTGCGTCGTCGCGATGGCGAGGGCGAGGATGCGCCGCTGGTGCCGCGCCTGACGTCTGCCTCGCAGATCGAGGCCTATTCGACCTGCCCGCTATGCTGGTTCGTCTCGTACCGCGTGAAGCCCCAGTCGATCGACGCTGGCTTTGGCAATATGGAGAAGGGCAACTTTGTCCACGACGTGCTGGAACACTTGCATGCCCGTCTGCCCCAGGAGGGCATGGAGCGCGTGACGCCCGAGAATCTGCCGCGCGCTCAGGAGCTGCTGCGCGAGATCTTTGACGAGACGTTGGCCGAGCACGCCGGCAAGCGAGGCACGGAGGGCCCGCTTGTGCCGCTCTCCCCGGTGGAGGAGCGGCAGGTGGCCGAGATTTTGCCGCAGCTGGAGGGCGTGCTTGCCTACGAGTCCGAGGCGCTTGCCCCCTTTGCTCCGCGCTATCTGGAGTTTGCCTTTAACGATCTTAAAGTTGAGTATGCCGGCTGGCCGCTCGGCGGGCGCATCGACCGCGTGGATGTGGATGCCGAGAATCGCGCCGTGGTAATCGACTACAAGCATCGTTCGGGTGTCGAGGAGTTTAAGCTCGCCGACCCCACGGTTCGCGACGAGGAGTCGGGTGAGGCCCCCATCGATGATCCGCGCTGGCTACCGCCCCATACCCAGACACTCATCTACGCGCAGGCCATGCGCCGGGCGCTGGATTTGGACACCCGCGCGGCGCTCTACTTTTTCGACCAAGGGCGGCAAGCCGGCGTTGCGCGGTGCCGCGAGCGCCGAGCTGCTCGAGGAAGAGCGCGGTGACGGCCGCATTCCGGGCCTTAAGAAGGGCTTTCCGGGCGAGGGCGGCAACATGGACTTCGATGCGCTGCTCGACCGCGTGGAGGCCGGCATCGCCGAGCGCTTGCGCGAACTCGAGGCGGGCGACGTCGCCGCTGTCGATCCGACGTCGGCGCAGGCCGCGCATGCGCGCTGCTCGTATAACCACGAAGGAACGTTTGTAAGGAGGGACGTGTAGACCATGGATCTTTCGACTTTGATGCCGCAACAGCTGCAAGTCGTCAAAACGCTCGACCGCCCGCTGTTTGTCTCGGCGGGCGCCGGTTCGGGCAAGACCTTTACCCTTACGCGCCGCATCGTCTACGCGCTCTCGCCCGAATCCGGTCCGTTTGTCGAGCATCTGGACCAAGTGCTCGCCATTACCTTTACCAAAGACGCTGCGGCCGAGATTCGCGACCGCGTGCGCCGTGCGCTTATCGACGAGGGGATGGACGAGGAGGCCCTGACGGTCGACGACGCTTGGATTTCGACCATTCACGGCATGTGCTCGCGCATCCTGCGCGCGCATGCGCTGGAGCTGGGCATCGACCCCGAGTTCACGGTGCTTACCGATACCGATGAGCTTATGGATCAGGCTGTTGAGCATGTGCTGGGGCGCGCGACGGCGCCCGATGCCGCGTCCGAGCTCGCCGCTTCGCTCAAGGCCCTCTACGCTTGGTATCCCATGGCGGGCGAGGGCGGGCAGTTTGGCGCCGGTACCACCATCAAAGGCCTGGTGCGCGACCTGCTGGAGCTCTCGAGCCAGCTGCCGGGCGGGATGGACGATGTGTGCGTGGCGCGTGGCCAGGCCGACACCTCGGCGCTTGCCGATGCCTATCGTGCGGCGCTGGGCGCAAGCAAGGCCACGACCGAGAAAGCGCAGGTGGCGCTCGAGGCCATCGACGCGTTCGAGGCGAGCGGCAAGACCATGGCGGATGTGGCGCGGCTCATGATGTCATGCAGCATGCCTCGGGCGAGTAAGATGTTCCCAAAGGAGAATGTCGAGCTTCTCAAGGCAGAGGCTGCCGACACGTTCGTCAATATTGTGCTGGCTTGCGGTGACCCGGCACTTGATGCGCTGACGGGGCTTGCCCGTGCCGTAGAGACGGAGTACCGTGCGCTCAAGGCTGACCAGTCCGCACTCGACAATAACGATCTGTTGCGCATGGCATACGAGGCGCTGCGCGATTATCCCGCCATCCGAGCCGCCTACGAGGGCCGCTTTAAGATGGTCATGATTGACGAGTTCCAAGATACCGACCAGATGCAGGTCGATCTGATTCGCTATCTGACGGGCGCGGGGGAGCGCGCGCTGTGCACCGTGGGCGATGCGCAGCAGTCGATCTACCGCTTCCGTGGCGCCGAGGTCGAGGTATTCCGTCGCCAGGAGCGCAAGGTGGGCTCCTCTGCTGCGCCCGAGACGGCTGCCGTCTCCGATGTCCCCGCCGGCGAGCTCGTCAAGCTCGTGCGCAACTTCCGCAGCCACGATGAGGTGCTGCGCTATGTGGCGCGCGTCTTTGACGGCGATACTGGTGGTTTGATGCAGGGGTTCTTGGATCTTGAGCCGAGTGACGATCGCGAGGACAAGCTCAAGGCAAAGGCTTCGCGCCGCCAGGCGGTCTTCGTTGCCGGTGGCAGCACGCAGGAGCGAACGCAGGCGAAAGCTCGTGCGATTGCCGAGCGTTTCCGCGCGCTTGCCGATAAAGAACAGCCCCAGGGCAGCATGGTCCTGCTGCTGGGTCGCATGACCAACGCCGATGTCTATGCGCAGGCCTTCCGCGACCAGGGGCTCGACTGCGTCATCGCGGGCGGCTCGGTCTTTGCCCAAGCAGCCGAGGTGCAGACGGTGCGCGCCCTGGTGTGCGCGCTTGCCAATCCGGCCGATACGGCGCAGGGCCTTATGCCGCTGCTGGCCTCGCCGATGTTTGCGCTCGGCGCCCAGGAGTTCCTGGCGCTGGCGACCAAGCTCGATAGCGAGACGGGTGAGACCTCGCGCCGGAATATCGACGCGGGCATCATGAGCGATTTCGACGTGCCGGGCTTGCAGGGCTTGCCGCTCGTGACGCGCGCCCGCGAGGTGCTACGCTACGCACTTCGTCGCGTGGGGCGCGATTCGTTCGCCGCCGTCGCGCGCGACGCGGTCAATGCCTCCGGCTGGTTCGTGCGCCTGGCGCAGCGCGGTCCCGAGGGCAAGGCCATTGCCGCCAACGTGCTCAAGGCTCTCGACGCCGTGGCCGAGGCGGAGGCCGAGTTCGGCAACTCGCCGCGCTCCATTGCGCTCGCCTTCGACCGCTTCTTGGCGGGCAAGGAGGCCCCGGGCGCGCTCAACGAGGAGGGTGACGGCGCGGTACGCATCATGACCGTGCATGCGTCCAAGGGTCTGGAGTATCCGGTCGTGGCGGTCGCCGAGTGCTTTGGCGTGCGTAAGTCCTCGGGTGCGGCGCAGATGGGTCGCGTCGACGGTGGGGCGCAAGTCGTGGCGCTGCCGGCTCGTTTCGATGGCGTTAAGCTTGCCGACGGGACCTTCGTGAAGGGCGATGACGTCAAAAAGCAGTTTGAACACGCGTTTAAGGGCAAGGGCACGTCGCTGTGGCTGCCGCCGGAGCTTATGGAGGACGTCTGCGCGACGGGCTCTCCCGCCGAGGCGTTTGCCCGCCTGCGCAACGCCGACCTGCAGCTTTCGCTCGAGGAGCGGGCTCGTCTGCTCTATGTCGCCATGACGCGAGCGCGCGAGCTGGTGATCTTGGCGATGGATGCCGGCGTGAGCCGTGGCAAGCTGTGCGCGCCGACCTTCGACGTCGAGACCGATCTGACCTATGACGTGCTGCGCCGTATTTTGCCGACGGACGGCCTGGACATGCCACAGCTCGATAGCGACCGTTTGGTGTTCGACAACTCCCAGCCGGGCGACTACGAGCTCATCTCGCTGTCGGACTTTACGTTTGGCGAGCAGGCGTCTGAGGCTAACGCTTCGCTGGATGCCGAGGGCAGGCTTGTTCGCGGCGATGTCGATGTCGCTGATAATGCTTCGCCCTCAACTGTGCCCGGTCCTGCCGACCCCGAGCCCGATGCGTTTGAGCTCGTGTATCCCCAGGCGGTGGGCGTGCGCATGGGCACCTGCCCGTATCCGGAGCGCGATTCGTACAGCTACTCGTCAATTGCTGCGGCGCTGCATGCCGAGTCCGAGGACCGTGCCGTCGAGGCACACGTGCCCATGGACGAGGCCAGCGATGATGCGGAGTCGGATGGTTCCGAGATGACGGATGCAGACGTGGCCGCCGTTGAGCCCGCCGGCAACCCCATGGCCTTGGGTTCGGCCTTCCATGCCGCCTGCCAGTGGCTCATCGAGATGGGTGCCGATGCGCTGTCCTCTGAGCGTGCCGATGCGCTGGTGCGTCTGTGGTGCCTGACGCCGGAGCAGCGCGAACGCTTCGACGCTGCCCTGGACCGCTGGCTCAAGTCGGCTGTTCGTGCCGATCTGCTCGCGTGGCCGTGCGTTCGCGCCGAGGTGCCGTTCTTTTCGCTGGGCTGCGAGGACGAGGACATCGCTCGCTACGGTGCATATGCCGAGGGCGCCATCGACGCTTTGGCGACGAACCCGGCGGATTCGTCACGCGCGCTGGTCATCGACTACAAGACGGGCGGCACGCCGGACGAGACGCCGGAACAGCTGCGGGAGAAGCACGCCCTGCAGGCGCGCGTCTACGCCGATGTTCTGCACAAGGCGGGCTTTGAGGCCGTGACCGTCAAGTTCGTCCGCGTGGAGCAGGCCATCCCGCCAACCCTGCGAGCCCCAGGTGGTCACCTACAACCTCTAACCCTCAACAACCTGCGGTGGAATACGGACTGTTTTGGCCCAAAAAAAGCCGCCAAACAGTCCGTATTTCATCGCAACTCAGTAGGAGCCGTGTGGGTTTGGCTAGGTTCGGGTGCTGTCCGTGCCGTGGGGTAAAATCGTTCAGTCAGAACACGAACCCGCATCGGAGCTCATCACATGGCATTCGTCCATCTGCACAATCACACTGTCTTCTCCATGCTCGACGGCGCAACCCGTATCCAGGATATGGTCAACCGTGCCGTTGAGCTTGGCATGCCCGCCGTGGCCATTACCGACCACGGCTACATGTACGGCGTACCCGACCTGGCGCTGGCCTGCGACGCCGTCAACCACAACACGCCCGAGTACAAAACCTGGAGCCACGACAAGGCCTTCCTGGAAAAGGACCGCTGCGACGAGCTGGTGGAGCCCGATCCCGAGGCAAACCCGCGCGAGCATGCCCAGTATGTGAAGGACATGGCCATGTGGGACGAGAAGGGCAACATCGACGAGCTCAAGCCGCCCCTGGTCATTAAGCCCATCTTTGGCTGCGAGGTTTACTTTACGCCGGACGAGACCCTTGCCCGCGACCATAAGCCCGAGCTTTATCACATGATCCTTCTGGCCAAAGACCAGGAGGGCTACGTCAATCTGATGCAGACGGTCTCCGAGGCCGCCGTGCAGGGCTTTTACTACAAGCCCCGCGTGACGCTCGACAACCTGCGCCGCCATGCCAAGGGCATGATCTGCACGAGCGCCTGCATCGCGGGCATCATTCCCAAATACATCGACCGCGGTGACATGGAGGGCGCCATCAAGTGGGCCGAGACCTTCCGCGACACCTTCGAACCTGGCGACTTTTATATCGAGATCCAGGAACACGGCATCACCACCGACAATGGCCTGACCGACGAGCAGATGGACCGCACGCTCATCGATATCGCCAAGCAGGTGGGCGTCAAGGTCATTGCCACCAACGATTTCCACTACCTGCGCCGCGAGGACGCGCCGGTGCAGGACGTCATCATGTGCATTGGCATGAACGCCAAGGTCGACGACCCCAACCGCATGCGCATGACCGGCTCGGAGTTTTATATGAAGACCGAGGAGGAGATGCGGGCGATGTTCCCGTATTGCCCCGAGGCCTGCGACAACACGCTCGAGATCGCCGACAAGTGCTACGTAGAGCTGGACTGGGACTCCATCATCCTGCCGCGCTTCCCGCTGCTCGACCCCGGTGAGACACACGAGAGCCAGTTCCGCCGCGAGTGCGAGAAGGGCCTGCGCCAGCACTACGGTGACGACTGGGCCACGCGCGAGATCGGTGGCGTCAACATCAAAGAGCGCTTTGAGTACGAATACAAGGTCATCTGCGACAAGGGCTTTGCCGCCTACTTTTTGATCGTCGCCGAGTACGTGCAATGGGCCAAGGACAACGGCATCGGCGTCGGCCCCGGCCGTGGCTCGGCCGCCGGCGCTATCGTCGCCTACGCCATGAACATTACCGCGTTCGATCCGCTCGAGAACGGCCTGATGTTCGAGAGGTTCCTGTCCCCGCAGCGTACCGAGATGCCCGATATCGATATGGACTTCGACGATGAGCGGCGCCTCGAGGTCGTGGAGCACGTTCGCCAGCTCTACGGCCCCGAGAAGGTCACCCACGTCATCACCTACTCGACCATTAAGGCCAAGCAGGCCATCAACGACGCCGCTCGCGTCCTGGACTACCCGGTCTACATGGGCCAGCGTCTGTCCAAGATGGTCTCGAGCGACCCCAAGGTCAAGCTCAAGCAGGTGCTCGAAAAGCAACCCGGCAAAGAGGACCTGTTTAACCCCGATTTTGCCGAGGCATATAAAAAGGACGACGACGCCCGCCGCATCATCGACACGGCGCTCTCAATCGAGGGCCTCACCCGTGGCGAGGGCGTGCACGCGTGCGCCGTTCTGATCTGCCGCGACCCCGTCAACGAGCACGTGCCCACCAAGCTCGACACCAAGGGCGGCGTCGAGATTACCCAGTACGAGGGTCATACCGTTGCCGACATGGGCCTGCTCAAGATGGACTTCTTGGGCCTGCGCACGCTGACTGTTATCTCCAAGGCCAAGGCAAACATCAAAAAGAACTTCGGCATCGACATCAAAGAGGAAGAGATTCCTTTTGACGACCCCGAGATCTTTAAGCTCATGGGTTCCGGCCACACCGCCGGCGTCTTCCAGGTCGAGTCCGCAGGCATGACGGCCACGATCAAGAACATGAAGCCCACCGAGTACAAGCACGTCGTAGCATTGATCGCCCTGTACCGCCCGGGCCCGCTGGGCGCCGGCATGGTTTCGTCCTACATCAACCGTATGAACGGCAAGGAGCCGGCGGTCTCCTACGACGACCGCCTGGACGACATCCTGGGCGAAACCTACGGCACCATGGTCTACCAGGAGCAGGTTATGCTCATCTCCGTCGAGATGTGCGGCTTCTCCAAGGGCGAATCGGACTCGCGTATCCGTAAGCCCGTGGCTAAGAAGAAAATCAAGCTGCTCACGTCGACGGTGCTCCACTGGGAGGATGGCTCCGACGAGACCACCTACGACCACTGGATGAACGGCGCCATCAAGAACAACTATACGCGCGAGGTCGCCCAGAAGATTTGGGACGATGTTCTCGAGTTCGCGTCCTACGCCTTCAACAAGTCGCACTCCGCCGGCTACGCCATTCTGGTTATGCAGACGGCGTGGCTCAAGGCGCACTATCCGCACGAGTACATGGCGGCCGTTCTGACGTCCTATACGGGCAAGACCGACAAGATCGTGCACTACGTCTCGGCATGCCGTCACGACGGCATCCCCGTGCTGTCGCCAGATGTCAACGAGTCCGGTACCGAGTTCACGGCTACCAAGGAGGGCGTGCGCTTTGGTCTGGCCGGCATCCGCGGCGTGGGCACCGGCGTGGCGCAGGCGATTATCGCCGAGCGCGAGGCGGGCGGCCCGTTTAAGACGCTGCACGACTTTGTCGAGCGCGTGGACTCGAGCCAGGCCAACCGCCGCGTGATCGAATCGCTCATCAAGGCAGGCGCCTTCGACTCCACGGGGTATCCGCGTCGCCAGATGATGCACTTTGTGGACAAGAACAACCCCGAGAACATCATCGATGCCGCGGTAAAGCGCCAGAAGGATCGCGCGAGCGGCCAGACGTCGTTCTTCGATATGTTTGGCGACGTTGAGGGCTCGGGCTTTGAGGTGAGCGTGCCCGATCCGGATAGCCAGGAATGGGACCGCCACCTCAAGTTGAGTCAGGAGAAGGAGGTTCTGGGCATCTATGTCTCGGACCACCCGCTGCGCCCGTTTGAGTATGCACTAGCCAAGGCGCGTGACTTCTCGTTCTCGCAGATCGACACCGGCTACGAAGTTCAGAATCCTACGGGCGGCACCATCAACCAGGAAATTCCCGAGGGCAAGGCGCTGTGGTGGGCCGGCATGGTCTCGAGCGTGTCCAAGCGCGTGACCAAAAACGGTGACCCCATGGGCATCGTGCAGCTCGAGGACATGGAAGGCGAGGCCACCGTCGTCGTGTTCCCCAAGACCTACAAGGAGGCCGAGGGGTACCTGTACGGCGAGGTCGATCCCGAGACCGGCGCGCAGCTGTCCGATGCCTTTGTGCGCATTAAGGGCAAGCTCGAGCGCTCGGACCGCGGCGACCAGATCATCGCGCAGGAGATCGTGCCGCTCGAGCTTAACGAGGAGAACAACAAGCCCAAGGTGTTTGAGGTCATGGTGCCCAACAGCCGCTTTAGCCAGGGCAATATGGCGCGTCTTGCCACGGTGCTTACCGCCAACCCGGGCGGCGACCGCGTGGAGATCTTTATCGAGCAGGTGGACGGGCGCGTGCTACGTGCCGAGGTGCCGGCCAAGGTCAACGCACGCTCGATTCCGCTGTTGGCAGAGGCCAAGGCCATTGTGGGTAACCAAGGCAGAGTGACGGTAATTTAAGGACGGCGTTGGCGGGGTAGCTAATTTGGGACGTGTCTCTATAGTTTTGTCAACCGCGTGCTTCGCGACATTTCGGCATGGCGCATCTGGGTGCCTGGCGCCCCCCGCCTCCTCTTCAGTTGATCTCGCCGTCCGCTAGGCCGCGTAC
>ENA-OPYU01000052-OPYU01000052.1-human-gut-metagenome-genome-assembly--contig:-NODE-52-length-39360-cov-4.561211_pt1 | contig 39360 bp, 49 predicted proteins | sample MGYA00242637_ERZ504482 | MGnify/ENA primary metagenome ERZ504482 (study PRJEB26092, sample SAMD00036237) | human gut metagenome | host: Homo sapiens | study: EMG produced TPA metagenomics assembly of... | reverse complement strand
TTCGTCGTCTTCAATCTCTAAGTCTTCGTCATCAAAATCTGTCTCTTCATCGATCGACATCTGCAAAATCATTGTCGAAGTCTTCTTCTTCGTCCTCTACATCCGCAAAATCAGCTTCGAAGTCTTCTTCAAAATCGGCTTCTTCAAAGTCTTCATCCTCAAAGTCTTCCTCTTCGAAATCAGCCTCTTCAAAGTCTTCATCCTCAAAGTCTTCCTCTTCGAAATCAGCTTCTTCAAAGTCCTTTTCTTCGAAGTCTTCATCCTCGAAATCAGCTTCTTTTCGTCCTTTTCTTCGAAGTCTTCATCCTCGAAATCAGCTTCTTCTTCGAAGTCTTCATCTTCAAAATCAGCTTCTTCAAAGTCTTCATCCTCAAAGTCTTCCTCTTCGAAATCAGCCTCTTCAAAGTCTTCATCCTCAAAGTCTTCCTCTTCGAAATCAGCTTCTTCAAAATCTTCATCACCGAAATCGGCTTCTTCAAAACTGCTTCCACTCATATCGATTCCGCTAAGTTCTTCTTCGATTCCTTCAATGAAGTCTTCTTCCGTTTCCGAACCATCTTCAAAAATCCTCTTCATAGAGTTCTTCTTCCGACTCTTCATTTCCCATTTCTTCCATCAGACGTACAATATCATCCGGAATTCTCTGTGTCTTGCTTATCGGTTCTGCCTCTTCCTCGGCCGCCTTTCTTGCTGCTTCTTCCTCGGCTTTTCTTCTTGCCTCTTCTTCGGCCGCTTTTCTTGCTGCTTCTTCCTCAGCTTTTCTTCTTGCTTCTTCCTCGGCTTTTCTTCTTGCCTCTTCTTCGGCCGCCTTTCTTGCTGCCTCTTCTTCCTCGGCTTTTCTTCTTGCCTCAGCTTCCGCTGCTTTTCTCTCAACTTCTCTGCGTTCTTCTTCCTGGCGGATACGAACCTGTTCTCTTTCTTTCTGAAGACGCTCTTCATCTTTTGCTTTCTGCTTCTCGATTGCTGCTTCGTGGTCTTTCTGTTTTTCTTCCCATTTCTGAAGAATATCATCGATCATCATCTGACCATTCGCCAGAATCTCATCTTCACGCTCTTTCATTGCTTCTTCTTCAATTGTAATGCCATTGGCAACCGCCATGCCCTGCGCTAAAGCTTCCTCCAAAGTAGCTCCCGTCACAACCTGTTTGATCGTTGATCCATGTTCTTCCGCAGCCTCTTCCGGTTCAGTATATACCGGTTCTTCTTCCACGACTTCTTCTTCAGCTTCTTCTACAATTTCTTCCTGCGGAATCTCTTCTTGTACAACAGTTTCCTGCATCGGCACTTCCTGTGGAATCTCTTCCTGTACAACAGTTTCCTGCATCGGTACTTCCTGCGGAGGAATTTCCTGAACTTCAGATTCATCAACTCTTTCTGTCACTGGCTCTCTGACCGGCTCTTCTTGTACGTCAACAGTCTCTTCTGTACCTTCATTATATTCATTCTCGTCATCCACTTCTTCCAGTGTTGATTCCGGTTGTTTCTCCGGTTCCGGTTTCTTCTTAACCGCTCCCGGACGGCTGTCATATTTCTCCTGCTGAAGTGGTGTCAGTGGCTTATACTTCATCTTCAGTTCCATTGCAAGGTATACATATTTGCCTTCACTGAACCACAAGATCAGATCATCACATTCTTCCAGACATTCTGCTGTCATTCCGGCTTCATCATACAATTTGGCAAGTTCATATGCCCACTTTTCAATATATTCCGCTTTTTTCAAATTCTTCCAGTGCTGTAATCTGATCTGTCAGCGATGCCCCCTGTGTTCTCAGAATCTTATATTTTAAAATATACTGATTCGGATCTTTTGGTGCCAGCTTTACGAATTCTTCATAACAATCCGTTGCTTCTCTGATATCTTTGATCTTCAGTGCCAGTGTGCCTAAACGATATACAATTTTTCTGCTTCCCGGTGCTCTGTCAAATGCCAGGAACAGTATATCTCTCCCCTTCTTAAACTCACCGTTATATTCATAAATCTCACTGACTGTATTGAGCATTGACGCATTCTTTACTCTTCGCCAGTCTATACCATCAGCAATTTCCTTTGCCTGCTGGTACTCCTTCTTTTCCAGATGATCAAGCATTTGCTCGGTCTTCACCCTATATTCATATTTATCCAATATTTCTCACCTCAAATGTTTATTTTAAAAAAGCGTATTTCCCTACAATTTTACTTATATAAGTTTATCATATGACCTGTTTATTGTCAAAATATCCCGCCAAATATGTTAAAAAAATATTACAAAAATTACAATTTTTTATCCCTGTAAAATATCTGTCGGCTGCTCTCTGATATCAACGTAAAAAACAGCCATCATATTCTTTCCTATGATGGCTGTTACATATTCAATTTTATCATATTTAATTTTTATATCGGAGAATGATTTTTAATTTTTATTCCCTGTCGCCTTTGTATGCTTTCCGATGATCTTTTACTCATCTTCTTTGCACATTCATTCAAATCTACTATTCATGTTTCTTTACACATATTAATAATATCTTTAAATATGTGGTATTCTGTTCAATATGTCTGCAGTTCTTTTTATCGTCCGGTGTATATTTTCTCCGTCTGTTCTATTTTTCCGAATCTCCTCTACCGGCCCTTTTATCTATTATAATAAAGGCTTATTCTCTGGGAACTTCTACCTGCCATACCACTAACATATTGATTCGATGATTCTACTGTGTCCATTGGATTAAGCCTCCTTTTCATAAATTTCCAATCAACGATATCTCACCGACATATGAAATATTCTTCATCCTTGATAAACTTTTCTTTTATCACTTAAGATATAAGCTGGAATTTATTATCTCATCTCTTCTACGATTATGATCCATATCCCCTTGATACCATTCTATAATCGTTATTCATCCATTCTCTTTCTCTACAATATACTTTACGATATTTGATATCCGATGCCTTACCAGATATTTCATATCTATATCCTGTATTTTTTCGATTCTTAAACGAATTGAGAATTTATAATAAAAAGTACATCTTATAAAAATATGTGATATTTCAATTTTTCAAGATTCCCTTTCTCGTCAGGAATTCTTTTTTGTTTATTTTGGATTTCCTTTGGATTGATTATATAATATCATTCGGCTTTTATTTTGTCAATACTTTTGCAATTAATTTTATTTATTTTCCATTATTTCATTCCAACAGTTGAATTATCTGATTTTTCTTTATTTATTTTAATGTTTACACAATACTATACATTTTCAAATCGTATGCTTTTGTTAACATCATACGCTTGTGCATGTCCAATTGTTAACCAACCATCTTTTACAGTTGACATTTTATCCTGTTTATTTTATACTTCTGTTATATTTTTGATATAAAACTAAAGGAAAGGAGTTCTGCCATGTCATACGGCAGACAATTACCACTATGAACAACACAGTAAATAGCACAACAACGAAAAAGCTTTCCACCCGCAAACTGGTTCTGATTGCTTTGATGACTGCAATCACCTGTATCTTCGCTCCTATGGCGATTCCGATTCCGGTCAGCCCGGTACCGATCAGTCTTACCAACCTGGTGATCATGATCAGTATCTATGTACTTGGTTTTAGAGATGCAACCATCAGTTACATCGTATATCTGTTACTTGGTCTTGTCGGTCTCCCTGTATTTTCCGGTTTTACCGGTGGATTAGGAAAGCTTGCAGGTCCTACCGGCGGATACCTGATTGGTTTCATCTTCCTTGCACTGATTTCCGGACTGTTCGTTGATAAATTTCCAAAGAACAGAATTCTGGCAGTTGTCGGTATGATCATCGGTATGGCAGTCACTTATATCTTCGGTACAGAGTGGCTTGCGATCCAGTTGAAAATGTCATTCGTTGCAGCACTTTCTGTCGGAGTAATTCCTTATCTTGCCGGTGACGCAGCGAAGATTATCATTGCGATCATCGTTGGACCTGTACTCCGCAGCCGTCTGAGCCAGCTGCAGTAATAAAAATACACAGTATCGGAATTAATTTGGGATTTAATTTATTAACTGGGGAGCGACCTCTCAGTCCTTGAAGGAAACAATAGATAAGGCTTCTTGTTCAGGTTCCATACCATAAGAAACACTAAGAGAGTCAGAATCACCTAAAAGCAAAGGAACTACGCTCAAACTCGGCGTTCGCCTCAAACACGTTCGCTTCGTTCCTTTAACGGTGCTTCTGACTCTCTAACTGTTTCTAACGGCATTCCACATTCACAATAATCCTTATCTATTGTTTCCTTCAAGTCGTGACTGGCAGCGAGTGTTAATAAATGAAATGCCCGGAAGTATAACCCGGTGGAGGCCACAACCGTTACACAATTGCCATTAATTCGTAAGGCATTTGATACACACGGAATAAAGCTTGAAAAGGCGTTCCAGTGAATGTGAAAGAGGCGTTGGTAATTCTTAAGGGGCAAAATTCTGCGTTGGGTTTTCAAAATTTGACTGTCTGAGGCGTATGCCGAGTTTCAAATTTTGAAAGCCTGCTTTTAGCAGAATTTTGCCCCTTTAGAATTGACCCGCCGATGGAACCTGAACAGGAACGCCTTTCCAAGCTTTATTCCGGTTCGGGTATCCACAGCCTTTCTGAATTAAATCCCAAGTTAAATTTATAATATGATATCTCCGCTTTTCACACCCGTATTCATATCATAAGCTTCAATAATATTTCCGCTGATCACATACAGCGTATCTTCTATATAGATTCCCCGGATTCCCTGAGATGTATTTCCATTGACTTCTTCTTGCAGGATTGTCTCAAATTTCCTGTCTGTCCGGTTGTATGTCAGCAGATAATAGCTTTCCCCATTCTGGCTGTAACCGGATAATCCGATTACGTTTTTCTCCGGATCGGCAAGCACCGATTTATAATCATATGCCGCATGGCTTCCGTACAGATCATCCAGCACAAGTGTAGATTCTTCTTTTACATCTGACCGGTCAGTTATATCGAACATTGTTATTTTTTACTCCTTCTGCCACGCCGGATTCTTCATCGGTTGACATTCCGATACCGAGCAGTCTGTCTTCTCCATAGAAATGCAGGTATTCGGAAAATCCCGGAATCTTTAATTTACCGAGAATCTTTGGCTTCTCCGGATCGGACAGGTCTACACTGAATAACGGATCGACCTGCTCATATGTCACAAAATATCCGGATTCGCCCATGAACCTTGCAGAATAGATGGTTTCGCCTTTTGCCAGATTTTCGATGGTACTGATCTTATCCAGTTTCTTATCCAGTATCGTCACCAGATTTTCGTCATTATTTGTCGTGAATAATCTTAAATTGCCCTTGTATTCATCCAGCGAAAAGGTATCATTCAGATAACCTTTTACTTTTCCCTGTGCTGCTGCCTTTAATTTTCCCTTATTATAAGAAATTTTTCTAAGTGTTGTCACAGTCTGATTGTCCTGCTGCCACCCTGATTCATAATAGTAAATAATTTTTTTTGCTGACATACATCTGACCGCCTTCAGATAGGATCGCTTTATGATCTGCCGTTTCATCCGGTTTACTGATATCCACGGAACTGATCACTTCGTACATCATTCCACAGTTTTCCGGAGGCAGGCAGATACTGCTTTGGCTCATTGCTTTGTCATTCACCATCGGTACATAGGTGACCGGTTTATCTTTAACCACATTACTTCCTGTATAATACTCACTGAACAGATACAGGTATCCGTCTGCCATGCGCGATGAATTGTAAGTACCGCTCTGTGTTACTTCACCTTCTTTTACCGGCTTTTTGATATCACTGATGTCATAGGTGACTGCCGCAGTTTTTGTCTGTTGCCGGACAGCTGTACCGACCTGCTTTTTATTGTCTGCATCTGTACATTCTTTCTGACATACCGCCACCAGTTTCTTCTGGTCTGTATCTATATAAAATTCCTGGATCGTATATTCTTTTTCCAAAGTGATCTCACTGTACTTTTTTCAGTTGCCCTTTCCCTGCATCTACGATGTCGATCGTCCGGCCATTATCTTCCCGTACATACAGATACGTTCCATCTGTTTTTTGCAATATCTCCTTCATCTACACCAGACTGCCGGACATTGGTCTGCGAATACCCGCCATCTGCGTCCATTGCTGCCGCTGATGTCTCATTCCCACTGCCTGTATCCGCTGCTGCCGATGTCTCATTTCCACTTCTTGCATACATTGCAATTCCTTCGTTACCTTGCGACCGTTTGATATATTTATAAATTTCATCATAACTTTCGGCTATCCTGATCTTCCTGCTGCCGCTGATCTTCCTTTCTGCATTATCTGCTGACACCCTTTTAGAGTCTATCATTCCATGATGCAGGCTTCCATACTGCCACACTATGATTCCCGTCACAACTGCTACACAGGCTGCTGCAAGTCCGATCCGGTATGAATGAAAATGTTTCTTCTGCTTTTTCCCTTTTAGTAACCGATCTATATTTTCCGGTCTCAGACTGTCCGGTACCTCTGTGTTTTCTGACAATCGTGCAATCTGATCCACCATATCCTGTTCGCAGTATCCGTTCTGCTTTTTTTCCTGTTCATTCTCACGCCGCATACACTTCTCACTCCTTTCTTCCCTGCTCTGTTTCTCCGTAACTGCCTAACACACATTCCATCTTTTTAAGTGCCCGGCTCCGCTTCGATCGTACCGTGTTCGGATTCAGCCGCATCATTTCCCCGATCTCCTGACTGCAATACCCGCCGAATACGGATAATCCGACTAATATCTGTTCTTCTTCCGATAACACGAAGAATGCTTTCCTGACGTCCATTGCCAGATCATAATCCGGTACAACCGGCTGTTCCGGAAGTTCTTCCTCTCTTCCCGGCTCTTCTTTTAATGCCTTCTTCAATCTCTTCTTACATTTATTCGTCAGAATTGTAAATATCCAGCTGCGGAATGCTTCTTCATTTTTTTAATTTATGTATGTTCTCGTATGCCGCAACAACCGCCTCGCTCACTGCATCCTCCGCTTCCTGTGGATTCTTCATCAGGCACAGTGCGTAATGGTACAGATCACGGTAAACCGTTTCATACATTTCCGAGAACCTTTTTACACTGCATATCATATCGTAACCTCCCTCAGATATGAATCTGTTATTACTATTTTTAATCTTCCGGTAATTATTATAAATCCTATATAAATAAGAGTCATTTCCTACTCACATTGTTGCAGGTATTTTATCATATTATACAAGAATTTTCCTTATTTAGGCAGTGTCTGCATCTCCGTATAAGGAAAAACAGCAGGAAATCCATGATTTCCTGCTGTATACATAAGTCCGAATGTCAGATCAAAATTTTCCAAAACAAAACGGTACCAAAAATAAAACATATTATCCTCTGTAATAATTGATCAGACATCCTTTCAGGATGATCTCTCTTTCGGCATCGGTCATATCACCCAGCTTCAGCGTAATCTCTTTCAGAGAATCTCCAACCACATAAGCCTTGATCTCGGCATTCTTATCTTCCACTGCTTTTCTGATCTCCGGCACGAAGATATAGTCGCCGTTACGGAAGCTTAAGTTCTCGTGATCTTCCTCCGTGATAAATGGAATCATACCCCAGTTGATCAGGTTCGAACGATATCTCTTGGTTGCATATTCGTTCGCAATATTTGCCCAGCCGCCGAGTACTTTCTGACAGGATGCTGCCTGCTCTCTTGCAGAACCATCTCCCGGTTTTACTGCAAAGATCGTGCTTCCGATTCCGAGATTACCTTTTCCTGTCTCCGGATATGTCTCGTGAATCTTATCCATAACCGGTTTCAGTTCATCTAATACTTCTAACGGACACTGTCCTGCTTCAATTGCTTTCTCAGCTTTCTGTACTTCCTTCGCACGGCCTACATAAGCAGGATCTTTTCTGGACAATGCAAATTCTGCAAGTCCCAGAGGGTTGGATCTGTAAGAAGAGGTCTCACCGGATGGAATCAGTTCATCTGTTGTGGTGACCGGATCATGGATCTCAGATACCACTTTCAGAAGTAAGTTTTCCGGAAGTGCTGCCATTGCAGGCCAGTCTTTGATATTTGGTCCGAACTTGATCTCTACCGATGGATCTGCTACACCATGGCTGTCAAAGACACGGTTCGCATAAATGTTCTTATCAAAATGATAAGTCTGTCCTTTATATTCCACATCCAGGTCAGTTGCAGGTGTAAGGAATCCCTTATTCGCTGCTGTTGCAGCGATGGAACGTGCATCCATAAGTGCAACCGATGCGATCTGTCCGCTCTGAAGTTTGGAGCCTTCACGGTTCGGGAAGTTTCTGGTTGAGTGACGGATCGAGAATGCGTTGTTTGCAGGGGTATCTCCGGCACCGAAGCATGGTCCGCAGAATGCCGTCTTCACGATCGTTCCTGCTTCCATAAGGTCAGCAACTGCTCCGTTCTTCACAAGTTCCATGTAGATCGGTGTACTTGCAGGATATACACTGAATGTAAACTCATCGGAACCGATATAATGTCCTTTGATGATATCTGCTGCTGCACAGATATTTTCAAATCCGCCGCCGGCACATCCTGCGATGATTCCCTGATCCACATATAACTGCCCATTTACAATCTTATCCTGCAGAGAATAGTCAACTGCTCCGTCGAGACTTACCAGTGCTTTCTGTTCTACATCATGAAGGATGTCTTTTAAGTTGGTTCTCACTTCATCGATCGTGTATACATTAGACGGATGGAATGGCATTGCGATCATTGGTTTGATCTCGCTTAAGTTTACATATACCATACCGTCATAGTAAGCAATATCTCCCGGGTTGAGTTCTTTGTAATCTTCACTTCTTCCATGAATGTCATAGAATTCTTTGATCTTATCATCGGTCTTCCAGATGGATGACAGGCAGGTCGTCTCTGTCGTCATAACATCGATACCGATACGGAAGTCCGCACTTAACTTACTCACACCAGGTCCTACGAATTCCATCACTTTATTGTTAACATAGCCATTGCCGAATGTCGCACCGATGATCGCAAGTGCCACATCCTGTGGTCCGACACCTTTCATCGGCTCGCCATCTAAGTAGATTCCGACTACCCCCGGCATCTTAATATCATATGTCTTATTCAGAAGCTGTTTTACAAGCTCCGGTCCGCCTTCTCCCATAGCCATGGTTCCAAGTGCACCATAACGTGTGTGGCTGTCTGATCCTAAGATCATCTTACCGCCGCCAGCCAGCATCTCACGGGCAAACTGGTGGATGACTGCCTGATGAGGCGGTACATAGACTCCGCCATATTTTTTCGCGCAGGTGAGACCGAACATGTGATCATCTTCGTTGATCGTTCCTCCGACTGCACAAAGAGAGTTATGACAGTTCGTAAGTACATAAGGGATCGGAAATTTTTCAAGCCCTGAAGCCCTGGCTGTCTGAATAATTCCGACGAATGTAATGTCATGAGATGTCAGCTTATCGAATTTGATCTGCAGACGCTCCATATTTCCCGAGGTGTTATGCGCTGCCAGAATGTTATATGCCATTGTATTCTTTGCAGCTTCCTGTGGAGTCACATCTTTACCTGTCTTTGCAGCAACTGCTTCTTTTTCTTCCACAATCTCTGTTCCATTCAGTAAATAGACTCCCTTGTCATATAATTTCAGCATGTTTTGTCCTCCTACTATCGTATTATGAATATATCAAAATGTCTGAGTCCAGACATCTGCTAACCTGATTATTCTTTCATATATTTCATATGATCTGCTACCATCATGGCAATCTTGAATGTTAGTGCATCATCAAATACACGCACATCCAGTCCTGTTTTCTTCTGAATCTTCTCCAGACGGTACACCAGTGTATTTCTGTGCACATACAGGCGCCTTGCCGTCTCTGATATATTCAGGTTATTATCGAAGAATGTATAAACTGTCGTCAGTTCTTCTTCTTCAAAAATATCGGCCTTGCCATCTTCAAATACTTCATTCAGGAACATCTCGCAGAGTGATGCCGGAAGCTGATGGATCAGCCGTCCGATTCCGAGTTCATTGTATGCAAGGATCTTCTTCTCTGTATAAAACACTCTTCCGACTTCCAAAGCCATATCTGCTTCTTTGTATGATCTGGATACATCCTTTAATTCTTCTACAATTGTTCCATATGCCGCTCTTACACTTACCATGGCTTCCATATTCAGCGTCGTGACCAGCTCTTTGGCGATCTGTTCTACCTGCGGATAGCTGTCGGTAGACTGCAGTGACTTCACAAGAATAATATGTTTTTCATCAATTGCCGTTACGAAATCCTTTGTTCCCGTCGCATACAGACCTTTCAGAGTTTCCTGTACCAGGACATCTCCTTCATTCTTCGGTTCGATCACGAATACGACTCTCTTGAGTTCTGCCGGAATCTTCATCTTCTTTGCCTGATTATAGATATCAACCAGAAGCAGATTATCCAGAAGCAGATTCTGAATAAACCGGTTCTTATCCATCCGTTCTTTGTATACATAAAGAAGATTCCGAAGCTGACTGGCTCCCATACGTCCTGCCAGTTCCATGCCGTCTGCAGTTCCATGCAACATCAATACATATACCGGATCACTGTCTTCATAGATGCGGAACATTCCCATCTCATCTAAGATCATCTCTTCCGGTTCTTCTTCGTCATCACGGAAATCCTGGATCTGGATCTCATACCCGGTCAGAGTCTCATTCGTTCTTACGAGACAGAACCCCTGCATATCCCATATTGCACAGTCAAATCCTGTAATCTCCCTGATATCCTGTGCTGTTTTGTGTAATATCTGATTTGATAACACGCATTGTCCTCCATTTCCTATCCGTAATGCTGTTCTTCGTGTTCTTTTGCATACTTGTATACATTTTAGTACGCTAACGAACTGCATTACGAATACATTATAGCAGATAATCATGCTTTAACAAAGCAAAATTTTATTGTCTGCTGAAAAAAACGAAAAGACCGGACGCTTTCTTACGCCCGGTCCTCTTATATTCATCTGTTTTTCATGATAATTGCGGCTCTTATACCAAGCCTTCATTACAGACTAGTTTGTGATTGTAACCTGTGTCTCTTTATCAAAGATATGGATCTTCTCAGCATCCAGAGCAAATTTAACAGTATCACCTGTTCTTGCTGTTGTTCTAGGATCCACTCTTGCTGTCATACTTGATCCTTCATAATCGAAGTATAAGAATACTTCTGCACCGAGCATCTCATATACACGGATCTTTGCTTCGATTACTGTATTTGGAGAAGCTTCGATGAACATCTGCTCATCGTGCACGTCTTCCGGACGGATTCCGAGAACAACTGTCTTTCCTTCATATCCGCCATCAATCAGCTTCTTCGCTTTTGCCGGTGGAAGCTCGATTTCTGAAGGTCCTGCTACCAGGTATACTTTATTTCCGACTACTTTACATTTCGCATCAACAAAGTTCATCTGTGGTGATCCGATGAATCCGGCAACGAACTGGTTGCATGGATAATCGTACAGAGTCTGTGGTGTATCTACCTGCTGAACAATACCTGCGTTCATAACTACGATTCTGGTTCCCAGTGTCATAGCTTCTGTCTGGTCATGTGTTACATAGATGATGGTTGTACCTAATCTCTGGTGCAGTTTAGAGATCTCGATACGCATCTGTCCACGGAGTTTTGCATCCAGGTTTGAAAGAGGCTCGTCCATAAGGAATACCTTTGGATCACGAACGATCGCACGTCCCATAGCAACACGCTGTCTCTGTCCACCGGAAAGAGCTTTTGGTTTACGGTCAAGCAGTGGTTCCAGATCCAGGATCTTAGCTGCCTCACGAACCATTTTGTCGATCTGGTCCTTTGGTACTTTTCTTAACTTCAGACCAAATGCCATGTTATCATATACTGTCATATGTGGATACAGAGCGTAGTTCTGGAATACCATTGCGATATCTCTGTCTTTTGGCTCTACGTCATTTACTACTTTGTCCCCAATCTTCAGTTCTCCGGAAGTAATATCTTCCAGACCGGCGATCATACGGAGTGTTGTAGATTTACCACATCCGGATGGTCCTACGAAAATGATAAATTCTTTATCTTCAATCTCAAGGTTGAAGTCTTTTACTGCTTCAAATCCATTTGGATAAGTTTTGTTAATGTGTTTTAATGATAAACTTGCCATTGTTATAATCCTCCTGATTTATAATCGTTTTATTTCATTTTGTTACCTGTTTCGTTCTGATAAAAAGTATATGAAAAAAAGTTCAACCTGGGTAATGCCCAAGTTGAACAATCTTTTTTTCATTTTCTATACAAGTTGACGAACGGAACGTTATTTAAAGTCAGGGTGTCTGTAACAGTGCCTGATAGACGTCTCTTTTCCCTATACCTCTGTCCTTTGCCACCTGTTTCATCGCAGCTTTCTTATCCATGCCCTGTCCGAGATAGAGTTCCATATGCTCTTCCATGCTCATCTCTTCCCATCTGGCTTTTTCTTCACTCCGGATCTCTTCCCTGCTTTTTCCTTCGATCACCATGACGCATTCTCCCTTCGGCTCCTGTACGTCATAATATGCCAGTGCGTCTTCTATCTTTGTGGCAAATACCGTCTCATGCTTCTTCGTCAGTTCCCGGCAGATACTGATGCGTCTGTTGCCAAGCGTCTCCCGAAGCGTCTTCAACGTGCGGACCAGTCTGTGCGGTGCTTCGTAGATCACCATTGTTCTTGTCTCATCTTTCAGTTCATTCAAGACAGCCTGTCTCTCCTTCTTATCCGTCGGAAGAAATGCTTCAAATGCGAATCTTCTCGTTCCAAGCCCGGATATCGTAAGCGCCGTCACACATGCGCAGGCTCCCGGAACAGCTGTAACCGTGATCCCGGCCTCCTGGCACATCTTTACCAGTTCTTCTCCCGGATCAGAGATTCCCGGCATACCTGCATCGGTGATCACTGCAATATCTTCACCATTCTGCAGGCGTTCCACAAGTTTGTGTCCTTTTTCAATCTTATTATATTCATGATAGCTGGTCATCGGTGTCTTAATCTCAAAATGATTCAGAAGCTTGATACTGTTCCTGGTATCTTCTGCCGCAATCAGATCTGCTTCTTTCAAAATCCGCACCGCCCGGAAGGTCATATCTTCCAGATTTCCTATCGGTGTCGCACATAAGTACAATGTTCCTGCCATCTCTTACTCCTCCATCTTATGCTCGCTCTTGTTCATCCCGTACATCTCAAGCAGTTCTTCTGTATAACTTCCATCCTTCTGATATACGATCAGTGGCGGCTCCACCTGCATTCTCGGATTTCCGCCTTTCATACCCTCGATCAGAACCATGTTCGGTTCTTTGTCTATATGCGGATATACCAGCCGCATACGTTTTGGCTCGATTCCGTATGCGCACATCTTTGTCATGATCTCCGGAAGCCGGAATGGCCTGTGGACCATGTAAAACCTTCCTTTGACCTTCAATAGTTTCGCACTTTCTCTTAATATATCATCCAGCGTGCAGAGTGCCTCATGTCTGGCAATATACAATGCTGTATTCTGATTCTTCAGTCCGTGGTCTCCGATCATGTACGGGGGATTGGTCGTAATAACTCCAAAAGAGGCGGCTCCGAATATGGATGCTGCCTCCTTGATATCTCCCGTTACAATGTCGATCCTCTCTTCCAGTCCGTTATGGCTGACGCTGCGCCTTGCCATATCTGCGCTCTCCTCCTGGATCTCCAGTCCTGTATAATGCAGGCCCGGATATTTAGCTTCCAGAAGGATCGGAAGAATCCCCGTTCCTGTTCCGAGATCCAGTGCTTTTTCGTGCTTTTTCACATTTGCAAATGCGGACAAAAGCACCGCATCCATTCCAAAACAGAACCGACCCGGACTCTGGATGATCTCGTATCCTCTGATCTGCAGGTCATCCAGTCTTTCATTCGGAAGTAATTTAGTCATCATTTAACTTTGACGCTCCGTTCTTTTCTTCTAACGCCTTCAGTTCCTTCATCTCTTCTTTGGAAAGTCTTACGTCTTTCTTCTTACGTCTCGGCTTGAATCTCAGTTCTGCTGCCGGATACTCACGGATCTCTTTCTCGTCATTATCCAGTGTTACAACAACCTTCACCAGCTGACGGAGTACGTTAACAGACTGGACATCTCCTCTTAAGCCTTCCGGTGTTGTGACATGATCACCATTTGCCGGAAGATGGCTGTTCAGTTCTTCGTATGTCTCCTCTTCATTCGTCAGACAGCACATCAGTCTTCCGCAGACACCCGAGATCTTCGTCGGATTCAGTGAAAGGTTCTGCTCTTTTGCCATCTTGATCGATACCGGTGCGAACTCGGATAGATACGTATGACAGCAAAGTGGTCTGCCACAGATCCCGATCCCTCCGCGGATCTTCGTCTCATCACGCACACCGATCTGTCTTAACTCGATTCTTGTACGGAATACACTTGCCAGATCCTTTACCAGCTCGCGGAAATCGATTCGTCCGTCTGCAGTAAAATAGAACAGCACCTTATTATTGTCAAATGTATATTCTGCATCGATCAGCTTCATCTCCAGCCCGTGCTTATGGATCTTCTCCAGGCAGATCTTGAATGCTTCTTTTCTTTTCTTGTTCTTTCTTCTTTTTCTATCTTCGTCTGTTGCAAGACGGATCACGGTATTTTGAACGGCTGTGTGATCTTATCGTCTTCCACTTCCTTCGGTCCGGTGACTACAGAACCAAATTCCACTCCTCTTGCAGTCTCAACGATAACCTTATCGCCCGTCTCTACCTCCAGTTTTCCCGGCGAAAAGAAATAGATCTTTCCGGCGGTTCTGAATCTAACGCCTATTACCTTCGTCATATGATTAGTTCTCCTTTATGGTCAGGAACAAAAGCTCCATAACCAGATCAAAGTTAACATTCGCTTTCAGTCTGGCTTTCGCTTTCTCAAGGCTCTCCAGGATCAGTTCAATTCCTTCATAAGAGCTTTTCTCGCCTGTTCTTTTATACTCTGTAACTGGTCTTTGAATACGACCTTGTCAATCTCTTTTGTTGCTTTATACAGTAAGACATCTCTGTACCAGATCATGATAATGTCCAGATAATCCGTGATCTCTAATTTATATACGGATATATTCTTAACCGCAGCAACAATCTCACTCAGTTCCATATCATGGATATGCTTCAGGAGCTGTACCGCTTCCTCTCTGATCTCATTAAAATGCTCCGAATTCGCCAGCATGATCGCGCGTCCCACATTTCCCTGGGCAAATGCGGTACACATATCTGCTTTGTAATCCGGTATCTCCAGATTCTCCATCAGATACTTTCTGATCAGTGTATCTTTGATGTTACGCAGCTTCAGCATAACACATCTGGAGTTGATCGTCGGAAGTAACATCTCTGCATTCTCCGTCAGCAGTAAAAATACCGCATATGCCGGCGGCTCCTCGATCGTCTTCAGAATTGCATTTTGTGCCTGCGGTGTCATCAGATCTGCCTGAGGGATAATATATACTTTGTATGGTCCCTGATACGGCTTGATATCCACGGTATTGTTCACCTGTGTACGGATATCATCTACACTGATGCTGTTCGGCTTCTCATGTGTCACACGGATAATATCCGGATGGTTTCCGCTCTCTGCCTGCCTGCAGGAATGACATTTTCCGCAAGGGTTCGCTGTTTCCGCTCTCACACAAAGCGTCGTGCGACAGATTCGCCAGCATCCTCTTACCGGAACCTCTCTCCCCGTTCAGAATATACGCATGCGACACTCTGTTATTCTCCACTGCGTTACTGATATATTTTAATATGTCTTTGTGGCCAACCACATCTTTAAAGCTTCCCATCTCGTATTACCTCTACTATCTCTTCCTTACATCGTACTTTATCATCATTCTGATATCTTCTTGTAATTCCTGCTGCCGCAAGATTCTCTTCTGAGAAATCCTTCTGATCTGCCAGAAATCTTCTGCAGACTTCTTCGTATCCCGGATGTTCCTGCTGCCGCTCTCTTGTGATCGCACGCATCAGGCGTTTCCCCGTCTTCCACTTCAATATAAAGCGGAACCAGATTCTCCTGTCCATAATACGCTTTCATCTTCATATAAGATTCCAGCGTACCGATCATCAGATAATCAGACCCGGTCAGATGAATCTGTCCATCATCTATTGTAGCATATTTCCAGTCACCATACACGGTCTGATAGGTACGAAGTTCAATTATTTTGCCTTCCTCTCCATACTGTTCTAATATTTCGTTCGAAACAAAATAATATTCCACGCCGTCTTTTTCACCTTCCCGCATCGGTCTGGTCGTATATAATGTCAGCGTCTTCAACTCGGGAAGCTCTTTTCTGATCTCTTTATAGACCGTATCCTTACCGGAAGAACTCTTTCCCATCATGTAAAATATCTTACCCATCTATCCATACCTCTATGCTATCTTCTGATTGCAGTCCTTCAATTGAAAAATCGTGTTCCTGATACCAGCAGAGAATCTCCACCGCTTCCTGCGTAATGCGTTCTCCCGGAACGATCAGCGGACTTCCCGGCGGATAGAGATACGCATATTCCAGGGAAATGCATCCGGCGCTGTCCTTGAAATTTCGGTTTTTCCATCTTGCCTGGGTTCACCAAATACAGGATGTCTTCTGAATCCTTCTGGTGGTTCTGGTTCTGCATCTTATCTCTGCACTTCACTGCCTTCGCGATCGTCCACACCTTTTCCAGTGACGGCTGTCTTCCGGAAAGCGGGAGATCCGTGTCGGTCATTTGCATCGGTTTCTGCTCCTGCCCGGCATCTTCCTGTCCGGATCCTGACTTTAACTTTGTATCGATCTCAGCATCAATTGCAAGCAATGCATCCCGCAATCTGTCCAACCCTTCCTGCGTATCCCCTACCGTCGTCATTGCCAGGACATAGGTTCCGGCAAGCATCTCCATCTGCAAGTGATAATCACGAAGCAGTCTCTCATACAATTCATGACTGGACATCGGGGCATGCTTTACGGAGATCACAAATTTAGACCTGTCATATCTGTCTGCATTCTCCGTCCGGATAATCTTCAGATACTTCAGTTTCTTCAATTCTTCCCGCAGGGTATCGATATGTGCCGCATATTCTTTGAAAATACTGCACTTCTGCAGTTGTGTCTCTTCCAGCAGATGAATACACGCATCGATACTTGCCATCAGTATGTACGACGGACTGCTCGTCTGCAGCATATCCAGATACCGCTTTACTTTCTTGCGGTTCACCCGCTCCCCGTTCACATGCAGCAACGCTGTCTGCGTCAGGGCCGGAAGCGTCTTATGAAGACTGTTGATCACAAGATCTGCGCCATACATATTCGCACTCTCCGGGAAATACGGATCAAAGCCAAAATGCGCCCCATGCGCTTCGTCTACGATTAGCAGGCATCCCGCTTCATGTACAATCTCTGCAATCTTTTCGATGTCCGACACCACGCCGTCATAGGTCGGTGATACGATCATCACCGCACGGATCTTTGGATGTTCTTCCAGTGCTTTCTGCACATCTTCTGCATCGATCTCTGTACTCAGTCCCAGTTCTGTATCAAACTTTGGATAAAGATAGACCGGATCCAGTTCATTCAGATATATCGCATGATACACAGACTTGTGACAATTTCTTGCCACAAGTATGGAATCCCCTTTTTCAGTTGTTCCTAATATTGCACTCAAGATTCCGACGGTACTTCCGTTAACAAGAAAATGTGTCTCATCCGCATGGTACACCTCTGCCGCTCTTTCCTGCGCTTCTTTCAAAATCCCTTCTGCATGATGCAGGTCATCAAAGCCATCGATCTCTGTAATATCGATCCTGTACGGAGAGGTTCCGTCCATCAGATCCAGATTCTTTTATGGCCCGGCATGTGGAATGCGTAGTAGTCGGAATCACTGTAATTCTTTAGTTTATCAAATATATTATACATGCATATATTTTAACAAAATAACATTATATTATCAAGCCATAAACTCCCGCAGAATCTGGCGTATCATCTCGTCCTTTGCAAGCTCCTCCGGTGCATCTTTCTGTTCTTCCGCTTCCGGGCTTTTACTTCCGTCCATACCGGCAAGTCCTGCCGATGCTTTTGCCAGATTTTTTAGCGGTATTTTGAGTCCGTTCTCTCCGTCTGTTCTCACGCTGCATATGGACTACACTGTGATCCGGTACCGGGGCAGGTGTCTCTTCTGTTCCGGCTTCCGTCTCCTGTACTTCATCCCTTTGTATCTCATCCCTTTGTATCTCATCCTTTTGTATTTCGTCTTTTTGTATTTTATCCTTCTGTATTTCCTCTTCCGCCGGTCCGTTTTCTATGTTTACACGCACGGTCCGTTCCTTCTGATTCATCTTTTCATACTTGCGGAGACATACATTTTCCAGATAATCAACCATGTAATTCTTCGCCATCTCCATACAGTAATTCTCATCCGTTGTCAGGTGGAACAGCCACACCAGGATTCCGAGTCCGCAGCCGACAGCGCCCATCCGCAGCGCTTCATCTCCCATTCCATAGACCCGATATGTAAGCCCGGCTCCCGCAAGCCCGGTTACGATCAGAAGACCGGAACACATCTTTTCCAGTCTCCGGAGCGAATGCAGACGTAATCCACATACTTTGTATTCGTACAGATACTTATCCACAAATACCCCTACATTTTCCACCGTGTCACTGATCATACATGCATGTTCGAATTTCGCCCGGACCAGGCGCATCAACGGATGATTGCTTTTGCTCATACTTCCCGCCGCCTCTACCATACGTTTCATCGTCATACTCACGATACACTTGTCTGCCACTCCAAGTCCGGTCAGCATCCCCATAAGCACAAATAACAACTTCTTGTCCAATAACATTTCCAGCATAATAATAGCCCTCCTTTTTGATATGCATTATACTGTATATCAAAGAGAAGGGCGCTTTATTTCGTTCTTCCTATTCTGCACGGGAAATGCTGCTTTCTGTCACTTTCATGCATATCCTGTAACATTCTGTACTGCGCAGGTCATCCCGTTATCTTAGATCATCGGAAGCAATTCTTTCATAAGCCTTACACTGTGGGCGATTGCTTTCTTTTCGAATGTCGGATAGTCCATTGTCGCACTATTGTCGGCTTTATCCGAAATAGCACGGATAATGACATACGAAACTTTGTTCAGGTAAGCGGCCTGTGCGATTCCGGCACCTTCCATCTCTACACACATCGGGTGGAATAATGACACGATTCTTTCTTTCACTTCCTTATCGGAAATGAACTGGTCCCCGCTCGCCACTCTTCCTGTAAATGTATGAATATCCGGGTTCGCTTTTTCATTCGCTGCTACCGCCTTCTTCACAAGCTCCTTGTCTGCCGGGAATGACAATGTATCCATTCTCGGAATCTGTCCTGCCGGATCACCGAATACAGTCGCATCCATATCATGATGCAGTGCATCCGTGGAAATGACCATGTCGCCAATATCAATCTGTGCATCAAGCGAGCCGGCAATACCGGTGTTGATCAATGTATCTGCTCCGAATTGACTCACCAGAATCTGTGCACAGATTCCTGCATTGACCTTACCGATTCCGCTTCTTACGATTACAACATCTTTTCCGCCGAGTGTTCCCTTGCAGAATACCATACCTGCCATCTCCACGGTCTCTTCGATCTGCATATCTTTCTTCAGTTCTGCAACTTCTTCTTCCATTGCGCCGATAATACCTATCATATATTTATATCCTCCTGTGTTTCACGAATTTACCTATGCCTTATTATAGACGATAGGAAAATGGATTTCAACCAACGAAATGTATGGATAATTTGATGGTTTTCTGTTATAATCGGGAAGTATGACAGTCAACAGATTTTCTTTCTGTTTCTGTCTGTTGATACCGAATCATGTAAAAACATGCAAGAACATTATCAGGAGGTAATAGATATGGATTACAAACCAACCGGAGTCTGTTCTCGTCTCATCCACGTAGAACTTGACGGAGATAAAATTGCTAACGTAGAATTCGTAGGCGGATGTGCCGGTAACACATCCGGAATCAGCAGCCTTGTTAAAGGAATGGATGCACACGAAGTCATCAAGCGCCTGGAAGGAACCAGATGTGGCGAAAGACCGACATCTTGTCCTGACCAGTTATCCAAAGCTTTAAGACAGGCACTTGGCGAATAATAAGCCAGCGGCTGATCTGAATAACGCAGACAAAAAAGGATACTCGTCCCCCGACCGGGAGACTTGTATCCTTTTTCATTTTGGTGATTTTTATTTTGGTATTTTTTTCCTCTTTTTTTTCACACCCTGCTTTTCCCTTGTCAAAACTTCCGTTGACTGGTTACGAATAAATAATTATTAATAGTTACATTGTTTCTTTCATTGTTTTTCATTGTATTTTCTAATTATTATTCGCTCCTACATATTGTGCACTTACTTATCGATGAATTTATTTATGGTTTTTTTATTGTCGTCTTCTTTTTATATACATTACTTTATGGTTTTCTTTGTCTGTTTTACCTGTTTCATTCAGCTGTAATCTTCACTTTATCCCAACTACTGTTTGACTGTCATGGTCTGCATGGTTTCTGGTTTTTCCGTCCACTTCTTTACTTTAATCTCTTCATCTTTCGATTTGTAATCTTTTTGTTTTGCTCTTCTTTTTTTGAGTCTTATGTTCTTGTCCTTCTATGCTTTTCAGGATTGTTAGTCGATGTAAATTCCATCAGTAAAGGAACTGCTCATATCGCTGTTAGCAACATGTGTGCAACGTACGCGGTAGTAATAACCACCGTCAACGTAAAGCGTTCTATTAGACATGGCTCTGTTGGTATTCTTATTTTCTTTCTGCCAACCATCATAATATGACCACTCTGTATCTTCTTCTTTTGCGCGCTCTACCATTACTGCTATCTGCACACTTTTTACTACCTGTCTCGCAATCGTTGTCCCTCCTGCGTAAATTTTGCCTTCTCCTAATTTTGTACATTTGGAGTATCCTGTCATCAAATCTACGCCCCGGGTACCTTTCGTATCATAACCAATGGATTCTTCGTCATGCGTCAGCACAGATCCATCTATTACTTTACCCTCAGCAGCTCTCGCCTCCTGTATGGATGTCATCGACAATCCTCCGACCAGCATTGCGGTCAGACATATAGACACAATTTTCTTCTTCATATCTCACCTCCATTCATACATTTTTTCTGTCCCTCATATATTAATACACATAAGTTTTTCCAAAAACTGTCGCTTTTATTTTGGAAAAATTAAACTTTTTTAATAGTTTTTTTCAAATTCTTCCTGTTTCATTGTTCCAGTTAACAAATAATCTATACCATTATATTTAAATTCAGCTGCATAACCGAATTCTTTATTCTTATCTATTTTATACACTGTGACATCAACTTTGCAATTATGAATTTTTTTTCGTATATTTTTTTTACTATTGGATCTTCAAAATCTACTCCCAATGAATTTTCTCGATATGGAACATTTATACAATATGCTATTGTTTTATTATTATACAAATAATACATATCTGCCATCTGTTTTTCTTTATCCAATTCCATAGAATCAAAATGCATCTCTGGCAAACATATAAATATTTTAACCACTTCTGTTCCAAAATTATCCCCTATTTCCTGATACGCCTTTTCCTCATCTTCACTTTCTATCATTTTTATCTTATGGCTCGTACTTGATTTCTCAACCTCTCTATCCCCCACATTCTGCGTCATCATCCGCACGATCCTCTCCGGACCTCCCATACTGGTAATCCCCATTGCCAACACACAGACAATAACTGCTGCCAGTGCGAGATACATTTTCAAAGGCTTCTTTTTGCGGCGGACTTTCTTTCCGGAAGGTTCCTTTGGATCCTTTTGTCCGATCCCTGCCTTCAGCATCTTGCGTCCCAGCTCCAGAGCCTCGCGATCTTCTTCAGAGAGATGGTTGATTGCTTCTTCTCTTTCTTCTGTTTCTTTCCTGGTCTGCTCCATCTCATATGCACGGATCTGTTCTCTTACTCTTGCGAGGACAGCTTCCTTTGTCCCTTCAGGCACGACGAGACTGGTGTCATTTTCCAGAAATTCTTCTTCCTCTCTGGCAATCTCTTCAAATTCTCTGGCAATGCATTCTTTAAATTCGTCTTTCTTATCATTCATTTTGCTACCCTCAAATTTTTGACTGGTCTGTAAATTTCTCCATAGTTTTGCCACTTGACCTATTTCTTTCAGAAAGTATAATATAGATATAATCTTTATTATATTTGATGTATGCAAGAATAATACATATTCAAGTCTGGAGGTAATTATGAAACGTATTATCTTAACCGGTGGCGGTACTGCCGGGCATGTTACACCTAACATTGCTCTTCTGCCACGCCTGAAAGAATTAAACTATGATATTCACTATATAGGTTCTTATAATGGAATTGAAAAAGAACTGATTGAACAGTTCGGTATTCCGTATCACGGAATCTCAACCGGTAAACTCCGCCGCTACTTCAGCGTGCAGAACTTTACGGATCCGTTCCGTGTAATCAAAGGACTCGGCGAAGCCAAAAACTTGTGAAGATCCTTCATCCTGATGTCATCTTCTCCAAAGGAGGCTTCGTATCCGTTCCTGTTGTTCTTGCCGGTAAAAGCCGTCATGTTCCGACCATTATCCATGAGTCTGACATGACACCGGGACTTGCTAATAAGATTTCCATGCCATCGGCATCAAAAATCTGTTGTAACTTCCCGGAAACCATCGAGCATCTTCCTGCCGGAAAGGCTGTTCTCACAGGCTCTCCGATTCGTCAGGAACTGTTATCCGGTGATAAATATAAGGCATTGGAATTTCTGCACTTCACTCAGGACAAACCAGTGATCATGGTCGTTGGCGGAAGTCTTGGTTCTGTTGCCGTCAACGATGCTGTCCGCAGTGTCCTTCCTGAATTGCTTCAGTCTTTCCAGGTGGTTCATCTCTGTGGTAAGGGAAAAATCGATGAATCTTTGAAAGACCTGAAAGGTTATGCTCAGTTCGAATATATCAAAGATGAACTGAAGGATCTCTTCGCTCTGACAGATCTTGTTATTTCAAGAGCCGGAGCCAATGCGATCTGCGAACTTCTTGCACTGCACAAACCGAATCTTCTGATTCCACTTTCTGCAAATGCAAGCCGTGGTGACCAGATCCTGAACGCGCGTTCTTTCGAACGTCAGGGATACAGTGTTGTTCTGGAAGAAGAGGACCTGAATCATGATGTCCTCCTGAAAGCAATCACGGACCTTTATCAGAACCGTGAGACATACATTCAGACAATGAAGAATTCTCCTCAGCAAAATTCCATCGATACCATTATCGATCTGATCGAATCCGTTGCCAGACACTGATCTGCATTTATCTCAGTAATACATAAAAAACAGGTGGTGCTTCGTACTCCACTGTTTTTATGTATTGTGTAAGCGGTCATACTCATCTTTGTACCTTTTTATCATCCATTTCTTGCTCTTTTCAGCATACCTTCCAATGCATATAATGTAACGCCCATCTGCTTAGCGGCTTCCTTCTGCGGCATATCTACATAATATACAAGTGTCACTGCCTGATACCATCTGGCCTTTTTCTGATACAGTTCCCGGAATATATCAATTCCGAGTTTGCGGAAACCTTGTTCCTTGAGCATCGCTATCACATACTCTTCTGAACTGTCATCAACCAGAGCGTCCGGATATTTCTCTTCCGACATCGTTATTTCCTCTAACGACACTTCGCGTTTATGGTCTCTTATATAATTCATGGCTCTGTACTTTGCAAGCATCAGCATCCATGCTTTGATCTGCTGCTTAGATTCATTTCCATTCTGTACATATGCCATGAAGAAGGCATCCTGCGCAATTTCTTCTGCTACGTGATGGTTTCCAGAGTATCTGAGTGCCTCCCTGTATACAACGTCAAAGTATTCGCTATATGCATCCACAAAAGCACTTTCCCCTGTAAACTCTTTTTCCCCACTTTTACGGCTCCTACCTTTTTATCTACTTAATCTTTTGATAAAACATCTTCATTTTTCTTCTTCTGTCAACTCATGCATCGTCCATCCAAGTCCGACTTTGTCATCTTTATGTCTCGGGATCATGTGTACATGATAATGAAATACTGTCTGTCCGGCAGCTTCACCGTTGTTCTGGACAATATTGTAACCATCGCAGCCCAGTGCTTTTGTGAGCTTTGTGATCATTTTCTTCGCAAGAATCATCGATTTTCCTGCAAGTTCATCATCAATCTCATACAGATTGGCATAATGTTCTTTTGGCAGAATCAATGCGTGTCCTTTTGCTGCCGGATTGGCATCCAGGATCACCCGGAAATCTTCATCCTCATACACAGTCGCTGTCGGAATGTCTCCATTCGCCAGTTTACAAAAAATACAATTATCATCCTTCATAATCTTATCCTTCTTTCTTTTAAAATTTATGATTGATTATTTAAACCGCCAATGCTAAACTGATACCTCAGAAAGGGGCGGTAATTATTATGTTATCATCGACAGACTATGACAAATTACAACAGATTATGCAGGAAAATCCTGAAAACGAAGCACTTATAAACCGGCTTTTAACCTCTCATCAGATGGAGATCAGTACCATAAGTCACGAGATCCGTAATCCTCTGACACTGGTTTACAGTACACTCCAGCTTATCGAATCACAACATCCGGAAGTCCTTACATTTTCCCATTGGACGGAATTGCATCAGGATATCGAATACATGAAATTTCTCCTGGAGGATCTGTCTTCTTACAATAACGGAGAACGTCTGGAACTTACCCCGGTAAGTGCAAGTACCTATTTCCGCAGGATTGCTTTATCCTTCGCTGCTTCTATTGTTGATACAGATATCGAATTTGTTTCCCGTATTCCCGAGGATCTCCCGGAAATATCTGCAGATCCCGTAAAGCTCCGTCAGGCAGTTCTGAATCTTCTTCGCAATGCCTGCGATGCACTGAACAAAAAGGCTCCTGATTCCCAGAAGCCGGTCATTACATTCTCTGTCACTTTCCATACAGATTCTCTGCATATCGGGGTCAGGGACAACGGATGCGGCATCGCTCTCGAAGACCAGGAGACTATCTTCGAGCCATTTGTCACTCACAAACCGGACGGGACCGGTCTTGGACTTGCAATCACCCGCCGGATCATCCAGGCACATCATGGAACGGTCACGCTTAACTCCGTCTTACATAACGGAACCACGTTTATCCTTACGCTTCCGGTACAGTAATACTCCCATCAGGAAGCCGGCTGTCAGGCCTCCGATGTGTGCCATATTGTCTACGCCGCCACTGGTAAATCCATAATATAATGTCAGCACAACCATAAACACTAATCCTTTGCCGGATATCTCTCCTATCCTTCCCCGGTTACGGATCGCCACATACAGAAGTGCACCGATAATTCCGAAGATTGCACCGGATGCGCCTGCCGATACTGCCATACTTCCTGTCAGTATGTCCCACCATGCAGACAGGATATTCCCTGCAAGGCCGCTTACAAAATATACGATGAGGAACTTTATCTTTCCTATCTCAAGTTCCAGATTCCACCCCATCGCTACAAGCACAACCATATTATTGAAAAGATGATCGTATCCGAAGTGGAGAAACATACTCGTAAACAGCCGGTAATACTCTCCGTTCTTTATCAGATATGGAACATACATTGCCCCATGCTGTAACATGAATCTTCCATCCTCCGTCATTCCCTGAAATGACAGTACCAGAAAGACTATTACATTCACAACTGCCAGTAATACAGTACATGGTGCTTTTATTGTGTTCTTATTCATCTTCTATCGTCCGTTACCTTTCAATCTATTCATTTTCTGTCTTTATCAGTATAACATAGATTACTTAAATATTACAATTCCTCTTCTTCAATATGCAGTCCGTCCCATTCTCCCCATTTTGTTTTTTTATGTTTAGTCAGGAAACGCTTTACCGGGATCCACAGATTATCTGTCTCACGCATGATCGAGCTTCCCATCTCCTGTTCCGTAATCCAGTCATGTTCTTCCGTATCGTAATAAGATGTCCGCTCTCCTTTTTTCTTCCAGCAGTTCATCTATCATTGTTTTTCTTACTGGCTTTTCCATATCTTTTTCTTCTCTTTCCCCACATTCTGCGATTAGTTTCTCCAGACTGTAATTTTCTTCCATCGTTCCCTTATGCAGCAAAAATGCCAGCCGGACACATTCTTCTTCCTCGTAATCCGCAACTTTCACCATGTACTCTGTCAGCACATGGAATTTCTCCCATAGATCCTGCGTTGCCGGCGGATAATAACAGAAAAAGAATTGCCCTTCCTCATAAAATATATATTCCGGTTCCAGTAGAATACAGTGGATATCCAGCAGATATTTTCCGGTTTCTTTCAGCACATTCCCAAACTGGTACATAAATTGCCGTATATCCTCCGCCTTTAACTTTGCTCTTGTATACATTGCCTGCATAGATATCTTTCCGCTTACATCATAATCATAATAACTGCTGCCATTCATGCCTCTTCCTGCCACCTTAAGGAATCCTTCCGGTGAATTGGCTTTCAGCATCTTCATCTGATAGTCCTCTTTATATAATACATGCTCTTCTATCGTTATCTTTCGTTCCATTCTTTCATTCCCCATTTATTTCTTTATCCTGCGGATATCCCGGATATACCGTTCCGGTTCTGTTACCGCTGCCCTGCTTTCTACCGCAAGTGACATCTTCCGTCTTTTCGCCACGGCCGACACACGGATCTCTTCTTTGCTCACGGAACATACCGCTACGGCTCCCGGAAAGAGGATGCACTTTTTCCCGACCCGTTCCTGAAATAAGGCTTTTAATTCCGCTTCCTGTATTCCATCCTTTTCTCTGGCTTTCGTACTTCCGACAACAGCAGTCTCGTATGCTGCTCCCGCAATAATATTCTTGTCATGATAATAAAAACATGCCAGGACGCACCCCATAACAAGAAATAATATCATCGGCATCAGCAGGGACATTTCCACTGTAAAGCTTCCGTTCAGAGCATGTTTCTTATCTATGTTTATGATCCGTTCCATCTCACAGTCCTCCGATACATACGCCAAACAGATAGCCCACTGTCAGAAACGGATAGAATGGGAATGCAAGACTCTTCTTCCGTCTCAGGGTCACGCATCCCAGAGCAAGAATCCCCAGAATAAAAATGAAGTCGCAAGAACTTCCAGAAGTCCCCATACTCCCAGATAGATTCCAAGTATCAGAATCGCCAGACTGTCCCCGTATCCAATTGCTTCCCGTGTAATCTTACTGATTCCTATAAATATCATACCGATCAGCCCGCCTCCCAGCGATACCATCCAGTCTATATTCTGTGTAACTGCCTGATATAGAACCGTTCCTGCCATACACAATAACAGTACATCTCTCGGAACTTTCCTGATCTTATAATCCATAAACGACAGTCCTGTCAGTATGACCATCGCCACTATGCGGCTTACCGTCCACATTTGGAACATACCCCCTTTCCCGCTGCCTCCGATACCGGTATCGCATAGATTGTCCGTTTTAATCCACTGCATGACAATGAACTATGATACCGGTCTCCAAAATTTGTAATGTATATAGTTCCTGCATTTCCTTTCATGCAATGTTCACATGGATAATATCTGCCGCCACTTTCATTACGAAGATCAGACACCGTACCCATATGTGTCATCCGGATCGACAGATCCAGATAGGAACAATGATAATCTTTGTGATATACAAGACCGTTCTCCGTCACATAGACCGTATCATTTCCCATATCGGATAATCCCTCTTTTTCATATCCGCTCCATGCTTTTATCTTCATGGTTTCCCTGCATTTTACCGGTCTGATACCGAATACCGGCACAGGAATTTTCACCTGATATTCTGCGTTCAATGTTCCAATCCCGGTACGCACAGACATTCTTGATGCCGAACAGTCCATCCCACTGCTGCCGCCTGCAATGATACTTCTTTCCATCCTTGTCTCTCCGATTGCATAGACGACATCACGCTCTACCTTTGACGGCATCAGCATCTGTGTGATACAGGTGTCTTTTGCCGCCTGTTTTCCTGCATACTGCAGACTGCTCCTGACTGCAGTATGTACTGCCATCATTTCCAAAAGGTACAGCAGTGTCACAACCGCCAGGAAAAACAGCGGTACCGTTGCTGCCGCCTCTACGGTAACGCTTCCCTTTCTTTTATTACGGAATAATTTTTCCAATCGTGTTGAGGCGGATAAAGATACCCTTTCAGATACTGAATGATTGATAGGTTGTGAGGGGGAGAATAAATTATTTCTCATTTTGCGAATCCTGCTCCTTTCTTTATTATTTTTATATTTCCGGGATTTCTAACGATACCTGAAAGGGCATCTTTATCCGCCTCATGTTATTGTTCTTATACTCACTACTGATAGCCGTAATATGTCTGAAATCTATACGATATCCCTCTTCTCAGCTTACACACCGTGTCCACTTCCATTCTTCCGACACAGTAATCGATCCGAAATGACGGCTGGCTGTAAACCGTCTGCATATCCTTCTCGATCACGCCCATGGTTCTTACTGTTAATTTCCCTTTATCTTCCAGGAATAACAACATTCGCACATAGTCTTTGTAGTCCATACCACCTTCTACATCCGCCCCGTCGCCGGTGTCTTCCTCTGTTCCAAGCTTCATAAGACCGGATAATGAGAGCTGCCAGCTTGCATCATCTTTTACAACTGCAATCTTTTTTCCATTCAGCAATGTTCTCACATCCATCACGGATTCCCCGTATGCCCATGCCAGAAGAATTCCCTGCGCTACAGCTTCTGTAACCGCCGGTACCGCAAGCAGTGTACATAATGTCCCTGCCGCTGCCCGTGCCTCAGCCTGTCTGGTACTGTTGGTCTGCAGATACAGATAATTCGGCACGAATCTCAGCAGCACTAATTTGTTCGCAACCGCTTCCAGATTCTCCCGGTCACTTTGCCTGCCAGCCAGAATATATTCCACTTCATAGTCCAGGCTCCCACCCTTCGGTTCATCCAGAAAATCCGCAAAATGTTCCTGTATATACCCGCCCAGCAATACGGAATCCAGTGTTCCTCCTTCCGATTCCACATCTTCAAATGTTCCGTGACCGGTCTGATTCTCTCGGTTCTCCGGCATGTCCTCTGACACAACCTGTTTTTCTGATACCTGTGTTTCTTTCGGTAATACCAGATTCAAAATCGGTGCCTGCTTCAGTCCTGCTACATGTTCCAACGGATTCTCTTCGCCCGGAAGTTCCATTTCCTGCCCGCTCAGAAGCTCCTCCAGACGATCTGTCTGCGCTTTTTCTTCTCTGGTAATTTCATCTGCCTGCCGTTCCTGGTTCTTCCAGATGGAAGTACTCCCAAGATACTTGTCTGCCCATGAGATCCCATATTTGTGTTTCATGTATTTACCGGCCTGATCCATGAACAATTCCCCATTCTGATCTGTGAACAGCCGGATTCTCTTTATATCATTTTCCATATCAGCACCGTAATATGACAGGCGGTCTAACAAATTCTGCTCACTGTATGTCCCGCTTTCATATCCTGCTTCTATGGCAAATACATCATAATGTTCCAGAAGTTCTTTTTGATATTCTGCAAATACGCACTCCACTGCCCGGTTCATATCTGCCCTTCTGTAATTCTTTGCCATCTGAATGGATGCGCTTTCCGTCAACGCAAGTACAAGCGAGACAAGCAGAATAAATGTCAGTGTCAGATATACCGTTACCTCTCCTCTTACATACCCTGTCATCAGCTCCTTCTTTCCGGTGCTCACCACACTTAAATTCCGGAACTTTCGCTGGTAATCTTTTCGAATATTGTCTGCACCAGACTGGTAAGCTGTGATTTGAAGATGATCACAAGTCCGATCAGTACGACCATAAATTTAGCCCCTGTCTTTTTCATGCCTCAAAAGCCTTATAAACACTGGATTTAACCATATAGACCAAAACGTATCATTCGTCTATTTTCTTTGTTTTTTTGCACTTTTTGTATGTTGTGTGCATTTTGTAGCCAGTATTTTTATTTATTCATATCTATACAAAACAAGACAGAATGTACTTGCTTTTTTACTGTACATTCTGCCTTGAATCATTCAAATTCAAATATTTAATTTTTCCTTTTATACTTTAGATATTTTTCTTACCCTTGCCAATTCTTCTCGCAACTCTGCATTTTCTTTTTCCAATTTTTTTCATTTTTAGTTTCAATTCCTGTATAGTCGTTTTTGCATTAACTAAAGTTCTTTCCATAGCCATATCAATAATAATCTGTTTCGGATTATACGTTACGCTCTGTTGATGCATAGCTTCATTTACCACCCTGCGCATTTCTTCATTTCGATAAAAAAATCCTTTGGAAAAGCCTGCTTTTTTGAATCAATGCAGCAACCGTTATTTTTTCTTTTGATTCCAACATTTCTTGAATTTCCCGTTTTGCGGTTTCTACCTTCTGTTTGCTACGTTCCAAACTACATTCGACCATTTTATCGTATTTCATAGATTATCGTCCTCTCAAAAAACTTGTACCACACCATTCTCACAATTTTTTTAGAACAGAAATTTCTTTCCTACTGACCCGTTTATTCAATTTCTCCAGTTCTTGCTGCAACAGTTCATTTTTTCTTTTCAATTCCTGATTTTGTTCTGCTAATTTCTCGTTCTCTGCTTTGGCTTTTAACAATTCAATTTTCAACTCAATTACTGAATTTTCAAGTTTTCTGTCCATTGCAACCGGATGTCTATTCTTAAAAATTGCTTCCTGTCTATGTATTGCGTCATCCATTTCTCTTCTGATAAGCTCATTTTTATAAAAAAATCCTCTAGAAAGCCCAGTTCTTTTTACCAGCTCTGCTACGGTAATTCTTTCCATATTTTTAAGCATATCAGATATTGTATTTTTTTGCAATATTCATCTTCCTCTGACTCTCAGCCTGCGTAATCGCTACCATCTTATCATATTTCATAATCATCCCATCCTTCTATGATATCTAATAGGATCATGTCCATTTTTTCTCTTGCAGCTCTCGTTTCATCTGCCATCAGTTTATTGCCAATTTTTCGATAATGATGTACCGAATATATGGAGGTATGCCCCAGTAGCTTAGCTATCATCCAGTCATCCACATGCATTTCTGTCAATTTCTTTCCATAACAATGTCGAAAAATATGGGTTCCAAACTTCAGAAACTCTCCATTATCATCCCGGATATCTTCCTGGCGGATCATTGTCATAATCTGATTTTGAATCATGCTATATTGATAAGGCCTAGTTGGATCATCTTTTTTTGTAAAAATGTAAGTTGTTTCTCCATACCGTTCCTTTGTATAATCAATTGCTTTCATAATCAGTTGTGCCACTTCTTCACTGATGGCTTTTTCATAGGTGACTGACTTCACCTGATCAATCCTTATAAAATATCGATTATTCCGCATGCTTAGGCAGTCTGTCTTTAAGGTCAGCGTATCTGAAATCCTCGTTCCCAGTAATTGATGGATAATCAGTGCCCTACATATCTGCTCATCCATTTCGAAAATGTGTTCGTTTAATCTTTTGATTTCCGCATCTGAGTAAAATTTGAATACATGCCTTGGTGTACTTGGGAAATCATTACTCAGAAATAATTCGCTCATGTACTGTCGTTCATATAAATTCCCAACATCTTCTATTACCCTTCGTAGTGCATATAGGTCAGATCTATAATTTTTCCGGTCATGTGCTTCCGTCTGAAGATATATCAGATACTCTTCTATATGCATCCGTTCCAGATCCTGCAGCGATTGAATGTCCAAATATTTTCTTTTAAGAAATTTTGAGAACCGCTTTACTGCAGCTATTTCACTATGAATCGTTCCTAAAGGGGAATATTTTAAATGCATAAAAATTACCTTTTTTTACTTCTTCCCGAATATCTGGCTGTACAATTTTAGTAAAGTTAATCGTTTCCGTATTCTTGATTGGATTTCCATAAATAGGAAAATCGAAGTTTTTAAGAGTCCAGATATCTTTTTCCTGCTCATCCCTGTCATCCTCTTCTTCCAGAAACTTCAAGATTTTTTTCATATGCCTTACAATGCCAGGACTTTCAATTCCTATTTTGTCATATGCAGGCCGATATTTTTTGCTTGATAAAGCATATCCTCGTTCCAGCATCCATCCTTTTAACATACGGATGATTTTTTCTTCTTCTCTGGCATCAAGGCTTTGTATTTTCCGATCAATCAGAAATTCCCGAATATTATTATAATAGGTCACTTCACTTGCCATGCTGGACGGTGCGAGCATTTTTCCTCTTTCCCATATAAATTCTTCCAACTTTTCGGCAAGTTCTTCTGATGGCAATCCTTCCAGATTAAAATACCGTTCCGGGCTGATACGCATTCTCTGAATCTGCTCTTCGGATGCTACCTTGTAGCAGTCCAGCTCATATATGTAAATTCTTTTTTTCATTTTCTTTCACCACGCTTCTTAGCTTTAATGGTAGAAGCCAAGTCATTTTCCGGTTTCTTAAAGTAAGTATCACTTGCTTTTTCAATTCTCTTTGGCATGAAGTCTACATACTGTTTTGTCATCTCTTCGGAAAAATGTCCTAAATAATCTCGGATTGTCTGTATAGAAACATCCTCATCATAAAATTGGGTGGCCAGCGTATGCCTATAGTCATGGGTTTTGAAGATATAACTGCCATCTGCAATTCCATTCTTATCACAGTATTGCTGAAACTCTTGTCGGAATGTTGTTCCCCGGTACGCTCCACCATCCTTCCCTTTAAAGATATAATCTTTCGGACGAATGTGTTCACGCTCAATATACTTACGCATGATTCTATACATCACAAGCGGTATTGGTATCATTTTATCTGCCTTCATCTTGATCTGATAGACTTTCAACCATGCATCTTCTCCATCCCAGTAATATGCATCCCCTTTTAACGTACACACTTCGCTGATTCTCAATCCAGTACACCACAAGTGTAAAAATATCAATCTTGGAACTAGCGGAAATGCATACAGCTTATGCAGGATTTCCATATAAACTTTTTCTTCCACCGTTCTGTCATGATGCTCTGGATATGTCTTTTTCAGGTAATACTCCGGTTTAAAGGGTATCTCCTTCATATATCCTCGGACATTTAAAAACTGATAAAATTTTATATAATGCACAATTCTTTTATTGAATGTATCATCTTTGGTATCCTTTTCTTCCAGTTTCCTAAAATAGTCATCCAATTGATTTTCATCTACCTGACAAATGGATTCTTCTTCCTTAAAATATTCCAGAAGTCTTTTTACCTCATATAGTTGTCCTCGGATATTTGCTATCGTCAGTCCACCAATTCCAACATGATATTTGGCATATTCCTGTAACAATTCTCGATTCTTTTTGTTAGTCACTTCTATAAAACTCAATCGCTGTACTGGATTGCTTGGGTTAAGCCGATCTTCTGACAGGTGAAAGCGTTCCATATACCACACATTGGCATGCCAATGAATTTCTGGTGCTGTTAAAAATAAGATTTTCCGACTATTGTCAATAATCTGCATAGAGTTTTTCACATTGACCACTTTCTGTTCCACGATTTTCTCAAATCGTTGGATCTGTTCTAATTCCAATCCTTCCAGATCATCAATCTCTTCCTCCACACAAAAATCATATAACCAGTGTAATGGCAATAAATAGCGAACTCTTCTCTCTTTGGGATCGTCTCGATACAAATTATCTAGAATATAATTCAATAGTAGAAAAAACCTGCTTTTTTCAATTTTTCCAGATGCTCTTCTAAAAAAACTCCCACACCAGTTCCTGTTTATCTCGGACATATTCAAAATCCTTAACCAACTCCAAATCTGGTAAGTATGGCAGGAATACAACCTGTGCTTGATATTTCCTCCGGTGTTCGATTCTTCCCGGCAGACTTTCTATTTCTTTTTGGATACTATACTGCTTGATATGATCGAAAACCTTTAAATATCTCATCACACTCGCTTCATCCCACATTTTTTTCCAGTTCTGCTTCATAACGGCTTCGTACCGTATAATCAATCTCTTTGATATGATGTATTCCCTGCCGGATTAGAAACCGTTTGATGTTTCCCTTCAATGCCTCATCTGACACTTGGCTTTCTCGGATTTCTAAGAGTAGCTCTCCATATTCTGTTTCTATCCAATACTTCTGTATCTTCCGTAATGCGGATGACTGCTCTTTCACCTGCTTTTTCGTATAATTCCCACTATCCAACAAAGTTTGTTTGTATTCCCGCAAATCTTGTTCTTCTGCTAAAATCACATCATAGATTTCTCTTTGGATAAGGAATTTCTCTGCTTCTTCCCATAATTCTCTCTGCAATATTCCGCCTGACATAAACTGCCTGTGAAGATGCTGTATCTCTTCCTTGCGTTCTGCTTGCAGCAATCGAATTGCAGACACTTGATTCGCCTCCTCTTTTTTATAACAAATTCTGAACACCATACATTGCTTGACTGCCTGTTAATAAAAACGCATCACTGACTTCTATTAGTTCATCCTCTGTTATATTCAGATATTTCATAGTCGTTTCGATATTCCGATGCCCGAGTGCTTGACTAATCATTTCTAATTTCCATCCATCTTTCGTCTTGCATTTGCAAAATAATGCCGGAGCATATGTGGAGATGCTTTAATTCCCGTCTTTCTCTCCAATCTGCGTAACATGGCATATACTCCACTTCCCTTAAAAGGCTTTCCAACGTAATCACCTGAGACATTAATAAATAAATATTCCTGTCCTATAATCAGTTCCTTATAGTCTTCAATATAAAACATTAAAATATCAAATGTTGCGTCGCTGATTTTGGCTCTTCGAAGTTCTGCGTTTTTAGCTCTTGCCCCATTCTCATTATCATCTCGAAAGTTGACATATATTATATGTTTCTCATAGTCTATATCCTCTGCGTATCGTACACCTAAGAGTTCCCCTATTCTAAAGCCTGTTTCTGCTAATAATAAAAGCAGAACCTGATCGCGGCTGTTTGCACATTCTTGCAACAACACTACAATCTTGTCCTGCTCAATGGTTTTTCCTTGATGTCCTTTTTCTTTTAAATATCCTCGAAAACTCTTCCTATTCAATACTTTTCTGATACCGATGGAATTTCGCACAATCATTTGCGTATCTGATAATACCTTCAAGCTTTCCGAATGCTTGTTTTCCTGCTCCATAAAGGTATAAAATCTGAATACTTCTTTTAAATATGCATTGCATGTCTCATTATTAGGAAGTTTTAAATAATCTTCCCTGCTATGCATACCAGCTTTTAACCAAATCAGGAAATCTGTAAAATGTTCATGCTGTTCAATATATTTCATTTGATAAATATCATCCAAACAAAGTTGCTTTTCATCCAGAAAATTCAAATAATAAGATAATGCAAAGGCACTTCTTTGTATGGTATTCGGTGATATCTTTGACCTTTTCTTATGCATTAGATATTTAGAAGGTAAATATACAATATCTCTGCTTTCGTTTTCTCGAATAAAATAAAATTTTTCTTGTTTATCCATCTGCATTTCTACGATATATTTTGCCATATTAGTACCTTCCTTCTAAATCTCTAACGCTATACACAGTATACCCACTTCATGTTCAAATAGCTATTCAGCAATACCACCAATTCCACCGAAAATCCCCCCAGAAATACCACCAAACATTTCGTCGTAAACTCGCTGTTATTGTAGCAAAACCACGGGTATTTACAGGTAATATTCCACACTCTTCCGGTTTCTGATAAAATGCTGGACATCCTTGATGTCTTTTGCCATCTTGCACTTCGGAAGTGCGCACATCACTTCCTCATGATATCTTCCTTCTTCTCCTGCTCGCTCATCTAAGATGGACACGACACAGGTGTCTGTCTCTGTGCGGAGCGCACGTCCGAATCCCTGCCTTAGCTTTTTTCTGCATATCCGGAACGACCACTGCCTGAATGTAGTCTTTCAGACAATCATATTCTTTCTTCTGAGCCTCACTGATGGGATCTGGAACAGCGAACGGCAACTTTACAATAATTAACGAAGATACCATATCTCCGGGAAAGTCTACTCCTTCCCAGCAGGATCCGGCTGCGAAAAGAACAGCATTGTCTGTTTGTTTGAATCTTGTGATTTCTTCCGGGGAATGTCTCCACACCTCGATCATCGGGAAAGGGATCTCATCCCGCAACATCTGATATACATTTCCCATCAGGTGATAGGATGTGAACAGCACCAATGTATGTCCGTAAGTTGAATAGATCAACGAATGGATATGATCAGCTATCATCTCTGTTTCTTCCTGACTTCCTCTTCTGCATCTTTTCAGATCTTTTGGCAGATATAACAGACAGTTCCTCTGATATTCAAATGGAGAGTCTGCCACATATTCACGTACCCTCTGCACTTTCTGTAATCCTATCATCTTCCGGATATGGGCAAATCCCTGTCCGGTTTTTAATGTTCCGCTTGTCAGGATTGCTCCCATTCCTCTGCTCCACAACATCTGGTCAAGATACTGTGGAATCCGTCTGCTGGAGGCACACAATATGATCCGATGTTCCTGATCCTGTTTCAGATGCAGCACATACTTCTGATCCTGATGGAAAAAGCATTCCAACACACTTCTGGTTTCTTCCAGCTTGTTTCTGATCCACTTTGGGATCTTCTTTTCTATTTTTTCTATGATCTTATTCATGGTCTGTATCCCTTCATATAAATACATGGCACACTCTTCTGTCATGTGAAATTCTTCTTTTAATCCATATCTGGTTCTGTGGTTTTCTCCTATCACATCCAGCACCATCCGAATCGTCCCGGACAGTTTTCTTATCTCCGGTCCCTGATATTCTTTTCCAAGATAAAAGCAGATCTCCCTGATATTGTCATAACACAGGCTCTTCCCGAACATCTGCTTTGCCGCATCCGGCAGTTTGTGTGCTTCGTCTACGATCAATGCCCGGTAGTCTTTTAGTAACGGGCGGTAATCCTGCAGTCTGTGATAGCCATCTGCCAGCAGATAATTATGGTTGCAGATCTGGATGAACATTTCATCATCTCTGGAATGTTCCAGATACTGCTGATACCTGCAGGAACCTTTTTTTCGAACATTCCCTTGAACAGAACTTCGGCACGCTTACCATCCTTCTGTCAAATCCGCTTAATCCGGACACTTCATCCATGTCGTAGTGTTCTCTCAGAGACAGCAGTGCTTCTTTCTGCAATGCATTTTTATTTTTCTCTTTGATTGCAACGATTCGTTGCGCTAATCTCTCATCGCAGACAAAATGCTCTTTCCCTTTGCGGATAACTGCTTTGAGCGGCACCTGAATTGTCCCATTCTCCTGAAGAATCCGGGAGAGAAAAGGGATATATTCCGTAAGAATTGCTTTCTGGAGTGCAATGCTGGAAGTAGAGATCACAACCGGACGCTGTTCGTATGGAGAATATCCGTCTGCAAGAAGAGAATACTTTCTCATCAGAACACAAGCCACCAGATAGGCATAGGTTTTCCCGATGCCGACACCTGCGTCACACAGTGCTATGTTTCTTCCCAGCAAGTTATCCAACATTTCATGGCATAACAGGATCTGCTCTTCCCTTACTGCCATCCCATGTTCCGGGAACAGCACCCGGAAGATCGTATCAATCTCCCGATGCGCCCTTTTCAAATACTCTTTTCTGTAATACATAGTTTGTTACCTGATATGTCTGCTGATACCACATCAATACGGCTGTAAAGGAATAACTCCCTACAGCCGCATGTATCTGATATCAACGACACATTCTTCCTTGATTTCTTATACTTTTGATTTTTGGCATTGTATTTGTCCTCGACTCCCCCTTTGCCTTACGGGAACATTACAGGCGGATGCTTGGCATCGCACCGCTCATGGATTTTCTAAAGGTCTTGCTGATTACAACCCAAAGTCCATCCTCTGCTCACTGGCAGTTCCTATGTATCATTATCCCCTCGTAAGTGATCCTCGCAAAAGACCGCCACGATCCTGTTTCAGTTAAAGGTGATTCGCTCGAAACAAAAACACCAGCAAAGAATTTTCTTTTTGTTTTCTTTCCTGTCATTTTCATCTGTCCTCGCGCCTTCCTAACACGCTTCTACTTACGGGAACGTACCTGTAATGCTGGTATAGGATTTTCAAAGTACACTGGCAAAATTTACCTGCCTATTAAATAGCCGACGAAATTCGTCATTTTTGTCTCAAAATTTAAAATTTTTTCAATTTTTTCCGCAAAATCTTTCTTTTCGTATAAACGGTATCCTTCGGAAGTCCCATAATACTTGCGATTTCCTTAATCGAATATCCCCATGTACTAAGCAAAAGTATCTCCAGTGTCTGATGCTCCGTATCCTTTAACAGTTCATACAACCGTCTATCTCCCACATGATCTAAGAGTTCCCGGACATCCATTGCAAACGGTTCACCGTCCTCTGGTTTTCCTGTATCAATCTCCTGCATCGTTTCTTCCAGCCGTTCCCGGTATCTGCGTTCTTCCAGAAAATCTTCCCAGTCCATCTGTCTTAATTTCCGAATCTTCTCTTCGTCCATGCCCAGTTCACGCAGTTTCTTTTCTTCCCGTTCTTTCCAATAATGTCATTTTCGTTCTTCGCTTGCTTTGTTATAAGCCATTTATTTTTCCTCCGATCTGGGTTTCTATAGAAATCAAATCGGAACATGGCGGTGAACGTATTGATACAGTCTTACCATTTTCGAAAATGTCGGAAAAAAAGTGCTGCAACCTGTACGATTACAACACTTTGTTTCTTCTTACTTTTTTGTTTTTTAGTCGCTTCCATTGATGCAAATACGCCTTCTCCTTTTATCTCGCCTCCCTAAATAAGGAAAAGTATATAAAAATGACTGTCAGATTGTATTATTTAACAATTATCTTCCAGTCACTTTTAACAGAATTTTATATTTTTAATATCTAAATAGCATTCCCTCTTTCATACAATCTAAAGCATCTATGTATCCTTAATATCACGCCTTGAATTTCATTTCCCGCCTGCAACAACTATATCGCAAATTCAAGTTAATTGTTTTTGTACCCCCATTAGAATTCTTCCGATATTTCATATACACTTTAAATGCTTAAATATATTTATTCTGGCATAAGTTCTAAATGTTCTACATTGATACCTTTAATTCATTTATGAATACTTACTAAATAACTCTTCATAGTTTTTATTTCTATTTAACAATTCCTCATGTGTTCCTTCATCTATAATCTCTCCTCCATGAAGAAAAAATATCTTTTTACTCATCTTTACACTTAGTTCTCTATGACTAATATTAATTATTATT
>ENA-OPYU01000051-OPYU01000051.1-human-gut-metagenome-genome-assembly--contig:-NODE-51-length-39720-cov-6.008234_pt1 | contig 39720 bp, 41 predicted proteins | sample MGYA00242637_ERZ504482 | MGnify/ENA primary metagenome ERZ504482 (study PRJEB26092, sample SAMD00036237) | human gut metagenome | host: Homo sapiens | study: EMG produced TPA metagenomics assembly of... | reverse complement strand
ATATCCCTGAATGATCATGCGGTCATAACAGGTAATGATGCCATGAATTTTATCAGCGTATTTATCAGTGAGTAACATATAAAAACCCCCTTTTTCTTTAGAATAACACAAGGGGTAGAAAATAAAATAACTTTTCCGGTTTATCCGGGTTAGGGACTGTAAAATGTAACCTATTATCTTGCAGAATTGATACAGATGTGCTATATTGAAGATATAAAAAGGGAGACCGCAAGCGGCTTACCCCGAAAATTTAGAAACTGTTTTTACAAACAGCCGTCATTATTCGCAGTAATGGCGGCTATTTTCGTTTATCCTTGAAAATCTCATAACAAAGACTAACAAGGGCAACAATGAATATTAACAACTGAATCAGATCAGTATATGTAACACACATTGGCATCGCCCTCCTTTCTTTCGTCTGGAGGGTCGCCCCTCCGTAAAAGAGGGTAAGCCGCCCGGCTTTGGTTTCCCATGCCGAGATTATAGCATATTCTCAACTTGCTTTCAATTCCTCTGCTGCCAATGCATCCCATTTTCTAACGGTCTGTATTTACTGTAGTATTTCAATGAAAAATCAATTTTACCCCTTTACCCTAACATTTTCCTCACTGAATAGATTTAAACTATAATTTCCTCTATCCTGTATGGAGTTTTAAAGCGCAGAATTGATTTTATGATAACTTCTTGAGCCGTTCTGCAATTTCTTTCCGCTGTTCTTCTGTTAATTCTCGCTTAATATCTCTTGACCGAATTGTAACGAATCTTTTTGGAAAGAAATATTCTTTAGACACAATAGTACCCTTCACCCGTTCCACTCTTCCTAATCTGAATTGCTCTGGATTCTGTTGCAATAGCTGAATCAGACGGACGTGCAGGGCCAGGGGGATCTGGGAATACGGGACCATGGATGAAAGCAGTAATGCATGGGTATGTCCGCAGATTTTGCAGTACACACGAACAACGGAAAGGGAGAGGATCCTGTCAGCAAGCTGGATGCTGCGTTTATAAGAGCCATGTTTAGGTGAAGGCAGAAACTAAACTTTGGTAGGGGAGGTTTCTGCTTTCTTAATTTCATGGTTACAAAACCATATGATAACACAAGAGGTCTCAGGATAAAACAATTTGATGGAAAATACGTCAGATTCCTTTATTCCAAGACCTCTTTTATTACGCCTTAAAGATGAAAAATAAGTTTGTTATAGTGTGCTTGATAATAATATACTTCCCTTCTTCGTTCTGGAACGTCATGCAAAGAGCTTCTCCCTTTTCTCCGGTCTCCCGGTCTTTTGTCATGCAATCTTCCAGATCGATCAAAACGCACTGTCTCAACTCTTCCATGTCCTCTGATCCATATACCGGATGTTCTACAACATTCTCTGACTTCGCTTTCTCCATTCCAAGCCGGAAGGCTTTCTGGATTGCTTCGTACTGATCCACGCTTTCTGCATTGATTTGCATGATTTCTTCCGCTGCCATTTCTGGCAACAGTCCATCTTCTTCCAGTGATGCATACTCTCCGATCAGCTTCTGTATACCGCTCATAGCTACCACTAACAAACTCCGCACGCTCCGCTCTGTTTCTTGATGCTCTTCTCTTGTCATAGTGCCGTTGCCGTATCCGTTGATCCCGGTTGACATCTGGTACTGCGCATATTCCAGACTGTTTAAAATATTCTGTAACTGTGCTTCTGTTTCTGTCATTTCAAAAAATAATTTGCTCATACTTTGTTTTCCTCCTACGCTTCTAACATTTGAATTCGATACATTGGAACTGACGCAAGGATGCCGCCCTTTAAAACTACAATTCCCGATGTTTCCCGAAACTCTATCAGTTCCCCTTCCACCTCATGGAATGTTTCTTCATTCTCCCAACTCGTTCCCCTGCATCTGCAAAATGGATACCCATTCTTTCTTGAACAGTAGTCTGCTCTGCTTCATGTTTCGCTTTCCTTTCCAAATTCGTTTGCAAGTGCCAGTGCTAATTCTTTCGAGAACTCTGTCTGGTACTTCCTGTAAAATCTGTCGGTATCTTCTACTACTTTCTCCCAGTATTCCTTTGTGTTCTCTACGCTCCAGACTGATTGCATCATTTTCCAATAGTCCTGAAACATTTCAAATTCTTCACTGCCTTTTAATAATTTTACGCTGCCCATCTTTTAATCAAACGGTGTCGGTGTCCGTACCGTCTTGAATCCATCTTTGCTTTTGAGTTCCTCTTCTGTTTCCTGGAATCGCATTTCATTTCCATCAAAGCGGTATACAATCTTCCCTAGTTCTCCCTGCCGGTTCTTATCCACTTTCAGACCTTTCCTGGTCTTATCCTCATTGTCCAGATTCCACAACAAAATGATAATGCTTGCATCCTGTTCAATGTCTCCGGCTTCTGATACTTGCAATGACCGCATGGCGCAAAGAAGACGCCGAGCTAAAGCTAAACAAAATAAATGAAAGCACTCCCCGGATCGAGTGCTTTTATTCTCATTGTGGGTAAATTGTGGGTACAGCTTGATTTTTTACGCTTGTCTGTGCTACAATTCCACCTGCTGAAAGTGGCGTATTTAAGGCATTTCCAGCAATCAACTATCGTGTGTTCGAGACCTTCCACACGTAAAATAAAACTAAAGGAGATTTTGATCTATGAAAAAAAAGAAAAAACAATCAGCGTACTGTTTCTGGTACAGTCAGCAATGATCGCTGCGATTTATGTGGTCCTGACCATCGTATTTGCCCCGATCAGTTTCGGACAGATTCAGTTTCGTATCGCAGAAGCACTGACCATCCTGCCCGCCTTCACTCCGGCTGCAATTCCCGGACTCTTTGTGGGATGTCTGATCGGAAATATTTTAGGAGGCGCAATTCTTCCTGACATTATTGTCGGAAGCATGGCAACTCTGCTCGGTGCTATTTTCACCTATCTTCTGAGAAACCGCAGCAAATGGCTCGCACCACTACCGCCGATCATTGCAAATACAGTTCTGATTCCATTTGTTCTTTATTATGGATATCAGATTCTGCTTCCAATTCCATTCCAGATGCTTACCGTGGGAATTGGTGAAGTTCTCTCATGTGGAATATTGGGTATGATTGTCTACACCGCTCTGAATAAATATAAGACAGTTATTTTCCGTCAATAACAAAAAGGAAGAAGTTCTTTCACAGAGAATAAATTCTCTCAAAGACTTCTTCCTTTTTCTGTTATTTCATATAACCGATAAACGTGTTTCCACTTCCTGCTATCATAGCGCTCATCTGTTCAATCGAAACTGTATTTTGGGATGCTGTATCCGGATCGATGTAAGTGATATCCGTCATACTATATCCTGTCAGCAGGATCGCATGATTGGCATCTGTCATCGCAATGACCGGAAGGCCCTTGTTGATAATATACAGAACCTGTTCCAGACTACATCCGGTCAGGTCTACTTTTTTGGCATTATACGCTGCCATCACCTCTTCACAGGTCTGAAGAGAGGTCTTTCCTTCTCCATTTCCAAACGGTGCTGTCTCTGTATCATAAACCAGATCTCTGTTGCCTTTTTCCCATACATATGCCTGTTCTGATGAGATTACTACTCCCGAAATCTGCTCTGCTCTCTGAATTGCATAAGCCGCCTTATCGTAAATCGCAACCAGTTCTCCCATTCCATATACATAGTACTTTTCAGACTTCGACTTGTCATTCAGCGTGATCGTGATCGGCTTTTTCCCCACCACCTGCTTCGGACGCAGGATTTTAGGAACAGTATCGGAAATTCCTTTTTCATAAGTCAGCCGCATCTGCTTTTCTTTTAAATCTGTACTGAAAGCTTCCAGAGTTATACTTTTTGTCTTCTTTTCTTCGTTACTGCTGATATAATCCTGACTGGTAACTGTATAAGTCTCTCCTGATTTTACAACCCTGTTCAGAGTCATCATATTTTCTTCAATAAATACATCGGATATATAAATCTGATCTGCTGAGTATGTCTTCATCACTTCATTTTCTGAATTTCTGATCTCCAGCTCATACATCGGGAACAGTTCCCCTCCCGCTGCCGTATGACCGACATCTCCCTGCCGCAGATATCCATACACAAAATCTGATCCGATAAATCCAAGCGGTCTGATTGCTTCCCCTGATTTTGCGGCTACAGCATTTTCTTCATCTGTTTTCAGATTCAATACCTTGATTTCCTGTGCGGTATTGATCGTTCCTGACGTCTGGTATGCGATCAAATGCCCGTCTGCAGACACCGTATACTGCCCTTCTTCCAGATTTTTTGGCCAACACTGTCTGCTCATCCTTTGTCAGATCTATCTTGTAAAACTTTCCGCCTGCCAGAATATACAAAAGATTCTGATCCTGATTGTAATACACCATTTTTCCAAGCTCTTCCTCTGCGATTGCAAATGATTTTGTACTTGGAATAAACGCTTTTTCCTGTACTACATTTTTTTCAATATCATAATAGTAAATATCAACTCCGACTTCTCCCTCATGTGCTCCGCGATTCATATACCCATAAACTGCAAACGCAGTACTTCCATTCTTTTCCACACTGATGATCCGGATATTATGCTGGTCACACCTGCTCCGAGCATCATTTCCTTCGATATTGCTAAAACTGAATACCTGTGCAAGCTCATTCTGCTTTACATTGTATGTCCATAAATTTCCATTTCTCACGAAAGAAACAATATTTCCTGACGAATTTGTTTCATACAATATATCGGACGATGCTATACCCAGAAGAATCCCGTTCTGATCCAGCACTTTCTGATTTGCATCAAAAATCTGTTCCATCTTCCGATTATAATCCAAAAGGTAGATTTCCCCCTGCACGTAGCGAATCCTGAAAAACTCGCGGACATCATACGTCTCGATCTCTCCCGTATCTCCGGCACATGTCACCTGATACTGTGCAAGCAGCGACGTATAGACGGAATTGCTCTCTTTAATGCTCCACTCCGGTTCCTCAACCACCTGCGGACTCAGATTTCCCCATGTCACATGATCTGCATCAGAATGGATGGTAACAGTCTGGTAAGTTGTATTGTCCCCTTCTGCACTCGTTTCAAGATAGTTTTTCAATTCCTCCTGACTGTTTTTTTCCAGCGTCTTTGCATGAAAATCCTGGGCAAAATCCAGACATTCTTTTAAAGAAAGTTCATCCGGTCTTGTAATTCTGGTATAAAAGTGAGCCTGTTCCTCCTCCATGGAAAGAATCACTTCCAGAACAGCTTCTGAAACTTCATCCGGAAGACCTTTTTTCAGATCCAGCAAAATCGTCTCATCAGAAATATCCTTCTGTTTGCCTTCCAGATAGGTTTCCTCTCCATTCAGCGAATACACTTTATATTCAACGCCTGTGATTTTATTTCCAAACTCTTCAATCTGTATCTGAAGTGTTCCGTTTGCCTCCAGGGGTGTAATGGTGTCCCGCATTGCCGTAACATCCATCTCATTTACATAGCCGGCCAGAGCATTCACAGTCCTGCCTTCCTTTTGAAATGAGATTCTCGGAAGTGTAGGATCTCCCAGATCGATGATCTGATCGTCTACACCATTGTTCATAAACAGACTGCTGACAAAAATTTGCTGCCACAAATACTACAAGGAGTATTCCCTGCCTTTCTCATTCTTTTTTCCATGATTCTGTCCCCTTATCTAATAACACTCCCAGCATTGGGTCAATCCCCAAAAATTTCCTGCACTCCCAAACCTGGCTTTCACTCCCCTGTTTTGCCTGATTCGTCTTTACTGCACGCAGAAGAATAATTTTTCGGCGTATGTTCCATATCGATAAATTCCAGAACCTGAGTCTCATAACCAGACTGCTCCAAATATTTCGCTCGAAGTCCGTCTGTCAGAAGCGCCGCAAACCGCTCTTTTAAAAGACCATAATCCAGAATCGGCGCCAGCTTATCATATCCGGCTCCTTCCCGTTGCATCTGCCCATTCAATTCATGCTGACAGCATGGAACCGACAGGATGACCTTCGCATTCCATCCCACCGCTTTGGCAAGTGCAAAATCTGTCGCTGTATCACAGGCATGAAGCGTCACAACCATATCCACTTCTCTGACACCTTCATAATCCGCGATATCTCCCACCAGAAATTCCAGTTTGTCATATCCATATTTGCGGCTTAACTCATTACAATGATGAATGACATCCGATTTCAGATCTAACCCGATGATACGGATATCGTATTCCTTCAGAACATGCAGATAATAATACATGGCAAATGTCAGATACGATTTTCCACATCCAAAATCCAGAATCGTGATCTCTCTGTCTTTCTCAAGTTTTGGAAGAATATCCTCAATAAATTCCAAAAACCGGTTGATCTGCCGGAATTTATCAAATCTGGAATGTACAATTTTTCCATCCTTTGTCATCACACCCAGATCCTGGAGAAATGGAACCGGAATTCCTTCCTCTAAAATATATTTCTTACTTCTATTATGTGACAATTCTACCGGTCTTACACTGCCTTTTGACGCTTTTTTCTGAATGGTTACCTTGCCTTTTTTGCTCACTAAAACAGTGTAATTCATATGCACTGTAGATGCCTGCATCTGCCGGAATTCTTCCATATATTCCAGCAATCGGTCTCGTGCCGAAATCGGGTCCAGATTCTCATGAAAGGCCTGTGTTTTTGTAAAAGACTCCAGTTGAAAAAATAAATTGCCTTTTTCTCGATCGGCCGAACCTTTACCTTTAAAATTCCCTCTTTTTTCCTCGGATTGCTCAAAACTGCCTGAACAAATTCTATATTTAAAATATCTGATAATAATTTTTTGATCGTTTCCATGCGATTCCCCTTGTCATTTGTTTTCTATATAAGCTATGTGTGAACAGTAACTATTGTAAAACAAAATAAAGTCTCGTGCAATAAAACAAGTCTTAAATTAAAAGAAGACGGGAAAAAATTTCCCGCCTCTCCTACTCTTCTTCAGAATTCTCTCTGAAAAAACCATGAATCTTTGTTCTTTTTTATCTGCTTTTCTAAAACGAACTGTCGCCTTAAAAAGATCTCCGTCCAGATATAATTCCAGTTTTCCGCCCTGCATCTGTACCAGACTTTTCGCAATCGATAATCCCAGTCCGCTTCCTTCGGTACTCCTTGAAATATCACCGCGAATAAAACGTTCTGTCAGTTCATCTGCTGAGAAATTGAGCGGATACTCCGAAACATTTTTCAAAGAAAATATCACTTCATCCTTATCAGTGCGCAGATCTGCATAAATTCTCGTCCCCGGCATTGCATACTTCGCCGCATTATTATAAAGATTTTCCAATACTCTCCACATTCTTCTTCCATCTACATGAATAATCGCCGGCTCATTTGGAAGTGTCTGAATCAGCTCCAGATTCTTATGTTCAAATTTTTCTGCAAACTCTCCCGTCGTCTGATTCATCATCTCTACCAGATTGACATCCATCAACTGCAGATTGATATTCCCGCTGCTCACCTTGGATGCTTCTACAACATCCTCTGTCAATGTTTTCAGACGCTGTGCTTTTGCCTCCAAAATTTCCAGATACCCCTGTATCTTAGGATCTTCAATATTGGATCGTTTCAGGATATCCACGTAATTGATAATGGAAGTTAGCGGTGTTTTGATATCATGAGATACATTTGTGATCAGATCCGTTTTCAGACGCTCGCTTTTCACGCTTTTTTCCACAGCCTTCTGCAATCCGGTTCCGATATCATTCAGCATTTCTGCTACTTCACGCTGTTCTCCTCTGAGATGTTCCAGAGAAATCTGATATTCCAGATCTCCTCCTGCAACTGCTTTGATTCCTTTTATGATTTTATTCTTTGCAATCGCATTCAATACCAGATAATACACAATGAATGCATCTGCTGCCAGCGTGATCAGCACAAATCCCGGCGTTCTGAATAATGCCAGCATCCAGTGGATTCCAATCAGTATCACCCCTGATACAACCATTCTCCACACCACATTTCTGTTTCTCCAGAATATTCTAAAGAATCTGCAAAACGCATACAATACGCTGTTCTTCCACATCGTTCCCGCTTTTATCCTGCGGACCAGGCTCAGATATCCGACCAGGAACATGATCATGGTATAAGCCGCTGTACATGCAAGTTGGATCATATCTTGCATTGTCGGAACATATCCGGATGCATATTCATAAGAATATCCGATCGTTGCAGTCATCAAATCCGTGCTTTCTGCAAAATACCCGAGGGCCATATTCCCATTATTCATCCAGAACATCATCGGAATTATCCAGATCCCAATCACAAACACTGCTGCAAGCTCCGTTTTCCATCTGTCAAATACATTCAAATGCACTCCGTCACTTCGGTTGTTTCTTCCGGCGACCACTGTCAGCCATATCAAACTCACGATTATCAGTAATACTGCCGCACCGAGCAGGATCACCGCACGATTGATATAAGGTGCATATTCATCATATAATTTCTTATCCAGATAAAAAGAATCCTGTATTGAAAACCTGGTATCTACTGCCGCTGCAAAAATAAAATCACCGTTGCTGTTTCTGCGCTGTGACTTTACAAACTCCTTCCAGTCATTTGCTGTGATATCCATATTGGTCTTAAAATCAGAAAGCTTTGGCTGAACAATCATATACTTCGCATTTTTCTGAATATCTGAGATATTTTCTTTTACACTGTTGTAATCCTGATATTCCTTGCGATTTGTATAAACCTTTTTTTTTGTTTCTTTATCAACAAAAATATAGGCAAAGTTTGTATTTCCCTCTGTCCATTCTGCACTGTTCTGATAAGACTGGAAATCATAATAAAGATTTGACAGGATGCTGCCCAATTGTGCATACACTTCACTCAGCTTTCCATTCAGCTGCGGCGTCTGATTTACAACATCCAGAATATTATTTCCTCCATCCGGCCGCGCCTCTTCTTCAATGGCACCACTGAATCCCCAGAAATCCCGGTACACCGTCTCGCCTTTTTCATCCAGAATATCATGTCCGGCAAATTGACTGAGACTCACATTTCCAGAAGCCAGTGCATTTACAATCTCATCAGATGTATATCCATCTATATCCACTGTCAGCGTTTTCTTTTCAGCAGACTTAAAATTCATCCCAGTAATAGTAATGATAGGTTTTATCTGCTTTTTGACAGACAACGATGGGATTTTCCTGCGTTGCATAGTTATTTTGATACTCCTCACTCCATTTCTGAAGATCCGAGAGTTTATACCGCAGTCTTTCCGTCTCTTCATCATAGTGCCTTCCGTTATATCCATACTGCATGATATCGATCAGCTTATCCGGATTGTATTTTCCATCTGTCTCGAAAATATCTTCATAGGAAATCTGACCTAAAACATCCATCGTAGCCCGGCACATCTGATTCTCAAATTCTTTGGAATCTGTATACTCTGTCGGCTTTTTATTCCAGATTTCTTTTACACTTACAGAATATGTGGAAATAATCACCAGACTCAGCAGTGCCGTAATTGCCGAAAGAACAGAAAGAAAGATCAAAATGCCTTTTACAAGCGCACTTTTATACCATTTACTCATGAAAAACTCCCTTCTATAATTTCTCGATCTTATATCCTACTCCCCATACCACTTTCAAATATCGCGGTTCCTTTGGATTGATCTCAATCTTCTCCCGGATATGACGAATATGTACTGCTACCGTATTATCCGCTCCGATTGCATCTTCATTCCAGATGGATTCGTAAATCTGATTAATCGAAAATACTCTTCCCTGATTCTTCATCAAAAGCAATAAAATATTGTATTCAATCGGAGTAAGGCGCACCATTTCTCCGTCTACCGTTACTTCTTTCAGATCATCATTGATCCGAAGGCCGCCAACCTCATAAATCGTCTCCTGCGTACTACTCACATTCCCGCCAAGCTGTGTGTAACGACGAAGCTGAGATTTCACTCTTGCAACCAGCTCCAGTGGATTGAATGGTTTTGTCATATAATCATCCGCTCCGATATTCAACCCCAGAATCTTATCCGCATCTTCAGATTTTTGCCGATAAAAATGATAATTGGGAAATACTGTTCGTTTCACGGATCTTCAAAGTCGCCCTGATCCCGTCCAGACGCGGCATCATAACATCCAGAATCAAAAGATGCACCGTTTCCGTCTCCAGCATCTTTAATGCCTGCATCCCATCATAAGCCTTCAGAACCTGATACCCTTCCTGTGTAAGATATATTTCAATTGCTTCTACTATTTCTTTATCATCATCACAAACTAAAATACTATACATTTTCATCACCTCCTTTACAGTATACATTGATATTCTCATTTTTTTCAAGAGCCATTGGGGGAAAATCTTAGGAAATTCTTAATTCGATTTCATTTCTGTTTGTAACAATGCCGTTATAATCCTTATGAAAAACAATCACTGCTACTCTGCACATATTCCTCATTTTTCATATAATAAACATAAGAAACCCGTTTTTATATTTTATGAAAGGATTATATAATGCAAATAAAAGGACTGGATGTCAGCGAATTTCAAGGAAATGTAGATTGGGAAAAGGTCAAAGCCGCAGGCTATCAGTTTGCCATGCTCCGTGCCGGCTATGGTTTTAACACGATTGATCCACAATTTAAACGCAATGCCTCAGAATGTAACCGGATTGGTCTCCCGATCGGAGTCTATTGGTTCTGCTATGCCCTGACTCCGGAGATTGCACGCCAGGAAGCTGATGGCTGTCTCAAAGCAATCTCCGGTTATCGTCTCGATTATCCTGTATGCTACGATATTGAACAGGCATCTGTAAACTATGCCGCACAAAACGGAGTTGCTTTCACACCGGAAACCGTAGGGAAAATTGTGCAGAATTTTTGTGACAGAATGGAAAAAACGGATATTTTGCAATGTATTACAGCAACCGGAATTTCCTCAAAACGTACCGTCTTCTGTCACTTTCTTCAAGATATGCACTGTGGTACGCTTTTTATAACAGCAAGCTGGATAATACAGACTGCCAGATGTGGCAATTCACAAGTCAGGGAGAGATCGCCGGAATATCCGGGGACGTTGATCTGGACTATGTTTTTGTTGATTATCCTTCTATTATGAAAAAAATGCAGGACTAAATCATTTGTCTCAGAAACCGAAACCACCCGCCCCGCAATATACCGCTTATGTGATACGATCCGGAGATACGCTGAGTGAAATTGCCCAGCGATTTGGAACAACTATTGCCACTTTGCAAGCATTAAACAACATTCAAAATCCAAATCTGATCTATGCCGGGAATACAATACGGATTCCAAAATCCTGACATGTTTTAAGAATTTCATAAGAATTTTTCTATTTCTTTAATAGATTCAACATACTTTGGACACATTTATTCCGTATACTAATACTCAGATAGTTGATAAACAACTATCTCCCCCCTCATAAAGTAACGGCATCTTGGGGCGACCCAAGATGTCACACTTTACTCTCATTCCTTTAGATAACTATAAAACAACGAAACCCGTTAGCCGGAAGGTTAGCGGGTTTTCGCTGTTCCTGCATCTCCCCCAAATGTCTTTTGGGCAAATTTTTCTAAAAGAATATCTGTTGATTTTATTCTTTAAATAATATCTTCCTATAAGTTTTTGCAGCAACTTTTCCATTTCTGATTTTGCTTTGTTGTCTGTAAGTTGTATTGGCTTATTACAATCTCCTTCTGCATTTGATAATACTAACATAATTTTTCATAGCTGCCACTTATATTTCAAATTACTTGCATATATGGATTCTGACAAAATATCTTGTCATGCAAACAATGTGTTTGATAAAATAAGACGAGGCACTACATGAGAATGGTAGGCGGTTAGTCCTTCAACAGGGGGACTGAACCCTCTGATTACATAGAAATCTTGCATGCAGGAAATCTGGGAAAGGAGGGCTTGACTTATGAGCGATTTTGAAATGCTCTCCATCGTACTAATGATACTTAGTATTATTGTAACGATTCTGATTGCATATATTAATCAATCAAAAAAGTAACCGCCCCTCAGCCAAAGGATTGCGGTTACTTTTTTGTAACTTATTAAATCTGGACTAACCAACTATCAGTAGTGCCTTATTTATATCTATAATATACCACCCGTTAAGCACATTGTAAACATGTAACTTTGTAAATATGTAAACATTTCAAACTGTTTTCGGACTTTTTAACACATTATAATACTATATAAATTAGTTCAATAGTACCTATTTCCTCTTTAGATAACTATTTTTCTTTCATCCAAACTGAAGAGTCAGCGAAACTGCCTTTGAATTTGAACTGTTTAGAAACCATGTTCCAGACACATGAATTGTCACACAGACAATGTCTGAGAGTTTGATGTATTTCCTCTATACTACACGCTTTATTATGTCCCGCAGAAGTTACTTGATTTCTACGGGACATTCTCTTACTTTCTGGCAAAATGTATCTGCCGCAGTTCCTCTACATCATCGCAGATCGGATGCAACGGACACAGATCGCAATCCAGAATAATATTTTTCAAAATATGGTCAAATGCATTTGTGATCTCATCCACCTTTTTCCCCTGTGCGATGAGCTGGTCCATCACCGGAAGCTCCCGTGTGATAAACAGAATCTGGACATGCTTTGCCTGAAATTCTTCTTTATATTTCTGGATCATCAGATTTCCCACGGTCGCAAAGTCCAGTGCTTTTTTCATTGCTTTTTTGCTCACCCGCACCTGTTCTTTTTGATCCATGCTGGACGACAGCATCATGTACCCTTCCGGAATGATCTTAAATTTTGCGAATTCCAGTTTTTTGATCCGCTGGTACGCTTTATCCTGATCTTCGATCGGATCAATCTGGATCCACGTGATCCTGGTAAACGGAACATTCTTTTTGATCTCCGGAAGATCCGGTCCATATAAAAGAATCTTGTCTTCGGGAAGTAACTCTTTCGAAGAGGTCACCGCCTGATAACACGTGGACGGCTGCGAACGGATTCCCAGCTCAAACGCCACTTCTTTTTGAAGCAGGAATTCATTTTCTTTGAGCAGATTCCATGGTTTTGCATGATTCCTGTTCAGCTCTTTTACCGGGAAAGGCTTCAGTAATTCTCTTGTTGTCTCGATAACTTTATCATATACTTGCATAACTAAATGTGATCCTCTACTTTTTTCGTCTCATGATAATGAAGCAGCTTGTCATAAATAAATTCGATCAGCTTGGAATCTGCATTGGTCATATAGATGGTAAACAAAACCGCTGTCACTGCACTCACGGCAAGAAACACTTTTGCAAAAAATCTGACTGTTTTTTTCATCCGGATCGCCCCTTCCTTATAAGTCTAATCCCTTTTGTCTCGCATATTCTGCCGCTCCGAGCGCACCCATCAGCTGCGGATCGATCTTAAGTTCTATGACCTTCATACGGAGCACCTTCTCAATCGCTGCTTTTAATCCTTGATTTTTCGCACATCCGCCCGTCAGTGTGATCGCATCTTTCGCTCCGGCTTTTTTCGCCATTACAAAACAGCGTTTTGCAACCGCCTGCTGAATTCCTGCCGCAATTTCATTCTGCGGTTTTCCTTCTCCGACCAGTGTGATAACCTCAGACTCTGCAAATACCGTACACTGTGCCGTGATCGGGATCACATTTTCCGCTGTAAGACTCAGCTTCGAAAATTCTTCCAGAGACATCTCGAACGCATTCGCCATGGATTCAAAGAAACGCCCTGTACCGGCCGCACATTTGTCATTCATCGCAAATGTTTTCACCGTTCCGTCCGTATCAACCGCAATTCCTTTTACATCCTGTCCGCCGATATCAATGATCGCCCGCACCGACGGATCTGTCACATGCACACCCATTGCATGACAGCTGATCTCGGAAATATTTTCATCTGCCTGCGGTACTTTGTTTCGCCCGTATCCGGTTCCGATCAGATACGTCAGATCGGAAATCTCCTTCAGACCGGCATCCGCGATCGCCTGATCCAGCCCTGCCTTGGCGCTCTGCGCACTGTTGATCTTACTCTTGATCGTATTTGCTGCAACGATCGCCCCGTTTTCATCCAGGATCACCGTTTTCGTATAGGTCGAACCTACATCACATCCCCCGAAATATTTCATCTTTTTCCCTCCTTACCAGGTCAGTTCATCACTATAATCCAGATAGGTCGGATCCAGTGGTTCTTCCCTGAACACCGTTGACATATATTTGTTGACTGCATCGCGCATTGCTTTTCTGGACACGGTTCTCGGATCCATCAGATCATGCTGTACCCAGATCAGATGAATGCCCCGCTCTCTTGCCTGATCTTCAAACAATCCATGAAGACCGCCAAAGTTTTTGCAGGAAACATGATCGTACATGATCACAATATTCGCATTAAATTTCTCGCACATCTTCCAGCACTCATCCAGCGCATTAACATATCCGCCGTTGCTGTGGGAACGCATCATCATCCGCTCATATGCCATTGCCATATCCGTCAGCGCCTGTTCTTTGTCCCCGATATGATAAAAATGATAACTCAGCATACTTTCCATATCGACCAGAGTGCGAATTCCCCACGTATGTTCCGCCCAGGTTGTAAAATGGGTGTAGTAATGTGCCGGACAGCACCATACAATGGCGCGGTATTTATAATCTCTTCTGTCTGCTTCCCGGTCCTTTTCATATCCTTTGAGCATCATCTTTGTCACTTTTTCATCCTGCTTTGTCATAAACGGATCCAGACAGGCCGCTGTCTGGAATTCATACTCTCTCTGAAGGGACAGCGCACTTCCTATGACCTGCGGATAAGGCGTACAGTTGACATCCCATTTGTCCAGCATGCACTGTGTTGTCTTATTATATTCTTCTGCCTTTTTCCAGAATGCATCCCAGTCCCACTTCACGTCGTAAGTCTCTTCGATAAACCGGATACAGTTCTTCAGATCCTTGACTGCATACGCATTCGTCTCAGGCTCATTAAACCGCTGCGGCGGGGTCAGCGTAAAGCTCGGCAGTTTTTTCATATAGCGGTCCATAAACAGAGCCGCGCCGAGAGATCCGTCACACGGCATAGAACTTGTGATAAAAGAACTCCCCACCTGCGGATAGTCATCCACAATCGCACATCCAACCTCTGCGGATGGAAGCGGACACACATCTGCCGCCAGTCCCATACGCTCTGCCGCATCTACATACATAATATTTGCGTTCTGATCAACCTCTCCCGGAAGGCAGACCGGTGACATGGCAATATCGATCCAGTCCAGCATCGGAAAACCTGCCATAATGATCGATGGGGTCATCTCGTCAAACATCACCGTCTTTGCACGTAATTTTGCAGCCCGTTTATTATTTGGTGAATTGAGATTCTCATCTCGTTCAATGATCTTGGCGATCACATCTACCGAGTTATGTACCACTCCGTAAAACTGTTCCTGCGTATAACGGAGCTGTTTTCCGCGCAGTCCCAGCTTATGGCGGTCCAGCATATTCGCCACCGTCAGATAAGAAGCCATCCACGGGTAACGCACAAAGGATTTCGTCAGCGCCACCGGATGCTTTCCGAGTGTCACTGCCATATATCCATATACCTTCAGCCAGGAGGCAAAATCATACGCTGTATCTCTTACCCCTTTCCACTCCCTCTGGTTCAGAGAACGGTACCCTTCCGTATAGTAATCTCCAAGCCCTTCATTATGCAGCTTTACCCTTGGTTTTGCATAATGCCTGACATCCTTTACAATCCCCGGAAGTGCTTGTTTCAACTTCTGGATTTTTGTTCCTCGTCTCATTTTCCGGCCTCCTCTCTGCGCGCTTTGATCTTCTTGATTTCCAGACTCTCCACAAATGCCTGTACCCGGGTTCGAAGCTGTCCGCTTGATTTTGCCTGATACGGCCGGTCAATTGATAAGGTCGGTATCTTATATTCTTCGGCAAGAACATGACTCTGCAGTGTTCTCTCAAAAGACCAGTAGGAACAGAATTTCATCTGCTCATAAATAATACCGTCTGCATGATATTCCTCCACCAGTTTCGCCGCCTGATCCTGTCTGTACTTGATCTTATTTGGCGTGACATACCTCGGACAGGAGGTCTGATCAATATTGATCCGCACAATCTGAGTGAGCACATCCTCTGTATCATTTAATACAATTTCCTGACGGCCCGGGATCGATCCATAACAGAACCGGTCTGCGGCAACATAAGCACCGCTGTCTTCCACCAGTTCGATCATATCCGGATCATCGATCTCTCCGCCCACGATCACAACTCTTGCACGGAATTTTGATTTTTTATCCGGTTCCCTGTGTTTGAGTTCCTCCAGTGTTTCATACAATTTATCCAGGATCAGATCTTTTGGACAGACATAGGTTGCAAGAACAATCTTGTGAAATTCTGCGCCTGTGATCACCGGATTTTCTGCTTTTCGCATTTCTCCCATCTCAGAAATGATCCTGCAGATCTCATTGTGCTTCTCCACAGCTTTTCTCATCGCCGCATCGGATATATCCGTTCCATACCGTTCATGCAGCGGTTCCAGCACCTTTCTTCGCAGCTGCTCTACCACATGCTCCACCGTGATTTCTTCATCTTTTCCCGGCACATCCACATAGCTGATAAAGAAATTCTTTTTCTCTTTCCCCTGGATCTCCAGCAGTTCCATATTTTCGTAACACCGGTTCATGCATTCACAGATATCAACCCCGGCAATCGCATCCAGAAACTGAAATCCGCCCTCGATTGCCCGTTCCAGCAATGCTCTGGAAAATTCGCAGGCACTGCTTGCCAGATAATACGTTGCAATCTCTGTAGAACCCATATACGGAGCCCGCAGTCTGACAGAAAAACAGTGGTCCAGATTCAGCAGCACTTCCGGGATATGAAAACAGGTGAACCCAACAGCGACCCGGTTCTCCTTCTGCGCTTCCCGGACCAGATCGTTACAGGCACTGTCCAGTAACTTTTCAAAATAGATCATATGTTTTAGATCTTTCATAACAGCCCTCCTGACACTTACAGCAGAATGCCGAACTTCTGCATTGCATCCCGCACATTGACTACCACAGGTGATTCTTCTGGAAGCTCCATAATGCTGCGTCCTTCAAAATCATACAATGCCAGATTTTTTGTCTGACGGGATCGCTGCCAAAAGCTCCAGACCTCTGGTATCCAGTCTTTCGATCATCGCCGGGTCCTCCACCCGGTTCACGATCAGACCGATGCGGTCATATTTCACCAGCTCCATTGCAACATTTTCAATTGTCTTGATGACTTCCAATCCCTTTTTGCTGGTATCCGAGATCAAAAGCAGATGGGTCACTTTCTCCATTACACGGCGGTTGATCTGCTCAATGCCTGCCTCTCCGTCAATGACCACATAATCAAACTGCTCTGAGATCATCGTGATCACTTCTTTTAAATATGAATTGATGCGGCAATAACATCCGGCTGACTCCGGACGTCCGATTGCAAGAAACGCAAAACCTTCTTTTTCGACGATTGCCTCTGCGATCTTATACCTGGACTCAGACAACAATTCCATTGCTTCCTTTGTATTTCCATCCTCCACATTCGCAACAATTTCGTTTCGAATGTCATCCAGCGTCAGTTTGGGCTCAATTCCCAGTGCTGTAGCCAGACCAATCGCCGGATCTGCATCAATGGCAAGGATCTTTTCCTCCGGAAATTCCTCAACCAGAAGCTTTACAAGAGCTGCGGAAATAGAAGTCTTTCCCACGCCCCCTTTTCCGGTCAATGCGATAATTTTTGTCTCTCTGCTCATACCTTTTCTTCCTTTCCACTAAATCCGCACTGCAAGATGATATGCACCGCGTACTGCCTCCAGAACTCTTCCTGCCCGGCTGCTGTCTCCAATGTTATAAATCTCTTTTGCCAGATGTTCTTCTCCCGCTTCAAAGAAAAATGTCTCATCCGCTTTTCCCCCCATTGCCAACACGATCAGATCTGCCGGAATCTTCTTCTCCACGATTTCTTCTTTGATTGCTTTCTCCATCGGGTTCGGAATATTCGGAGGAAGCAGCGGCTGCCAGGTATTATACGGATCCGGCACAGTTTGGGACTGATTCTGTTCCACATAAACGCCGTCTTTTGCAAGCGCTTTTACCTTTGTACAGTTATACAGCCGCACCCTGATTTTTCCAGATAATGAAGCAAATGTCCTCGGTTTGCTGTACAGACCCCCATCATAAAATGAGGCAGCATTTCCAGAACCGTAACGTTCTTTCCATATTCATTTGCCAGCCAGTGTGCAGTCTCACAGCCTACCACTCCACCGCCTACGATCACGATATTATTTGCACCTTCCGCTTTTTCCGGATGTTCCAGAAGGTCTGTTCCAAGGATTAGATTTGCCTCCTCTCTGCCTTCAAACGGCGGAAAGATTTCCTTTGTTCCATACGCAAAAATAACTGAATCATATGCTTTTTCTTTTAGAAGTTCTGCAGTCACCGTTGTATTTTTATGTACCTGAAGCTGATACTGCTCCTGACAAAGCTCCACCTGTTTCTCAAGGTATGCCAGATAGTTGCGCAGGTCAAATTTGATCTTCGGAATACTTCCTACAGCAATCTTGCCGCCCAGCTTCTCTGATTTTTCATACAAGGTTACGTTGTGTCCGCGTTTTGCCGCGATCAATGCAAATGTAATTCCTGCCGGCCCGCCTCCCACAACAGCAATGTTTTTCTTTTTCTCAGCCGGTGTAAAGGTTTCCGGAAAACGTTCCTCGAATCCGGTTCGCGGATTAACTGCACACTGAGGATGCCCTCCCAGAATAAACTCATTAACGCAGCCTTCCTGACAGCCGATACACGGCCGGATCTCCTCCACATTGCCGGCAAACGCCTTGTTGCACCAGTCCGGATCTGCAAGCAGTGGTCTGGCAAGCATCACCATGTCGCAGTCACCATCCCGGATCGCTTTTTCTGCGATATCCGGATACCCCAGTTTTCCGACTGCAACAACCGGAACGTCCACTCCGGTATTCGATTTGATACGATTTCTGCGGAAGAATTCTTTTGCGATCTTGGACATATCAAGGAAACATCCCGCCGGCATTCCCTCCGGTGGATGCGGCAGCCACCAGTTGTCATAGCAGCCCAGATCCACATCAAACAGATCCACTCCGGCACGGACCAGTTTCGCCATATAATGCAGGGTATCCTTAATCGTTCTTCCATTTTTAAACCGCTTCAGACTGCTGACTTCATTCATCCGTTCCTGATATGTTTCGTTCAGTGCCAGTGAGAGGTCAATCCGATACATGATCGGGAAGGAATCTCCCGCCCTCTTTCGAATCTCACGGATGATATCAAGCCCAAACATTTCATAATCTTTATAGCGTCCCATCTGTCTTCTGTTAAATGCCGGATTCGTCATCTGTTCCAGCAGATATCCTTCATGCCCATGCAGGTAGATACCGTCTAATCCCATCTCTTTTGCATCTGCTGCCGCCTGCCCGCAGTTTTTTACAATTTTTTTCAAATTGGCATCTGTCAGCGGAATACATGGAAGCTGCGGAATATAAAAGCTCGGATTCACGGACGCAGAAACCGGAATCTTATGTTTTGTCATCACACAAGTCGGTGGTCCTACTCTTCCAAGTCCCGGTGTAATCTGAATAAAGATTTTACTTCCATACGCATGTACTCCCTGTGCAAGATCTCTCCAACCTGCAAACACTGTTCTGGCATGATCGATTCTCGGAAACAGTGACAGATCATCCACCTCTGTCACCGTCGGATCGATTCCGTGACTGACCGGAATCAGCCCTGTTGTCAAAAGCCCTGTCCCCCCTTTTGCACGGGCGAAAAAGTACTGAAGCATCTTGTCATTGGGACGTCCTGACTCTTCACACATATTCAGATTCCCCATCGGTCCCATTACCACGCGGTTTTTGATCATAGTCTTATTCACCTGAATCGGAGAAAACAGGGCCTGATACGGATACAATTCCTTCGTCATCTCCCCGGAGCTCATCCTGCAGTTTTCTTTTTCCTGTTTCACCCAATCCCCATAGGTTTCTTCCAGTCTGACTAACTTTTCATCACATTTCAATGTTTTTGCACCTCCTGTTTTACGACATCTTTTACCCAAACTAATTTTGAGCATTTTGCACTAAAATCATATTTCAATTATATCATTTCAGTGCAAAACAAACAACTCAAAAAAAGACCCGAAAGGGAGTATATCACTTCCACTTTCAGGTCTTCTCTATTATTTATTTACGGATCATCTCCATATATGGCAGTACTTCATATCCTGCTTTTTTATAGACATGAACTGCTCTTTCATTTTCTTCTTCCACTTCCAGGCGAACTACCACGTCTGCGTATTTTTCTTCTATATATTCAAAAAAACTTACTTCCGATACCAAGTCCTCTGCTTTCTGGCTTCATATACAGATCTTCGATCCAGACACACTGCTTTCCAAACTCTGTGGAAAAGCTTTTGGCTGCCATGGCATACCCCAAAAGCTGCCCTTCATTTTCAAACACATATCCTTCCAGATATGGACTCCCTCCTATGCATGTTCTGATATCATTCTCAAAAATCTCATCCGATCCATTACTCTGCACTGCGGGAGATGCGTAAAATACCCGCATCATATCCAATACTTCCTGTTTATCCTGTTCCATCATATTTCTAATTGTAAATTCCATCACTGTCCATCCTTTTCTTTATTCTGCCAATACGCTCTTATGCCGTTTCAGATATTTTCCGTCTCCCTTTTTTACCTAAGAACTGATTCTCTTTCACGATCACATGCCCTCTCTGCATGACCAGTTCAATCTCACCTTTCACTGCCATCCCCTCATAACAGGTATAATCTACTGCACTGTGCATATCCGCATGTGTCAGTATGCGCTCTTTCTCCGGATTTAAGAGAATCAGATCCGCATCTGAACCCGGCAGCAGAGTTCCCTTCTGCGGATATAATCCATACATCCGGCTAGGATTCGTACACAGATAATGCACCATCTGCGGCAGTGTAATTCTGCCTTTCATCACACCCTCAGAGAACAGAATGCGCATCCGCTCTTCAACTCCCGGTGCACCGTTTGGACAAGCTGTAAAATCCTGCGCTCCTGCCTGCTTTTCTTTCCCAAAGTGAAACGGGCAGTGATCTGTTGCCACAACATCGATCACACCATCCTTTAATGCCTGCCATAATGCATCCTGATCCTCTTTTTTGCGAAGCGGCGGAGACATGATCGCTTTCAGCCCTTCCTTGGGATCTTCATACATCTCATCCGTGAGAGTCAGATATTGCGTACAGGTCTCCACTGCAAAATTCTTCTGGTGGGATGCCCGCGCTTTCATAACCTCCATCAGCCCTTCTTTGCTGGACAAATGTACAATATACAGCGGTGCATCACCTGCCATGGCTGCCAGATGCAGCAGACGGTCCACTGCCTCCGCCTCACAACGCGCCGGTCTGCTGAGCGGATGATACTTTGGCTCTGTACATCCCGACTCGCGGTATGTCTTCCTAAGATAATTGATCACACCATCATTCTCGCAGTGCACTGCGATCACTATCCCGTCCTTTTTTGGCTTCTTTGAGTACCTGAAAAATCTCGTCATCAGTCAACATGTCATCATATGTCGTATATACCTTAAAACTTGTAATTCCATCATTTTCGGCAATCTCTTTCATCTCCCCCAGTATGGATGCATTGACATGCTGGATCACCCCATGAAATCCATAATCAATGACTGATTTCCCATCTGCCAGACGATGATATTCTTCCACCTGATGCCACAGGCTGCATCCCTTCGGGCCGAACGCCATGTGATCCACGATCGTCGTTGTTCCTCCACAGGCTGCTGCCACCGTTCCATCATAAAAATCATCCACTGCACGATACTTTCCTGACTGCAGATCCATATGCGTATGTACGTCCACACCCCCCGGGATCACATATCTGCCTGTGGCATCGATCACCTCGGCATCCTCCTCTTCCAAAACTGTTCCTATGGACTTTATTTTTTCATCTTCGATCAGAATATCCCCTGAAATACCTGCGACTCTGTTGCGATCATACCATTTTTTTACTAATAATTTCATAGGACTCCTCCTTTTTCCGGCATTTCTATCTGTTCATTTGATATTTATAGAATACTCTTATCAGCACATGAATTCAACCTGATTTCTGAAATATTTTCAGATGTCTAAATTTCTTTTAGCTTCTGTTTTCTTTTTATGATATAATGAGCGTTAACGAATCATGATATCATAGAAGACGATTACACATTTATCAGGAGAGGATGTAAACAATGGGATACTCTTTAGATCTATTAAAACAAATTGCGCACGGACTTGCACAGCAGTTCAGTGATTCCTGCGAAATCGTGATCCACGATGTACGCCATGGAATCGAAAACACAATCTTATATATTGAAAACGGACATGTCACTGACCGAAAATCCGGTGACAGTGCATCCAATGTCGTACTGGAAGCGATCAAAGCCGATCCGTCCACACTGCAGGATCAGTACGCTTATCTGACAAAAACAAATGACGGACGTCTGCTGAAGTCTTCGACCTTTTACATTAAGGACGAATCCGGAACGCTTGCCTATATTTTTTCTATCAATTATGATATTACCGCACTGGCTGCAGCGGATCAGTTCCTGCAGTCCTTTATCCAGACACAGAATCCCGCCGAGCCATCCGCTTCCCGCAGTGCGACTCCTCAGATTACACACAATGTCACCGAGCTTCTGGATACCCTGATCGAACAGGCTATCTCCAATATCGGGAAACCGGCAGCACTGATGACAAAAGACGAAAAAATCAAAGTGGTTCAGTATTTAAATGATGCCGGCGCTTTTCTGATCACGAAGTCCGGAGATAAGGTAGCTTCTATACTCGGCATCTCAAAATTCACATTATATAACTATATGGATGCCGGTAAATAAAAAATCCGCTGAAAGTGCAACGTTGAAACACTTTCAGCGGATTCTGATTATACTTCCATCTTACTCTGCATCCATTCGTATAAATCCTGATATACCTGCTCCCGGTCTGTTTCATTCAAAATCTCATGTCGGTCTCCGGCATACAGCCGCAAAGTCACATCCTGTATTCCGGCCGCCCGATACTTCTCATAGATCTTTCTGACACCTTTGCCGAATCCTCCGACCGGATCGTCCGAACCGGACACCATAAAAATCGGCAGCGTCTTCGGTATCATATAGATGCTTTCCCGCTTCTGCGTCTGCTGAATTCCGCAGAACATCTGATAGTAGGCATTTACTGTAAATACAAACGAACACAGCGGATCGGAAACATACTGATCCAGCTTTTCCGTATCACTGGTCACCCAGTCTGCCCTCGTCCTTGCCGGCTTGAATTTTTTACAGAAAGGTCCATTCACCATCTTGTCTACCAGCTTGCTTCGATAATGCCATCCTTTTAAAACTGCCAGTATCCTGCACAGATCTTTTCCAAGCTTGAGTTCCGTCTTATTCTGCTCTGACATGGTCCCCATGATGATCGCTCCACTGAGTCCATTGCCATACATCTGAATATATTGTCTCAGCAGAGACGATCCCATGCTGTGTCCAAGCATAAATAAGGCACGTCCGGGTATTTTTCATCGTCCGCTGTCTCAATGTATGTAAATCTCCAAGAACACATGCATTTCCATATTTTTCATTAAAAATTCCATACTCTGACTTACTCTGTACTGACTTTCCATGTCCCAGATGATCGTTGACCGACTTCATAAAATCCTTTTTCGCAGAGATATTCTGCAAACTCCGAATATCTGTCAACATACTCAACCATCCCGTGACTCAACTGCAAGACTGCCTTTACCTGTCCTTCCGGTTTCCATTCAATTGTATGAATCTCTGTATTTCCATCTTTGGATGGAAAGTAAAATTCATCTTTCATCTTTCTCTCTACCTGTCATCTAATTTTATATATTCCCGATGAGGAGCCAGCGGCTTATATGCCGGACGGATGATCTTATCCGCATTCTTCAGCTCTTCCAGACGGTGTGCACTCCATCCTACAATACGTGCAGCCGCAAAGATCGGTGTATACAGTGACGGAGGAAGATCCAGCATACTGTACACCAGACCACTGTAAAAGTCCACATTCGCACTGACACCTTTGTAAATCTTGCGCTTCTCGGCGATTACTTCCGGAGCCATATGCTCTACCTTCTCATAAAGCGCATACTCTGCCTCGCAGCCTTTCTCCTGTGCAAGCTGCTTTACAAACGCACGAAATACATCTGCACGAGGATCAGAAATGGAATAAACCGCATGTCCCATTCCGTAGATCAGACCTTTTTTATCAAAGGCTTTCTTATCCAACAGTGCTTCCAGATACTGACGGATCTGCTCTTCATCAGTCCAGTCTGTCAGTGTTGCCTTCATATCCTCAAACATCTGTGTCACTTTTACATTCGCACCGCCATGCTTCGGTCCTTTCAGGGAAGCCATCGCTGCTGTAATCGTAGAATACGTATCGGTACCGGAAGAAGTAACTACATGAGTCGTAAAGGTGGAGTTATTACCACCGCCATGATCCATATGAAGCACAAGTGCCATATCCAGGATCTCTGCCTCAAGCGCTGTATACTTTCTGTCTTCACGAAGCATCATCAGGATATTCTCCGCTGCGGAAAGCTCCGGATGAGGTGCATAAATATAAAGATCCTCACCTCTTCTGTAATTATATGCATGGTAGGCATATACCATAAACATTGGGAACTGACTGATCAGATTCAGACACTGACGAAGTACGTTCGGAATCGAAATATCATCCGCTTTGTCATCGTATGTATACATACTCAGGATATAGCGGGAAATGTTGTTCATCATATCACTGCTCGGCGCTTTCATGATTACATCCCGTACAAAGTTCGGCGGAAGTGTCCGGCGCTCTGCGATCATGGCCCGAAATTCATCCAGCTGCACCTTTGTCGGAAGTTCTCCAAACAAAAGGAGATATGTTGTCTCTTCAAATCCCGGGTGCTCTGCTTTTAAAAATCCGCCGATCAGCTCTTTGATATTATATCCACGGTAGTAGAGGCTTCCTTCACACGGAACTTCTTTGCCGTCTACGACTTTGGTATTTACAATATCTGAAATGTTGGTCAGACCTGCAAGTACACCTTTTCCATTTAAATCACGAAGACCTCTCTTCACCTCATACTTGGTATACAGTTCTTTGTCAATCGCTGTATTCGTCTCACAAATATGTGCCAGCTCCTGAATCTTGGGTGTATTTTCAAAAATGATGTTCTCAATGTCTCTCTGCATATAGCCTCTCCTTCCGTCATTTGTTTTATATTTCTTTATTATACTAAAGATTTTGCTCCTATACAATTAACTGTGTATTAAATATTTATGAACTATTGCTGTTTATTCTGTTTGGACCTGCACAGAAATCATTATGCGATTTGATCACTTAAATAGTTCGCAAGCTCTGCAAATTCTTCCAGAGTCAGGGCTTCTCCACGGATACTCGCGCCTCTGCCGAGATGTCCGATCGCCGCTTCGATCTGCTCCTTCGTAAAATCCAGCTCCGGTGAATTCTTCAGGCCATTCGCAAGCGTTTTTCTTCTCTGATTGAACGAAGCCCGGATGATCCGAAACATCAGTTTTTCATCTTTTACCTGCACCGGTGGTTCTTCATATCTGTCAAGACGGATGACTGCAGAACCGACCTTCGGGCGCGGCATAAAACAGTTCGGCGGTACATTGGCTACAATATATGGTTTTGCGTAATACTGGACCGCAAGTGACAGCGCTCCGTAATCCTTCGTTCCCGGTCCTACCTGCATCCGATCTGCTACTTCTTTCTGAACCATGACTGTAATACTCTTCATTGGAACATGATTTTCAAACAATCCCATGATGATCGGAGTCGTAATATAATATGGAAGATTTGCCACAACTTTGATCGGCTTTCCTTCATTCTCCTGTTTTGCAAGCTCAGCAATATCCACTTTTAACACATCCTCATTGATGACCTGCACATTGTCATAGCCATCCAGAGTATCCTCCAGAATCGGAATCAATGCCTTATCGATCTCTACTGCCGCTACCTTTCCCGCAGCGCATGCCAGATACTGTGTCATCGTTCCGATTCCCGGTCCGATCTCCAGCACAAAATCATCCTTAGTAATCTCTGCAGATCCGATGATCTTATCCAGTACATGCGTATCTATCAGGAAATTCTGTCCGAATTTTTTCTGAAACACAAAGTTATACTTCTGAAGCACCGCGATCGTATTCTGCGGATTTCCAAGTGTTGGTTCTTTCATCTGCACACCTCTTTCTCTACTTTTTGAAACGATATAAATTTTTTTGCATTTTCTGTTGTCTGTCTTACAACCTCTTCGTAAGAAATCCCCTTTAATCCTGCGATCTCTTCTGCAACATACACAAGATTCAGGGAACTATTGCGTTTTCCACGATTCGGAACAGGAGCCAGATACGGGCTGTCCGTCTCAAGAACCAGTGACTCCAAAGGGATCTCCTGCACCACTTCTTTTAATTTCTTTGCATTTTTAAAGGTTACGACACCGCCGATTCCAAGATAAAATCCCATCTTTACATACTCTTTCGCCTGCTCCGGGGAATAGGAAAAACAATGGATCACACCGCTTAATTCTCCTGCATACTGCTTCATAATCTCCATCGTATCTGCGGCTGCTTCCCGGCTGTGAATGATCACCGGCAAATCCAGTTGTTTCGCAAGTTCCAGCTGCCGGATAAACCACATTTTCTGTAAATCCCGGTTCTCCTTATCCCAGTAATAATCCAGTCCGATCTCTCCGACAGCGACCATCTTTTCCCTGGCAAGCAGTTGTTCCATCCGCTTCATCTTCTCCTCGTCCAGTTCACCCACTTCGTCCGGATGTACCCCGATCGCACCGTAAATGAACGGATATCTGTCTGTCAGCTGCTCAATCTTGTCCCAGGACGCAATATCAGAACCTGCATCTACGATCAGCTCTACGCCATTTTCCCGCATAGAACCAAGCAATTCTTCTCTGTCTTCTTCAAACTGTCTGTCATCATAATGTGCATGTGTATCAAAAATCATCTACATTTAACCTCTTTTCGCGGATATACGGTAAAAAGGAGAGAATCTGTCTTGTTTTCTCTCCTCTTTCCTTACCGTTTTCTATTTAAAATAATACCATACTGCCTGAAAATGTTCAATGCAGGACTCTCAATTATCTCACATGATTTACGAAATCGGACGCACGTTTCTACAGATTATCAAAGATATCAAACTGAGTCAGGCATACTAGGCGCTACGTGAGACCACACTTAGTATCCCTGCAATCTGCGAACTGGTTTGACATGAAAGCCTGGAACATTTTATGTGGATATTCCCAGTCGCCCATTGACCCTACTTCCAATATTTTTCCACTTCCTGTGCTGCTTCCTGTGAAGAAATGTGAAACTTTTCCTGAACTTTTCCACATATCACTTCTTTTTCCAGTTCCATTTCCTGAAGCAGCTCCACAACAGCCTGTATGCCTTCTTAATGTATTCACTTTTTTCTGCTGCCATTTCAAATTCCTCCTCTGTCTCTGCATTGATGAACTGAAGCCATTTCAGCAGCTCTGTCTCTGGATAATCATGTTTTGCCAGCTTCGGAAGTTCCAGTGTATGAATCTCAAATTTATCACTATACAACTTCCTCCCCTTATCTGACCAGAAATGAAAACGGCAATAATATTCTTCATCATCAAACATTATAAAATTCAGAATCCCCAGCTTATCGTCTTTATCCTTCTGACGCAAATGGGACGGCAAAATCTTACTCTCATTGATTTCCTTCAGATTGATCCCAAGTACTGCTGCCAGAAATGCGTTACGCACCTCTTCGTCTTCCATCAGTTCTTTAAAACAGAAATCTACTTTTGGCTTCATTAAAATTGTGTTGGTTTTTTATTCTCCATACATGCTCCTCCTTTGTTCTGATGGAATTTAAAATATTTCGATGAGCATGTACTTGTATTTCTGATTTTATTATATCCTTTGACGCGATGTTTCACAATCGCAAATACAGACAAACTCCCGCTCTTTAGTTACTGTTCACCCCGATCAATAACTTCTTTTATCCATCTCTTTACTCTTTATCTGGGAATAATTTTTTGAATGGCAGTCTCTCTGCCATATTTGAAAATTGAAAGGGATTCCTTTCAAGATGAATTTTATTATACTTGAAATTTTTTGAGGATACAATGAAATTTTCATAAAGATCCTCTAAAAAAATTTTCATACATAAAAGACCAGATATCAAGTACAGCAAGTATACCTTGATATCTGGTCTTTGAAATTATCTCCTCTTACAACACCACATCATCCACTTTTTCAAAATTATCCAATCTGTAAGACTCCACTGTCGCCTCTGTCACCAGATAAAATCTTTCTCCCGCGTACAAGCCTCTCACTTCTGAATATCCGCTCAACTTTTTCTCAAATACACAAGTAAACCCTTTTTCTTTATCATAGGAATAAATGTAGTATTCCTGCTGGTTCTTGTATCCCGGGAATCCAATCAGGTTCTTCTCCGTATCTACAAACGCTGCCCGATAATTATAGGATACATCTGTTGAATAGCACTCCTCCAGCACTGTTTTCGCAACTTCTTTTACGTCTTTCGGATCCGAAATATCGAACATAGACAGTTTTACGCCATTCACTGTTGTCCCATCTTCCTCCACATCCATTCCGATTCCAAGAAGCAGCCCGTCTCCATACGGATGCAGATAATCAGAAAATCCCGGTATCTTCAGTTCGCCCAGTACTTTCGGCTTTTTCGGATCAGACAGATCTACGGAAAAGAGTGGATCAACTTGCTTGTAAGTTACAAAATAACAGGTATCTCCCATAAATCTTGCTGAATATACTCTTTCATCTTCTGCCAGATTATCCAGTTTTCCTGTTTCTTTCAAGTCTTTATCTAAAATATAAAGTGCATTTGTAGAATCTGCTCCCTGACTGCCTGTATTGCTTGCACTATCCGTCCTCAGTAATGGATTCACACCGCCGGATGTATCATCATTTTCACGGATTGTGGTCACAACCCGCAGATATCCGTTGTATTCATCAATACTAAAAGAATCATTGACCATACCATCGATCACAACATCGCCCGTTCCATCCAGCTCTCCATTTTATAAGAAACTTTTCGAATCTCTGTCTGTGTCACCGGAGAGACTTTTGCGTCATAGATTGTGTCATACACATAAATATTATTCTCACTTACATAGCACTGACTGCCATCTCCGAAGAATGCCAGGTGATCGATCTGCTCTGTCGGGTCTTTCAGACTGAATGAAGTCACTACTGTATAAACTCGTCCCTTTTCCTGCTGCGGAAGTAAAATATAACTGCTGTCCATCACTTTCCCCTGCACTTCCGGTACATAACTGCTGACATCATTCTTTGACCCGGAAATATCGGCATAGAACGTACTAAGCAGATACACGTAATCTCCGGATACACGCATAGTATGGAAACTTCCGCTCTGTGACATCTCTCCCAAAGATTTTGGCTTTTCCGGATTGCTCACATCAAAAACTTCCGCCACAGTATGTGTCACACTTCTGACGACTCCCTGACTGTCTGTCTCATCGGTGGTTCTCGCATACACACAGACCAGTTTTTCATCTTTTAAATAAATCTCGATCAGATAATCATTTGCATCCATGGAAATGGTTCCTACTTGCTTCATCTCTTCAGATTCAATATTCAGGATCTGCACCTTATCCATGCTCATGATATACAGATACTTTCCGTCCGTCTTGACGACATCACCTTCACCGACCCCCTCTGTCCGCACATTCGTATCGGAATGTGATACAGCCTGATCAGCGACTGCTTTCTCCCCTGTATAAAGAGCCGCTCCATCAGCTCCCCCTGTGCCATACATGATCTCTTCCTCTTCTGCCGCTGCCTGAACGTACTTGTAAATCTGATCATAATCCTTCGCACTTGCCAACGCAGCAGTCGACTCAGCGACTGTATCGTCTGCAGCCTTTTCCGCTGCTTTTTGTGCTTCCTTATCCTGCATCATTCCACGTCCGGAAAGTGCAACTCCCCCCACAACAAGACAACAACATGCCGCTGCTGCCACAATTCCATAAACTGGTGTCCGTTTTTTCTTTTTCTGTGCCAGTTTCTTTTCAATATTCTCAGGTTTTAAAGAATCAGGCACTTCCATCCCCTCTGCTGACTGCACAATCTTGTCTTTTATTTCCTCTTCTGTAAAATGTCTGTCTCTTTTATTTTCCATCCTTATACCTCCACTTCCTGAAGAACCACTCGCATCTTCTCCAGAGCTCTCTTTTTTCTGGAACGAACCGTAACCGGATTCATATCCAGCATCTGACCGATCTCATCACTTTGATATCCTCCAAATACTGAAAATGAAACAATCAGACGCTCTTCATCATCCAGTTTCCAGAATGCACTCTTTACATCCTGTGAGACAGCATAGTCTGACTCTTTTGATGGATAAGTCTCATCCAACTCATGTGTCTGGGCTCTCTTTCGAAACTGGTTCTTACAATGATTGCTCAATATGGTAAAGATCCAGCTTCTGAAAGACTCCTCCTTTTTGAGACTGGATATCTTTTCATAAGCTGTCACCACAGTATCACTGACTGCATCCTCCGCCTCCTGCGGATGCTTCAGAGTATAGAGTGCAAATTTATAAAGTTCCACATAGATTCTGGAATACAACTCCGAAAACGCTTTGACGTCCCCGCGTTTTGCACGTCGTATCAGAACTGCTTCCGCACTTTTTTGATAATCGTACATCCGCATCCCCTCTCTTTCATTTTTTGTTTGTGTTACTGTTCACAATAACTCTTTTGTCACACATAAGAGTCTTTCAAGTGAAGTTTGTTGCATGGAAATAAAAATCAGGGAGATTTTTGTTTCTCCCTGATTTTTTCATCTGTTTAATCTCTAACCTCTATAGTAATTGATCAGACAGCCCTTCAAAATAATCTCTCTTTCGGCATCTGTCAGATCACCCAGACGGAACTCTACTTCTTTCAGTTCATCTCCTACAACATAGGCCTTGATCACATCTGCCTTTTCTTCTACTGCGTTTCTCACATCCGGAATGAAGATATAGTCATCATTCTTAAATGGAAGTGCTTTGTCATCCGCATCTGTCAGAAGCGGCAGCATTCCCCAGTTGATCAGGTTTGAACGATAACGTTTTGTAGCATACTCGTTGGCAATGTTTGCCCATCCGCCCAGTACTTTCTGGCAGGATGCAGCCTGTTCACGTGCAGAACCGTCTCCCGGTTTCACTGCAAAGATCGTACTTCCGACTCCTACATTTCCTTCTCCGACCTGTGGGAATTTCTCCTGAACCTTCGCCATGACCGGTTTTAATTCTTCCAGCACCTCAAGCGGACATTTTCCTGCTTCGATCGCCTTCTGTGCTGCCTGTACTTCTTTGGCGCGTCCTACATATGCAGGATCTTTTCTGGAAAGTGCAAATTCTGCCAGTCCCAGCGGATTCGAACGATAAGAAGAAGTCTCACCGGACGGAATCAGTTCATCTGTTGTCGTAACAGGATCGTGGATCTCAGATACAACCTTAAGAACCAGATTCTGTGGAAGTGCTGACATTTCCGGCCAGTCTTTGATATTCGGACCAAACTTGATCTCTACACTTGGATCTGCCACGCCCTTGCTGTCAAATACACGATTTGCATAAATGTTCTGATCAAAGTGATATTTCTGTCCCTTGTACTCGACATCCATTGCTGTCGCCGGTGTCAGGAATCCTTTGTTTGCCGCTGTTGCCGCAATCGAACGGGCATCCATCAATGCAACAGAAGAAATCTGACCGTTCTGCAGCTTGGAACCTTCTCTGTTCGGGAAGTTTCTTGTTGTATGACGGATTGAGAACGCATTGTTTGCAGGCGTATCTCCGGCACCAAAGCATGGTCCGCAGAATGCAGTCTTCACAACGGTTCCTGCCTCCATCAGATCTGCGATCGCTCCATTTTTCACAAGTTCCATATAAATCGGTGTACTTGCCGGATACACGCTGAATGTAAATTCATCCGCACCGATATTTCTTCCTTTGATGATGTCCGCTGCCGCACAGATGTTTTCAAATCCACCGCCTGCACAACCGGCAATAATTCCCTGATCTACATACAGTTTTCCATTCACGATCTTGCTCTGGAGAGAGTAATCTACTGCTCCATCCAGACTGATCAGCGCTTTCTTCTCAACTTCGTGAAGAATGTCTGCCAGGTTTGCATTTACTTCATCGATCGTATAGACATTGCTCGGATGGAACGGCATCGCGATCATTGGTTTGATCTCACTCATATTGACATAAACCATTCCATCATAGTAAGTCACTGCTCCTGGATTCAGTTCTTTGTATCCTTCGCTTCTTCCGTGGATCTCATAGAATTCCTGAATCTTCTCATCTGTTTTCCAGATAGAAGACAGACAAGTTGTCTCTGTTGTCATAACATCGATTCCGATTCGGTAATCTGCGCTCAGTTTTGAGACTCCAGGTCCGACAAACTCCATGACTTTATTGTTCACATATCCATTTGCAAATGTAGCTCCGATAATCGCCAGAGCAACATCCTGAGGTCCGACTCCTTTTGCCGGCTCTCCATCCAGATAGATTCCGATCACTTCTGGTTTCTTGATGTCATATGTCTTATTCAAAAGCTGTTTTACAAGCTCCGGTCCGCCTTCTCCCATTGCCATGGTTCCCAATGCTCCGTAGCGGGTATGGCTGTCAGAACCAAGGATCATCTTGCCGCACTCTGCAAGAACCTCTCTTGCAAACTGATGGATGACTGCCTGATGAGGCGGAACATACACACCACCGTACTTTTTCGCACAGGTAAGCCCAAACATATGGTCATCCTCATTGATCGTTCCACCAACTGCACAGAGACTGTTATGACAGTTTGTCAAAACATACGGTACCGGAAATTTTTCCAGTCCGGAAGCTCTTGCCGTCTGAATAATTCCCACAAACGTAATATCGTGGGATGTCAATTTATCAAATTTAATCTGCAGGCGTTCCATATTGCCTGAAGTATTATGACTGTCCAGGATTCCATAGGCAATCGTATTCTTTGCAGCCTCTTCTTTCGAGACAGGAAGTGACACATTTCCCGTATCTTCCAGGATTTCTGTGCCGTTTAACAAGTACACACCGTTATCATATAATTTAATCATGGTAACCTCCTTTGTCTTTCCAATAATTTCACTAACTGTTTATCATTTTAGCATGTTAAAGAGGGAATTGCAAAAAAATTCTGCGGGATTATCTTGTCTCCCGCAGAATTTTTACAACTTCCAGTCTGGTCTCCCCGACCGTGATCACATCTTCTTTCTGGATCACAATTGGCTTATGAATCTGTTTTCCATTCAAATATGTATGGTTTTTTGAACCTTCATCTCTCAAGTACAGCTTATCCCCACTTCGGATGATCGCGCAGTGTACCTTTGATACTCTTAAATCTTCCGGCAGGGACAAAAACTTGTCATACTCTGACGATGCACTGACCCTTCCGATTCCCAGCGAATCATAAAAAATAAAACTATACTGATCCTGCTGATCCACATCTTCCAGAATGATCTTCCAGCGTCTCTTCGCCGGGGCAGAAGATGTACGGCGTTCTGCCTGTTCTCTCACCGGACGACATCTCGGTTCTGGTTCATAATCATCCTCTTCCTCATCATCATCTTCTTCGTCATCATAGTCATCATCATAGTCATCATCATAATCATCTTCAGAATGATATCTCCGTTCAAACTGATTATAATCTTTTTTCTCTTTTAATAATTTTGAAATCGTAAAGAAGATTACTGCTATGATCGCTGCGATCAATATTCCGATAATTACCCAATACAACATAATTCCTATCAACTCCTCTGAAGGTATCTTACTATACTTTCAGAATGAGGGCAAGCGAAAGACGAAGAAAATTTATCTTGTTCGATCCACTCTACTGCGCAAAAGGAACCCACGGACAGCGTTTTGCAATTTCCTGATTATATGCTTCCAGATTTTTCATCTGTTCTGCAATATGAGGCACATTCATCCGTTCCACAAGAACCTGAATTGTCTCTTTTCCTTCCTCAGCCAGTTCTTTACGTCTTTCTTCCGTAGGAATTGACGGTGTACTCATGTGGTCTTTCGGATCTCCAAAATAATATCCGATCGAACCACTTTGATATGCCAATGCGAATACATCATCAAACTCCGCACAGCTCTGCTTCTCCTGATGCTCATATTTTGTAGTCAGCGGTACATCTTCCAATCTGCCCAGCATATCATAAGCGCCCACCGTAATTGCATGGAATGTATCTGCAGATTTAAAAACATCCTGTCCATTTCTCATCAGCTGCATGATCATATCCATATACAAAATCGGAGTTCCTGTTTTATCCATAAAATCTCTTACCATCGGACTCACTGTCATATGTGCCGGACCATGTGCACTGATATAAATCTGTCTTTTAAATCCCTGGCGTAAAAGACTTTCCGCAATTCCTGTCAGATAACGAATTCCTTCCTGAATGCTGACCTGAACCGTTCCTCTTCCACTTGCAGTCGCTCCTGCATAAAAATATGGAAGGCCAGTTAATACAAGTCCGTCACATGCCTCCGCCATTTTAAGTGCAAACGCTTCACTGACTACGGTTTCCGAATCCAGAGGAAATCCCCCGTGCATTTCCACAGTTCCGACCGGAACGATCACAATATCATTTCGTGTAAGATATTCTTCCACTTCATCATTCAACATCTTTGGTATAATTCTTGTTCTCATTTTTCACCTTTCCTCTTATAACTGAAATATCTTTTTGGCATTCTCAAAACAAATTTTCCGGTAGGCCTGTGCAGATAATTTTCCTTCCTGATACTGTCTGTCCAGCCATTCTCCCAATGGAAATACCATATCCGTATTTACCATATCTGTACCGAACATCAGACGATCCTGAAATTCCTCCAAAAATTGTAAACCAAACTTTTCATCTCTCATAATAGCACATCCACCACTGTTTGCAGACAGATCTGCGTATAAGTTTTTATAATTTCTCATAAGACAGACCAATCTGCCGCCTTCCCTGACAGGACCTCTGCCCCATTCCATTCGAGATTTCAGATCCGGCTTCGCATCCTGACTGATTTCATGCCAGAACGGCTGACTGTGCCCTATGAATTTTAATCCGGGATATTTTCTAAAGCTTCTTCCAACATCGGCAGTCCCGGTTCATCGACAATGCCATATTCATATCCCTCCTGCGGACTCATATGAAACAGGATTGGCATTCCCAGTTTTTTCCGCCGCCTGAAATACAGCCTGAACAAAAGGATGGTTTATTTTTCTACAGATCCTAAACTCACCAATTCCTACAGCTCCCTGCCTTTGATATTCCCTGAGCCTCTCTTCAATGGTTTCTTCACAATTTTCATCCAGATTACACATCCATACATATTTTTCAGGAAATCTTCTGGCCAGTTCTCTGCATTTCTGGTTTCCGGAGACAGAAGCCATTGCTCCTTCTGTCTCTCCGGATGACATAACAACCGCTTTTTCAATCTGAAGCTCTTCCAGATGAGCAAGCATTTCTTCGCCTGTTGATATCTTGAATTTTTCTGTTCCCGGAACCGGATCTAGCGCTGCATGTAAATGAATATCTATTTTTTTCCATAGCATACTCAGCCTCATTTTCTGTACTTTATTTTGCCTTTAATTCTGCATACATCTGTTCTGTAGTCTCTTTATTCAAATTAAAGATCAGCCCTACTCCAATCAACTCTAAAGCGCAAGTTACCACTGGAATGATATTGACCAGGAAATAAATTCCATTCACTGCTTCCGCTGTCTGCACGACATTAGAACCGGAAACAAATCCGATTGCTGCCAATCCGAAAGAAACTCCTGTAGAGGCAATGGTCGAACCTATTTTTCTACTAAATGTATATAAAGAATACATAGAACCATCGCTTCTTTCATTAAATTTCCATTCGCTGTAATCCAGACAGTCTGTAACAAGCGCCCAGATCAACATTGTAAATACTGTCTGTCCGATCGTTCCCAATACAACCAATGCCGAATACACATATACATTTTTAATTTCCATGACAACCGGGATGACACTAAAGATTGTACTGGAAACAATGGCTGCCATTAAAGTTGCTTTTTTTCCAAACTTTGCTACCAATTTCGGAACCAATGGGAAACAGATCACCAAAATCGGGATTGTCGCAAGACTGATAATAGACATTACATCTGTTCTTGCATAGTACTCTTTAAAAATGTAGCTTCTTACCTGGTTTGATCCAGTGATAAAGAGCATACTTCCTAATGTTGCCACCATAACTCCGATCAATGGTCTGTTGTGTACGGTTGCTTTTAATACTTTTCCATAATTAAATTTCTCTGCTTTTTCAGAATTCTGTCGAATACGCTCCTGTGTAAAATTCAGCAGAACAAAATAGCTGATAATACTTAAAACACCGAAGATTACCGCGATTAGTGTAAAACGTTCCGGAAGAATATTGCTCTGCTTGTCAAAGCAGACAACAGGAACGATGGAAAGTCCTACGATTCCTACGATCGTTCCACCGATACTTCTTGCTCTGGAAAGCTTACTTCTCTGGATCGGATCATCACTTACAACGCTGGCCATCGCACCAAATGGCATGGAAGTTCCTGTGTAGCTCATTCCATACAGAACATATGCAAATGCTACATAAGCATGAAGTGCAATCCCTTCCAATGGAACATTAAAAAAGCAAAGCACACCAGATAATGCCAGTGGAAGCATAAAAATCTTAATCCATGGTTTGAATTTATCTCCGGACTTTCCAATCATCCAACGATCTGGGAAAGATCCCATAATCGGATCATTGATCGCATCCCATAATCTGGCCACTAAAAATAACGTTCCCATCCATCCTGCGCTGATTCCCAATACATTGGTACAAAAAATCAGAAAATATGCATCTACAAATAAATTTACAAAGCTGCCCGCCATGTCTCCAAATACATATCCGATTTCATCCTTCACCCGAACGGCGAATTTGTTTTTTGTTCATCCTGCTTGTCCTCTTTTCATTTTCTTTTCAATTCACGTGATTTGTGTTATCCTAATTATAAGTTATAATAATTGCAATTTATATTGCAAATTCATCAAATTACATTGCAAATCTAACATTTAATTTTATCGTTTTATATTATTTGCACAAAACATGAGAGGATTTTTATGAAACTTCACGAAGCTAAATTATTATTAAATGACCCCACATTTTCCATCGATTCCATTACTTATCAGGAATTAGAAATGGACAGCGACTATGTGGATGTACATGAAGATATCAGTTACTCGAAAGACAATGTAGATTTACACAGCCATACTTTTTTGAAATTTTATTTTGTCAAAGTGGTTCTTTACAATATATGGTCGGCAATACCCGTTATCAGCTGGTTAAAAATTCCATTGTATGCATTCCTCCCGGTGTCAGCCACTGTCCGCTTTATCTGGAACAGCTTTCAGAACCTTACCGCAGAACTGTGATGTGGATCAGCAATAAAATCTATCATCAATATATGAACCTTTTGAACAATGATCCAATCGAAAAATCGTCCTGTTTGCTACCGCAAAATGTATTCCTTCTATCCGGAAATATTCTATATCAGGTAGAAGAACTTTACGAAAAATGTTAAACATTCCTCCTGATTTTTCGGGTGCAGAACTCTATAAGATTGGTTTGTCTGCGCAAATCGTTACTTTATTTCATCAATTTTTAAATTCTCATGAAATAAATCCTCTAAAGCCGGAAAAAACCCATTCTTTTGGACGAGATCATTCACTTTATAGAAAATCATCTTTCCGAAGAATTAAGTGCGAAACGAATCGCAGCGCACTTTCTGGTCAGTGAATCTTCTATCAATCAATTGTTCAGTAAACAGATCAGTTTGAGCCTTTATCGGTATATTACACAACGCCGCCTGATCGAAGCTAAAAATTTAATTTCCAGTCAGACACCATTAAAAAAATTGCCTGAACTATGTGGATTTTCTGATTATTCCGTTTTTTACAAAGCTTTTACAAAACAATATGGTATTTCTCCAAAAGAATATAAAAACAGAATTTTTAAAATGCAGCAATGAAAAAGACCCCCGGCTGGGGAAAGAATCTTATCTTCCCCGCCGGAGGCTTTCTACTTGTCCTACTTTATTCTTTTCCTATTACAGTCTCTTCAACAGCTCTTCTCTCTCTGCTTCAAATCCAGGTTTTCCAAGGAGTGCGAACATATTTTTCTTATAGCTCTCAACTCCCGGCTGATTGAATGGATTCACACCGAGCAGATATCCGCTGATTCCACATGCGAATTCGAAGAAGTAGAATAACTGTCCCAGATAGTATTCGTTCTGTTCCGGAATGTTCACGATCAGGTTCGGTACATTACCATCTGTGTGAGCAAGGATTGTTCCGTTCATCGCGCTCTTGTTGATGAAATCAACTGTTTTCCTGCAAGATAGTTCAGTCCATCCAGATCTACAGGCTCTTCATTGATGATGATCTCTTCTTTGGATGTCTCCACATTCATAACTGTCTCAAACAGGATTCTGTTTCCATCCTGAATGAACTGTCCCATAGAGTGCAGATCAGTTGTCAGATCTACAGATGCCGGGAAGATTCCTTTCTGGTCTTTTCCTTCGCTCTCTCCGTAAAGCTGTTTCCACCACTCAGATACATAGTGAAGGCTTGGCTCATAGTTTGCCAGAACTTCGATCGTCTTTCCTTTTCTAAGCAAAATGTTACGGATCGCAGCATACTGAAGTGCTCCGTTCTCTGCGAAATCATTCTCCAGAGCTTCTTTTCTTCCTGCTGCTGCACCTTCCATGAGTTTCTCGATATCAGCACCACTTACTGCGATCGGAAGCAGACCAACTGCTGTCAGTACAGAGAAACGTCCTCCTACATCATCCGGTACTACAAATGTCTCGTATCCCTCTTCTGTTGCAAGGTTCTTCAGTGCACCTTTTGCTTTGTCAGTTGTTGCATAAATTCTCTTTGCTGCTTCTTCTTTTCCGTATTTCTTTTCCAGAATCTCTTTAAATACACGGAAGGCAATGGCCGGCTCTGTTGTTGTTCCGGATTTTGAGATCATGTTGATAGGAAAAATCTCTGTCTCCCACTACATCGATCAGATGTTTGATATATGTACTGCTGATGCTGTTTCCTACATAGTAGATCTCCGGAGATTTTCTGATCTCTTTGGATACCACATTTGCGAAAGAATGTCCCAGAAATTCAATGGCAGCTCTCGCTCCGAGATAAGATCCGCCGATTCCGATCACAAGAAGTACTTCTGAATCTTTTCTGATCTTTTCTGCTGCTTTCTGAATACGTACAAACTCTTCTTTATCATAATCAACCGGAAGATCGATCCATCCAAGAAAATCATTTCCTGCTCCGCTCTTTGCCACAAGCTTCTCTTTTGCCTGTGCCACAAGCTCGCTCATATATGCCATTTCATGCTCCTGAACAAAACCAGCTGCTTTTGAATAATCAAATGTTACTTTATTAGCCATTGTTTATCCTTCCTCTCTAACTTCTATAAATTTACAAGCCCATTTTATCAAATCTGACTTTGTTAGGCAAGGAATTCTTCCAAAATCTGACGAATCGCCTCCTCTTTGAGCGCCGGTTCTTCCAGATCCTCTTTTTTCCATC
>ENA-OPYU01000050-OPYU01000050.1-human-gut-metagenome-genome-assembly--contig:-NODE-50-length-39941-cov-5.518109_pt1 | contig 39941 bp, 41 predicted proteins | sample MGYA00242637_ERZ504482 | MGnify/ENA primary metagenome ERZ504482 (study PRJEB26092, sample SAMD00036237) | human gut metagenome | host: Homo sapiens | study: EMG produced TPA metagenomics assembly of... | reverse complement strand
CTGCATGAATTTGGGCCCATCCTGAAAAACGGCGATCTCGACAATCCCGCACTCGCCCGTCACCTCTCCCCTGCCGTCATGTCCTACCACGGCATTCAATACCAGAGCATGGCGCCCGAGGTGATGGATTCCGCGCAGCTCGCATGGCTGCAAAGCCACCTGTGGATCCTCTCTGGCCTCTACGGGTGCGTTCGCCCTTCATGCCGTTGAACCGTATCGGCTGGAGATGGGCGCGAAGCTTGCCGTCGACGATGCCCCAGACCTCTATGCGATTTTGGGGCGACAAGCTCGCACGGGCCATCGCTCCGGCGGGCTCCAACGCTACGATCGTCAACCTCGCGAGCGCGGAATACGCCAAAGCCGTTCTGCCCCGCCTCACCACCGATGCCACGGTCGTCACGTGCCTCTTTGGCGAAGGCATCCGCAACGGCAAGCCCATCCAGCGCTCGACCGCCAGCAAAAAGGCACGCGGCTCCATGGTGCGCTGGATGGCAGAAAACAAGCTCGAGGATGTAAGCGGGCTCACCGCGTTCGACGTTGGTTATCGCCACTTTCCCGAGCTTTCAAATAAGAGCACTTTGGTCTTCCTGAACGAACAGACCTTGTAGGACCACCGCTACTTTTGAATGTGCTGCCTAGGCACGGCGTCTATTCCGCCAAGCCGTCGGCTTTGGCAACTTCGTTTGTCGAGCCGTCCTGATAGGTAATCTTGACATGCTCCACCTCGGACACCGCAACACCCGTCGGGGGCTCCAGACGCCATTCCGTCAGAGCGATATCCATGGTCGTGGGCACATCTCCTTGATCTTTGAGCTTCACCGTGAGCGTTTTGAGCGCCGCGTCAAACGTCACGCGTTCGATTTCTTCACCTGGAATGGACCCACCACTCAGCTGCAGCTGCACAAACTCATCGCGCGGGTACCAATAATCGCCCGGCGCGGCAACGGTATTGCCGCCCGTAACCTTCACCGTCATGATCGGCAGGGCATCATCAGCCTCAAACTCCCAGACAGCGCCGCCGCGACCGCCAAACGTCCAGATACAAAAGGCAATCACCAGCACGGCAAGCACCGCAAAGCCAATCGCGACAAGGCCATGGTGCGCACGGCTTTCCTCGGCCGATACATCCCATTGCGTCTCTCGATATAGATGCTTGTCTTCCATGTTCGCCTCCCCACAGGCACGCTCATTGGCCCAATCGTACCCATTCAGGCTATACTTGAGCCCATGACATAACGGGGAGCTTGCAGGACAAGACGGCAGGCTGAGATTGGGCGCGCCCGCCCTGACCCGCAAACCTGATATGGGTAATGCCAACGAAGGGAGCCGTGCCAATGAGCACACAGACCGAGCCCAAGCTCGTCACGCAAATCGACTTCGCCCGCGCCGGGCAGATCACACCGCAGATGAAGGAGGTTGCCGAGCGCGAACATCGCGACCCCGAGTACATCCGCGAGCGCGTGGCCGACGGCCGCATCGCCATTCCCGCCAACATCGTGCATATCAAAAAGGGCATGCGCGCCTTTGGTGTCGGCGAGGGTCTGTCCACCAAGGTCAACGTCAACCTGGGCATCTCGGGCGACAAGGCCGATGCCGCCGAGGAGTGGAAGAAGGTCAAGATCGCCGAGGACTTTGGCGCCGACGCCATCATGGACCTCTCCAACTCGGGCAAGACGCGCCAGTTCCGCCAGCAGCTCATCGACGAAACGCCGCTCATGGTGGGCACCGTCCCCATGTACGACGCCATCGGCTACATGGAAAAGCCGCTGGTCAAGCTGACCAAGGACGACCTGTTCGAGGTCGTGCGCGCGCATGCCGAGGACGGCGTGGACTTTATGACCATCCACTGCGGCATCAACAAGTCGGTCACCAAGACCTTTAAGGAGACCGGCCGCCTGATGAACATCGTCAGCCGCGGCGGTTCGCTGCTGTTTGGCTGGATGGAGGTCACCGGCAACGAAAACCCCTTCTACGAGTACTTTGACGAGCTGCTCGAGATTTGCCACGAGTACGACGTGACGATTTCGCTCGGCGACTCCTGCCGCCCGGGCTGCCTCTACGACTCCAACGACGCCACCGAGACCGCCGAGATGATCGAGCTGGGCAAGCTGTGCAAGCGCGCCTGGGCCGCCGGCGTCCAGGTCATGGTCGAGGGACCGGGCCACATGGCGCTCGACGAAATCGCCGCCAATATGAAACTGCAGAAGCGCCTGTGCCACAACGCCCCGTTCTATGTGCTCGGGCCGCTGGTGACCGATATCGGTGTGGGATACGACCACATCACCGCCGCCATCGGCGGCGCCATCTCCGCCAGCTCCGGCGCCGACTTCCTGTGCTACGTGACGCCGGCCGAGCACTTGTGCCTGCCCAACGCCCAGGACGTGCTCGATGGCCTCATGGCTACCAAGATCGCCGCACACGCCGCCGATATCGCCAAGAAGGTGCCGCACGCCCGCGACATGGACGACAAGATGGGCCAGGCACGCCGCAAGCTCGACTGGGACGCCATGTGGAAGTGCGCGCTCGACCCAGTTACGGGCAAGAAGCGCTACGAGGAGTCTCCCGCCGCCACCGAGGGCACTTGCACCATGTGTGGCAAGATGTGCGCCGTCCGTACCGTTAACAAGGTGTTCGAAGGCACAACGATCGACCTCGGCATGGAGGATTAACGCGTCACCGGAGCCACAATCGGTAACATGGTGTTCGTCAATTGTTGACGTGTGAACATTTGCTTACATTTGCGTAAAGATTGCATCGCCCGCCCGGGTTCGGAATACAGCCGGCCCGGGCATCTTTATAATGCAGACTTAAAGACCCATTTGAATCCGACCGGACAAGGGAGTGAGCATGGATCGCAGTAAGGTACCCGCCGTTCTGTCCATCGCGGGATCCGATTCCAGCGGCGGTGCCGGCATTCAGGCTGACATCAAGACCATCACGGCGCACCGCCTGTATGCCGAGACGGTCATCACCGCCATCACGGCGCAAAACACACTGGGCGTCACCGCCGTGCAGGATATCTCGCCAGATATCGTAGCCGCGCAAATTGACGCCGTCTTTGACGATATCCGCCCGAGCGCCGTCAAGATCGGCATGGTTTCTTCTGTCGAGATTATCGAAGTCATCGCCGACCGCTTGAGCGCCTGGAACGCAACGAACGTGGTCGTCGACCCCGTCATGGTCGCCACCTCGGGCGCGCGCTTGATTGCCGAGGATGCCTCCGAGGCACTCACCCGCCGCCTGTTCCCGTTGGCAACGGTCATCACCCCCAACATTCCCGAGGCTATGGCGCTGCTCGACTACGAGGTCGATTCCGAGCGCACACAACAAAATGCCGCTATGCTCCTCACCCGCCGCTTTGGCTGCGCAGCCTTGGTTAAGGGCGGTCATTTTGTCAACGAGGCCAACGACGTACTGGCCGAGCCTGCGCCCCTCGATGACGAGGGCAACCACCTGGGCGATCCGCTCACCACGTGGTTTCGCCACAAGCGTATCGACACCAATAACACGCACGGCACTGGCTGCACGCTCTCGTCCGCCATCGCCTGCGCGCTGGCCCAGGGCATGGAACTTGCCGACGCCATCAACGCCGGCAAGGCCTACCTAACCGGCGCTCTCGCCGCCGGCTTTGACATGGGCAAAGGCTCCGGTCCCGTCAACCATATGTGGCAGTACTAAATAGCCAGCAACCTGCCAAAAAGAGACAGGCTACCTTGCACCAAAAACCGTCGCAACATTCGATGAAAATCGCGCAAACGCGAAAAAACATCGAATGTTGCGACGGTTTAATTTTAGATAGCGGTCGAGCAAAGGACCGGGGCGCCTATTCGTCGGCGAGCTGGATGCCGAGCAGGCCCGAGAGTGCCAACGCCTGCTCGGCATTTACCGTCAGGCCACGCAGCTCATGGTAGTCGCCCGAGACGACAGGAGCCGCGAACGTACAACACGATACATCCACGCCGGAAAGCGGCGTCTTGAACACATCGATTCGCGTCAGGTCGCAGCCGTCCAAGCGCAATTGCCCCAGCTTTGCCCCCTGGAGTGCGGCCTCGGTCAAACGCGTGTCACGCGCAGCCATGGGGCCCAATGCTTCCCTCCGAAAGGTTCGCATAGCTCAAATCGCACAATGTAAACGACACACTCGACAGACGCGCCCTGAGCAAGTTGAGCCCCGGCGCCGAGCAATCGACAAAGTCGCAGCGGTTGAGCCAGCAGCCTTCCATATTGCAGCGGATAAAGCGGCAACCGCGAAACACGACGTCGCGAAACGTCGAACCGCTCCAGTCAACGCCATCGAACACGCAGGACCGGAACACGACGCCGTCAAAGGTCGCGCCGTTCGCCACGTCATAGACAAGTTCCAGGTCCTCAAAAGCAGTATTGGAGACGAGCTCATCGCCCTCGGCAAACAGGTCGAGGAGCTCGTCCATGCCCATATGACAGCCAAGTCGTTCGTTTACCCGGGCAAAACCACCACAAAGGTGCCTGTCCCCTTTGTGGTGGTTTGGGGTCGCGCTACTCACCGAGCATCTCTTGGAGCTTGGCTGCCACGGCATGTCCCAGGCTCTCGTGACTTTCGGGCATCATGTGCAGATAATCGATATCGCCCGGCTCGGCAAAATCGGCAGCATTCAAAAAGTCGCAGCCAAACTGCTCGGCGACATGTGCATAGTACTCGCCAAAATGCTCCGAGGCTTCTACGGAATGCTCGTCAAAGTCGGTCATATACACATCGGCGATCTGCGGCTTAATCTTGATAGGAGCCATCAGCAGAATGCGCGGACAAGGTGCAGCGTCGGTCCAGGGAAACGCGCGGACGGCGCGAATCAGCGCCATGGCGCCACGGGCGATATCGGAAGCTGTCACGTTAAAGACCGTCTTACAGTCGTTGGTGCCCAGCATGATCACAATGGCGTCCAGCGGCTTATGGGCCTCGAGCAGCATCGGAAGCGCGCGAATGCCGTTGAGGTTGGTGTCCAGATGGCACATATCGTCGCGCACCGTCGTGCGGCCGTTGAGCCCCTCCTCAATCACATGCCAGCCCTCGCCCAGGTCACGCTGCGCCACGCCGCACCAGCGCACATCCTGCGCATAGCGCACCGCGGTGCCATCGCGCATACCAGCCGGATCATAGCCATAGGTGTTGCTGTCACCAAAGCACAGAACGTTTTTCATCGTAAGCTCCCCACTCAATAAAAAGCCGACGGTAGCAGCCCCCGTCGGCTCGGCATGTCACATCACGCACACCGATTACAGGTACTTGCGCCAGTCGTCGTCATCCTCGTCGTCCTCGGCAGCGGCCTGAGCCTGCTCGGCGGCACGGGCGGCCGCGGCGCGAGCGGCAACCTGAGCATAGGACTCCTCGTTACGCTCGGGGAAGCTTGCCAATACGTGCTCGAACTTGGCAAAGTCCTCATCCCAGCGCGTAGAAGGCACGGCAAAGAACACCTGCTTGACCTTAAAGTCGCCCGACGCGAGCTCCTTACGGAAGAGCTCGGCTACGACCTCGGCATCAAAGCCGTTATTGTCGCAGCCCCAAGCACCCAGCACGAGCTTCTCGCGACCCAGCTCATCGCAGATGGCAAGGACAAAGCGGATACGGTCGCGCAGGGCATCCAACAGGGCGTCTTCGCTCACGCGGTACTCCTGGCGGGCACGCTTGACGTTGGGCGCAGCGGCGACGATTACGTCGGCATAGGCGTGCACATGGTTGCGGTCGAAGCGCACCGCGGGCACCACTAGGGCACGGTTACGATAGAGCTCGCAGTTGATGTTGCGGCGACGGTTCTCGCCGTACCACTTACGCTGCCTATCGAGAACGTTGTACAGATACGAATCGGCGCACAGCGTGGCCTCCTGGCCCAGATAACCCTGAATATATCCACCGCCCGGATTGGTAAACGAGGCAAAGGCGAGCACGGCCATGTCGCAGAACTGCGCATAGCCGCGACCGTTATCGAGGATTGCCTGCGTGGCGGAGGCATCAAGCACAGTGACCTCGGGCAGGACCGGAGCGGGCTCCTCAGCAGGCGCGGACTCAGCTTCGGCGATTTCCTCGGCAGGCTCCTCGACGGGCTCGGGCGCCGCCTCGGTCTCGGGCGCTGCCTCGACCTCGGCAGTCTCCGCGTTCTCGACGTCCTCGGCGACCTGCTCTTCGGGGGCCACAGCACTCTGAACCTTGACCTTCATCGCCGCGACAAAACCGACAGGCATACCATCGAACTCGCGCACGCCGGCAAGCGAACGCTCGATGTCCTTGGCACAGGCCTCGGACACAGCCGCCACATGGCGCTCGGCGGCCTTGGCACGCGCCTCGCGCTTAGGATTGGGCTGACCCGCTCGGTTGGACCTGCGGTTACGGTTCCTGTTGTCGACGTCTGCCATAAGTGGTCACCTTTCTCGGTCTCTGCCGCTATCGGCTTTTCCCATCCATGATACCCCGCCGCGTACAAAAAAGACGGCCCCGAAGGACCGCCTTTCGCATCGATTTACACGCACGGCAAGCACCGCCGCAATTCGCCACTAGTCGCGACGGCCAAGGATGTTCAGGATGCGCAAGAACACGTTGATAATGTCCACGAACAGATTGGACGCCATGAGCACGGCGTTGGGCAGCGTAGGCGGCACCGTCGTGGCAACATAGGTGTCGTAGCCAATAAAGCCGGCGAACACCACGATCACGATCAGGTCGGTGATGGACTGCGAAACGCCCATGAACATCAGCACGATCTCGACCAGAATCGTGGCAAGCAGGATGCCAAAACCAATGCCATACACACGCTGGAAGAACTTGGGGAAGGTCACGCCCAGCGCACCGAAGACAAAGGTGATGGCAGCGGTGGCGATAAAGGCGGTGTTGATGGTGGGCAGGTCGTAGTTGGCAAGGCCAAACGACGCAGTCAGGCCAAAGGTACTCGCAAAGATTACGTAGCCCACAAGGGACAGGCCCACGGACTGCTTGCTGGCGGCGGCCGACATCATGATCATGCCGACGATGGTCAAAATAAACGAGCCAAAAACCAGCGGTAGGGCGGCCCCGCTCATCATCATGCGCGCAAACGACATGGTGCTCGTAAAGTAAGCACCGGCGCCCATGGCACAAAAGCCCAAGAAGATGAGGGCAGACATGGCAAGATTGTACGCACGCGGCGACATCTCCTTGGCGCGACTTGCGCCGGCCTCGATGGGGCCGTTCTGATAGCCCTGGATATCGTTCATACTTCGTCCTTTCACAAAGCGCCGTGAAAGACGGCGCGGTAGATGACAAGATTCCTGTCATTGTACCCGAATGCCGTACGTCCTTACCCACGGCGCTCGCCCTCGAGCGTACGATCAAAGGCCCAGACCCACCAACGCATCACGTGCGCCTGCGAGCCGTCCGCCCGCTCGCGCGTCTGGTCCTCCAGATACAACTCGGTCGCATGCCCGCCAAAACGCACCTTATAGGTTGCCGTACGAATGCCGTGAACCGTCAGGCCAAACCCAGTGGTCGAGACAATCTCGTCAATCGTAAAGCAACGTCCGTCGACCCAGCAGACGGCGACTGGCACGACTTGTCCGCCCGCGAGGATGCGAGCCACGACGTCCACATACTGCTTGTGTACGCGCCGAGTTTTGCCGTCTGTCTGTCGATATTCCATGCCTCCTATTATCGAACGCATGTTTGCATGTTGTAAAGCGAACAGACTGTGGTTTTGGAGTGTCGTAGTAATCGCACGTGTCCGCATGGCGTGTTAGCAAAAAGAACACCCGCGGTCAACAGGGCTAATATTCAATTTTAGTGCCAAAAAGTTCACTTCTCCCATCAGAACTCGGTAAAGAAACCCGCAGGAGGTGATACGATTTATCATGTTTTTGTAACGTGCCTGCAAACTTCGAGAAAGCCCATATATGGACGTAACGTTCTCAACCTTCCTCGGCCAAATTGTGTCGAACCCAGTCCTTGCCGTCACCGTGATCCTCGCGTTGGGCGCCATCTTCGTCAATGGATGGACCGACGCGCCCAACGCCATCGCGACCTGCGTCACTACGCGTTGCATGCCCGCCCGCGCCGCCATTCTCATGAGCGCCGCATTCAACTTCCTCGGCGTGCTCATCATGACGCACTTTAACGCGAGCGTCGCCAACACCATCTCACATATCGTCGACTTTGGCGGAAACAGCACCATGGCGCTCGCCTGCCTGTGCGCGGCGCTGTTCTCCATCGTCGTCTACGGCGCCACAGCGTCGCGTTTTGGCATCCCCACCTCGCAAAGCCACAGCCTTATCGCCGGCCTGACCGGTGCCGCCATCGCCCTCGGCGGTGCGAGCAGCGTCAACGTCCACGAGTGGATGAAGGTCATCTACGGTCTGGCGCTCTCCATCGGCCTGGGCTTTGTCATGGGCTGGGTCCTGTGCAAGCTCGTCTCGATTCTTTTCGCCGCCGCCAACAGGCGACGTGCCAATGTCTTCTTTAAATACGCTCAGATCGCGAGCGCTGCGGCCATGAGCTTTATGCACGGCGCGCAGGATGGACAGAAGTTCATCGGCGTGCTCTTTTTAGGCGTGGCCTTTGCCAGCGGCCAGACGAGCGTCGGCGATGCAGGCATCCCCATCTGGATTATGCTGCTGTGCTCGGCCACTATGGGTATCGGCACCAGCGTGGGCGGCGAGCGCATCATCAAGTCCGTCGGCCAGAGCATGGTCAAGCTCGAAAAGTATCAGGGCTTCTCCGCCGACCTGGCGGGCGCCGCAAACCTGCTGCTTGCCACCCTTACCGGCATCCCCGTGTCCTCCACACACATCAAGACCTGCGCCATCATGGGCGTCGGTGCCGTCAAGCGCCTCTCAGCCATCAACTTCGGCGTCGTCAAAGACATGATGTTCACCTGGTTCTTCACCTTCCCCGCCTGCGGACTCATCAGCTTTGTCATGGCCAAGCTGTTCATGATGTTCCTCTAGTCAAACCGAACGTCCATCCGGACTGCATTACCTCGCCCACCCGTCTTCGCCTCGAAAGGACTCACCCATGGCAAAGAAACCCGATTCGTTCTACTTCGACAACTACGTCGCCTGCGCCGACCTTGCCGTCCAGGCCGCCGAGCTGCTCACCAAGATTTTCGAGAACTTCGATCCCGCAAAGATTCACGATATGCTCAACAAGATGCACGCGATCGAGCATGCGGCCGACAAGAAGCACCATGAGCTTGAGGACGCCTTGCTCACCGCCTTTATCACCCCGCTCGAGCGCGAGGATCTGGATCTGATGAGCTGCTCACTCGACACCGTGCTCGACCGCATCGAGGGCGTCGTGCAGCGCGTCTACTTCACCAACATCCAGAGCATCCATCCCGACGCCATCGTCATCGCCCACAAGGTGACTGACGCCTGCCGCGCCATGAAAGACCTGATGGTCGAGCTGCCCAACTACCGCAAGTCCAAGACCCTGCGCGAACTCGTCATCCAGATCAACACCATCGAGTCCGAAGCCGACGAGCTCTATATCAACGCCATGCGCAACCTGCACGTTAACGGCAAGGACCCGCTCGAGGTCATCGCCTGGCGTGACGTGTACGCCTTCCTGGAGTACTGCGCTGACTGCTGTGAGAATGTGGCCGATGTTGTGGATTCGATTGTCATGAAGAACAGTTAATTGGGGGTACGTGCCCCGGCGGTCGCGGGCCCGGCCACTAATAACCTTTTTCACTCCGGCTGCAAGCAGAGTCGTTCAAAAGGTTATTAGTGGCCGGGCCCGCTCCCTTACGTACCACCATTGGGAACTTTGGCTGAGGGGTTGAGCGTGGTGGGGCCTTTGCTGTGATGGCCCTTGATTGCTCGGGGTTTTACTTTGGTATTCGATGAGCGATTGGCTGATTGCTGCTTTGGGTACTGTTTGGGTTACTTTGGGTTTGTTTGATTTTTAATTGTTGGAGGGCTTGTATGTCTTATTTGGATCTGGCTCGGGGTCGGTATTCTTGTCGTGAGTTTGAAGATCGGGCTGTTGAGCAGGCTGTGGTGGATGCCATTGTTGAGGCTGGGCGTATTGCTCCTTCTGCTTGTAATAATCATCCAACCCGTGTGATGGTGTTGGATACGCCTGAGCTTCTGGAGAAGGCAGCTGCTTGTCAGCCTCGGTTTGCTCGTGATGAGTCTATCTTTGGCGCTCCGCTTGTCTTCCTTATTTGCAGCGTTACCGGTGATGCTTGGGTGCGCCCGTATGACCAGATGAATTCTAGTGAAATCGACACCTCAATCGTGTGTGATCAGATGATGATGGAGGCCACCGAGCAGGGCCTGGGAACGTGCTGGGTATGCCATTTTAAGCCTGAGGTGGCGCAGGAGCAGTTCAATCTGCCCAAGGGCGTCTATCCCTATCACATGCTCGTCTGTGGATATCCTGCCGACCACATCGCCGATCCCGAGCATCGCGAGGCCCGTACCATTCCCCTCTCCGACTTCCTCCTCAAGTAGGTTTTGGGACATGCCTTAAAACCTACCCTTGACCGCTCACCCGTTCGCCGAGTTCTGCGCCATTATGTGCAGGGCTCGGTTTTTTTATGTTACGCACTCCGGCACAGTCATAAAAAAAGGACCCGCAAGCTGCGGGTCCTTTCTAGGCACTAAATTGTAGGCCGAATGTTAGTCCAGGTCGTCGGCAGCAAAGTTGTCGATCGGGGCGAAGGGATCGGCCACGGGGACAACCGGGTCAGCGACGGGCAGCGGCTCGGCGGGAACAGTCACTGCAGGAGAAGCGGCAGAACCGACCGGCGTGGAGGCCATCAGATCGGCCGGGAAGGAATTCTGGGCATCGTCCATGAAGTGCTGGATGAGCTTGAGATACTCTGCCTTGAACTCCTCACGGGAAGCCTTGAGACGATCGATCTCCTCGAGCTCGGCCTGCTTCTCGGTCAGAGCCTGGCGGATAACCTCGCGGGCCTTGGCGTCAGCCTCGTTGCGGATACGCTCAGCGTTCTCGTTGGCATCGTTGACGATGGTCTCAGCGGTCTGCTGGGCAGCGATCAGGGCAGCGGAAATCTGGCGCTCCTGAGCGGAGAAGTCAGGGGCGGGAGCAGCCACGGGGGCGGCAGGAACGGCCTGGGCGGTGGCATCCTGAGCTTGGGCAAGCTGAGCCTGCGCATCGGCAAGCTGCTGCTCGGTAGCAGTCAGGCGACCCTTAAGGTCGACGATCTTAGCGAGCATAGCGTCAACCTCGGAGGACAGCGTCTCCAAGAAGACGTCGACCTCAGCAGGATCGTAGCCACGCTTGGCCTCAGAGAAAGTCTGAGCCTGGATGTCTGCAGGGGTAATAGCCATAACAAGTCTCCTTTTTCATCGCCTCGGCGCTACACGCCCGACGTAAGTTACTAAGTCAGTTCTACACGAGTATACCTATAAGAAGCTGCAGAACCAGCCTCTGCACCAACTGCAACGCAATAATCGCAACGACCGGCGAAAAATCGATACCGCCCATCGGCGGGATGAAACGACGGAACAGGTTGAGCCACGGACCGCACACGCTATCAAGCACCGCGGCAATATCCTGAAGCAAACCACCCTGCTTCATGGGAATCCACGTCATAAAGCAGTAGACGACAATGAGCGTGGAATAGAAGTTGAACAGCGTGTTGACCAGCTGGACGATAGTGTAGATGTTGATGGGAATCTCCTCGTCTTGTCTTTACTTAAGGTAGCCGTCGGCACGAAGCTTCTTGAGATCGGAATCTTTGACCTCGCAACCGGCGGGCAGCACCATGAACACGCGGTCGCCCACCTCCTTGACCGTGGCACCCAGACCGCAGGCAAAGCCGTAAGAGAAGTCCAAGACGCGCTTGGCAACTTCGGTGCGTACGCCCACAAAAAGTCAGTGCGACAGGCTGCTTGGTGCGAACGCGGCGCACCACGGTCTCCACGTCGTCATAGCTCTCGGGGCGCAGGACATAGGCCGGCAGCTGCGGCGTGGCGTTGATGATATTGCTCGCATAGGCCGAGGCATCGCTCGGTGCAGGCGCGGGTGCAGCGGCGGCACGGGCGCGGGTATTCTCGGCATAGCTCGACGGCGTGTCATAGGCACCAGGACGATAACCGCTCGCAACACTGTCCTGCGAGCGCGAAGGCGGGTTATACGTCGTGGCATGGCGGGAGTCATCGCCGACCAGCTGACCGGAGCGCGTATACACGGCAACCGACTCAGCTTCACCGCGGCGCGTCTGGCCAAGCAGGCCGTTGCTCGGCTCGTCTTGGGTGTAGAAGCCCTCGCCCGAAGCACCACTGTAGCCGTTGTTCTGATAGCCATCGTCGTAGCCGTCATCGTAGCCGTAGTCGTCGTCCTGGCCATAACCCTGGTCGTAACCCTGCTGGTCCGCCCAGGTGCATCTTTTTTTTCAATCTCGTCAAGGAAGCCCATGGTTGTGTCCTCTCGCGGTTTAGTGCAGGCGCCCCGATAATCAGTGCGCACTTCAGAGCCTTATTTTACTGCAAACTCCGGGCTAAATACTACCCTGCCCAGGCGAACGAGCGTAGAGCCCTCCTCAAGGGCAGACTCAAAGTCCTCGCTCATACCGCAGGAAAGCTCAGGCAGGTTCAAATCGGGATGCGCCGCCTCCAGCTCATCCCTCAGCTCACGAAGCCCCGCAAAGGTGCCGGCGTGCCACATCCTTACTTGCCCCCGGGGCGCCATAGTCATAAGCCCCTGTACGCAAATTCCCTCAAGTTCTGCAAGCTCACCCGCGGCGGCGCGAATCTCATCGGGTGAAAAGCCTCCCTTCGACTCCTCACCACTCACATTGACCTCAATGAGCACACGCTGGGGGCCGACGAGCTCGCCTGCCTCAATCTTGCGAACAGCACGGCTCGAGATCGCCTGCGCCAGATGCAGCGAACCCACCGAGTGAATCAGCTCGGCTGAGCCCAGCACCGCATTGATCTTATTGGTCTGCAGGTTGCCGATCATATCGAAGCGCACCTCGGGCAGCTCCGGATGCTCCGCCAGACCCGTGAGCTTGCGAACCAGCTCCTGCGGGCGATTCTCGGCAAAATGGCGATATCCCGCCTGGATGGCGGCAACGGTCTCATCGACACCAACGGTCTTGGACACGGCAATGAGGCGCGCGGCGTCGTGGGGACGGCCTGCGCGATCGAGCGCCGCATAAAAACGTTCCAGAATCTGCTCGCGGCGAGCGCGCATCAAGTCCAAATAGTTATCCATTGCCAATCGCCTCCGCTGACAGCCAAACAAGTAGTCCCATGCTATCGCAAGAGCGCGGCCCCGCATGTGCAAGGCCGCGCTCACTTAGGTATTTACAATCTTTCGACGAACGGAATTACTTACTCCTCGTCGTCCTCGCCATCGTCCTCGTCCTCAAGATGATCGAGCAGGTAGCGAAGACCCTCGCTGACCTCGTTAGTGGGCACCTTGGCAACGTAGCGAGCGTCGACGGCGGGCCTCATGATAACACCCTCACCCGAAGGCACGCGCATGCTCTCGAGCTCATCCTCATCAGTGCAGGCGATATCACCGGCAGTCATACGCTGTCCGGTCAACAGGAAGGTCAGACGGCAGGCGGCATCGATGGAAATCGAAGCGATGCGATCGAGGTAGCGCGAAACCATGATGGCGCGGCGCAGGTCGTCATAGTTGCTGTCGTCGTCCATAAAGTCGCCCGCATCCATACGGTTAAAGGTGCGGAAGAACTTCTCGTAGGCAGCGTGCACTGGCTCGTCCTCGACGGCCAAGTTGCAGATGATGGACATGTCATTGGTGACGAGCGCAGAAAGCGAAGAGCCCAGCACCTGGTAAACAGCTTCGGCCTCGGCCTCAACCGTACCGACGAGCTCCTGGGGCAGCGAGATGTCGGCCTTGACCATGTGACGCGTGGCGCGGCAGATCTGGCGAACCTTATCGGTCATGCGCTGCAGGTTAAAGTCGACGTAGATAATCGTCTGCAGCAAGCGGAAGTCGGAGGCGACCGGCGACTGCGTGGCGATCAGGTTGTAGCACACGGCCTCCAAGTTGGCGCAGCGCGCGTCAATCGAAAGCGTGCGCTTCTTGGTCTTGGTGGCGAGCTTGCGGTCGTCGGTCACATAGGCCTTAACGGCATCGTGGAGGGCCAGATCGACGGCCTCGTAGATGCTCAGCATCTCGTGGCGGGCCTCGATGAGCTGACGGGAAAACAGTTTACGCATGGTTCACTCCAATCAGTTGGGTGCGGTCATGCCGCCCGCACAGTGAATACGCACCGGACCAGGTCCGATCGGCTTGGGACTAGTCGCACCGATCAGCCAAAGCGGCCGGTGATATAGTCTTCCGTCCGCGAGTCCACCGGGCTGGTGAAGATCGCGTCGGTTTGACCATACTCGATGAGCGTGGCAGGCTCACCGGCAACTTCCTGCAAGAAGAATGCGGTGTAGTCGCTGATACGAGCTGCCTGCTGCATTGAATGCGTGACGATGATGATCGTCATCTCGGGCGCCAGCTCGGCCATCAAATCCTCGACCTTAGAGACGGACGTGGGGTCGATGGCGGAGCAGGGCTCGTCCATCAGGAGGACATCGGGTTGCACCGCAAGCACGCGCGCGATGCACAGACGCTGCTGCTGACCGCCCGAGAGCGCCAAACCATCCTTGTTGAGCTGATTGGATACCTCTTTCCAGAGGTTGGCGCGCTTGAGCGATTCTTCCACGATGTCATCGAGGTCGCTTTTGCTAGTCACGCCCTGCAGACGAGGGCCAAAGGCGACATTCTCGTAGATGGATTTGGGAAACGGGTTGGGCTGCTGAAAAATCATGCCCACGCGGCGACGGAGGTCGACCGGGTCGACGCCCTCGGCATAGATATCGTTGCCGTCGAGCGTCATGGTGCCCTCGACGCGCGTACCCTCGATCAGGTCATTCATGCGGTTGATGCAGCGCAAAAACGTCGACTTACCGCAGCCCGAAGGGCCAATGAAGGAGGTGATGGCGTTTTTGGCGATGTTGAGGTCGAGCCCCGTCAGCGCATGAAAGTCACCGTACCAAAAGTTGAAATCCTTGGCCGTAATGGCCGCTTGCTCCAGCGTGGGAGCGGACTGATAAACGGACATGGGACTCCTTAACTAGCGACGCTTGCGCGACAGGAAGCGCGCAAACAGGTTGAAGGCCAGAATGATCACCATCAGCAAGAGCGCGGTGCCGTAGGCTGCGTTCATGTTGATGCCGTCGTTGGCAAGCAGGTACAGGTGAACGGTCATGGGGCGGCCGGAATCGAGCGGCGAGATAGGTAGATTGATGGCCTGGCCCATGGTGTAGAGCACCACGGCGGTCTCGCCAATGGCACGGCCGATGGCAAGGACAATGCCCGTGGCAATACGGCCAAAGGCAGAAGGAAGCACGATCTTGGAGACAACCTGCCACTTGGTGCGCCCAGGCCATACGCGCCCCAACGGATATAGCGCGGAACGGCGCGAATGGCCTCTTCGGTGGTGCGCATGACGATGGGAAGCATCAAGAGCGCGAGCGCCAGAGCGGCCGAGACCATCGAAAGGCCCAGACCCATAGCCTCGACAAACAAGGCGTAGCCAAACAGGCCCATAACGATGGAGGGCACCGAGGCCAAAGCGTCAGCAGCGTAGCGAATGAGCTCGACGATCTTGCCCTGCTTGGCGTACTCGGCCAGATAGACGGCTGCCAGCACAGCGATCGGCGTGCAGATAAGCATGGCGAGCGCCGTCACATAGACGGTCGAGACGATCGTGGGCCAAATACCGCCCTCGGCGTTGACGCCCTGGGGCCAACCGAAGATAAAGTCGAGCGAGATGTGTGGCAGGCCGTTGATGACCACGTAGGCGATGATAGCGACCAGCACCAGCGTGGTGATGTATGCCGCGGCACGGAACACGCCAAGCATGATCTTGTTGGACAGGTCCTTGTTGATGCGGCCCTTCTTGCCGTGGGAAAGGGCACGCTTGATGCGCTCGCGCGACGAGGTCGTATCGACCGTCGTGTCAACGGAATCGGACATAGCCTACCCCCTCTTCTTCTTGGAAATCAGACGGACGATGCCCACCAGCGTGGCGGAAATGATAAACAGGACCACGCCCATGCCGAACAGCGCCGAGCGATGCAGACCCGAGGAATAGCTCATGTCGAGCGCAATCTGGCTCGTGAGCGTCGAGATGGGGCTCGCAATGCTGTCGGGAATAACCGGGGCGTTACCCACGACCATGAGCACGGCCATGGTCTCGCCGATGGCACGGCCCATACCCAGCACGATGGCATCCACGATACCCAGCTTGGCGGCAGGTAACACGACCTTATAGATGGTCTGCCACTTGGTGGCGCCCATGGCATACGATGCCTCGCGAATGCCCATGGGAATGGAATTGAGGGCATCGATGGTGAGCGTGGTGATGGTAGGGACGATCATGATGGCAAGCACGAACCACGCCGTCAGCGCACCAAAACCAAGACCACCGGTCAGCTGCGCGATAAATGGACGGATGATGATCATGCCAAAGAAGCCATAGATGATAGAAGGGATGCCGGCCAACAGGTCAACGGCAGGGCTGATGAGCTTGCGCACGCGCTTGCTGGCGATCTCGACCAGATACACGGCCGTGCCCACGCCTAGGGGCACACCCATGGCGAGCGCACCGACGGTCACCAGACCCGAGCCGGCAAGCAGCGACACGATGCCGTAGTGACCCTCAGAGGGCGCCCACGTAAAGCTAAAGAAGTCCGCCAGACCGATGTCGGTAAAGACGGGCAGCGCCGAGTACGTGGTAAAGACAAAAATCAGGATGACGGTAACGACCGCCAAGAACGCGCAGGCAAAGAAGATCCACTGCAGCGCCTTCTCCTTGATATAGGTACTGCGCGATACGAGCGCCAGCTCGCGCTTCTTGGGCGTCTGAACATTCCGCTCAGTCTGGGAGTTTTCCTGTGCTTCCATGCTACTCACTCCCCTTCTCGTCGTTGGTGACGGGAATAAAACCCGCCTCGCGAATCTGTTTGTCCATCTTTTCGGACGTCACGTAGTCGATGTAATCCTGCGCTTGCTGCGAAGGCGTTCCCTTCACAAAGAAATAGAGGTCGCGGGAGATGGGATAACCGCCACTCGCGACTGTCTTCTCGGACGCCTCGACGTGATTAACCGAGACGGCCTTGACCGAAGTCTTGGCGTTGAGGCTCTCGACAAAACCCAGCGAGATGTAGCCAATAGCACCGCGAGAGCGAGACACGACATCGCGTACCTGGCCCGTACCCGAAAGAACAGCCGAGCGGCGATCGAACGGCGCGCCGTCCATCACGATGGTGCGGAAAGCCTCACGCGTACCGGAAGCCTCATCGCGGTTAATAACCTGAATCTTCAAGTCCTCGCCACCAACCTCTTTCCAGTTGGTGATCTTGCCCGCATAGATATCGCGGAGCTGTTCAGTCGAGAGGTTATCGACCGGGTTGTCGTCGTTCACGATGACCGCGATGCCGTCGTGCGCGATAACGATAGGCGTCAGGCCCAGGTTTTGCTCATCGGCGTTGAGGCCACGAGAGGAGCTGGCGATATCGGCGGTGCCGGCGCTAACAGCTTCGATGCCAGCAGATGAGCCCAGGCCAGAAACCAGCACGTCGGTGCCGGTCTCCTCCTTAAAGCCCTCGGCCGCGATCTCGGCAATGGGAAGGCAGGTGGTCGAGCCGGCCACGGTGATAGAAGACGTAGAAGAGCCCGAGGAGCAGGCACACAGCGCGAGCGTGAGCACCGCGGCGCTCAGGACCGATACAATCTTTCTCATAGCATCACGCCGATCGCAGCATGGCGCCCGCAGGTGCCGCCCTCGTTGCGGTAGGAATAAAAGCGGTCGTTCTGACGCACGGTCGAAAGCTGGGTATCCACAATCCCATCCGCATCGACACCGACATCTACCAGCGCCTCACGAATGGCGGCAGATAGATCGAGCATGCGAGAAGCGCCCGCATCGATGCACGAGAACTCGGCGGCAAAGCGGCCCATGAGCTCCTGGGAAACCTCGTACTCGTCACCCAGGATATGGGGACCGATATAGGCAGAAACATCGCTCGCATTGCAACCAGCCGCCTCGCAGAGCGCCTGGCACGCCTTGGCGGAAATGCGCGCAATCGTACCCTTCCAGCCAGAATGCACCACGGCAAAACCGTTGGGAGCAACCAGCACCACGGGAACGCAATCGGCAAAGCAAAGCATCACGGGCACCTCACGGGCCGTGCAGACGATGGCATCGCAGCCCTCGGCAATCTGCTCGCGAATGTTCTCGAGAACATCGGCGCCGTTCGAGGTCACCGTCACGACGTGGTCACCATGTACTTGATTGGGCGCGAGCAGATTATGCTCGCACTCGGCGGCCCCCATGGCCTCGAGCACGCGGCGACGATTTTCTTGAACGGCAAAGGGGTCATCGCCTACATGCGAGCCCAGGTTGAGCGAGGAGTACGCATCTTCGGAAACGCCACCGGCGCGCTCGGTGAAGGCAAAGCGGACATTGTGCGTCGCGCCCTCTACCAATGTAACTCCATCATGGTCGACACGCGAAACCCTGTCCGCACGTGCTGCCATACTAAAGCCTCCTAATAACACAAGTATCGCGGCGTCGCCGCGCGGTCCGCGTTTATACGGCTGTCATACTTCCTTAAAAGGATACCCGCAGCGGTAGGGACCAAACGTAAAGGGAACGTAAGGAGATTGGAGGCTTTCGTTTACAAACGAGAAACAAAACGGGGTGCATCCAAATGGACACACCCCGTGCAGGTCGTTGGAAAAAACGAACTAGAAGCTGCCGCGCTTGAGGAAGTCGGGAAGCTCAAACTGGTCGTTGCCAAAGTTGGGCAGCTCGGTACCACCGACGTTGCGAGTCGGGGCAGCCTGAGCCGGGCTGGCAGCCGGAGCAGTACGCTGCGGCTCAGCGGAAGCAGCTACCTTGCTCTGAGACTGCTGAGCAGCAAAGAGCTCGTCCTGACGGTTGACGTTGGAGTCAGAGAAGCCCGTGGCAATAACGGTGATGCGCACCTGGTCGCCCAGGGACTCGTCAACAACGGTACCAAAGATGATGTTGGCCTCGGGGTCGACGGCATTGGCGACAACGTCGGCAGCGTCGCTGATCTCCTGGATGCCCAGGTCCTTGGAGCCGGCGATGGAAAGCAGGACGCGCGTGGCGCCATCGATGGAACTCTCGAGCAGCGGGCTGGAAATAGCCTGCTGGGCGGCGTCGACGGCACGGGTGTCCCCAGAAGCGGTGCCGATGCCCATCATGGCGGTACCGGCCTGCTTCATGATGGTCTTAACGTCAGCGAAGTCAAGGTTGATGATACCGGGGACGGTGATGAGGTCGGTGATGCCCTGGGTGCCCTGGGAAAGGACGCCATCGGCAATCGCGAAGGCCTCGAGCATGGTGGTCTTCTTCTCGGCGATGTCGAGCAGCTTGTCGTTAGGGATAACGATCATGGTGTCGACGCAATCGGAGAGGGTCTTGATGCCCTCCTCGGCGCTCTTCTTGCGCTTGCGGCCCTCGAAGGTGAAGGGCTTGGTCACGACGGCGACGGTCAGTGCGCCGACCTCGTTCATCGCGATATCGGCAACGATGGGAGCGGCGCCGGTACCGGTGCCACCGCCCTCGCCGCAGGTGATGAACACCATATCGGCGCCAGCGAGCGCCTCGGCAATGTCATCGCGGGACTCATCGGCAGCCTTGCGGCCAACCTCGGGGTTGGCGCCGGCGCCCAGGCCGCGGGTAAGGTCGGTGCCGATGTGCACCTTGATATCGGCATCAGAGATCGCGAGCGCCTGAGCATCGGTGTTGATGGCAACAAACTCGACGCCGCGGATGCCCTCTTCGATCATTCGATTGACCGCGTTGGTACCGCCGCCGCCGACGCCGACCACCTTAATGACGGCAAGGTAGTTGTTGATCTCTGTCTCGTGCATGTCGGTCCTCCGAACAAAGGTTATAGCCATAGCATGGGTTGACCCCTGCGCACATTAACCTTCAGGTTGAAAGTAAATGCAAAGGTAAACCGTATTATGTTTGCACATTATGAACGTATCAGTCAAATAATTGACCGTGAAAACCAAACAAACCAGATAAACGGCGCGGTATGGCCCCTCAACAAAGCCATATAGGATGCTAGGCGGTCGGTGCGTTCCTAAACGTGTAGTTGCCCGGAGAGCGCACATTGATATAGGTTACGCCCTCTACCTGCGAAAGTAGCTTGGTCACGATGCGTTCTTTCTTGGCGATATCGTCCGCATCGCCCAGCGACACCTCGACGCCGTTGTCGAGATTTGCCGAGATAGCCTCAACGGAAGGCGTGGAAATATCCTTCACCTGGTCCAAGAACTCGCTCGAAAAACCGCGTGCGTAATCCAGGCCGGCCTTGACGGCCTTGGAGCTCACCGCCCGACCCGAAACCGGTGCGACATCGGCCGAGACATCAGTCAACAGTACGGCGCCGTAGTGCTTGGCAAGCGCCAAGGCCGCATCGATGCCGGTCAGGGTGTTGGCGCCCTCCCCCGATGTAATGACGCTCCCCTGGTCGTCCACCTCGACAGACGTCGACAGCGGAGCAATCCAGGTGTCATCGTCTCCGATAGCCCAGGCAAGGTCGTCAGAGCTGATATACGCAATGGCGATAACTTTACGCTCCGTCGGCGTGATGATAAGCGTATGGGGAAACTGGCGCTGGACATCCACGCCCGAGACCCACGGGTTTTGCTTGAGGCCCTCGGTGATCTGATCGGGATCCACGTTAAAAAGCGACGTGTTCTCGGGAAGATTGATGAGCTGCATGGCATCGTGCTTGGTCACATGCTCGCTGCCATGAATCTGAATATCGGTGGCGGCGAACAGGCCAGAGTTGATGACGACGATGGCAATAATGGCAAGTACGGCAGCGGCAGCCAGGATGCCGCCCGCGATCTTGCCCTTACCCTTAATGGCAGAAGCAGCGTCGGACGTCTTACTTGCCATGGCACCCAGCGATGACAGAGGATTGATGCCCTTTTTTGCCGAAGACGCCTTGGCGGCGGGCACCGATGTCAGTGAACGCGGCTTAGCGCCAGCCAACGCACGGCCGGCATGCGGCGCACGGGCTCCCAGCGAAGGCTTGGGCGTCGCCATGGGTCGAGAGGTCTTGGTGCTCATCGCCGGCTTGGGCGTCACCGAAGGACGCGGAGCCGGACGACTCGTCTTTTTAGAAGCGGGGCGTCCCCCCAGCTGCGAGCCGACGACCGGGCGCTTGGCAGGACGAACGGGCCCAACAGACTTGGAGGGCATGGCGGGCTTATGTTGAGGCTGGGCAGGTGCGCCGGAACGCCCTCCGGCGCGGCGGAAGGTTGGTTTCGATGCTCTAGAAGCCGAGGAATTTAACTTCCGGTCTGAGCTCGATGCCATACGCCTCCCTCACCTTTCCGTGCACATGCCTGATAACCGCGGCCACGTCATCGGCCGAGGCGGTTCCGTTATTAACGATAAAATTAGCGTGTACGGGCGAAACTTCCGCACCGCCAACCGAAAAACCCTTTAATCCACAATCCTCAATCAACTTGCCCACGCTTGCGTCGGGCGGGTTGCGAAAGACCGATCCGCAGGATGCACGCCCCATGGGCTGCGTGCGCTTGCGGCGCGTCAGGTACCGCTCCATGCGCTCGCGAATGTCTGCCTTGGGCGCGGGCTTGAGTTTAAGCACGCACTCGAGAATGATCTCGTTACGCGGCAGGCTGCACTCGCGATACCCCCAAGCGATCTCGGACCCTGCATAGTGCTTAATACCGGACGCCGGATCAAACGTGACCACGTCCTCGATAAGGGAGCCGATCCACTCGGTCCGCGTACCTGCGTTCATGGACACGGCGCCGCCGACCGAACCGGGAATACCGACCGCGAACTCAAGGCCCGAAAGCCCGCGCGACAAGGCGTCGTTGACCAAACGCGCGAACATCACGCCCGCACCAACGGTCAGCGTGCAGCCGTCCTCGGCAACAACCGTGCGCTGAAACTCACGTCCCAGCGAAATAACGGCGCCGCGATAGCCGGCATCGGCAACCAACAGGTTGGACCCCTTGCCGATAATCACCCACGGCACCTGCTCGCGGTCAAGCACCGCCACGGCGCGACGCAGGGCATGGTAGCTATGGCACGTCACAAAGAGGTCGGCCTTGCCGCCGATACGATAGCTTGTATGGCGCGCAAGACGTTCGTCCTCGACCACGTCCGTGTCGATCATGCCCGAAAGCGCCATGACGGCGTTAAACAGACCCATAGGGGTTAAGCGTCTTTCTTGGCAGTCAAATACTCGATGAACTCGGGGCCAACGGTCGTAACGTCGCCGGCACCCATGGTGAGCAGCAGGTCGCCCTCGCCCACGAGCTTCTCAAGCTCCTGGTTGAGCTCAAGACGGCTGGAGCAGTACACGACCTCTTTGCCGGGGTGCTTGGCGCGAACGGTATCTGCGAGCATCTTGGAGGTAACGCCCGGAATCGGCATCTCGCCGGCGGAGAACACATCGATCAGCAGCAGCTTGTCGGCGTTGGCAAAGGCATCGGCAAAGTCATCGCACAGAGCCTGCAGGCGCGAATAGCGGTGCGGCTGGAACACGACGTCGACATGCTTGTAGCCCAGCGAAGAGGCAGCAGCGAGCGTCGCCTTGATCTCGGTGGGATGATGGCCGTAATCGTCAACCACCGTGATGCCGTCGATATCGCCCACGTGGGTAAAGCGGCGGCGGACGCCCTCAAAACTCGAAAGTGCCTTAGCGGCGGCGTCGATATCGAGGCCCAGGACATGGGCGACGGTCAAGACGGCCGTGGCGTTGAGCATGTTGTGACGACCGGGGTTGCTCTTAATCTCGACAGCGTGCTCGGTGCCGTCCTCAAAGCGAACGATAAAGTCGCTCTGGATGCCCTTGACATCCGGATGTACGCAGACGATGTCGTTGTTCTCGGCAAAGCCATAGGAAAGCACATGACGGCCCGTCGACTTGGCAAGCTCGACCAGATGCGGGTCCTCGCCGCAAACGATGACGGTGCCGTCCTCGCCCACCAGCCCCATAAACTTGGCAAAGGTGGCCTCGATCTCTTCGATGCCCGAGTAGTGATCGAGATGGTCGGCCTCGACGTTGGTCACGATGACCACGTTGGGGTTCAGGAACAGGAACGAGCTGTCGGACTCGTCCGCCTCGGCGACAAAGTAATCACCCGAGCCGTTCTTGCCGTTGGTGTCGTAGCCCTCGACGATGCCGCCGATTAAAAAGCTGGGGTCCAGACCCATGCGATCGAGCATCGTGGCACACATCGAAGACGTCGTGGTCTTGCCGTGCGTGCCGGCAACGGCGATGGTGGTGTAGCCGTGGCCCAGGGCCGAGAGCATCTTGGCACGGGGCCACACGGGAATACCGAGCTCGCGGGCACGCACGAGCTCGGGGTTGGACTCGGGAATTGCGGTGGAGACAACAACCACGTCGGGCTTGACCTCGTCGATCGTCGCAGCCTCGTGGCCCACGTGGACCTTCACGCCGGCGCGGGTAAGCTGGCGAATATAGCGCGACGTCTTAAGGTCGGAGCCGGTAACGGTGTAACCGCGCTCGTGCAGGACGAGGGCGATGCCGCTCATGCCGGCGCCACCGATACCGATAAAGTGGGCGCTCTTGAACTCGGGCGCGGAGGTTGCAGTCTGGGAATCAGCCATGTGCTCGTGTACTCCTTGCGTAAACACTGCCTGTAACCCGTTAACTGTACCGCACCTACCGCATCAGCGCGAGGGCGACCGAAGATATCCCGTCTAACTAACGCAAACCCTCTACCGCATCCGCCAGAAGAGCGGCGGCTCTATCCTGAGCCAGACCACGCGCCGCCTGACGCATGGCGTCGCGCGCCGCCGCGTCATCGACCAGGTGCAGCAGCTCATCGGCAAAGGCAGAACCGTCGATATCGGTATCGGCGCATAGCACGCCGGCACCGGCGTCGACCAGGTAGCGCGCATTCGTGGTCTGGTGGTCGGCCGTGGCGTGCGGATACGGCACGAGTACCGAGGGCACGGCAAGCGCGGCAATCTCGGCCACGCTCGAGGCACCGGAACGCGAGAGCACCAGATCGGCCGCAGCCAGCATATCGCCCATGTTGTCGATGTAGGGCTGGACACGATAGCGCTTCGCCTCCTCGGGCGTCAGCGCCAAAGCGCGCTCGGTCTCCTCAAAGCCGTCGGCACCCGTCGAATGCAAAATGTAGAGATTCTCGCGGGCCAGCAGCTCACCCTTGAGCGAGGCAACACGCTCGTTGAGATGCTGAGCACCAAGTGAACCGCCAAAGACGAGCAGAAGCGTCGCGTCCTCGGGCACGCCGAGCGTCTTGCGACCGCGAGCGCGATCGCCCTCAATCACCGAACGACGCACGGGATTGCCCGTCATGAGCACATGGTCGGGGTCGCCCTCGCGCTCAAAGACCGCGCGGGCCGCAGGAACCGAAATGCACACGCGGGCGGCATGCGAGTTCATCATCTTATTGGCCAGACCCGGAACAGAGTTCTGCTCGTGCAGCAGATACGGAACGCCGGCGCCCTTGCACCAACCCAGCAGCGGAACCTCAACGTAAGCACCAAAGCCGATAGCGGCATCGGGCTTACCGACCTTCGAGAAGTGACGAGCAAGCGCAAGCTTCGCCTTGTTGACGTGCCACAGCGAGGTCAGCGCCGTCCAAGGACGGGAGCGATCGAAGCCCGTAACCGTGATGGGCACAAAATCGAATCCGGCCTCGGGAACCAGACGACCCTCGAGCTTGCGCGATTGGCCCACGAACACAACGTGATGACCGCGGTCACGCAGCTCCTCGGCCAAGGCGAGCGCGGGGTTGATATGTCCTGCCGTGCCGCCAGCTGCAATAGCAACGGTCATCTTATCGGTCATGGTAATCCCTTCGTACGCGCGGCCCCTGGTCATCGGTGCGCAAACGCGCCGACGGGTCCGAATTCAAATCGATTCGATTATATCCGCCGCCCGCATTGCGAGGAGTGGGGCGCTGCGGACGACCTTGCGGCGCTGTTCGCTGACGCGGACGGGCCGCCGGCTCGGTCGCAGAGCCATCCAGGACGGTAAAGCCGTTACGCGAAGATCGCTCGCCACGCACGTGGGGCACGCCGGCGGTACTCTCATCCATAACGGCAAAGCTCTCGCGGCGACGGTCGTACTCATCGCGACGGGCGCTCTCGTACGAAACGCGTAGGATCAGACCGGCAAGCATAAGCGACACAATAATCGACGAACCGCCATAGCTAATAAACGGCAACGGTTTGCCCGTCATGGGAAACACGTTGAGGATGCCCAGCGCATTGATCAAAAACTGCACCGCGAGAATGACCGCAGAGCCAGACGCCATGAGCGCGCCCCGACGATCGGTCGCCTGCTCGGCAATGCGAAACGCCGAGTAGATCAGCATCGCAAACACCAAGAAGAACAGGACGGTTCCGACAAAACCGACTTCCTCGCCAATGATGGCCAGGATGTAGTCATTGTGCGCCTCGGGCAGATACGAGTACTTCATGGTTGAGTTGCCGATGCCACGGCCGAACAGACCGCCCGAGGCAAAGGCCATGATGGCAAGCGTGGCCTGATAGCCGTCACCATACTCGTCGGCCCAAGGGTTCAAGGCAACCTGAATACGCACCATACGGTATGGCTCTGCGACAAGCGCAATCACGATCACGAGAATGCCGAAGATTAGCACGCCGATGATAAATCTGGGGTCGAGACCCGCAAACAACGCCATGCACATGAGGGTCAACAGGATGATCAGGACGGTACCGAAATCGGGCTGGATAAAGATCAGAAAGAGCGAAATGCCCAGGTAGATGCCCATCTTGCGAAGGAATTCGTTGATGTTGCCACCGGGCGAAAAGAAGCGATCGAGCATGATGGCCGAATACGCAATGGCAAATGGCTTTAAAAACTCGGAAGGCTGGAACTGAATGCCGGCGATGTTGAGCCAGCGCGTGGCGCCACGGCTGCCGCTGCCCACCAAGAACACCAGAAACAGTAGCCCTATCATGCCTATGAGGAAGATCCTGAGCACATCCTCCCCAAACCAGCTGTCCGGCAAAACGCGCACGATGGCAATCAGCGCCAGAACACCGACCACGGCAAACGCAGCCTGTCGACCCAGAAAAAACGTCGCTGAGCCATTCTCGTGCAGCGCCTCGACCGAAGACGCCGAGTACACCATCAGCAGGCCAAAACACACCAAGATAAACAGACAGGCCATGAATATCAGACGGGGGCGCATGATGCGGGCGGGAACGCCGGCAATATAGCGTTCGCTAAACGACCGCCCACCGCGACCGGAACGCGGTGTGCTACGCCGCGAGGAAGCACGGTCCGAGTCGGGCCTCCTCATACCTTGTCGGGGGCTCTCCTCTCTCACCGGCAACCCCTATTCCATTTGCGATTTCGCTGCAGCGGCAAGCTGGGCCACATAGTCCTTAAACACGCGGCCGCGCTCCTCATAGCCCGAGAACTCATCGAACGAAGAGCAGGCAGGAGAAAGTAAGATCACGTCGCCACGGCTCGACAGCGAACGGGCAACGTCCACGGCATCGCGTAGGTCATCCGCCTGGGCGATATCCACATCGCCATCGACATCGGCCTCGTCCATAGCGGCGGTGAAGCGCTCGCGCGCATCGCCAAAGCAGACGACCGAGCGCACGTTATCCATAACAACGCGCGCGAAGTCCGTGAGCGGCGTGCCCTTATCGTGGCCGCCGAGCAGCAAGATCACGTCGTCATCGGGAAATGCCGTCAGTGCCTTCTCGACCGCGTCGGTGTTGGTCGCCTTGGAATCGTTGACGTAGCGCACACCGTCAATCTCGCCGCACGGCTCCACGCGATGCTCGAGCGGCTGGAACGAGGCCAGACCGCGGCGGACACCATCGACATCGGCACCGACGGCCAGAGCAGCCGTGGCGGCACATAAGGCATTGATGACATTGTGATGGCCCGAGATCTTGAGCTCGGACGTGGCGACAAGCTGGGTCTCGACGCCCTTCAAGCGCACGACCATTTTGCCGTCGCGCACAAAGGCGGCGTCTGCACCCTCGGGCTCGTCAAAAGCGACCTTGCAGATGCGGCGACCCGGCGTATAGATGTACTCATCGAACTCGTGAATGCCGGCGTCTTCGACGTCGACAGCCACCAGATCGTCATCGACCATATTGTCAAACAGCTTGATCTTGGCAAGCGCATAGTTCTTATGGCTCTTATGCCAGCCCAAGTGGTCGGGAGTGATGTTGAGCAGCACTGCCACGCGAGGGTGGAGCTCGGTGGTCGTAGCAATCTGATAGCTCGAGAGCTCAGCCACAAACCACTCGTTGTGGGCTCGGCCGTCAATCTCGTTGACCGGCGGCTCGCCGATGTTGCCGACAGCTACGCTGGCCTCGCCGGCAGCCTTGAGCAGATAATCAGTCAGCGACGTGGTGGTCGTCTTACCGTTGGTGCCCGTGATGGCAATCCAGTTATCGGGCGACAGGCGATAGGCAAACTCTGGCTCACCCATAATCTGGGCGGCATGTTCGCGCCCGGCCTTAAAGAAGCCCGAGAACTCCGAGATGCCCGGGCACGTCACGCATACGTCATAGGCGTCCTCGACCTGTTCGGTCCCATAGACAAACGACGCACCAGCAGCCTCGAGCGCACGCGTGGCGTCATTGGGCTCAGAGGTGCCGCCGCCATACACGGTAACGGCGCTTACGCGCTCGGGATGTGCCAGCGCCCAGCGGGCGACATCGAGACCGGATTTGCCCTGACCCAAAACGAGCAGGCTAAAGACATCAGCAAGAGGCATGAAAGACCACTATCCCAACTGGAAGAACAGAGCAAGGCCAACGGCACCAAAGGCCGCAGCGATAATCCAAAAACGGATGACGACCTTGGTCTCGGCCCAGCCCTTCTTTTCGAAATGATGATGGATGGGCGCCATAAGGAAGACGCGCTTGTGCGTAAAATGGAAGTAGACAACCTGAATCATGACCGACAGGGTCTCAACGATAAACAGGCCGCCGATGATGAGGGAGACGACCTCGGTGTTGGTCATGATGGACGTGCAGGCAAACGCGGCGCCCAGGGCAAGCGAGCCGGTATCGCCCATAAAGATGCTCGCCGGATAGCAGTTGAACCACAGAAAGCCCAAGCAGGCACCGGCACACGCGGTGCAGAAGATGGACAGGTTCACGTCTCCGTGCAAAAACGCCATGGCAGCCATGGCGAGCATGGCGATCATGGAGGTGCCGCCAGCAAGACCGTCAAGGCCATCGGTCAGGTTCACGGCATTAGAAAGACCGGCGATCATCAGCCAGCAAAAGACAATGTAGAGCCACGGGAACGAAAGGCCGCAGATGGTGGTCGAAAGAACACCGAGGTCAATCGTCAGGCCGCCGGGAAAACGAATCTCGGGGGCGACGCCGCACCAGTTGACGGCAAGTACCGTAAAGGTGACACAGATAATGGTTAGGCCGATCATCTTGGCATGAGGCGTCAGACCGAGCGAGCGCCCGTGCGTAACGGAGGTCAGGTCGTCGATCAGGCCCAGCACGCCGGTCGCCAGCGTGGCGAGCAGCACGAGCACGAGCTCGGTGGTGAGCTTGCCCATCAGCAGGCAGGTCAGCGAGATCGCGACGAGGATGACAACGCCACCCATGGTGGGCGTTCCCTGCTTAACCAAATGACGCTTGGGGCCGTCGGCACGAACCTGCTGGCCGATACCCTCGACCTTGAGCAGCTTGATCCACCACGGCATGAGCAGCAGCGCAATGGCAGCGGCGATGCCAAGCCCCAAAAAAGCCTGATACGTTGGATACGAGGGATTGCCGAACATGGGCTAGCACACACCTTCCACAAAGCGGTCGAGCTCAACAAAGCGGGAACCCTTGACCAGTACAACATCATGTTTTTCAAGCGCGCCGCCCATGCGGTCGAGCACCTGCTGATAATCGGAGAACACCTGGATGCGGTCCTCGTCCATGCCCATCATGCGCGCGGCATCGGCCATAAGCTGGGCCAGCTCACCACCCACGCACGCCAGCATGTCGAGCTTCTTGGCGGCGGCATAGGCGCCCACGAGCTCATGCATGCGAGGAGCCTCATCGCCCATCTCGCCCATCTCGCCCAGGATCGCCATGCGAGACCCCGTGCACGAAAGCGAGCACAGCAGATCGAGGCCAGCAGCCATGGATTCGGCACTGGCGTTATAGGAATCGTCGATGACGCGGGCACCGCTCTTGGCGCGCTTGATCTCTTGGCGGTGACCGGTGATCGTGAGGCCCCTAAAGGCAGCATCGATCTGCTCGGGCGTCACGCCCAGGCGATAGGCAACCGCGGCGGCCTTAACGGCATTTGGGACGGACTGCACGCCGGGGATGGCAAGCATGGTATCGATTGTCTCGCCCTGACCAAAATCGAGCGTAAAGACCGGACGGCCCTCGTCATCAACTCGAACGTCGCGGGCACGGACCTCATCATCGTCCGAGACGCCGGCCAGCATCACGTCGATACCAGCAGGCTGGGCGAACGTATCGCGAATGAACGGCGTAAAGTCGTCCTCGCCGCCCAAAACCAGCAGCGGCAAGAAGTCGCCAGCGGCGCACATACCCTGGACAATCTCGGCCTTAGCGCGGGCGATGTTCTCGCGGCTACCCAAAATGCCGATATGAGAGGTACCAATCTTGCTCACGATGGCAAGGTTGGGATTGGCGGACTGGGACAGGCGCTCGATCTCGTGGAAATGGTTCATGCCCATCTCGAGCACCAGGACCTCGGTATCGGCCGGAGCGGAAAGCACCGTGAGTGGCATGCCGATCAGGTTATTGAAATTGCCCTTGGTGGCCCAGACACGATAGCGCTTGGCGAGCACAGCGGCGAGCACGTCCTTGGTCGTCGTCTTGCCGATGGAACCGGTAATACCAACGACCAGGCAGCCAAGCTCCAGACGGTACGCGTGCGCCAAACGCAGCAGAAACTCCTCGGGATCATCGGTCAGCAAGATGGCACAGCCCTTGTCCTGCGCCAGCGAGACCAGCTCAGCCTCGGGCTCACGCGTCATCACGACGGCGCCGGCACCCGACTGGACGGCACGGGAAGCAAAATCATTGCCGTCGACGTTTTCACCGGGAAAGGCGACGAAAATCGTCCCTTCCTCGACCTGACGCGAGTCGATAACGCACCCGCGGCATACCCGATCGGCTTCTCCCGTCACGGTTCGGGCCCCTGTTGCGGCCGCGAGGTTGTTGACGGCGATCTCTATCATTGCAGCTCCCCTGTAAACCTAATAATGCTATCGGCGTATTGTATCCCAGCGCCGCGCATGCGTGGTGCAGGGCATGTGAACACCCCTCATATGGGACAACAAACCACGCCCCAAAGATTGTAACCCCCTACCTCGTGCGCGGGATACCCAGCACGTCGAGCGCGTTGGCCATAATGGACTGGAACGGCACCGCAGCGGCATCTGAACCGCTCGGCGTTCCGTCGAGCGTGATATAGCACAGTACCTTGGGCGATTGTGCCGGTGCAAAGCCCATAAAGGACGACATGTAGTTCTCCTTGAGGTAGCCGCCGTTCTCGTCGGCACGTTCGGCCGTACCGGTCTTACCCGCCACGTCATAGCCGTCAACCACGCCGCCAACGCCCGTTCCCTCGGACACGACCGTCTGCATGCACGATGTCACCTGGGATGCGGCGTCCTCAGAAATCGCGCGTTCGCCTTCGCCCCAGTCCTTCTCGTCGCCTTTGCTGGACTTATAGAAGTGCGGGGTCATCATCACGCCGCCGTTGGCGATGCCGCCCACGGCACGTGCAATCTCAATCGGCGAGACGGACAGCGCCTGTCCAAAGCTCATCGAGCCCAGCGTGGCGCCGTCATACTGGTCACGCTCCTTGACGATGCCCAAGCTCTCGCCCGGAAAATCGACACCGGAGCTGTGACCGATGCCCCACTTGTCCACATAGGCGGCAAAGTCGTCGGCACCGATCTTGCGCCCCACCAGGACAAAGCCCACATTGGACGAACGGCGCATCATCTCGCGCACATCCATGGTCATGCCATAGTCGCGCTTGTCGGCATCGGTAACGGTATCGTCGCCCACCTTGATGCTCGCCGGCACCTCAAACGACGTACTCGATCGCACGACACCCAAGTCGAAGCCGGCGCCCGCCACGAGCGTCTTAAAGACCGAGCCGGGCTCGTAGGCGTCGGTGACCAGGCGCAGATTCATATCCTCGGTCTTGGCATTCTCCAGATCGGTCTGGTCGTAGGTCGGGTACGAGCAGGCTGCCAAGATCTCGCCTGTCGTAGGATCGGTGACCAGCGCCGAGCCGTTCTTGGCCTTAGTCTTCTCAACTGCCTCTGCCAGGGCATCCTCGGCCGCACGCTGGATATTGACGTCGAGCGTCGTCACGATATCAACGCCGTCGACCGCAGCCACCTTTTTATAGGCACCGCCCGCGATATAGCTGCCGTCCCTCGCGCGCTCGCGTACGAGAGAACCGTTCGTGCCGGTCAGAAGCTTGTTGTATTGCTTTTTCGAGACCCGTCAAGCCGTCGTTGTCTACATTCACTACACCCAGCACCTGCGATGCCAGATTGCCGTATGGATATACGCGCTTCATGGCCTGCTCAAAAAGCACGCCGGGCAGGTTCTTCTTCTCCAGCGCCGCAACATCGTCTTCGTCCACCTGGCGCTTGATATACACCCAGGTTCCATCGGACTCAACGAGCTTGCGGCAGGTCTTTTTCATCGATTCCAGTTGCCTTGACCAGCGCCGACACCGTCTTGTCAACATCCTCGACAAGCTGCGGGTTCACGGCGATGTTGCGACATTCGACCGACGACGCCAGCACGTTGCCGTTGCGGTCGTAGATGGTGCCGCGTTTGGCATAGAGGGTCTGCGCAAGCAGGCGGCGCGCATCGGCACGCTCGCGCAGTTTATCGGCTTCGACAATTTGATAGTCGGCAAGGCGAAAGACGCCCAAGCCCAAGCCAGCCCGATGAAGCCCATGACGGCTTTGCGGCGAGGCAGAGGCGCGCCTGTGAGCCATTCGGTCGACGAACTCTTGCGCGACCTGGTGTTATGCACTTGAGGGCCGCCCGAGCCGCGAAGTCGCGACGCCGGGTCGTTGCCACGGGACTGCCCGGCGTTGTAAGATTGCCGACCCGTTCCTTGATAACCAGAACGTCCCCGCGACGAGGGACGTCCAGAACCGCGGCCCCCATCGGAACCGCGGCGATAGTCATTTGTCATACTCAGCTACCGTCTTGCTACTGAGCGGTCGCGGTCGCGTTGGCGCCCGCGGCTGCATCCTGCGAAAAGTCAAGTGTAACGCTCTCGCTGGGCTCCACCATGCCATAAGCGCCCGCAAGGTCGCGAATGCGCGTGTCGGCGCCATAGACCGAATGCATGACCTCCAGGTCGGAGCTCTCATCGGTCGCCTTTTCGAGCGTGTTGGTAAGCTCGGCGTTGCTGTTGAGCACCTGGGCCGTAACGCCGGCAAGCGCCACGCGGGCGACGCCGATCGTCATGAAGATAGCCGCAATGATGCAAAACGTTTTAAGAACGCTCATGAAAACCGGGCTTACCGCCTGGTTTGCCTGACGGCCCGCGCCCGTGTAGACATCAAAGCGCGGCGTGCGCTGCTCACGGGGAGCAACGGGGGCCTGCGGCGTCTCACGATAGGCGGGCATGGCGTTCATATCATAGGCGAGTGCTGCGCTTGAAGTGTTGTAGCCCATGATATGCCGCCTCCCATCCCGAGTACGTTGGTAGTGTGTTTAAGCTTCGTTTATGGTGCGAGCGGGAGGTCCAATATCGCGCGGTCGCGCCTACAGACGCTGCGCCACGCGGATTTTGGCTGATCTCGCCCGAGGGTTGCGCTCAACCTCATCAGGCTGGGCAACCAAGGGTTTGCGGGTGATGACCTTGAGTATCGGCACGTTGCCGCACACGCACACCGGAATCTCCGGCGGACACGTGCACCCCTGGCTCATCTCCTTAAAGTGGTTCTTTACGATACGGTCCTCGAGCGAGTGATACGAGATGACGCAGATACGTCCGCCCGGGTTGAGCCACCTGGTGGCGGCATCAAGCCCTCGTTCGAGCACATCGAGCTCGTGATTGACCTCGATGCGAATGGCCTGGAAACTTTTCTTGGCCGGGTGTCCGCCATGCCGACGAGCGGCAGCCGGGATACCCGCCTTGATGATCTCGACAAATTGGCCGGTGGTTTCGATCGGTTCTTGCTCGCGGCGGCGCACGATCTCGCGCGCGATCTGCGAGGCGAACTTCTCTTCGCCGTAGACGCGTAGAATCCGGGCGAGGTCGTGTTCGTTATAGGTGTTGATGACCTCAGCTGCGTTTAAGGTGTTATTACCCGGATCCATCCGCATGTCCAATGGGGCGTCCTCGTTATACGAAAAGCCCCTGCCAGGGATATCGAGTTGCGGTGACGAAACGCCCAAATCGAACAGGAAGCCATCGACCCCGGGCACCTCGGCCGAGCAAAGCAGCTCGTCCAAGTCGCCGAAGTTGCCCTTCAGCAGCTGGTGCGGAACTCCGGGAACCTCGCGGTCCAGACGGGCGCCAGCGGCCTCGAGGGCCATGTCGTCCTGATCGACGCCGAGCAAAAGGCCCGTCTCCCCCACCTGCGCGGCCATCTTTACCGAATGGCCGGCACCGCCAAGGGTGCAATCGCAGACAACGGAGCCGCTCTTTAGCCGCAGCGACTCAAGCACTTCGCCGAGCATGACAGGTTCATGCCGATATTCTTGTGTCAAGATCCCACGCTCCATCCGTTACCCGTGCCTTGCCCTTACGAGAAGAAGAGGTCCAGCAGGGCCTCATCGTCATCGTCCTCATCGGCCGCGGCGCGATCCCAAACCTCAAGGTGGTCGTAGTTGCCCACAACCGTGACCTCGCGGTCGAGGTTCGCCTGCTTGCGGAGAGACTCGGAAAGACCGATACGACCGGCGCTGTCCACGTCCATCGACGTGGTGCGCTTGTTGATCGCCCTCATGAGCTTCTGGTCATTAATGTCACGCGGGTTAAAACCCTCGTGGCCCTCACGACCCGCGAAGAGTCCTTCGACCCACTTATCGAAGGCCTCGGCAGAGAACACGTACAGAGCATCGACATCCAGGGCTTTAAACACGCGAACGTGCTCTCCAAGCTCCTCGCGAAGGGGTGCAGGCAGGGATAGACGACCTTTTGCATCGAGATTGCGCTCGTATGCACCAGTCATTCCCATGTGCGCCCTCCCCTCGGTTACTCAGATGGCACGTACGCGGGGAACCACCCCGCCTGTCGACGTCATCAATAATATGGGGAACCGCCCCATTTTTCAACACCTTTCCCCACCCCTTCACCCACCCCGCCCCACCATTCCACCCCCAATATGTTGTAAAACACCCCCGAGCATATGTTCGAAAACACAATATGTTGTGTTTACAGCAAAGGCGGGATGCCACCTGTAGAACCACGCCCGCGAACCTCAACCTTCAAGTTGACCTTGAGGCGATTTTTACGTCCCTTTACACGCCGTTCACATCGCCCCCAAACTCCCCCGCCCACGACACACACGGCCCACCACCGCGTCGGTGTCTGGCGAAAAATGGGACGGGCCCCAGATTGCCCATGCGCGCAAAAGTGCGTCTCGGCAATCTGGGGCCCGTCCCCTTTAATATTTATAAATATGCAGGTCAGCGAGGTGCTAGCGATGTGCCAGCGGATGCGCCGCCAGATAGACCTCGGTCAGTTGCGTGCGGTCGACATGCGTGTAGACCTGCGTGGTCGAAATATCGGCATGGCCCAAAATCTCCTGCAGCATACGCAGGTCGGCACCGCCCGCGAGCATGTGGGTGGCAAAGGAGTGGCGCAAGGTATGGGGATGGAGCCCCACCAGCCCCACCTGACGCCCATACCGCTCGCATATCGCATGCACGGCCTGGCGCGACAGGCGACGTCCGTTCTTATTTAAAAAGACCGCCGAGGTCTCGGTTCCGCGGGCATGGGCCGCCAAGCGAGAACGTCCCTCAGTTACATAGAGCATCAGAGCTCGCGCCGCGCTTCCCACCAGCGGGGACAGGCGTTCCTTTGAGCCCTTACCGCGAACGAGTACAAAGCCATCGTCAATATGGATATCGCCCACATCGAGCCCCACCAACTCGCTCACACGCAAACCGCATCCGTAGAGCACTTCCAAGATGGCATGGTCGCGCAAGCCCATCTCGCCCTCGGGGAAGTCTTGATCGAGCAGAGCCGAGACATCCTCCACCGATAGATACTCCGGCAAACGCTCAGCCTTTTTAGGCAGGCGCAACGCCGCCGTTGGATTTTGGGCTACAGCCCCATCGCGCACCAAAAAGGCATGCAGGCCCTTCACGGCTGCAAGCGCACGCTCCACCGAGGCATCGGAATAGCCCCCATCGCGACGGTCGGCGACAAAGCCCTCCACGACCTGACGAGTCACCTCTTCAAAAGACACAATACCCGCCCGCTCCAGATAGGCGCAGTACGTCGTCAGGTCACGACGATAGGCCGCAATCGTGTTGCGCGCCAAACCCCGCTCGACCGCGAGGTAATCGAGATACTCCCCCGCCGCCACGGCGAGCGACGAGGGAGTAGCTTCGGTATGTTCCTTATTCGCCGGCACCCTTAGTCCGTAGCGAGGTTCATGGGCGTCACCTGCAGACGGTCGACACCCTCGTGCTGGCCGATCGAAGCGCGCACGAACTCGCGGAACAGCGGCTGCGGGTTGGTCGGGCGGCTCTTGAACTCGGGATGAGCCTGGGTTGCCACATACCACGGATGCACGTCGCGCGGCAGCTCGACCATCTCGACCAGGCGCTCGTCAGGCGACAGACCCGAGATAACCAAACCGGCGTCCTCGAGCTGGTCGCGGAAGGCGTTGTTGAACTCAAAGCGGTGACGGTGACGCTCGTAGACGAGTTCCTCGCCATATGCCTCGCGAGCAAGGGTATCGGCGGCGAGCTTGCACGGATAGGCGCCCAGGCGCATGGTGCCGCCCTTCTCGGTCACGTCCTCCTGCGAGCTCATCAGATCGATGACACTATACGGGCCATCCGGATCGAACTCAGAGGAGCTGGCGCCGGCAAGGCCGACGACATTGCGCGCAAATTCGCACACGGCCACCTGCATACCCAGGCAAATGCCCAGATACGGAATCTTGTGCTCACGGGCAAACTCGGCCGCGAGGATCTTGCCCTCCAGGGCGCGCTTGCCAAAGCCGCCGGGGACCAGGATGCCCGAGGCGTCGCCCAGAACCTCGGAGACATTCTGCTCGTCGAGGCTCTCGCCGTCGACCAGCTGGACGTCCACATGGCGATCGTAGAAGACGCCCGCATGGTGCAGGGCCTCGATAACCGACAGGTACGCATCGGGCAGCTGCGTGTACTTGCCCACGACGGCGATCTTCACCTTGTCGGCGTGATGGTTGGCGTGATTCTGTTTGCGCAGGAACTCGTTCCACTCGCTCATGTCGCGCTCACGCGGGTCCAGACCCAGGCGCTCGCAAATGCGCAGGTCAAAGTCCTGCTCGGCAAGCAGCTGCGGAACATCGTAAATGCTCGCGCAGTCCTCGTTGGTAAAGACGCAATCGGTGTCGACGTCGCAGAAGCTTGCGATCTTTCCGCGGATAGCGTCATCGATATGGTGGTCGGAGCGCAGCACGATGATATCGGGCTGGATGCCAAAGCTGCGGAGCTCCTTGACGGAATGCTGTGTGGGCTTGGTCTTGACCTCGTGGGCGGCGGCGATATAGGGAACGAGCGACACGTGGATGTAGCAGACGTTCTCGGGGCCGGCCTCCTTGCGGTACTGACGGATGGCCTCGACAAACGGCTGGGACTCGATGTCGCCAATCGTGCCGCCCAGCTCGGTGATGACTACATCGGAGCCGGTCTGCTCCTCGATGCGGCGGAACTTGTCCTTAATGGCATTGGTGACGTGGGGAATCACCTGCACGGTACCGCCCAAAAAGGTCGCCGCGACGCTCGCGGGCGATTAGGCTTTTGTAGATGGCACCGGTCGTAAAGTTGGAATCGCGGGTCAGGTTCTCATCAATAAAGCGCTCGTAATGACCCAGGTCCAGGTCGGACTCGTAACCATCCTCGGTAACGAAGACCTCACCATGCTGGAACGGGCTCATGGTACCGGGGTCGACGTTCAGATACGGGTCGGCCTTCTGCATCGTTACTTTGTAGCCACGCGACTTGAGCAGACGGCCCAGCGAGGCCGCGGTGATACCCTTGCCCAGGGACGAAACCACGCCACCGGTTACGAACACATGCTTGGTCATATTGAGTTACCTGCGCTTCCCGTAGAAGTTGTTTATCCACATCTTACGGGTCTTCATTGTAATACTCGCGCCGCGGACCGTTCGCAATTTTTCTCGCGTGCGATTGCATTTCTCAATCTTGAAACAAAACGCCACCCGGTTTCCCAGGCGGCGTCGCTATGGCAAGGGTTACATGCTGCTATCGATCAGCAACCTCGTCCTCAAGCATTTCTTGAACGAGCATGCCGGTACGGACGCCCTCAAGATACCACTCGCCACGTTCGGTGAGGCAAATGCCATTTGCAAGCTGACCGCCGTCGTCGCTATAACGCGAGACGACATCAATCATGCCTTCGGAATCCAAGCGATCGATTGCGGCGCGGGCACGATACGGCGAAACCCCCACGCGCTCGGCAAGCGTTTTGCGCGAGAAACCATACGGCCCGCCATTGTCTTCGGTTTGCTGGTCGATTTCCATCAACACCAGCACCTCAACACGCTTCATATCGTTGACACTCGCACGACCCTTGCCCGCCATAGCAGCCTCCTCAAACCGAGCACGAGCATCTAACGCGCCGTGCGCGACCGACACACCTCACGATGGCAGGTAATATCCATCATGCGGCATCCCGCTAAGGATGAAACAGTTACGGTTATTGTATACCGCTCAAATTGTTTCTAGGCAGGTAAACGGCTATTTTTCGCCGAAATAGGCGCTTTATTGATCAAAAAGCCGTACCGGGCGCCAACCCGATACGGCCAAAATGCAATGCAATTACCGCGGTGCTTCAAACTTAGCGGTGGAAGAAACCGCGGCGCTCAAACTTGGGCTCGCAGCACACGTTGATACCCAGTTTGCGCAGTACCGTCTCGTCCGTCGGCGAGATAATCACGCTAAAGAAGGCATCGCAACCGCGCAGCTGCTCCAGGCCCGAAAGGACGCGAGCGGCCGTCTCACTCGTGGCCGAGGTGATCGACAGCGCCATAAGCGTCTCGTCAGTGTGGAGGCGAGGGTTTTTGCTGCCCAGGAAATGCGTCTTGAGCTTGCTGATGGGCTCGATCGCCTCATCGCTAATGACCTCGAGCTCAAGGTCGACGCCCGAGACATGCTTGAGGGCGTTCATAATGAGCGAACTTGCGGCGCCCAGGCGCGTGGAGGTCTTACCGGTCACCACGGAGCCATCGGGCATGACCATGGCACCCACGGGACCACCCGTCAGCTGCTCCCTGGTGAGGGCCGCCGAGCGCGCCGGTGAGTAGTTCTTATCGATGCCGGCTTTCTTCATGATAATCTTGAGACGGTCGACTTGCTCATCGCCCACGCCGGTACGGCGCACATTTTCGACCGCGGTAAAGTAGCGGCGGACGATCTCCATCTTGGAAGCGTCGCGGCAGGCATCGTCATCGGTGATGGCAAAGCCGACCATATTGACGCCCATGTCCGTAGGACTCTGATAGGGGCTCTTGCCCAGGATCTTTTCCATCAGAGCACGGACCACCGGGAAGGCCTCGACGTCGCGGTTGTAGTTGACCGTGGTCTTGTTGTAGGCCTCCAAGTGGAAGGAGTCGATGATATTGGCATCGTCGAGATCGGCCGTTGCTGCCTCATAGGCGATGTTGACCGGATGCGTGAGGGGCAGATTCCAGACCGGGAAAGTCTCGAACTTGGCGTAGCCGGCGGCGGTGCCGTGCTTGTGCTCGTGATAGAGCTGCGAGAGGCAAGTGGCGAGCTTGCCTGAGCCGGGGCCGGGAGCGGTGACCACGACGAGCGGACGCGTGGTCTCGACAAACTCGTTCTTGCCGTAGCCATCGTCGGACACGATCAGATCGACATCGTGCGGATACCCCTCGATGGGATAGTGCAGCTTGGCGGGAATACCGAGCGCGTTCAGGCGGTTGCGGAACACATCGGCAGCAGGCTGGCCAGCGTACTGGGTGATGACCACAGCCGCGACGGCAAAGCCGTTGCCGCGGAACAGGTCAACCAGGCGCAGCACATCCTCGTCATAGGTAATGCCCAGGTCACCACGAGCCTTGTTTTTCTCGATGTGGTTCGCGTTGATCGCGATGATAACCTCGACATCGTCGGCGATGCTCTTGAGCATGCGGAACTTGCTGTCCGGTTCAAAACCCGGTAGCACGCGGCTCGCATGATAGTCATCGAATAGCTTACCGCCAAACTCCAAATAGAGCTTGCCGCCAAACTGCGAGATGCGCTCCTTAATGTGAGCAGCCTGCAGCTCGATATACTTCGCGTTGTCGAAACCCTGGCGCATGTATGGCTCCCGTCCCGTTTCCAATTAATGTTCTAGGCGATTATAACGGAGCAGACCCTCCCCAACGCCCAAGCAATCAACTGGCACCAACCAAACACGCCATCGATAAGTTGCGGTGAAATAGTTCCCGTTTAACCCCTCAAGACGGCCAAACAGGAACTATTCCACCGCAACTTCCCCTTTTGGCGCAAAGTAACCTGACCCCTTTGCACCAACAGCAGAAACGTCGCGGGCAGAGAACGGACAGACACTATGACCCAATCCGAGGGCACTAAAAGACAGGAGCCCCCGCTCGTGACCGCGGGTCGGGGCTGCGACAATGATGTCGAAGTGCCATAGGCGCAGCCGCGCCGCAACGAGGTTGGGAG
>ENA-OPYU01000049-OPYU01000049.1-human-gut-metagenome-genome-assembly--contig:-NODE-49-length-40458-cov-3.890209_pt1 | contig 40458 bp, 65 predicted proteins | sample MGYA00242637_ERZ504482 | MGnify/ENA primary metagenome ERZ504482 (study PRJEB26092, sample SAMD00036237) | human gut metagenome | host: Homo sapiens | study: EMG produced TPA metagenomics assembly of... | reverse complement strand
ATATACAGTGAATGCAAGGATTTTTTGTTCTTGAAAAAAAATCAAAAAAAGTACTTGCATTTGGAAAAAACTTCGTATATACTACTAAGTGCTGTGACATGATAGCTATGAAGCGTGAGGTTGCTGGCAAAAGCCAGGTTTTCCGTGGAGCGAATGTCAAGTTAGGAAACTGACGACAAGTCACTGTATTACATCTAAAGACATACCACTACAGGGTGGGAGTGTGTGCAGAGTTAAGATGACACACACGGGAATGTGTACAGTCGCCGCTTGTCGTGCTCATTAAAAGTGCGAATAAGAGGAGGCGACTTTTTTTTATGGCAAGTCAAGTAATGAGAATCACTTTAAAAGCATATGATCATCAGTTAGTAGATGCATCTGCTGGTAAAATTATCGAAACTGTTAAGAAAAACGGAGCAACTGTTAGCGGACCGGTTCCACTTCCAACTAAGAAAGAAGTAGTAACTATCTTACGTGCGGTTCACAAATACAAAGACTCCAGAGAACAGTTCGAACAGAGAACTCACAAAAGACTTATCGATATCATTGCACCAACACAGAAAACTGTAGATGCTCTGGCAAGATTAGAAATGCCGGCAGGTGTATATATCGACATCAAAATGAAACAGAAATAATTTTAATATAGATTCTGTTTAAAAAGTTAAGAGATTATCCTTACAAGGTTGATATATGGGAAGCATCTCGTCACTAAATTCGGCGAAGCCTCATTAAGTGTCGTGATGTGCGTTCGCACTAGATTCGGCGAAGCCTTATCAAGTGCTTACAGCATATTGACTGTTTGTCTAGGATGATTGCACATCACAGTGTAATCCGCTGTAGATTCACAGGAGGTAAAGAGAATGAAGAAAGCAATCTTAGCTACTAAAGTCGGAATGACTCAAATCTTCAACGAAGACGGAGTTTTAACTCCAGTAACTGTATTGCAGGCTGGTCCTTGTGTGGTAACACAGATTAAGACTATGGACAATGATGGCTATGAAGCAGTACAGGTTGGTTTTGGCGACAAGAGAGAAGCTCTTGTAAACAAACCAATGAAAGGCCACTTTGAAAAAGCTGGTGTTTCCTGCAAGAGATTCGTAAGAGAATTCAAATTAGAAGGTGATTACGAATTAGGACAGGAAATCAAAGCAGACATCTTTGCTGCAGGCGACAAGATTGACGCTACTGCAATCAGCAAAGGTAAAGGATTCCAGGGTGCTATTAAGAGACACGGACAGTCCAGAGGACCTATGGCTCACGGTTCTAAATACCATCGTCATGCAGGTTCTAACGGTGCATGTTCTGACCCATCCAAAGTATTCAAAGGAAAAAGAATGCCAGGACATATGGGACATGTAAAAGTAACTGTTCAGAATCTGGAAGTTGTAAGAGTTGACGCTGAAAACAACTTGCTGTTAGTAAAAGGCGCAGTTCCAGGACCTAAGAAATCCTTAGTTACTATCAAAGAAACAGTGAAAAGCGGCAAATAAGTTTTCGTTGGAAAAGGAGGACCACATAAAATGGCAAACGTATCTGTTTATAATATGGAAGGCAATGAAGTTGGAACAATGGAATTAAACGATGCAGTGTTTGGTGTTGAAGTCAACGAACACTTAGTACATTTAGCTGTTGTACGCCAGCTTGCAAATAATCGTCAGGGAACACAGAAAGCAAAAACACGTTCTGAAGTTTCCGGAGGCGGAAGAAAACCTTGGAGACATGAAAGGAACCGGTCATGCCAGACAGGGTTCAACAAGAGCTCCACAGTGGACAGGCGGCGGAGTTGTATTTGCTCCAACACCAAGAGACTACTCTGTAAAAATGAACAAAAAAGAAAGAAGAGCAGCGCTTAAATCCGCTCTTACAAGCAGAGTTCAGGAAAACAAATTAATTGTTCTGGACGAGCTGAAACATTGATGAAGTTAAAACTAAAAAGCAATGCAGAATGTTTTAAATAACTTAAATGTTTCTAAAGCAATGGTTGTTTTAGCTGACAACGATGCAAATGTAGTTTTATCTGCAAGAAACATTCCGAATGTTGTTACAGCACTGCCAAATACAATCAATGTATATGACGTACTGAAATATAACACAGTAATCTTAACAAAAGCTTCTGCAGCAGCAATCGAGGAGGTATACGCATAATGGCAAACGTAAAGTATTATGATAGTAATCCTGAAACCAGTTGTGAACTGAAAAAGTATGGCTGCCATGGCGAGAAAAAATATACTTTCTTAGTTCACACAGATGCAAACAAAACTATGATTAAAGAAGCTGTTGAAAAAATGTTCGAAGGAACAAAAGTAAAATCTGTTAATACCATGAACTTAGACGGAAAGAACAAAAGACGCGGTATGACTTTTGGAAAAACTGCTAAGACAAAAAAAGCAATTGTAACATTAACAGAAGACAGCAAAGATATTGAAATCTTTGAGGGGTTATAAGACTGGCTGTGAACACTTAATGAGGCGAAGCTGAATTTAGTGAGAACGCCCTTCCCGAACCTTAGCGAGAACGAAGTTCGAGGTTAGTTGAGGGAAGTTTCGACAGACCCCGTTCACATTGAGTGAACAAACCCGTTAAATATAGGAAAATGAGCAGTCGAGAAATAATAATCCGATATTCGGCTGCGGCAAAGAAACGCCAGGGCATGTTGCATGCCTGGCAGTTATGAAAGGAGAGACAGTAATGGGAATTAAAACATACAGCCCATATACACCTTCCAGAAGACACATGACAGGTTCTGATTTCTCTGAAATCACAACTTCTACACCAGAAAATCTCTGGTTGTGTCATTAAATAAAAACTGCTGGACGTAATAATCAGGGTAAAATCACAGTTAGACACCGCGGAGGCGGAAGCAGAAGAAAATACAGACTGGTAGACTTCAAGAGAAGAAAAGATGGAATTCCTGCAACAGTAAAAACCATCGAATACGATCCAAACAGAACAGCTAATATTGCTCTTATCTCATACGCTGACGGTGAGAAAGCATACATCTTAGCTCCGGAAGGATTAAAAGTTGGCATGAAGATCATGAACGGATCTGAAGCAGAAGTCAGAGTAGGTAACTGCTTACCTTTATCTGAGATTCCTGTTGGTACTATGGTACACAACATTGAACTGTATCCGGGAAAAGGCGGACAGTTAGTTCGTTCCGCTGGTAACGGAGCACAGTTAATGGCAAAAGAAGGAAAATATGCTACACTTCGTCTGCCATCTGGTGAAATGAGAATGGTTCCATTAAACTGCCGCGCTTCTATCGGCGTTGTAGGAAATGGCGAGCACAGCCTTATCAACATTGGTAAAGCAGGACGTAAACGTCACATGGGTATCAGACCTACAGTTCGTGGTTCTGTTATGAACCCGAATGACCATCCACATGGTGGTGGTGAAGGTAAGACCGGTATCGGACGTCCAGGTCCATGTACACCTTGGGGCAAACCGGCTCTTGGCTTGAAGACAAGAAAGAAAAACAAACAGTCTAACAAGTTAATTGTAAGAAGAAGAGATGGTAAAACATTAGCTAAATAGTAGGAGGTAAGACAATGGCTCGTTCATTAAAAAAAGGGACCGTTCGCAGATGAAAGCTTACTGAAAAAAGGTAGACGCTATGAATGCTGCCGGCAATAAGACAGTTATTAAGACCTGGTCACGTCGTTCCACAATTTTTCCCTTCCTTCGTTGGACATACAATCGCTGTTCATGACGGAAGAAAACATGTGCCAGTATATGTTACAGAAGATATGGTTGGTCACAAACTTGGTGAGTTCGTAGCAACCAGAACATACAGAGGACATGGAAAAGACGAGAAAAAATCAGGTGTTCGCTAATATTTGAAAGGAGGCTTTTATCATGGCAAAAGGACATAGAAGTCAGATTAAAAGAGCAAGAAATGCTAACAAAGATACAAGACCGTCTGCAAAATTATCCTACGCAAGAATGTCCGTACAGAAAGCTTGCTATGTACTGGATGTAATTCGTGGTAAAGATGTTCAGACAGCACTGGGTATCTTAACATATAACCCAAGATACGCTTCCAGCGTAATCAAAAAACTGCTGGAATCCGCTATTGCAAACGCAGAAAACAACAATGGTATGAATCCGGAAAATCTTTACATTGCAGAGTGCTACGCTAACAAAGCTCCTACAATGAAGAGAATCAAACCAAGAGCTCAGGGTAGAGCTTACAGAATCGGAAAAAAGAAACTGCCATATCACTGTTGTATTGGATGAAAGATAAGGAGGAGTATCATGGGACAGAAAGTTAACCCACACGGACTCAGAGTCGGAGTAATCAAAGACTGGGATTCCAAATGGTATGCTGAAAGTGATTTCGCTGATAACTTAGTAGAAGACTACAATATCAGAACATACCTGAAAAAGAAATTATACAGCGCAGGTGTTTCTAAGATTGAAATCGAAAGAGCATCTGACAGAGTGAAAATCATCATCTACACTGCTAAACCAGGTGTTGTAATCGGTAAAGGCGGAGCAGAGATTGAAAAGTAAAAGCTGAATTACAGAAATTTACAGATGAAAAAATTAGTTGTTGATATCAAAGAAGTAAAAAGACCGGACAGAGATGCTCAGTTAGTAGCTGAAAACATTGCATTACAGTTGGAAAACCGTATTTCCTTCCGCCGTGCTATGAAATCTACAATGTCCAGAACAATGAAAGCCGGAGCAAAAGGTATTAAAACTTCCGTATCCGGACGTCTTGGCGGTGCTGATATGGCTCGTACAGAGTTCTACAGCGAAGGAACTATTCCGCTTCAGACATTAAGAGCAGATATCGACTATGGTTTCGCTGAAGCAGATACCACTTACGGCAAAGTTGGCGTAAAAGCATGGATCTACAATGGCGAAGTACTTCCAACAAAAGGAACTAAGGAAGGGAGCGATAAATAATTATGTTAATGCCAAAAAGAGTTAAACGTCGTAAACAGTTTCGCGGTTCCATGAAGGAAAAGCATTAAGAGGAAATAAAATCAACTACGGTGAATTCGGTCTGGTAGCAGCAGAACCATGCTGGATCAAATCCAACCAGATTGAGGCAGCCCGTGTTGCCATGACCCGTTACATCAAACGTGGTGGTAAAGTATGGATTAAAATTTTCCCAGATAAACCAGTAACAGCAAAACCAGCAGAAACACGTATGGGTTCCGGTAAAGGTGCCTTAGAATACTGGGTAGCAGTTGTAAAGCCAGGCAGAGTAATGTTTGAAATCGCAGGCGTTCCGGAAGAAACAGCTCGTGAAGCATTACGTCTTGCAATGCACAAGTTACCATGTAAATGTAAAATCGTTTCTCGTGCAGACTTAGAAGGCGGTGATAACAGTGAAAATTAAAAATTATGTAGAAGATTTAAAAAACAAAATCAGCTGCAGAATTACAGGAAGAATTAGTAGCTGCTAAAAAGGAACTCTTTAACTTGAGATTTCAGAATGCAACAAATCAGTTGGACAACACAAGCAGAATTAAAGAAGTTCGTAAGAACATCGCTAGAATCCAGACTCTGATTGCTCAGAAAGCAAATGCATAAGGAATTCATTCCTAGAAATAGAAAGGAGCAGCATAATCGTGGAAAGAAATCTTAGAAAAACACGTGTTGGTAAAGTTGTAAGTGACAAAATGGATAAGACCATTGTTGTAGCTATCGAAAACCACGTTAAACATCCTCTTTACGGAAAAATTGTAAAGAGAACTTATAAATTAAAAGCGCATGATGAAGAAAACACATGCAAAAATTGGTGATACAGTAAAAGTTATGGAAACAAGACCATTATCCAAAGATAAAAGATGGAGACTGGTTGAAGTAGTAGAAAGAGCAAAATAATTTGTAAGGAGGAATCTAAGCATGATTCAACAGGAAAGTAGACTTAGAGTCGCTGACAATACAGGTGCAAAAGAAATCCTCTGCATCCGTGTTATGGGTGGTTCTACTAGAAGATATGCTAACATCGGTGATGTAATCGTTGCTACTGTTAAAGATGCAACACCAGGCGGTGTTGTGAAAAAAGGTGACGTTGTAAAGGCTGTTGTTGTTCGTACTGTAAAAAGGTGTTCGCCGTAAAGACGGTTCTTACATCAAATTCGATGAAAACGCTGCAGTTATTATCAAAGATGATAAGACACCAAGAGGAACCCGTATTTTTGGACCAGTAGCCAGAGAGCTTCGTGAGAAACAGTTCATGAAAATTGTTTCCTTAGCTCCGGAAGTATTATAGGAGGTAAGCCTGATGTTTAAAATTAAAAAAGGTGATACTGTAAAAGTTATCGCTGGTAAAGATAAAGACAAAGAAGGAAAAGTAATCTCTGTTAATCCGAAAAAAGGCGCTGTTCTGGTTGAAGGCGTAAACATGGTCACAAAACACACAAAACCATCTATGGCTAACCAGCAGGGCGGTATTGTGAACAAAGAAGCTTGGATTGATGCATCTAACGTAATGGTTATGCATGAAGGAAAAGCTACCAGAGTCGGCTTCAAAGTTGAGGATGGTAAGAAAGTTCGTTTCGCTAAAACTACAGGAAAAGTAATCGATTAATAAGAGAGGAGGCCATTTAAAGTGAGCAGACTGAAAGAAATGTATAAAAATGAGATCGTAGATGCTATGATCAAAAAGTTTGGTTATAAGAATATCATGGAAGTGCCGAAACTCGATAAAATCGTTGTAAACATGGGTGTAGGTGAAGCCAAAGATAACGCTAAACTGTTAGACGCAGCTGTAGCTGATATGGAATTAATCACAGGTCAGAAAGCTGTTACAACAAAAGCGAAAAACTCCGTAGCTAACTTCAAAATTCGTGAAGGTATGCCAATCGGATGTAAAGTAACTTTAAGAGGCGAAAAAATGTACGAGTTTGCTGATCGTCTCATCAACTTAGCACTGCCACGTGTACGTGACTTCCGTGGCGTAAATCCAAATGCTTTCGATGGCAGAGGAAACTACGCACTGGGAATCAAAGAGCAGTTAATTTTCCCTGAAGTGGAATATGATAAAGTCGATAAAGTAAGAGGTATGGATATTATTTTCGTTACCACTGCTAAAACAGACGAAGAAGCTCGTGAATTATTGACATTATTTAATATGCCATTTGCAAAATAAGATTATTAGGAGGGAAAATTCATGGCTAAGACAGCAATGAAAGTTAAACAGCAGCGCAAACAGAAATTCTCCACAAGAGAATACAGCCGCTGCCGTATCTGCGGACGTCCACATGCATACCTGAGAAAATACGGTATCTGCCGTGTTTGCTTCCGTGAATTAGCATACAAAGGACAGATCCCAGGAGTTAAAAAAGCTAGCTGGTAGGCATTGAGCACTTAGTGAGTCGTCGCCGAATGGCGACGGACGAGCTTAGTGCGAAAGCCCACCCGAACACTTAACGAAGCAGAGCAATAGCGAATGCTGAGTTTAGTGAGAGTGGTGAACCGGAAAAAAATTTCAAACGAAAACATCAAAAAAATAATTAACATGAAAAGTCTAAAAACAGGAGGAAACTATCATGACAATGAGCGATCCAATCGCAGATATGCTTACAAGAATCCGTAACGCAAACACTGCAAAACACGATACAGTAGATGTACCGGCATCTAAAATGAAACTTGCTATTGCCGACATTTTGGTAAAAGAAGGTTATATTGCAAAATATGAAGTTCTGGAAGACGGAGCTTTCAAAACAATCCGCATCACTTTAAAATACGGTGCAGACAAAAATGAAAAAATCATTACAGGTCTGAAGAGAATTTCCAAACCAGGTCTGCGTATTTACGCTGGAAGCCAGGAAATTCCAAGAGTATTAGGTGGATTAGGAATTGCAATCCTTTCTACAAACCAGGGAGTTATCACAGACAAAGAAGCTAGAAAACTTCATGTAGGTGGAGAAGTACTGGCATTTGTTTGGTAGGCATTGAACACTTAGCGAATACAAGCCGTTAGGCGAAGTATGAGGTTAGTGTGAAAGCCCACCTGAACACTTAATGAAGCCACGCCAAAGGCGGGAGCTGAGTTTAGTGAGAGTGGTGTGCCGAATGCGAAGATAATTTGGTTTAAAATATGTCCAAGCGAGTTTTTTATTATGTCCAAGCGAGAGGATAACAGGACTTTGTCCTTTATCATAGATAGCAATACTGAAAACAGAGGGGAACCATAATTGGCCCTTCCGAAAATTTAAGTAAGGAGGAAATTGGTATGTCACGAATTGGAAGACTGCCTGTAGCTGTTCCAGCAGGAGTAGAAGTTAAAATTGCTGAGAACAACGTAGTGACTGTAAAAGGTCCTAAAGGAACACTTGAAAGAGCGTTACCGGTTGAAATGTCAATCAAATTAGAAGATGGTCATGTTGTTGTAACAAGACCAAGCGATTTAAAGAAAATGAAAGCTTTACATGGCTTAACAAGAACACTGATCCAGAACATGGTAACTGGTGTAAGCCAGGGATACGAAAAAACCTCTGGAAGTAAACGGTGTTGGTTATAGAGCATCCAAACAGGGCGAAAAAATTAGTTCTGAACTTAGGATATTCTCATCCAGTAGAAATGGAAGATCCAGAAGGTCTGGAATCTAAAGTAGACGGAAACAAAATCGTTATATCCGGAATTGACAAAGAAAAAGTTGGCCAGTACGCTGCTGAAATCAGAGATAAGAGAAGACCTGAACCATACAAAGGTAAAGGTATTAAATATGCTGATGAAGTTATCAGACGTAAAGTTGGTAAAACTGGTAAGAAATAAGTAAGGAGAGTGTAAAAATGGTTAGTAAAGTATCAAGAGCGAAAGTTCGCGCAAAAAAAGCATAGAAGATTACGTAATCATCTTAGCGGTACAACTGCTACACCACGTTTAGCAGTATTCCGCAGCAATAATCATATGTATGCTCAAATTATTGACGATACAGTTGGAAAAACCTCTGGTTTCTGCTTCTACTACACAGAAAGAAGTAAAAGCTGAGTTAGAAAAAACCAATAACGTTGATGCAGCAGCATACTTAGGAACAGTGATTGCAAAAAGAGCAATCGAAGCTGGTATTAAAGAAGTTGTTTTCGACAGAGGCGGCTTTATTTACCACGGAAAAGTGAAAGCATTAGCAGACGCAGCAAGAGAAGCTGGGTTAGAATTCTAATTAGGGAGGAAATGAACACATGAAACGTTCTATCATTGATGCTAGCCAGTTTGAGTTAGAAGAAAAAGTAGTGTCAATCAAGCGTGTAACAAAGGTTGTTAAAGGTGGTCGTAACTTCCGTTTCACAGCTTTAGTTGTTGTTGGTGACGGCAACGGACATGTTGGCGCTGGTTTAGGAAAAGCAACTGAAATTCCTGAAGCAATCCGCAAAGGAAAAGAAGATGCAATGAAAAAATTAGTTAGTGTAGCAAGAGACGAAAACGGAAGTATTACACATGACTTTGTTGGAAAATTCGGAAGCGCAGAAATGCTCTTAAAGAAAGCTCCAGAAGGTACTGGTGTTATTGCCGGAGGTCCAGCTCGTGCGGTTATTGAACTTGCAGGTATTAAGAACATCCGTACAAAATGTATGGGTTCCCGTAACAAACAGAACGTAGTTCTGGCTACAATCGCAGGTTTAAGCCAGTTAAAGACTCCGGAAGAAGTTGCAAAACTTCGCGGAAAATCTGTTGATGAGATTTTTGCATAAGGAGGATCAGATAAATGGCAGACAAATTAAGAATCACTTTGGTGAAATCCAGCATCGGTGCAGTACCGAAAAACAGAAAGATTGTTGAAGCTTTAGGTTTGAGAAAACTGAATAAAACAGTGGAAATGCCTGATAATGCAGCCGTAAGAGGTATGATTCGTCAGGTAAGCCATATGGTGAAAGTAGAAGAAATCTAATATTACGAAGAAGGAGGTGCCATCATGGAATTATCAAATTTAAGACCAGCTGAAGGCTCCAAACAGAGCAACGAATTCAGAAGAGGCCGTGGACACGGTTCAGGTAATGGTAAAACAGCAGGTAAGGGCCACAAAGGTCAGAAAGCACGTTCCGGTGCAAAGAGACCAGGTTTCGAAGGTGGTCAGATGCCTTTATATAGAAGACTTCCAAAGAGAGGATTCAAATGCAGAAATTCTAAAGAAATTATTGCAGTAAACGTTGATATCTTAAACAGATTCGAAGACGGTACAGAAGTTACTCCAGCAGCTTTATTAGCTTCTGGCGCAATCTCCAAATTAGGAGACGGTGTAAAACTTCTTGGTAATGGAGAACTCACTAAGAAATTAAACGTGAAAGTAAACGCTGTAAGCGAAAGCGCAAAGGCTAAAATCGAAGCAGCAGGTGGAACAGTAGAGGTGATCTAATGCTCAAGACTCTTCAAAATGCCTTTAAGATAAAGGATGTAAGACGTCGTATTTTCTACGTATTCCTGATGGTAGTTGTGATTCGTATTGGATCACAGCTTCCTATTCCAGGTGTAGATCCAGATTATTTCAAAGATTGGTTTGCAAGCCAGTCCAACGATGCGTTTAATTTCTTCGACGCATTTACAGGCGGCTCCTTTACAGAAATGTCAATCTTTGCATTAAATATCACCCCCTACATTACTTCTTCCATTATTATCCAGCTTTTAACCATTGCAATTCCAAAATTAGAAGAGTTGCAGAGGGATGGAGAAGAAGGCAGAAAAAAATCTGACTGCAATTACACGTTATCTGACCATCGGACTTTCTTTATTCCAGTCTATTGCTATGACAGTAGGATTTGGAAACAGAGGTCTGATTCCGGATATGAACTTTATGAATGCAGTTGTTGTAGTGTCCTGTTTAACAGCAGGTTCCGCGATGCTGATGTGGATTGGTGAACAGATTACAGATAAGGGTGTTGGAAACGGTATTTCCATTGTTTTGATGGTAAATATTGTGTCCAGAATTCCAAGCGACCTGGTTACCTTGTTTGACCAGTTTGTAAAAGGAAAAACATATGCCAAGGGAGGTCTGGCAGCACTGATTATTATTGCAATTATTGTATTAGTAGTTGTGCTGGTATTGATCTTAAACGGTGGTATTAGAAAAATCCCTGTTCAGTATTCCAAGAAAATGGTAGGAAGAAAAGTTTCAGGAGGACAGTCCAGTTCAATTCCTTTAAAGGTCAATACAGCAGGTGTTATTCCTATTATCTTTGCCTCTTCCTTAATGTCCTTCCCGGTAATTATCGCAGGTTTCACAGGATGGACCGGCGGTACTGGAATTGGAAGCCAGATGTTAATGGGACTGACTTCAAACAACTGGTTTAACCCAAGCGCTCCATGGTATTCTCTTGGTCTGGTGCTTTACATTGTACTGGTTATATTCTTTGCTTATTTCTATACGTCCATTACTTTCAATCCAATGGAAGTAGCCGATAATATGAAAAAGCAGGGAGGCTTTATACCAGGTATCCGTCCGGGAAAACCAACTCAGGAGTATTTGGGAAAAAATTCTCAGTTATTTAATTTTTATCGGAGCTGCAGGTCTGGTAATTGTCGCTGTTATTCCGTTCTTCTTTAACGGAGTGTTTGGCGCAGATGTTTCCTTTGGAGGAACATCTCTGATTATCGTAGTCGGCGTTGTTCTGGAAACATTAAAACAGATTGAATCCCGTATGTTAGTCCGTAATTATAAGGGCTTTTTAAGTGAATAAAAGACAATGATGAAAAGAGACCGTCCCAGGGAAAGCAGTGTAGCTGCTGAAGTGACAACCGAAGAATCACAGAAGATGTGAGGGTTGTCCCTGTGGCTGTCTCTAAAATTTTATATGGAAAAAATGGTTTTTATAGTGTATGATAGAAACCAAGAGAAGAACCATAGAAAGGGGTAAGGACTATGAAAATTATTATGTTAGGCGCACCAGGTGCAGGAAAAGGAACACAGGCAAAAAAAGTTGCCGCAAAGTATGAGATTCCTCATATTTCAACAGGGGATATTTTCAGAGCAAATATCAAGAATAATACAGAGCTTGGAAAAAAAGGCTAAAACTTATATGGATCAGGGACTTTTGGTTCCAGATGAATTAACAGTAGACCTGGTTATTGATCGTGTTCAGCAGGAAGATTGTGCAAAGGGGTATATTTTAGATGGATTCCCAAGAACCATTCCGCAGGCGGAGAGTCTGGATGCAGCATTGGCAAAAAATGGGTCAGAAGGTAGATTTCGCCATTAATGTAGAAGTACCGGATGAAAACATTGTAAACCGTATGTCAGGAAGAAGAGCCTGTGTAGGCTGCGGAGCAACTTATCATGTGAAATACAATGCGCCAAAAACAGAAGATGTATGTGATATCTGTGGTGAAAAATTGATTTTAAGAGATGATGATAAGCCGGAAACCGTACAGAAACGTCTTGGGGTATACCATGACCAGACACAGCCTTTGATTGATTATTATGAAAAGGCCGGCGTGTTAAAAGAAGTTGATGGTACGGTTGACATGGAAGACGTATTCCAGGCTATTGTCAATGTGTTAGGAGCGTAAAAATGTCAGTAACAATTAAAACTGCCAGAGAGATAGAACTGATGCGGGAAGCCGGAAGACTTCTGGAAATCGTGCATAATCAGTTGGGAGAATTTATTAAACCGGGGATTACTACTCTGGATATTGACCGTTTAGGAGAAAAACTCATCCGTAATCTTGGGTGTACTCCAAACTTTTTGCATTATAATGGTTATCCGGCATCTATCTGTGTATCTGTAAATGATGAAGTAGTTCATGGAATCCCAAACAAAAGAAGAGTCCTTCAGGAAGGGGATATTGTCAGCCTGGATGCAGGACTAATTTACAAAGGATATCATTCTGATGCTGCCAGAACCTATGCAGTAGGCTCTGTTTCAAAAGAAGCGCAGCAATTAATTGATGTAACCAGACAAAGATTTTTTTGAGGGAATTAAATTTGCCAGGGCTGGCAATCACTTAAACGATATTTCTACAGCCATTTCAGCCTACGCAGAAAAATTTGGCTACGGGGTTGTGAGGGATTTAGTGGGACATGGAATTGGAACGCATCTTCATGAAGACCCTCAGATTCCCAATTACCCTCAGAAGCGCCGTGGAATCCGTCTGGTGCCGGGAATGACTCTGGCCATTGAGCCTATGATTAATATAGGACGGGCAGATGTGGAATGGATGGATGATGAATGGACCGTAGTGACACAGGATGGCACTCTGTCAGCACATTATGAAAACACTGTGCTGATTACAGATGGAGAGCCTGAAATTCTCACATTGAATCCATAAGCAGGAGAGACTATGAGAGACTTTACAAAGGGAATGCTTGCCAGGTCAAAAGCCGGGCATGATACAGGAAAGTGGTATGTAGTCATGGATGTAGACCAGGAGTATGTATACCTGGCAGACGGAGAAGCCCGTACTCTGGACCGTCTGAAAAAAAAGAAACGCAAACATGTTCAGATTTGCTATAAGATTCCAGAATCTTTGGATAAAATTTTAAAAGACGGAACGCAGATTCGTGATGAACATATTAAAAGAGCCATGAAAGAATTTAAGAACAATCAGCAGGAGGATTAGTTTATGTCTAAGGCAGACGTTATTGAAGTAGAAGGAACCGTGTTAGAGAAATTACCTAACGCAATGTTCAAAGTAGAACTGGAAAATAAACATGTGATTTTAGCGCACATCAGCGGAAAATTAAGAATGAATTTCATTCGTATTCTTCCAGGAGACAAGGTTACTATTGAAATGTCTCCATACGATTTAAGCAAGGGAAGAATTATCTGGAGAGATAAATAAGAAATCTGCATTATTAGGAGATGAGAACCGCTATAGGTAGGACAGAAAAATGTCTGAAACTATAGCGGTTTTTTGAAGAAAAATAGGGTATAATAAAGCAAAACATCCATTGATTTTGGAAAAAATACTTCACATAAAAAGAAATAAATGGGGATTTTATTATGGATTTTAGAAGTGCGACAGGAAATATGCGAAAAAAATTATGATGAGTTGAAACGGTATCTAAATAAGGAAGAGGGAATAGAGAAGAATCGGCTTGACTATAATAAAATGGCACTGAGAGAGGATGAGAATCATATTATGATCTCTTATCCAAATGAAGATTTACGGAAAGAGCGTATTATCATCCGGCAAAAATATCGTAATATCCAGATTCCGAAACACAGACATGAATATATCGAGTTGTCTTTTATGCTGGAAGGTGAGCTTGATATGTATATCGAAGGGGAAAAAAATAAAGATGAAATCAGGAGATTTATGCCTGATGGATAAGAATGTAGCACATTCCACAGAAATTGCAGGAGATGATGTGTGGATGTTTAACATTCTCATGACAGCGGATTTCTTTGATACAATCTTTATGTATTTATTTTCTGATGATAATTATATTTCAAACTGTATTATCAATAGCTTGTATTCAGAAAGTAAAAAGAAAAATTATATATATTATCATATCCCGGAACATAGCTTTGTAGAACAACTGATGGAGCAGATTATTTGTGAATATTTTTTAGAGAATCCACGCAATAAGGGCAAAATGATAAGCTGTCTTTGCATTTTGTTTATAGAAATTTCGCGTGCAACGGAACAGAATGATGAGGAAACAATCAGGAAAAACAATTCGAAGATTCAAAAGGATGTGGTGGAGTATCTGAAAGAGCATTACAAAGACGCAACCCTGCAGTCTGTGGCAAAACATATGTGTTTTCATCCGAATTATTTAAGTACTCTGTTAAAAATGGAAACAGGACGGGGATTTAAAGATATCTTACTTGATATCCGCATGAAGGAAGCAGAGAAGTTACTGCGTAAGACAGATGCAAAAATCGAAGATATTGTAGAACAGATTGGATATGCAAATGAAAGCTATTTTTATAAGTGTTTTCGGCAAAAGTATGGGGAATCACCATTCAAATATAGGAAAAAATATAAAGAACTTAAAAACAACAGTAAAACTTTAGTTTTGTATGTGAAAAATAAATAAAAACCAAAGTATAATCTTTTTCTAGAAATACAAAAGATTTATGGAGGTTAATATGAGTAGTAAAGAAAAAGGTAGAAACATGGAAGCCATGCGTGTTGTCATGACACCACTTGGCTCTGCAGCATCAAACGTATTCAATATGCTGAATATGTCATTCTTTCTGGTGTTCAGTACAGAAGCTCTGGGACTGAATGTAATGTTAATGGGAATCGTTATGACGGTCATGAGAATTTTTGATGGAATTACAGACCCGATCATTGGCTCTATCATCGATAGAACAGAAACTCGTTTTGGTAAGTTCCGTCCGTTTCTCGTAATCGGTTCTCTGATTATGTTGTTTGCAAGTTTTATGATTTATTTGTTTTCCTTTGATATCGGACAGTCTTTCAGAATGGTGTGGGTGATTGGATGGTATGCAGTATGGGTAGTTGGATATACTTTTATGACAACGGTAAACAAATGTGTCTTATCCATTGTTACAAAAAATCCAAAATACCGTCCGCTTTCCGGTATTGCAGGTGGATGTTATTCCACAATGCTTGGACTTGTTATGACAACTGGAATCATTCCAAATTTTTACAGAAAAATGGTGGTCTTGATTCTCAGAAAGGCTGGACTATGATCATTATCAGTGCATTTATTCTTCATGCAGTGCTTCTGATTGGGTGTCTGTTCGCAATCTCTGCAACAGATAAACCGGAATTTTATCGTCAGGATCCAAATAAAAAACAAGAAAAAATTTCTATTAAAGACAGTTTAAACGTTCTTCGTATTAATCAGCCACTGAGAATGCTGATTCTGGCAGCATCTACAGATAAAATTGCAGCCACAATCCAGTCTGCGGTTATGACTTATTTCTATGTATATGCAGTACAGAATCTGGATCTTCAGCCGATTGTAGGTGGTATTTCTACCCCAATGTCTTTAGTTGGAGCATTTGTGGCAGGTTCTGTAGCAGTAAAATTTGGTTGTAAAAAAAGCATCTCTGATTGGTGCAATTGCCAATCTGATATTAGAAGGTATTCTGATTATCTTCCGTCCTTTCGGAGAATCAACACTGGTTGTGTTCGTTGTCTTAATGGCTGCAAATATGCTGTTCCGTAGATTCTCTGCACAGAACGTAGATCCTATGATTGCAGAAATCATTGACTATCACAAGATGAAAACAGGAAAATTTATGCCTGGATTTATCGGTGCGACTTTCTCTTTTGTAGATAAAGTAATCAGTGCGTTTGGTTCTTCGATTGTTGGTATTGTTATGGGATTGGCAGGATACAGTTCAGGTGCAGAACCTACAACCGCTCTTTATATTGCAACTATTGCTATGTATCTTGGTGCTCCTTTCCTTGGAGATTTGGCAAGTATTATCGCACTGAAGAGATATCATATCACAAACGAAGAATACAAAAAAGATGTATGGAGAAAAAGCAAATTTTAGATAAAAAAGTAGTTGAAGCATAAGAAAAAAGGAGGAATCAATTGAATGGAGATTTTATTAAATGATAGCTGGAGTTTTCATAAAGAAAACGAAGCGTCAGAGCAGGTAAGGATTCCTCATACATATAATTCAGTGGATGGACAGTCCGGTACTTCTATGTGGAGAGGAAGAGGCTTTTATACAAGAAAGCTGATGCTTACAGAAGCAGATCTTAATCAGAGTCTTTTCCTTGAAATAGGAGCAGCAGCTATGGTCAGCACGGTCTATATCAATGGACAGAAGGTTTATGAGAATACATGCCCTTATGCGTTGTACCGCATGTCGATCAATGAGTATGTCAATGAAGGTGAGAATCAGATTGAGATTGTTACAGATAATAGTGCAAATGATGCAGTTTATCCGCAAATGGCAGATTTCTCCTTTTATGGTGGATTATATAGAAATGTGAAATTCATCGTGGCACCAAAGATTCATTTCGATTATCTGGATGGAAGCCGTGATGGTGTACAAATTAGAACAGTAAAAGAAGAAAATGGAAGTAGCTGGAAAGTAATGAGTACAGGTTCCGTTGTTTGTGAAAAGGCAAAAAGCAAAGGAAAAGTCCGCATGCTGCTTCTGGATCAGGGAGAGGTTGTTTGTGAAACGTCAGCTTCTATGGAGTTTTCAGGAAAAGATACGTTTTCACTTACTCTGGAGATTTCCAAGCCGCATCTGTGGATGGGAACTGAGGATCCATATTTGTACCAGGTTAAGATGGAATTATATGAAGAGGAAACAATGGTGGAAGAACGTAGCATCTCCACAGGCTTCCGTACGATTCAGATTACTTCCGATCATGGGACTTTTCTTAAATGGCAAACATGTGAAACTGCGTGGTGTAGCCAGACATCAGGATTTTGGCGGAGTTGGAAATGCTGTTTCAAAAGAAAACATGGAATGTGATATGCAGCTAATCAAAGAAATAGGAGCAAATTCTGTCCGTTTGTCACATTATCAGCATGATGATTATTTCTATCAGAGATGTGATGAGGAAGGAATCCTCGTATGGGCAGAAGTTCCTTTTATTAGTATTATTTCTGAAAATGAGGCGGCTGAAGATAATATCCGTGAACAGATGAGACGTCTGATTCTGCAGTGTGGAAATCACACATCTGTGTATTGCTGGGGCGTACAGAATGAAATTACTATTGCCGGCGAAAATGAAGAAATTCACGCTCATGTAAAACGCATGTCAGAATATACAAAGAACCTTGATCCAGACAGATATACAGCAGAAGCAAATATTTATTCTGTGGCGAATGAAAGCCCGATCAACCGGCTGGCAGAATTAGTTGGGTATAATTTATATTATGGATGGTACTATGATACAATTCCAGGCTTGCAGAAACGTCTGGATGAATTCCATGCCGCATGTCCGGACATCCCTCTTCTGGTGACAGAATACGGTGTAGACACAAATCCTCAGTATCATTCTTATGAACCAAAAAACCAAGGATTATACAGAGGAATATCAGTTGCTTTTTACAGACAATGCGCTTCGTTCTTTTGAAGAACGTCCATATTTTGTGGGAAGCTATGTTTGGAACCTTTGTGACTTTGGAAGTGCCAATAGGGACGAAGGTGGCAAACAGGGACAGAATCAGAAAGGACTGGTTACTATTGACCGCAAAATCAAGAAGGATGCATTTTATTTGTATAAGGCATACTGGTCAGAGACCCCCTTTGTAAAGCTTGCAGGAAGCAGATTTATCAACCGTCATAAAGAAAAAATACTATTACTGTTTTGACAAATCTGAAAAACTGGAATTGTTGGTTAATGGTGAAAGTGTTGCCAAGACGGAAACCGTAAATCCTATGACTCATTTTGAAGGAATTCTTCTGTCTAAAGGAAAAAACCAGATTGCTGTCAGGGGATATGATGCACAAGGGAATTTGTATGAGGATCATATGATCCTGAATTTTACGGAAGAAGATAAGAGCTACCAGTATATCAAAAAAGACGAAGGCGGTAATGTCATCAACTGGTTTGAAAAATTTGACCTGACAGATGCAGAAGAAATTCAGTTGGATCCAGAAGGATTTTCCAGTGCGGATAAGGTTGGAACTATTATGAAAATCCAGAAGGTGAAAAAGTTATTTTGAAATATTTCGGAACTATGGTGGAACATCCAAAGTTTGCCATGATGAAAGCTATGACCTTAGATGCAATGGGAAAACTGAAAAATCTTGGTATTCCTCAGGAATTAATTACGGTCATAAACAAAGAGCTCAATCAGATTAAAAAATAAGAAAAGATGGAATGAAAAGCACCATAAAGTCCAAGAGGAGTTTTGGTGCTTTTTTTGATTTTTTGGAAATATAGAGGCAGAATGTATCTTTTTTTGAAACATAATTTAAAATCTGGAAAAACATGCAAAAAAGTACTTGCATTATTGCCAAATAGGTGCTACTATATAAAGCGTACTTTTATGCTCAGAAAGGAGGAAGAACAGTGAAAGTTAGATCATCTGTAAAACCAATTTGCGAAAAGTGCAAGGTTATCAAAAGAAAGGGAAGCATCAGAATTATCTGTGAAAACCCTAAACACAAACAGCGCCAGGGCTAATCTATAAGAGATAGATAATATAGGTATATGACGTATAGTTTGTGTAATTTTAGTGCGGCTGCAGTATGAACCGCCTGGATGCGTTGTTCGTGCTGATGAAATATAGTGATATTAGAAGAAAAGCTGTTATACCGAGGCAGCTTAGAGATTATTGAAGATGCGTAATGCATGCTTACGATAATGAGGAGAATATTGCTTAATACCGGTATCCGCCAAATACCGGAAAGGCTGCGTAAAATTTTTTTGGCGGCTGGATGCATAGAACCCCGTCAGTTTTATGTGTCTCAATTAGGAACAATATTAACAGAAAAATGGAGGAACAAATACATGGCTCGTATAGCTGGTGTAGACTTACCACGTGAAAAACGTATTGAAATTGGATTGACTTACATCTACGGAATTGGTAGAGCAAGCTCAAACCGTATTCTTGAAAAGGCAGGCGTAAATCCTGACACTCGTGTCAGAGACGTTACTGACGAAGAAGTAGGAAAAATTCGTGATGCAATCGAAGAGTTACAGATTCCTGTAGAAGGTGATTTAAGAAGAGAAATCGCTCTGAACATCAAGAGACTTCAGGAAATCGGATGCTACAGAGGAATCCGTCATCGTAAAGGACTTCCTGTTCGCGGACAGAAGACAAAAACAAACGCAAGAACAAGAAAAGGTCCTAAGAGAACTGTTGCTAACAAGAAGAAATAATAAAGCAGCATAATAGATTTGAAAATTACAATTAGTTTTGAATATTAGAGAAAGTAGGTTAGTTTAAAAATGGCTAAAGTTACAAAAAAAGGTGACAAAAAAGCGTGTTAAGAAAAACGTTGAACGCGGACAGGCACATATCCAGTCTTCTTTCAATAACACAATCGTTACATTGACAGATGCTGAAGGAAATGCTTTATCTTGGGCAAGTGCCGGTGGTCTGGGATTTAAAGGTTCAAGGAAATCTACTCCATATGCAGCGCAGATGGCTGCAGAAACAGCTGCAAAAGCAGCAATCATTCATGGTCTGAAGACTGTTGACGTTTTTGTAAAAGGACCTGGTTCAGGAAGAGAAGCAGCAATCCGTGCGCTGGCAGCATGCGGTATTGAAGTTACAAGCATCAAAGATGTAACTCCAGTTCCACACAATGGATGCCGTCCACCAAAACGTAGAAGAGTCTAATTAGGAGGTCAAATAATCATGGCAGTAAATAGAGTACCAGTTCTGAAAAGATGTAGATCCCTTGGTCTGGATCCTGTATACTTAGGAATCGACAAAAAATCTACCAGACAGTTAAAAAGAGCAAACAGAAAAATGTCCGAATACGGACTTCAGTTAAGAGAAAAAACAGAAAAGCTAAATTCATCTACGGCGTTCTGGAAAAAACCTTTCCGTAACTACTACAAAAAAGGCAGATCAGAAACCAGGACAGACTGGTGAAAACCTTAATGATCATGCTGGAAACACGTTTAGACAACGTAATCTTCCGTATGGGTCTTGCTAGAACAAGAAAAGAAGCTAGACAGATTGTTGACCACAAACATGTACTGGTTAACGGAAAACAGGTAAACATCCCATCTTACTTAGTAAAAGCTGGCGATGTAATTGAAATCAAAGAAAAATGCAAAGGTTCCCCAGAGATACAAAGATATTCTGGAAGTAACCGGCGGACGTCTGGTACCGGCATGGCTGGATATCGACCAGGAAGCTTTAAAAGGCGAAGTAAAAGCACTTCCTACAAGAGAAGAAATCGACGTTCCAGTAAACGAAGTGTTAATCGTCGAGTTATATTCTAAATAATAAAGTTATATAAGTGAATGGTGCACGTAGCAAGGAGGGCTTTGCATGTTCGATTTTAACAAACCCAAATTCAAATCACAGAAATGTCTGATGATAAGAGATATGGGAAATTTGTGGTAGAACCACTGGAAAGAGGTTATGGTATTACACTTGGCAACTCTTTAAGAAGAATTATGCTTTCTTCTCTGCCGGGAGCTGCTGTAAGCCAGGTCAAAAAATTGACGGTGTTCTCCATGAATTCAGTTCTATTCCAGGTGTAAAAGAAGATGTGACAGAAATCATCATGAATCTGAAAAACCTGGCAATCAAGAACATGAGCGACAGCAATGAGCCGAAAACTGCGTATATCGAGTTTGAAGGCGAAGGCGTTGTGACAGGTGCGGACATCCAGGTGGATCAGGATTTAGAAGTTCTGAATCCAAATCAGGTAATTGCCACCTTAAACGGCGGTGCAGACTGCAAGTTCAATGCAGAACTGACCATTACCAAAGGCCGCGGATATGTAAGCGCTGACAAAGGAAAAACAGACGATATGCCAATCGGTATGATCGCTGTAGATGCAATCTATACACCAATTGAGCGTGTAAATATGGCCGTTGAAAATACCCGTGTTGGTCAGGTTACAGACTATGATAAGCTGACTCTGGATATTTATACAAACGGAACACTGGATGCAGACGAGGCTGTCAGCCTGGCTGCAAAGGTACTGAGCGAGCATTTAAGCCTCTTCATTGATCTTTCCGAAAGCGCTAAGACTGCTGAAGTCATGATTGAGAAAGAAAACAATGAAAAGAAAAAGTTCTGGAAATGAATATTGATGAGTTAGAGCTCTCTGTTCGTTCCTACAACTGCTTAAAACGTGCTGGTATCAATACCGTAGAAGAGCTGTGCAACCGTACTTCTGAGGATATGATGAAAGTCCGTAACTTAGGACGTAAATCCCTGGAAGAGGTTCTGGCAAAATTAAAAGAATTAGGCTTGCAGTTAAATCCAAGCGAAGAGTAAACAATTTATGGGCAAAAAGCAATGTGTCAGTAAGACCGAAGAGAGCATGGCACATTGTTCCACAAATGGAGGAAATCTAAAATGGCAAAATATAGAAAATTGGGCAGAACATCTGACCAGAGAAAAGCGTTACTGAGAAACCAGGTAACAAACTTACTGTATCATGGAAAAAATCGTTACTACTGAAACCAAAGCAAAAGAAGTTCGCAAAATTGCAGAAGGTCTGATTGCAATGGCAGTTCGTGAAAAGATAACTTTGAAACCGTTACTGTTACAGCAAAAGTTGCCCGCAAAGACGCAGAAGGCAAGAGAGTAAAAGAAGTTGTAGACGGAAAGAAAGTTACTGTATACGATGAAGTACAGAAAGAAATCAAGAAGGATGCTCCTTCCAGATTACATGCCAGAAGACAGATGATGAAAGTTCTTTACCCTGTAACAGAAGTTCCTGCAGCAGGCGCTGGTAAGAAGAAAAACACAAAAGAAGTTGACTTAGTAGATAAATTATTTACAGAAATTGCACCAAAATACGTTGGACGTAACGGTGGTTACACAAGAATCATTAAAATCGGACCACGTAAAGGTGACGCAGCAATGGAAGTAGTATTAGAGTTAGTCTAAGAGTCACGTTACATGTAAATTTGCCCGGGAAGGCTTCGGCCTGTTCCCGGGTGCTTTGTTTCCAACAGAAAAGGGAGGTAGAGCCATGAGTAAAAAAATGCTTTTTATTTTTAATCCCAGATCCGGAAAAGGAAGTATTAAAAGCCGGCTGGTGGATATTCTGGATATTTTCGTAAAAGGCGGCTATGAGGTTACGGTTCATCCCACCCAGGCTTATATGGACGGCCTGAAAGTGACGAAAAAAGAGGAGGAAACTATGACCTGATTGTAGCCAGTGGAGGGGACGGAACCCTGGATGAAGTGGTTACCGGAATGCTGACAGCAGGACATCAGCATCCCATCGGCTATATACCGGCGGGCAGTACCAATGATTTTGCCAACAGCCTTCATATCTCCAGAAACATGCTTCAGGCAGCCACAGATATTGTGGAGGGCATTCCTCATGCTTTTGATGCGGGACAGTTTAATGATGACATTTTTGTCTATATTGCGGCATTTGGTTTGTTTACAGATGTTTCTTATGAGACAAATCAGGATTTGAAGAATATCCTGGGGCATGCAGCTTATATTCTGGAAGGAACACAGAGACTTTTTAATATTAAATCCTATCATCTTCGGGTGAAGGGGGATGAGCATGAGTTTAATGGTGAGTTTATCTTTGGTATGGTAAGCAATTCCACTTCTGTGGGAGGCTTTAAGCGTCTTACAGGACCGGATGTTATGCTGGATGACGGTGTGTTTGAAGTGATGCTCATCCGTCGTCCCAAGAATATTCTGGAGCTAAACGAAATTATTGCCTCTTTGCTTGGCACCAGTGACAGTAAGATGATAGAAGTCTTTAAAACCACTGGGCTTACTGTACAGTGTGAGGAAGAAGTGCCATGGACCCTGGATGGGGAATATGGCGGAGAACATAAAATAGTTTCTATTAAAAACCTGAAACATGCGGTGCAGATTATGCTTCCGAAAAATTGATGAAGTACCGCTGATTCATGCACCGGAATGAGAGCGAAGAACCACTGGCACTGGTGAAGTCATATAATAAATAGAAATAGACTTTGGAAGGTGTGCCATGGATATGAGCAAAGTGTTTCATGGGATTTTATGGATTCTTGCGCTGACCACAGATTCTTTTGTGGTCAGCTTTGCATATGGAATGGAAAAGATAAAGCTATCTTTTCTCATGGTAGTGGGAATGAACCTGATTATGAGCTGTCTTTTAGGCATGGCAGTTCTGACAGGGAATTTCCTTTCTTGATTTTTTATCAAAGACCATCACTTCCCTGGTTTGTACAGGGATTTTGGCAGGCATGGGATTTACCGGATTTTGTCTGCTTTTTTTCAAAACAAGAGGCAGATGGAAAAGAGAAGAAAAGGCATCTTACAGGAATAGAGGCTATGCTCCTGGCAGTCGTGCTGTCTCTGGACAGTCTTGCGGTAGGCCTGGGAACAGGACTGGTGCAGACGGGAGGCATGCTTTTTGGCAGCGGGCTCTTTTGCCGGCGGGATTCTCATGATTGGAGGCGGGCTGGAAGCTTGGAAATGCATTTTTGCATTTCAGTGAAAAAGGATTTATCCTGGCTTAGCGGCGCATGCCTGGTTTTACTGGCAGCAGGACTGTGGTTCAGCTAAAAAAAGCTTGCAATCCTGGGGTTTTTGAGGTATCTTTATAACAGTTTGAAAGCCACAGCATAAGTACATTGGGAGAAAGGAACAGAGGTATGAGTGAATATATTAACGTATCTGAAATTTTTGGAGAGGATGTATTTAATGATGCAGTGATGCAGCAGCGTCTTCCTAAGAAGGTTTACAAAGATTTAAAGCAAACCATATTAGAGGGAAAAGATTTATCTTTGGAAATGGCAGATGTCATTGCTCATGAGATGAAGGAATGGGCCATTGAAAAGGGCGCTACCCATTACACCCACTGGTTTCAGCCTTTGACAGGAGTGACTGCGGAGAAACACGATTCTTTTATCACAGCTCCTCTTCCAAATGGAAAAGTTTTGATGAGCTTTTCCGGAAAGGAACTGATTACAGGAGAACCGGACGCCTCTTCCTTCCCCTCTGGTGGACTTCGTGCTACCTTTGAGGCGAGAGGGTATACTGCTTGGGATTGTACCTCTCCGGCTTTTGTGCGTCACGATGCAGCAGGGGCAACCCTGTGTATTCCTACTGCCTTTTGTTCCTATACAGGAGAGGCCCTGGACCAGAAAACACCACTTCTGCGTTCCATGCAGGCCATTAATACCCAGGCTCTCCGTCTGATTCGTCTGTTTGGAGATACCACAGCAAAACGTGTGATTCCATCTGTTGGCGCAGAACAGGAATATTTCCTGGTCAGTGAAGAAAAGTTCAGCCAGAGAAAAGACCTGGTATTTACCGGAAGAACACTGTTTGGCGCCATGCCGCCAAAAGGACAGGAGCTGGATGACCACTATCTTGGAACCATCCGTCAGAGAGTTTCTGCTTATATGAAGCATGTGAATGAAGAACTGTGGAAGCTTGGTGTTACTTCTAAAACCCAGCATAATGAGGCTGCTCCGGCACAGCATGAGCTTGCGCCTATTTATGCGGAAGCAAATGTGGAGGTTGACCACAATCAGATTGTAATGCAGACCCTGAAGCGTGTGGCTTCCCAGCATGGTATGAAGTGTCTGCTTCATGAAAAACCTTTTGCGGGAGTAAATGGTTCAGGAAAGCATAATAACTGGTCTCTGACCACAGATACAGGGGTGAATCTTTTGGAGCCCGGCAATACACCTCATGACAATATTCAGTTTCTTCTGATTTTAAGCTGTATTTTGAAGGCAGTGGATGAACATGCAGAATTGTTACGGGAGTCAGCGGCAGATGTAGGAAATGACCACCGTTTGGGAGCAAACGAAGCGCCACCTGCAATCATTTCTGTATTTTTTAGGAGAGCAGCTTACGGATGTTATGAACCAGTTGATTACTACCGGTACGGCAGACCACAGTATTGAGCGGGAAGTGCTGGATACCGGGGTAAAGGCTATTCCTGAATTTATGCGTGATACAGCAGACAGGAACAGAACGTCACCTTTTGCCTTTACAGGAAATAAGTTTGAGTTCCGTATGGTAGGGTCCAGAGATTCTATTGCTCCGGCCAATGTGGTTTTAAATACCATTGTGGCGCAGGCCTTTAAAGAAGCCTGTGAGGTGCTGGAGCAGGCAGAAAATTTTGACATTGCTGTTCATGACTTAATGAAAAAGAACTTTACGAAACATCAGCGGATTGTTTTTAATGGAAACGGTTATTCCAAAGAGTGGGTAAAAGAAGCCGAAAGACGCGGACTCCCAAACATGACCTGTATGGTAGAGAGTCTGGATGCTCTTACCATGGAGAAAACAGTGGCTCTTTTTGAGGAGTTTGAAGTTCTTACCAGGGCAGAGCTGGAATCCAGACAGGAAATTAAATATGAAGCTTATGCAAAAGCAATTAATATAGAAGCAAGAACCATGTTGGATATTGCAGGGAAACAGATTATACCTGCTGTTATCCGTTACAGCAGACAGTTAGCGGACTCTATTAATGCGGTAGTGGCAGCCGGAGTCCTGGAAGTAGAGGTGCAGACAGGATTACTTCGTGAGATTTCTGCATTATTAAAGGAAACAAAAGAGGCGGCAGATGCACTGAGAGAGGTTACAGAAACAGCCTATGCCATGGCAGATGGCAAGGATAAGGCATTCTATTACCGCCGTCAGGTTCTTCCGGCTATGGAGGCTCTCAGAAAACCGGTAGACCAGTTAGAAATGATTGTAGATAAAGAAATATGGCCAATGCCGTCCTATGGAGATTTATTGTTTGAAGTATAAGAAAAGAGGAGGCTGTTGCGTGGATGCGACTGCCTCCCTGCTGTTTTTATAAGAAGTTACAGAAACGGAGAAAAACATGGAGCATACATTGGATTTTTTAAGGGAACAGAAAGTAGATGAAAGACTGATTCAGGATGTGGAATTGTTCCGGAAGTCTTATACAGTGGAGACAGAGGAAGGAAAAAAGGGTAGCAGAGCCGGATATGCTCTTTTATGGAAAAGAAGTGCTGGAAATGGCTATTGCAGCTCTTTTGGAAGGAGAAAATCTTCTGCTGACCGGTGCAAAGGCAACAGGAAAAAATGTCCTGGCAGAAACTCTTGCCTGGATTTTTCACCGTCCTGTGTACAATGTGTCTTTTCATGTGAATACTAACAGCGGGGATTTAATCGGCACAGATACGTTCCTGGATAATGAGGTGCAGCTTCGTAAGGGAAGTATTTACCGCTGCGCTCAGTATGGAGGCTTTGGTATTTTAGACGAAATTAATATGGCAAAAAATGATGCGGTTTCTGTGCTGCATGCATCTTTGGATTATCGCCGCTGTATTGATGTGCCGGGATATGACAAGATTGATATGCATCCTGCAGCCAGATTTATTGGCACCATGAATTATGGATATGCAGGCACCAAGGAATTAAATGAAGCTCTGGTTTCCAGATTTCTGGTGATTGATATGCCCCAGCAGGATGAGGAAACTCTGGAATTTATTTTCCAATCTAAATTTCCAGGTATGAAGGAAAATGCTTTGAAACAGTGGATTGGATTGTTTCTGGATTTGCAGCTCAAGGCGCAAAATGGAGAGATTACCACAAAGGCTGTGGATTTAAGAGGAATTCTGGGCGCCATGAAAGCCATTCACAGAGGCTTGCAACCGGCTCTGGCTGTGAAAATGGGCGTGGTGAATAAGAGCTTTGATGTTTTTGAAAAAGAGATTGTACAGGATGTGGTTATGACCAGGATTCCCCAAAGCTGGACTGCCGCAGATGTGTTTGAGGATTAGAGACGGTATGGAAGAGTATGAACTGGAACTGGAAAACAGAATAAAAAATCTCATGTGGACCGTAAGTGGTGATTATTCCCTGGATTTTAAGCCGGATTTGGCAGCATTTGCCCGTTCTAGGTATGGCGCCCTGTATGATGGAATGAAGCAAGGGGCTTTTGCCCGCTATTTTGACCGGGAGGCCTTTTCCATGTATCTGGTAAAGAAAATGTACTGTCATGCCATGGAAGGGCCGCTCTTGTCCGTTTCCCAGCTTTGTATTGAATTTGCTGTTTCTGCAAGAATGATAAAGGAGCGGGAAGGCGTAGGAGAAATTCGAAGAAAAGCCTGTGAAGATATTCTGGAAAAAGAGTTTCACAGGCTTCAGGAGAATGAAGTGGGAAGATTGAAGCTGGCTATGTTTCGGGAGATTTTAAATGGCAGGGAACCAGCGCCCAAAAGACAGAAGAGATGGATGGATTTGCTCTGGAATTTGGAACACACAGAAGATACCATGGAGGTCATAAGGACAGCAGATATTCTCTATAATGAGGTAGTGGACCCTTATTTTGAGCGGCAGCATGGGACGTTAGAGCAGGTTCTGGCAGTGACCATGGAAGACCTGGCAGAATTTTCCTGGAAGGAATTTTTAGAAGAAGAAGTCATGGAGAGCAGCTTTGAGACTTATCTGGACAAACTGACTGAGCAGATGACCAACCTGGACACCATGGAAGCCTGCAAACAAGAGAAGGACAGGGAAGAACAGGGAAAAAAAAGAGTTCGGACAAGCGCGTTTTAGTGGTAGATGAGAAGGCACTGGAGAAAATGTATTCCTATGTGGAACGAAATTACGGGAAAACATTTCTGACAGAGGCAGAAGAGAAACGGATGAATTACCTTATGTGTAGGGGAATCCACAGTGATTGCAGCCTGTATTTTACCAGAGGAATTTTAAAAGACCCGGTGCTTCGCAATTACCAGTATGAGTATGCCAGAAAGCAAAAAGATAAAAATTTGTATGAATACTATGACAACCACAGAATTGTAAAAAATAATATACGGATTCTTACGGATATGCTTCGCAAAACTTTAATTATGCGGGATGAGACAGAGGAAGTTCTGGCAGACAGAGGGAAAATTGTTCCATCCAGACTCTGGCGGGTGGGAAGGACCAGTGAGGCGCGTTTTTTTTACCAGAGAGTTATATCAGGATTCCAGCCGGTTTGTGGTGGATATTCTCCTGGACGCCAGTGGTTCTCAGCGCAGCAGACAGGGACAGGTGGCAATCCAGGCGTATATTTTAAGTGAGGCATTAAGCAATGTGGGAATTCCACACAGGGTTATGAGCTTTTGTACCTTTTGGGATTATACCATTTTGCATGAATTCCGGGACTATGAAGCACAGCGGAAGGAAAACAGCAATATTTTTGAATATGTAACCTCTTCCAATAACCGGGATGGACTGGCCATTAAGGCTATAGGAGGAGGACTTTTAGAGCGGGAAGAGGAGCATAAGATTCTCATTATCCTGAGTGATGGGAGACCTTATGATGTGATTTTGAACCGCCCGAATGCAAGAAATCCAAAACCCTATGAAGGAAATTATGCAATTTCTGATACAGGATTTGAAGTCCGCAGATTAAGAAGCCAGGGCGTATGCGTACTGGGCGTCTTTGCCGGAGAGGAGAAAGACCTGGCAGCAGAGAAGAAGATTTTTGGAAAGGATTTTGCTTACATCAGGAAAATTTCAGGTTTTTCCCCTGTAGTGGGAAGGTATCTGATGAAGCAGATAGAACGGGAAATATGAATAAAGTATTACATTTTTGAAAAAAGATGTAATATTTTGCGTTTGCTCTTTCCTTTTTTCCTATTTTGATTAAAATATAGAGTAGGGTTTTTGTTTTTATGGGATTTTGTAACTAGATAACAGATGAAAAAACTATATAATGAAAGAAGGAGACACCATGATATCAAACCAGATACTCCAAAGTACCCTTGATGGGCTGAAAGGAATTTCAAGGACAGATTTTTGCATTACTGATATGGAAGGAAAGGTATTGGCATCTACATTTGCCAATAACGTATGCGGACAGGAAGAAGCAGCAGCCTTTGCCAATTCCCAGGCGGACAGCCAGGTGGTGAGGGGCAACCAGTATTTTAAGATTTATGATAATCATCAGTTGGAATATGTTCTGATTATGGACAGTACAGCAGATGATGCGTATACCCTGGGCAAACTGGTGGTATTCCAGATTCAGGGACTTCTTACTGCATATAAGGAACGCTTTAACAAAGATAACTTTATCAAAAACTTATTGCTGGACAACCTGTTGTTAGTGGATATCCATAACAGGGCGAAAAAAACTTCATATTGAAGTGGATGTGAGAAGGGTTGTTTATATACTGGAAACAAACCAGGAGAAAGACTATGGCTCTTTAGAGAATGTGAAAAATCTTCTGGGCGGTAAATCCGGTGATTTTGTCACTGCAGTTGATGAGAAGAACATTATTATTGTAAAGGAACTGGCGCCTACAGATACTTATGTGCAGCTGGAAAAAGCAGCAAATACCATTTTATCTACTCTTGGGGTAGAAAGAGACGGAAAAACCCACATTGCATATGGTACCATTGTGAAAGAATTAAAAGAAGTGTCACGTTCTTATAAAGAAGCAAAGATGGCATTGGATGTAGGTAAGATTTTCTTTGGAGACAGAGATGTGATTGCATACAGTTCTCTGGGAATCGGACGTCTGATTTACCAGCTTCCTATTCCCCTTTGTAAAATGTTTATCCGGGAAATTTTTGATACACATTCTCCGGATGACTTTGACGAGGAGACACTTACCACGATTAACAAGTTCTTTGAAAACAGCCTGAATGTATCAGAAACGTCCAGACAGTTGTTTATACACAGAAATACCCTGGTGTACAGACTGGATAAGCTGCAGAAAAGCACCGGGCTGGATTTGCGCGTCTTTGAAGATGCCATTACCTTTAAAATTGCCCTGATGGTAGTAAAATACATGAAGTACATGGAGACACTGGATTATTAAAAAAGTCTTAACGATTGTTTTATGAAAACAGGAGGTTATTATGATTGATTTAAAAGACGTGAGTAAATCATATAGCAAGGGTCAGCCGGCCATTGACCATATGAATCTTCACGTAGAGAAGGGTGAATTCGTGTTTATTGTAGGAAACAGCGGTTCCGGGAAATCAACCCTGATTAAACTGCTTTTAAAGGAGTTGGATCCTACCAGCGGCACGATTACCGTAAATGGCCAGGAACTGAATAAACTGCGTCGGAGAAAAGTGGCAAAATACCGTAGGGGAGTGGGTGTTGTGTTCCAGGATTTCCGACTGCTCAGAGACAGAAATGTATATGAAAATGTTGCTTTTGCCCAGAGGGTGATTCAGCGCCCCACCCGTATTATTAAAAAGCGGGTGCCGGAAGTGCTTACCCTGGTTGGACTGGCAGAAAAGTATAAATCAAAACCGGATCAGCTTTCCGGTGGTGAACAGCAGAGGGTGGCTCTTGCCAGAGCGCTGGTAAACAGACCAAACATTCTGCTGGCAGACGAGCCTACGGGTAATCTTGACCCTAAGAACTCTTTTGAAATTATGAAGTTATTAGAGGAAATCAACCAGAGAGGAACCACAGTCCTTGTAGTTACTCACAACAGAGAAATTGTAAATGCGTTTAAAAAATCGCGTTGTCACAATGAAGAAAGGCGTCATTGTAAGTGATGAACAAGAAGGTGAATATCTGAATGAGAATTAGTACCATTGCATACATATTAAAATCAGGGATTTAAAAATATCTGGCGTAACCTGAGATTTTCCCTGGCATCCATTGCGACCATGTCTGCATGTATCTTTTTCATTCGGACTGTTTCTTTCCCTGTTGATGAACTTCCGCTATATTGTTCATTCAGCAGAAGAAGGGGTTGCAGTGATTGTTTATTTTGATGAAGGAACCAAGCAGGAGCAGATAGACCAAATCGGCTCTGAGATTGATAAGCGTCCGGAAGTATCGAAGATGAAATATATTCTGCAGATGAAGCATGGGATGAGTATAAGGAAATTTACCTGGACGGAGATGAGGACATGGCGGATGGATTTAAAGACCAGGATAATCCTCTTGCAAACTCAGCCCGTTATGATGTTTATCTGAAAAATGTAGAAGACCAGGCTGATCTGGTAAAATATATTGAAGGTCTGGATGGCGTTCGTAAAGTAGAACATTCGAAACAGGCGGCAGATACCTTATCCACCTTTAATAAGCTGATTGCTTATGTTTCAGTGGCAATTATTCTGATTTTACTTGCAGTAGCCTTTTTCCTTATCAGCAATACCATTACCATGGGTATTTCTATCCGTCAGGAAGAAATTGGTATTATGAAGCTGATTGGAGCTACAGACTTTTTCGTAAGGTCCCCCTTTGTTTTGGAAGGTATTTTGTTAGGCGCTATTGGAGCGGCTCTTCCTCTGGGTGTACTTTATGTGATGTATGATAAAGCCATTGGCTATATTATTTCCAAATTTAGTGTTATTGGTAATTTCCTGCAATTTTTGGATGTGTGGACTGTATTCCAATTCCTGATTCCGGTAGGAATTGGACTGGGAGTTGGTATCGGACTTTTCGGAAGTATCTTCTCTATCAGAAAACACTTAAGAGTGTAAAACTATGATAGGGACTGTTGCATGATGCTTAATGCGACAGTCCCTTTCCATATATAAAATCAGGAGAATTAGGAGCAGAAAAAAGTGGAGCGGAAGAAATTTTTTAAGGGATTTTTGGCAGGGATTCTGGTCACTGTATTAGTTGGAACAGCCGGAATCAAGGTTTACGATGTGGTTCAGTCTAAGGAGCGCAATCAAGGGGCAGTTACAGATGCTTTTGTGGAAAAAGCGAAGCTGATTGAGCGGATTGTGGATAAGAAATACACAGGAGAAGTGGACAAAGAGGATATGGAGTCCATGATGTATAAAGGGCTGATGGCAAGTCTGGGAGATCCTTATTCTGCATATTACACCAGTGAGGAATATGAAGAACTGAACACCGAGACTACCGGTTCTTATAAGGGAATCGGAGTTGTGATGCAGATGAACATGGAATCCGGCACCGTAAAGGTGGTTCGTTGCTATGAGACAGCGCCGGGAGCAAAGGCAGGGCTTTTGCCGGAAGATATTCTGGTGGCTGTGAACAATGAAAGTATTGCAGGCATGGAACTTAGTGAAGTAGTGGATAAAATCAAAGCTTCTGAAGATGAAATAGCTCATCTTACCATTGCAAGAGATGGAGAGGCGGATTATCTGGAGTTTGATATTCCTTTGGAAGAAGTGAATATTCCGGTGGTAGAATCTGAAATGCTGGAGGACAATATTGGTTATATTGCTCTTTATGAATTTACGGAACAGACAGAACCACAATATATGGAAGCCTTTAAAAATCTGAAAAAAGAAGGCATGGAGCGTCTGATTGTGGACGTGAGAGGAAATCCGGGAGGACTTCTGACTTCTGTATCTGATATCCTAAAGGATATGCTGCCTGAGGGCCTGATTGTTTATACAGAGGATAAGGATGGAAAGCGGGAAGAAATAAAATGTGATGGTAAACATCAGCTTGATATGCCTCTGGCTGTTCTGGTGAATGGAAACAGTGCCAGCGCCTCAGAGATTTTTGCAGGGGCAATTCAGGATTATGAGATTGGAACCATTGTAGGGACTACCACCTTTGGAAAGGGGATTGTTCAGAGTGTAATTCCTCTGTCTGACGGAAGCGCTGTGAAAACCACAACAGCCAAGTATTACACGCCGAAAGGCCGCTGCATCCACGGAACGGGAATTACACCGGATGTGGAAGTGGAATTAACCGAAGGGCTGGAGCAGAAAACAAGCATTACTCATGAGGAGGATAATCAGCTTCAGAAGGCTATTGAGGTGGTAAAGGGTATATCGAAATAAGGAGATTTTTTCACCATGCAAAAGTTACGAAACCATGTATTGGCTCAGACCTTTCGGGAGTTAAAGGGGAATCCCAAATGGTCTATTTGTACAGAACCTCTGTGGTTCATTCCCTATTCGCTGTTTATGCCCTTTCAGACCCTTTATATGAGGAAACTGGGGCTTAGCAGTGTGGAAATCGGAACTACGGTTACCGTTGGATTTATTCTGCAGATGTTCTGCGCTTTGATTGGCGGTGTAATTACCGATAAAATGGGGCGCAGAAAGGCTACCGTCATTTTTGATACCCTTGGCTGGACAGTTCCCTGTCTTATTTGGGCTTTTTCCCCAGAACTTCTGGTGGTTTCTGACGGCAGCAGCAGTCAATGCTGCCTTCCAGATTACTAACACTTCCTGGAACTGTCTTTTTATTGAGGATTGTCCGCCAAAGCACATTACCAATGCCTTTACTCTGATTCAGATGTGTGGGATGTTATCTGTGTTTTTCTCACCGCTGGCGGTGATTTTGGTAGGGAAATATGATGTAGTTCCGGTGATGCGCTGGCTGTATTTCATTGCAGCCCTTTCCATGCTGGCGAAGTTTTTGCTGCTGTATCATTTTGGGGGTGAGACTCAGGTAGGGAAAAAGCGCATGGAAGAGACAAAGAATCTTTCTTATTTCTCCATGATGAAAGGTTATGGAACGGTCTTTCTTACCATGATAAAGTCTGGAAAAATGCGGCTGGTGGTGTATTTGATGGCTCTTACCAATATCATTCAGATTGCCACCACAAATTTCTTTTCTTTGTATGTGACAGAAAAGATTCATTTGTCGGATGAGCTGGTGGCTGTGTTTCCGGTTCTTAGGACTCTGGTGATGCTTGCCTTTGTTATAGGGCTTCAGAACCTGTTTCAGAAGCTTAGAATGAAGGTTTCATTTCTGGTGGGATTTCTCATGTACATAGCAAGCCATCTGCTTCTTTTGCTTACACCGGAGAAAAATCTGCTTCTGGTCATGGGTTATACCATTTTGGAAGCAGCGGCCTATGCGGTCATCATTCCACGAAAAGACGCCCTTATGGCGCATTATGTAGAACCAAAGGAACGTTCCAGAATTTATGCATTATATAATGTGTTAATGATTGGTATTTCCGTTCCCTTTGGAAGCCTCATTGGCTGGATGTTTGAGGTAAATCCAGGGCTTCCATTCCTGTTTAATATTGCCCTGTTTGGCCTTTGTATTCTTCTTACCATGGGCTCCAGAGACTTATCCAGGCTGGAGGAAAGTATAGGATAAAAAGTGTATTCTTAAAAATTCAGGTGCTTCGGGAGAGTATATACTTTCGGAGTACCTGGAAATTCTTAAATTTATTCTTGTGACATATCGAAAAGCTGTTCAAAAAATCAATTTAATGTAAATCAGAGAATCCTTAGTGTGAAAAATAAGTGGAAAGTAAGAAAAAGTTTCTTGTGGCCTACCGGAAATCTCCCTAAGTAGGTGGGAACCCCCAAAAGTGTCTGATGGCCTACTTTAAATTTCCTTAAATAAGTGGGAAATCGAAAAAGACTTCTTGTGGCCTACAAAAAAGGCACCTCAAATAGGTGGAAAAATACAAATGAAGAATTATGGCGTACTTACACCTTGGGTAAAGTAGGTGGGAAACAGAAGATAAAGAAAAACAACTTATAAACTTGATAAAAATGTAGGTGGAAATACATAAGGAGGATTTTCTGGCCTATTTGAGGGCAGAAAAAGTAGGCTGAAATTAGGAAAATGTGGAAAACAACTGAAAGTAAAAATTGGAGGGCTATTTTATATGACAGGATTGAAAGAAGTATTATTAAAAGAACAGGGAAGATTGGAAAACATTATAGCAGCTGTGAAAAGGCAATTAGAAAATACACCACCAGGAAGTCTGAGAATATCAACTTCTAAAAATGGAATCAGCTATTATCATTATCAGATAACGGATAAAGGGAATGGAACCTATATTTCCAGAAAGAATAATGACCTGATTCAAAAACTGGCACAAAAAAATCTTATAATGAAAAATGTCTTAAAATATGCAGAAAAAAGATTACAGTATGTGAAAAGACTTGCAGACAGTTATGATGATAACGGAATCGAAGGTATTTATGAGCAGGAACATCCGGGTCGTCAGAAATGGATTCATCCCATAGAGCCCACCTGGAAACAGAGAGTTGATGAGTGGTTAAAAGAGGAATATCAAGGGAAAGGGTTTAAAGAAACAGACCCATTTATTTATACAGAGCGTGGAGAGCGGGTTCGCTCAAAGTCAGAAAAGATTCTGGCGGATTATTTTTATAGTCACAACATTCCATATAAGTATGAACATCCACTGTATCTTACAGGATTTGGGATTGTGTATCCGGATTTTACAGTTCTGTCACAAAGAACAAGACATGAAATGTATTGGGAACACAACGGAAGAATGGATGACCCGGCATATGCCAGAAAAGCAGTGAAAAAATTTGCAAAACTATGAAAAAAAGCAATATTTTTGTGGGAGAAAAATTAATTTTAACCTATGAGACAGAACAAAGTGTGATTCAGACAAAAGATATTGAGCGGTTAGCAAGAAAGTACTTAGTATAACCAGTAGCAAGAAACATTCTGCTTTTGGTGGATAATTCCACGAAATCGTTGTAAAATAAAAAATATAACAGAAACAAACACGAAGGAGAACAACACATGAATTTTACGAGGAAAGATAATTCAAAAAGATGCCAGGGAAAATATAGGGCCATACTGTAAAGCCTGCAGCACATGCAATGGCCACGTCTGTAAAAAGTACCATTCCGGGACCAGGGGCAAAGGGAACCGGGACAGTTGCCATACGAAATTATGAAAAATGGCAGGAAATCTGTATTAATATGGACACTATATGTGAGCAGAAACCAGTAAGTACAGAGATTGAACTGTTCGGAAAATCCTTTAAGTATCCGGTGTTTGCAGGACCGGTGGGAGCTGTAAAACTTCATTATGGAGATAAATATACAGATTTGGAATACAATGAAATCCTGGTGGCTGGGTGTAATGACAGCGGTATTGCAGCATTTACCGGAGATGGCACAGACCCTAAGGTCATGGAGGAGGCAGCAAAAGCCATTAAGCGGTGCGGTGGCATGGGAATTCCCACCATCAAGCCCTGGGATATGAATACTATAAGAGTAAAAAATGGAACTGGCGAAAAAGAGTCAGGTGCTTTTGCTATTGCCATGGATATTGATGCAGCAGGACTTCCGTTTTTACAGAACTTAAATCCACCTGCTGGTTCCAAGTCTGTAGAAGAGTTAAAGGAAATTGTGAAAATGGCAGAAGTACCATTTATCCTGAAGGGAATATGACGCCAAAAGCAGCCAGAAAAGCTCTGGAAGCAGGGGTACAGGGAATTGTGGTATCTAACCATTGGGGGAAGAGTGTTGGATCAGTGTCCGGCCACAGCAGAAGTGCTGCCGTCCATTGTGGAGGCTGTTGGAAAGGATATGAAGATTTTAGTAGACGGAGGCATCCGCACCGGCATTGATGTGTTTAAAGCCCTTGCCATGGGCGCAGATGCAGTTCTGGCAGCCAGACCATTTGTCACTGCTGTTTATGGAGGCGGGGAGGACGGTGTAGAAGCACTGGCAGAAAAGCTGGGTGCAGAGCTTATTGATACCATGAAAATGTGCGGAGCTTTTTCCATAGAGGAAATCAGCCCGGAAATGATTTGGAAAGAATGAGGATAAGAAGTATATGAAGGACAGAGATATCTGGATTAAGCTGTTAAAAGAAAAATATCCCACTAAACAGGCAGTATGCAGGGAAATTATTAATCTAACTGCCATTATTAATCTTCCAAAAGGAACAGAACACTTTATGAGTGATATCCATGGAGAATATGAAGCGTTTTTACATATTATGAACAACTGCTCCGGGGTGATTCGGGAAAAGGTGCGGATGCTGTTTTCGGAAACTTTAAGTGTGCGGGAGCAGCAGGAAATCTGTACCCTGATTTATTATCCAAGGGAAGTGATGAACCGTAAGAGAAACCTCAATGAACTTTCAGAAGACTGGTATCGTTTGATGCTGAATTATCTTCTGGAACTTGCCAAGATGGTTTCCTCTAAATACACCAGGTCAAAGGTCAGGAGAGCGTTGCCAAAGGAATTTGGAGATATTATTGACGAATTGCTGCATTTTATGCCAGATGAGGATGATAATCAGATTCGCTATCACAGACAGATTCTGGACACCATTATTGGAATCGAAAACTCCGAAGAATTTATTGTGGCTCTGGCAGAGCTGATTAAACGTCTGGCAGTAGACCACCTGCATATTGTTGGAGATATTTTTGACCGGGGTGGAGATGCAGACAAAATCCTGGATTTGTTAATGGAATACCATTCTTTGGACATAGAATGGGGAAATCATGATATTCTCTGGATGGGGGCAGCCTGTGGAAATGAAGCCAGCATTGCAACGGTTGTGAAAAATAATATGAAATATAATAACATTCAGATTCTGGAAAGTGGTTATGGTATCAGTCTTCGCTCTCTGGTATTGTTTGGGGAGAAAACCTATCCGGAGCTGGAGGTTATGGAGGCCGCTCAAAAAGCCTTGTCTATTATTTTGTTTAAGCTGGAAGGACAGACCATTTTGCGCCATCCGGAGTATAATATGCAGGACCGTCTTCTTCTGGATAAAATTGATTATGAAAATAAAACCGTGGTTTCCCAGCAGATGACTTATGCTATGAAGGATACGGATTTTCCTACTGTGGACAGGGAACATCCTTATGAGCTTACAGAAGGAGAACAAAAAGTTATTCAGGATTTGAAGTTTTCCTTTTTAAACAGCCACCGGCTTCAGAAACATGTGGATTTTCTTTTTGAAAAAGGCTGCATGTACAAGCGTTACAATGAAAATCTTCTTTACCATGGCTGTATTCCTCTGGACGAGCAGGGAAATTTTGACGGGATTGAGATTGACGGAAATACTTATATGGGCAGGGAATATCTGGATTATGCAGAACGCATTGTAAGAAAAGTGCGAAAAGGGGAAGCCGGACAGGATGGGCTTGATTTTATGTGGTATCTCTGGACAGGGAAAAAATCCCCTTTGTGCGGAAGAAATATTAAAACCTTTGAACGTACCTTTATCCAGGATAAAACAGCCTGGAAAGAGCCAACAGACCCATATTACAAGTTTTATCACACAGAAAAGACCTGTAACATGATTCTTAGGGAATTTGGTTTGTTTTCGCCTTTATCCCACATTATTAACGGGCATACTCCGGTGAAGACGGTAGAGGGAGAAGAGCCGGTACGCGCCAATGGCAAGCTCATTGTCATTGATGGTGGTTTCAGCCAGGCCTATCATAAGACCACAGGAATTGCCGGATATACCTTGATTTATAATTCTCATGGAATGCGGATTAAGGCACATCAGCCTTTTGAAAGTGTGGAAAAAGTCCTGGAAGAAAACAAAGATATTGAGTCTACCTCTACGATGTTCGAGACAGAAGCAGACCGAATCATGGTTGGAGACACTGACGAAGGAAAAGAGATAAAAGAAGAAATTCAAATGCTGAAGAAACTTTTGGAGGTTTACAGGGGGAAATAGAATGTGAAAAGGATCAGAGAAAAGTTAGATGTGTATTTGAATAATTTAAAGATAAAGAGAAAGATTTTCTGCTGTATTTTTATTGTGTCATGCTTCCATTGGTTCTTACAGATACAGTGATTTGTGGAATGTTTATTCATGATGAAAAAGAAGCCAGGGAAGTGCGACTTAAAAATATGGTAAAATCTGTAGAATATATGATGAATAGTGCAGCAGATGAGGCAGAAGCCTTGTCAGAAAATATTTACTTTAACAAGTATATTAATGAATTTCTAAATAAAGAATTTTCTTCAGGCCTGGATTATTACAATCAATACCAGGAACTCTTAAAGGATTCTTTGTTTGACAGTTCACTGGGAACCAGCAATGCGATTATTACCATGTATACAGATAATCCTACGGTGGTAAATGGAGGCAGATTCTGGAAGATGGAAAGGATTAAGGGAAAATCCTGGTATGAGGAATTTTTAGCTTCAGGACAGGAAATGCAGATGTATTTTTACTTTGAGGCTTCTGGAACAACCAACCTGAAACTGCCAAGAAAAGCATCTTTTGTGCGAAAATTGGATCGTTATAAAAGAGACCCCTACCAGAAATTATTAAAAATTGACTTGGACTATACAGGAATAAATCAAAACCTGATTATGGCTAATTACCAGGATGAGGTCTATGTATGTCAGGGAGAAAAGATTATTTTTTCCAATAGTCGTAAGCTGAATCCGCAGCAGAACTTTGAAAAAATCACAGAGGTCAGAAGAAAAAAAGGAGAATATGTGGAGTCATTCCATCTGTTTGGACAAGACTTAGATGTTTATGCAATTCCACAAAAGGATCATTTCTTTCAGGGGATTCTACAGCATTGGCCGGCAATCCTCCTGTTGATTCTGTTTAATATTCTGATACCATGCGTGTTTATGCAGGCGCTTCGGAGAACTTTTACGGAGAGACTGGAGATTTTGAACAGAACCATTAATTACAGAGGACAGGGAAACCTAGAGGAAATCAGAGACATTCAGGGAACAGATGAAATTGCGGTTCTCATGAGAAATTATAACAACATGGTACAGGAAAATAATGACCTGATTGAAACCGTATACAAAAGTCGCCTGAAACAGCAGGAGATTAATATCGCAAGACAAAAAGCAGAACTTCTGGCTTTGCATGGGCAGATTAATCCTCACTTTTTGTTTAACGTTCTGGAAATATAAGAATGAGAAGTGATTTTAAAGAAGGAGTATGAGACCGCGGAAATGATAGAACAACTCTCTATTATGGAACGCCAGTATGTAGAGTGGGGAACAGACTTATTGCCCATTCAGGAAGAACAGAAATTTGTGGAAGCTTATCTGAAATTGCAGAAATACAGATTTGGGAATCGTCTGTCTTATACCATAGAGGTGGAAGAAGGATGTGAAGCTTATAAAATTCCGAAACTTTCTTTGGTAACTTTTGTAGAAAATGCCTGTGTACATGGTATAGAGGACAAGGCGGCACAATGCTGGATTTTTGTAAGAGTCTATCAGAAACAAGATGAGTTATACATGGAAATAGAGGACACAGGAAGCGGAATGCCGGAAGCATATCTTTCTATTCTCAGAGAAAAAATTGGAACATGCAAGTATTGAAAAGTGTTAAAGCAGAAGGGGAGCGTAGGTATGGTAAATGCCATGTCTCAGATTAAAAA
>ENA-OPYU01000048-OPYU01000048.1-human-gut-metagenome-genome-assembly--contig:-NODE-48-length-40602-cov-4.762001_pt1 | contig 40602 bp, 52 predicted proteins | sample MGYA00242637_ERZ504482 | MGnify/ENA primary metagenome ERZ504482 (study PRJEB26092, sample SAMD00036237) | human gut metagenome | host: Homo sapiens | study: EMG produced TPA metagenomics assembly of... | reverse complement strand
GTTTCATTTTTTTGCTTTTTTATTCTTACTCCTCGTATTCAAACTTACGAATCTCACAATTCTTGATACCGAATCTTGCAAATTCATCATTTGTCATATCGCCAAAATAAGACTGTATCGCTCTTGAGATCCCGTTATGTGCAACCAGAAGATATGTCTTCTGATCTGATTCGTTTTTTAATATCACGAGCAGATTCGTAGATCCGGTGACAAAGCTTCAGCATCGATTCGCCGCCTTCATAAGAATTAATAAAATTAGCCTTGGCCCTCTGGAACTCTTCTCCATTTCTCGGCGTACCTTCGTATTTTCCAAAGTTCTGTTCTTTCAGGCGCATTTCTTCACGCATCGGAATACCGGTTTACCTCTGATACGTGTCTTGCGGTCTCTTTTGCCCTGATCAATGGTGAATACAGTATCTCATCGATCTGAATTCCCTGCTCCAGAATTGCCTGTCCCAGTTCTTCTGCCTGCTGATGGCCCAGTTCTGTCAATTCAATATCCGTTGCTCCGCAGATCTTATTCTCTACATTCCAGACTGTCTGTCCGTGTCTTGCAAAATATAAATGTCCCATTTCTGTTTCCTTTCTGCTCTTACCGCCTATATAAGTTCTGCAAGAACCGGCAGTTTCTTTTTATAAATTCTTCCCGAAAATGCAATATGCGGCAACTCATAAAATGCCACATTCTCCGGGCAGACCGGGCGATACAATGGATCCGCCACAACGCCTTTTACATTCTTTAAACTCTGAAGTGCCTGCTCCAGTTCCTCTTCCCCGCAGACAGCAACATCTCCGTCTGCAAGCAGTCCGTCTGTTTCCTTTAATGGACAGATAACCTTCACATTTATCCGGTACTTTATCTCAATTGCTGCAGCCAGCGATTTCATGATCACAGGTTCCCCGATCAATATGATTGTATCTCTCTTTCCTGACTCCCGCGTAAATCCTCTGAGCCGCTTCTCATATTCCAGATATGACACCTGCATTTTTTTCTTCCATCGCATGTAAAAGAACCTCCATAAATCCCCGGATCGGTGTACCGGTCACATAAGGTGTCCCGAATCTTTCCTGCAATATTTCCGCTGCCCGGAGTCCCGTCGAAGAGACCACCAGATTCACCTCTGCCTCCGGTGCACGAGCAAGGTTTTCCAGTGTATCTCCCATCGCCCAGGTCGACAGAACCTTCCATCCCGCCTGTTCCACATTCTGTATCAATGCATCCACATGCTCCTGTGGTCCGAAATCAAGCGGTGTCACACCAAGAAGATTCACGCTCTTTGGCGTCACTTCTCTCTTTCCTTCGATACGTTTCGCAATCTCTGCAAGTGCTATTCCAACACCATATACATAATCATGCATGCCGTTTGTCGGAACCGAGAATGCCGGAATCCCGAGATCTTGTTCCAATATCTTGGCGATTGCTTCAAAATCTGTTCCATTCATATAGGGAATCGGGGACCCCGCAAGTGCTATAAACTTCGGCTTTAATTCCTCTGCCGCAATCTCGATATCACGGATCAGTTTCTCATCATTTCCCATAACAGCATCGATCTCCGTAAGTCCCGAGATATAGATCATGCTGTCCTGGTCATACCAGCGGATCTCATCGTGTGTATTATAGGTAGAATTACAGCCGGACGGATCATGCATCACTGTCATCCCGCCAAGTTCATAGAGTGCCGAGCAGACACCGGATACATCCGCTGTATAAATTGGTATGATCTTATAACTTCGTTTCATATGCAGCTTTCGCACCCCCAACCTTTCCGGATGATCAGATCTTCCGGATCTTTTTCTTCCTGCCAGGCTTCTATCATCAATCCTGCCACTTTCCGGATTCCGTCAAATCCATACAGACCGGCACCTTCCACCAGATTGACAAAATGCTTCGTTCCGGTAAACCACGCCGCTTTCTGTCCGATTGCCAGTATATTTTCTTCTTTCCTCGGACGTACCCGCATCTCTGGGTGGATCGTCGGCTCATATGAAAGGCCAGGATATTGTTGTTTCAGCCACTCAAATGTTGCTTTTTCTTCCGGATTTACCGCATCCAGATAGATTCTTGTCACAGAAAAGCCATGTGTCAGTAACAGCTTTGCAAGCTCCAGCGGTCTTGGATGAAATGTGTGATCGATCATGATCTGTGCATCTCCGATTATTTGTCTTGTTTTTTTCAAAACTGCTTCACACAATGCAATCTCTCTTTCTATGGTCTCATCTATCTCAGCATCTCTTACACTTTCCGTAACCGTCTGCTCCAGCATTCTCCATTGTCTGATGATTTCTTCATAATCAAAGCTTCCCGGAAGATATAACGCTTTCTTCCCAAGCCTCTCTGCCTGACTTTCCAGTCCATATTTTCCAGGCGGATAGCATGCTATGAATATTCTACTGTCTGCAAGGTTCTCATAAGCTTTCCATGAGTCACAGGTCGGAAGTTCTCTCACTTCTATATTCTCTGCCTTCAACAAACGTTTGATATCACTCGTCTCATCCAGCGCAAAATCACTGCCTAAAATTGTCACTGATCTTTCTGAATCAGACTTCCCTGTATTTCTTTCCGGAAGTGCGTCGTAGATCGACTTCCGAAGCTTCTGATCCGGCGTCAGTCCGTGCTTCTGCATGATCGGATCCATATAACAGCGGATGAAAAAGATCTCCGGAAATCTCGCTTCCAATTCTTCATATACCCGTTCCAGATCACATCCCAGGAAATGATGCAGGCATACTGTAAATAATAATACCGCCTTCGGATGATCGCCCCGTTTCTTTAATACATCTGCCACTCCCTCGATCGTCACATCTTCCAGATTACCATTCAGAAGGTCCTCCTCTTCTACGATCACAAAAGAGAACCTGTCTGCGGCATTCATCTCGGCTGCTGTCAGAACAACTCCCCGCATACAGTTATCTGCACAGACATAGATCTGGATTGCTTCCGGAAGAAGCATTCCTGTATGGACAATATTCCAGTTCCCATGCGCCGGGGAATTGAATTCCAGACCGCTTGATTCTCCGGCTTTCTTTAACATTTCCATCCCTCCCCGGATTCTTTTGACAACTCATAGATTACTTCCGCAAGCTTTCTATATTCTTCCGCCATCTCACTGCCTGGGAAACACTCCATGACCGTCTTTCCTTCTTCTTCCGCTTCTGCCACAAGTTCACTGTGAGATAATGTTCCTATCACCTGTGTCTTGAAATCATCTGCCAGCTCTTTTACCTTCTCTTCTTCTCTTGCCACATTTCTGCGATTTAAGATAATCCCTCCAAGAGACGCATATCCACGGGTCTTGAAATTCTCCACTGCCATCGCAATATTTGCCCCGGCATGGATTGCCATATTTTCTCCCGAAGTGATGATAAAGACTTTATCCGCATATCCTTTCCTCATCGGCATAGAAAATCCACCGCATACAACATCCCCGAGTACATCATAAAGTACAACATCCGGCTGATATACTTCATATGCTCCTGTCTCTTTTAACTTTTCCAGTGCCGTGATAATTCCTCTTCCTGCACATCCAAGTCCCGGTGTCGGACCACCTGCCTCTACACAGATCACACCCTGATAGCCGATCCGCACCATATCTTCTAATCTCAGATCCTGCTTCTTTTCCCGGAAGAGGTCCAGTACAGTCGGCACCGCTTCCCCGTGTCTTAATGCAATCGTCGAATCCGCTTTCGGATCACATCCGATCTGCATCACTTTCAGTCCTTTTTCCGCCAGTGCCACAGCTACATTAGACACGGTTGTTGATTTTCCGATCCCGCCTTTTCCATATACTGCAATCTTAATCATACTATTTTTATTCTCCTGCTTTCGTAATAATATTCGAATACGCCGTCTTCGTGGATATCCCGCTCAGACGACCGATCTTGCCGGATAACGTACTGATCACATCCTGCGGTGCATCAATCGCAATACTGATAATATTAATACCTTTTTCCCGATATGGAATTCCCATTCTTCCGATAATATACTGTCCTGCCTCATGAAGCAGATGATTCAATGTCTCGATCGCTTCCGGATTTTCCACAATGATAGAAATAACTGCCACTCTTGTATCCATTGATACCCTCCTAACAGATGCGCGGCAGTAATTCCCCGCCCGGCTGCGGAAGTAATGCCTGCGTTCCGATCTCCGTCAACATCACTACTTTTCCCGGCTGCTCTTCGGTCACTTCACCGATAATTGCCGCATCCTGTGAATATGGACATACTTTCAATGCATCCACGATCGTCTGTGCCTGTTCTTTCGGCGCCATGATCACAAGCCGTCCTTCACATGCAAGATAGAGCGGCTCCAGTCCAAGCATTCCACATACGCCTCGTACCTCCGATGCAACCGGAATCTTCGAAGCATCCAGACGAATGCCTACCTGGCTCTGTCCGGCAATCTCATACAGCACAGTTCCGACTCCTCCTCTGGTCGCATCACGGATCACATGCAGTTCATGCGTTGCATCCATCACTGCTTTTACATTCCCCCAGAGTGGTGCACAGTCACTCGTCACATCCGCATCGATTCCAAAATCTTCTCTCGCAAGAAGGATCGTGCATCCGTGTCTTCCTATATCTCCTGTCACAATGATCGCATCGCCCGGTTTTGCAAGATTTCCCGCAACTTCGACTCCATCCGTGATCTCACCGATACCTGTTGTCGTGATAAAGACTCCGTCCACCTGCCCTTTTCCGGCAACCTTGGTATCTCCTGATACGATTCGGACTCCGGCTTCTTTCGCCGTCTTCTCCATTGCTTCTGCAATCTCTTCCAGTTTTTCCATCGGAAATCCCTCTTCGATCACAAATGCACAGGTCAGGTATAATGGTTTTGCTCCCATACATGAAAGATCATTGACCGTACCGCAAATTGAAAGCTTTCCGATATTTCCTCCCGGATAGAATGCCGGTGATACGATAAATCCATCCGTAGATACTGCCATCTTACCGGCCGGAGGTGCCAGGACGGCTGCATCATCCGCAGTCAGATCCGGATTATCAAAATGTGCTTTGAAGATCATATCGATCAGCTCTGACGTCTGGTGTCCTCCCGCACCATGTGCCATCGTCACAGTTTTCCCCACTAATTTCGCTTTTCTTGCTTCATTATCCACATACTCGTTCATTTTGTCCACTTCCTTGCTATTTTCCGTCTGTTTTTCTTATTCTCTTCCATACATATAATATGCTGAACAGGCTCCCTCACCGGATACCATACATGCACCTACCGGATGCTGCGGTGTACAGACCTTTCCAAATACTTTACAGTCGGATGGTTTACATTTTCCCTGTAATACATCCCCGCATCTGCAGGCCGGATTCGCCCTTCCTTCCATCTTCGGAACCTGATATTTCTTTCTGGCATCATACATACCCCATTCATCACGTAAACGAAGTCCTGATCCCGGTATGATTCCGAGTCCTCTCCATTCACTGTCACATGCTTCCATCAACGTATCCACCAGTCTCTGCGCTTCTTTACTTCCTTCTTCTGTCACTACACGCGGATAACAATTTACAAAGAAAGGTTTCCCTTTCTGAAAATGTGTGTCAACGCAACTGCCAGTGCAGTCAGAAGTTCTTTTGCCGTAAAGCCTGCCACCACACCGCTTACACCTTCCTGCACCAGTTCTTCACAAAGCTTTGTTCCTGTGATCGCATTGACATGTCCCGGATATAAGAAAATGTCTGCGCTTCCTTTTAATGCTTCGTATGCCTGCGGCATCGTTTTATTTGCGATCAGCATGGAATAGTTCGTGATTCCTTCTTCTTCTGCTTTTTTTGACAGACAGACATCCCGCCGGAGTCGTCGTCTCAAATCCTACAGATAAGAATACAACCTCTTCTTCCGGATGTTCTTTTGCATATTTTTCCGCATCGGCAGGTGAATAGACGATATGGATCTTCCCGCCTTCGCTTCTTGCATCTGCCAGACTCTTCTTACTTCCCGGCACACGCACCAGATCTCCGAATGTACAGATTGTCACACTCTTTTCCAGAGCCAGATAAACTGCCTCATCGATATAACTTACCGGTGTGACACAGACCGGACACCCGGGACCAGAGATCAATTCTACCTGCTTTGGAAGAAGTTTGCGGATACCCAGACGGAAGATTTCATGTGTATGTGTCCCGCATACTTCCATGATCCGGACTGCAGGGCCGTCATATCCTTCTATGATCTCTCTTGCCGTTTTCTTTCCTTCACTCATTACAGAAGTTCCTCCATCAACTGATCTGTCTCACTGTCATCTTCATCGGTAATTTTTGCAATGGCGATTCCTGCATGCACCATTACATAATCTCCCGGTTCCAGATCTTCCAGTAATTCTGAAGAGACCGATCTTTTTGCACCCCCCGCGTCTACAACTGCCGTACCATCACTGATACGGACTACTTTTGCTGATAATCCTACACACATGTTATTTTCCCTCCTGAATATACTGCATGGCATATGCTGCCTGCCCCAGTGCGATCCCGCCGTCATTTGTCGGGATCAGGTGATGTCTGAGTACGGTAAAATGTTCTTTTTCCAGACCTTCTTCAACCATTCTCAACAACAGCCGATTTTGGAATACACCGCCGCTTAATGCCACACAATTACATTTTGTTTTCTTTCTGATCTTCCTGCAGCCACAGATTATAAGGTCTGCCAGCTTTTGATGAAAGATATAAGCTAATTTTTCTGCCTGAATGCCTTCTGTTTTCTTCTCTGTCAGATATTTTATAAGGCTTCCTGTCTGCATAATCAGCCTGTCTTCCGGCTCTTTCTTTTCTTCATCCGGACCGCTTTCACCATCTGCCGGCTCATCAATTTCCCAGATTTCTTTCTCATAAGCTTCTGCGGCAAATTCAAGTGCCATCGAAGCCTCCCCTTCGAACGTAGACTTCGTCCGGATTCCGAGAATTGCACTGACTGCATCGAACAGACGTCCCGCACTGGTTGATAGCACAGCATTCATTTTCCGGTCCGCCATGGCAAGAAGCACTTTGCATTCCGGTTCACTGCACAGGTTAATCTTCTTTACAATCTCCATTGTCTGCTCTTTATCCTGTGTCTGCTGATAGATCAGTGAAACTGCAATTCGCCATCCCTCTTTAGCAGAAATGTCGCCTCCGATCTGAAGAAATGGTTCGATACTTCCCATCCGTTCAAATCCGTGATAATCTGCAAGCAGAAGTTCGCCTCCCCAGATGGTTCCATCTGTACCATATCCGGTTCCGTCGAATGCCACGCCGATCACCTGCTCTTTCCGGTCATTTTCTGCCATACAGGATAAAATATGTGCATAATGATGCTGGATCTTCACGACTGGAAGTCCCAGTTCTTCTGCAACGACTGTCGAGTTGTATTTTGGATGCAGATCACATGCTGCAACTTCCGGTTCTACCTCCAGAAGTGTCTCGAATCTGTGGATTGTCTCTTGCAACGCTTTTACAGTACGGAGATCTTCCAGATCCCCTACATACGGGGACAGATAGAAACGTCCATCCACTCCGATACAGAACGTATTCTTAAGTTCTCCGCCTGCGGCCAGCACCTGTCCTTTCCACGGCATCGTCACCATCATCGGAAGCGGCGCATAGCCTCTGGAGCGCCGGATCATATAAGGCTCTCCCTTATAAAAATTCCATCACCGAATCGTCCGCCCGGATCCGGATCTTCCGGTCATGAGAAAGGATCAGATCACATAGTTGTGACAGTTCCTCCACCGCTTCTTTGTCATCCCTGCAGATCGGTGCACCGGAGGTATTGCCGCTCGTCATTACGAGATAATCCGGCATCTCGATTCCATCGTCATATTGAAATAACAGCATCTGTACCGGAGCGTATGGGAGCATGATGCCGACTTTCGGATTCCCCGGAGCGACAGACTTGCAAAGACCTGTACTGTCTGCAGATTTTTTTCCCGTTTTTTCCAAGTAACAGGATCGGCTTCTGGTGTCCATCCAGGATCTCCTCCTGTACTTCATTTACCAGACATTCCTGCTTTACCGCTTCCACATCCCGCGCCATCACGGCAAACGGTTTCGCCGGACGGTTCTTTAATGTCCGCAGTCTCTGTACTGCTTCCTCGTTCGTCGCATCACAGCAGAGATGGAATCCGCCGATTCCCTTGATTGCCACGATCCCGCCATCATGGATCATTTTCTTGTGGCAATGATCGCAGCTCTTCCCCGTTCTTCCCTGCCGGTCAGATACACTTCCGGACCACAATCGTTGCAGCATACCGGCTGTGCATCATAACGTCTGGTCGCCGGATCCTCATACTCCGAAGCACAGTCCGGACACATCGGGAATTCCTTCATGCTGGTCCGTTCCCGGTCATATGGAAGCGCATCCAGGATCGTAAGTCTGGGACCGCAGCAGGTGCAGTTGATAAATGGGTGCAGATAACGCCGGTCTTTCGGATCGTACATTTCTTTCTTGCATTCTTCGCAGATTGCAATATCCGGCGAGACGAATATCTCCCCTTTTGTCTTCTCACTTTCTATGATCTGAAAATCATTGAATTTCCCGTATTCTTCCTCTTTTACATCTTCTGTATTGATCTTCAATATGGCAGCTCTCTTCGGTGGCTGCTTTTCCAGTCTCTCCAGAAAATCTTTTACACATTTTTCCTCTCCCTGTGCAAAGATTTCCACATAGGGACCTTTGTTACACACACTTCCGGTGATTCCGGCAGCCGCTGCATGACGGCTCACAGTCGGTCTGAAGCCGACGCCCTGCACAATTCCGTAGACACGGATTTTCTTTGTTATCATCCGTTTCTTCCCCCTGTCTAAAACATATAGATTTCCCATATATCCTGCTTACACGTTAAGCTTTCCTGACACTGCAAAATGCGTCAGCGGAATAAATGTCCCTTCAAATCCCGGAATCATCCGCCCCATACACGGATCTGCAAAGATCACATCATATCCTTCTTTTTCCACCAGCGAAATGAAATCATCCTCTTCTTTCAGACTAATATCATCTGCGGCATCAACATTCAGATCCGTTAAAATCTCCTCTTTCCGCATGAACCATGTCGCTGTTGTGATTGCTTCTTTTTCCCCGGTTCGTTTTTCGATCTCCTTACGCACTGCATTTGCAATCACCTGCTGCTGTACGATCAGTATCTTCTTTCCTTGATAATTCACTTCCGGCACAAGTTCTGATGCCAGTGGATAGGCAATCTCATATGGTGTTCCGAACTTCTTTTGCAGATACTGCGCTGCTTTTAATGCTGCCGGAGATACGACCACATTCTTCGCTGCCAGAGAAGCATTTCTCACTTCATCCAGTCCGTCTCCCATGCCATAGCAGATGGCACGCATTCCCTGGTCTGCATATACTTTCCGGATCTTATCTGCTGCCTTCAGGTCACTGACATCCTGCGGAGTCATGCCGATAATCCCGATACGTGGTCTGTCTTTATCATTCATATCCTCAGACTCTTCGTTCTTGTCACTGAATTTCTCGAACAATGCAAGATATGCCTTTTCTTCTCCCTTGTCATACAATTCCATTCCATCCGTATTCACCGTCAGGACCGAAAGATCCGTCTTCTTAGACAGCATCCGCTCCAGCGCCCGGTAATCCGTCCCGATCACTGCGGGAACCGGAGTCCCGATCACTGCTGCAAATGCCACATCCAGCTTTTCTGCCGCATCTGCAAGTTTTGCAACCAGTCTGTCATCTCTTCCAAGGATCGCATCCATATCACGAAGTCCCGCACTGAATACCGCACTTCTTGTTTCAAACCATCTTGGCTCATCGAAGCCGCACACATTTCCCGTACATCCGCCTGCATCACAGATGACCAGCATTCCGCCAAGTTCATATAACACCGACACTGCTCCCGACTGATCCGGTGCAAATGGTGTCAGATATTTTCTTAATCCTTTCATCGCCTACACCTCCAACAGTCTTTCGCACAAATGTCTCACACCCGCATATCCGTACGGCTGCACTTCTTCGTTCCACATCACGTTTTTTCACATCTGGATGATAGTAGCAGGCATCTTTGCCAATTGTAATTGTAACCCCGCTCTCTTCCGGATCATAATACAGCATGGTTGGTTCCATATTGGAAAATACTTTTGTCTGCGGACTCAATTCAGATAAATTCTTCAGGTATACAAAATTCTCGGCGGTCAGCGTTCCATAGATCTCAGCCACCCGGAATCCATACTTTACAAGCGCCAGTGCCAGTTCGAACGGATCCCCGTTCATGCATTCCCCGATGGCGAAAACTGCATCCGGCTTCGCAGATTTCAAGCATTTTACGGAATCAAGTGCAGCAGCCTCCGCTTCATGATCTTCGAATGGAATCCCCAGAACATTTCCCAGTGCCTGATACTGCTTCGTTATCTTATCAATCTGGTACAATCTCCGAAGTTCGATAAACGGAATCCGCAATTTCTCATGAAAATCTTCCGCTGCGAATCTCGCTTCCGGATGTAATACCAGATTAAAATTCGCCTCTGCCATCGTCTGGTACTCTTCGTAATCTTTGCATCTGGATATCTCATGTACCGTCTTTACGCCTGCTTTTTCCCAGCATTCCGTATAACTCACAGTCATCCATAAGTGGTGAGAAGAATCCCAGCAGATTCACGACATTTCCTTTTTTCTTCTTTGGTTTCAATAAAGAGTATAAGGACTGGCGCACATGCACCATCGGCGGCTTCCGCCCTTCTCTTGTCAGCGCATACATATAACACGGTCTAACCGGAAGTCCTGTCTTTTCTTCGGATTTTCTGCAGATCCGTTCCATATCTGTTCCAAGAAGCGCATCCACGCAGGTAATGCAGATCATCACAACCGACGGCTTCTTCGCAAGGCTGTCGCAGATCTCCTGTACTGCCTTCGGTACCTTCTTCAAGTGTCTTCCCGTTACGATATCCGTCTCATCCATCGTGAGATAGAAGAACCGGTCCTCATACTGCGGCATGGAACTGATCATGGATGTATTCCGTCCACAGCATCCCGGTGCCACGATCAGCATGATCGAATCCGGGATTGCAAGCCCAGCTCTCTTTACGCCGAATCCTTCCGCTCCCGGCGAGTTGAAAGCAAGCGTCGCCGGAGAACTGTAGATCAGATGTGTATTCGACCGGAACTGTTCCGGAATGTTATCTCTTCCCCGCTTCTGTAATTCTTCTACCGTACAATAATAGGCAGTCCCTCTCATACCTGTTCCTCATCTTTCCATAATATTTCCGCCAGATCATAGAAGCATTTACTGATGTCCGACTCCGGATTGCCCTCAATCACCGTCTTCCCCTGGTCTTCACAACGGTTAATTTCATCACTTCTTGGAATCTCTCCCACGATGTCAAATCCATGCTCTTTTGCAAATGTCTCTACTTTTTCATTTTCATTTTCTACATTTCTGTGATTCAGTACGATTCCGAACACTCTTGCATAACTTCTGTCTTCAAAGTTCTTTACTGCTTTGGAAATGTTGTCTGCCGCATAGAGTGCCATCTTCTCTCCCGATGTCACGATCAGAACTTTTTCCGCATAGTCTTCCCGGATCGGTGCTGCGAATCCGCCGCAGACCACGTCCCCGAGTACATCGTACAGAACAACATCAGGCTTATAGGTCTCGAATAATTTCAGATCTTCTAATAACTGAAATGTCGCAATGATTCCTCTTCCCGCACATCCAAGTCCCGGTGTCGGTCCACCCGTCTCGATACATAAGACATTTCCGAATCCTTCTTTTGCAATATCTTCCAGTTTCTCCGGTTCTTCGTCTTCTTCTCTCATATAATTCATGACCGGCCTTAGCGGCTCCCCGCCGAGCAGGTTCATCGTCGAATCTGCCTTCGGATCACAGCCGATCTGGATGACTTTCTTCCCCATCGTGGCAAATGCTGCTGCCAGATTGGATGTGACGGTGGATTTCCCAATTCCACCTTTTCCGTAGATTGCTACTTTTAACATGTGTGTTCCTCCTGCATGTTCTGCTTATATATTTGTTCAAATGAAAAAGAACATTTTGTATACATAAGCCGGCTCTCTTTTCGTTATCTGAAGCCGCCTTATTCTGTATACAAAATGCTCTTTTTGTTTTCCAATGCATAATGCGAATACATGGTATAGAAATACCATGTGTCGGAAATAAGGAAGTTCTTAACTATTCCTGCTCGGGATGCTGCCTTGCAGTCAGAGTCGTCCTTGTATATTCTGTTTTCTTTTCTGCTTTCCTGTTTCTTACTATTTTATATTTTATCATACAATATTATACTTGTGCATCAAAAAACTGTTGCTCCGTGATTTTTTATCTCTGCTATTCCTTCACACCTTTCCGATACACCATATATGAGATCGCCGCCGTAACAGCCTCCGTGATCCAGAACGCATGCCATACTCCGACCGCTCCCATAAAACGGCTCACAATGAATGCCGCCGGAATGATCACAACCACATATCTGCATAACGAAATGATCAGTGAATGCACACCTTTTCCAAGACCTTCCAGTGCACCGCTGCAGATAACCGATACGGATGAAGCAATGAAGCCAAGACTGATGACTCTGAGTGCCACACTTCCCGCCTGCATCGTTACCGGATTCGCCGTAAATAGCCCCATCAGCTGTCCCGGAACTGCCAGGCAGATTACCGTTCCGACCGTCATCATCACGAGTACCAGGATCAGGCCATCCCGAAAGATCTTATGTACACGCTTATGCTCTCCCGCTCCGTAATTATATCCGAGAAGCGGACGCATTCCCTGCACGATTCCATTTGCCGGAAGGTACAGGAAGGTCTGCAGCTTATAATAGACTCCGAGAACGAATACATAGACTTCCCCATAGCCTGTAAGTATTACATTCAATACAGAGATCAACAGTGACGGAAGTGCCAGGTTCAGGCTTGCCGGAATTCCGATCACGTATAACTTCTTCCATAATCTAAGATCCACCTTCAGATATTTCTTTCTGTATTTCACCGGAAGCGGATTCACGATATAAAGGATCAGATACAGCAGTGCCGCTGCTGCCTGTCCGATTCCTGTTGCAAGTGCGGCTCCTTCGATTCCCATCTTCGGGAATGGTCCGAGTCCGAAGATCATGACCGGATCCAGGATAATGTTGATGACCGCACCTGACATCATACAGGTCATCGACTCTACCATACGGCCGACTGCCTGAAATGTCTTCTCAAATACCAGCTGCCATGACAATGCCGTGGCAAATAAAAATGCAATTCTTGAATAACGCACACCATAGTCCACGATCTGTGCATTTCCCGTAAACATCTGTAAAAACGGTCTCATTACGACAATTCCCAGAATCATAAAACCGATCCCGTGAATGGTTCCGAGCAGCATTCCCTGTGTTGCTGCCCTGTCTGCCATCTCTTTATCCTGAGCTCCCAGGTAAAATGAGATGACCGCATTGATTCCGATTCCAAATCCGATCATCACGGCATTGACCAGATTCTGCACTGGATACACCAGTGATAATGCCGTCATGGCATCTTCGCTGATCCTGGCGATGAAGAAGCTGTCCACAATATTGTAAAGTGAACTCACCATCATAGAAAGCACCATCGGCAGTGCCATTGACAATATCAATTTTAACACCGGCTGTTCTTTCATATATGTCTGATCCATATAATTTCCCCTTTCTTTTTCCACATACATAACATATCAATTTTATTATGGATTTTATGATTTCTATGCACTAAAAAAGCCACATGACCGAACGCATCAGTCATGTGGCGAAAAATAGATTGCTCCAGAAAAATCCACACATGTTTTAGAGGCACATTATAGCATTATCTTTTGACGAATGTCAACCACTGATCCCATGGGTTTTTAACAAATCTTATTCCTGTTAGATTATGTATTTGGATTATATATTATTCTCCGAGGAAATATTTACCGTATGCATCTGCTGCTTTGATCGCTGCACATACAGTCTCCGGAGTTACCTCGAATGGCATATTGTGAAGCGTGTCGTTCTCTGCACAGGCTGCCGTTGCAACTGCCATCAGCTTCTCATCTGTTACTTCTGTGATTCCCAGTTCTTTTAATGTCACAGGCAGTCCCAGTTCGATACACCAGTCGATGATATCTTCCAGTTCTTCTGCCGGAATGTTCTCCAGTACCAGCTGTGTAATCGTTCCAAATGCGACTTTCTCGCCATGATACATGTGATGGCACTCATCCAGTACGGTAAATCCATTATGAATTGCGTGCGCTCCTGCAAGTCCGCCACTCTCAAATCCGATACCACTCAGCAATGTATTGGCTTCGATGACTTTTTCTACAGCCGGTGTACATGCTCCTGCTTCCAAAGCAAGTTTTGCCTTTACTCCTTCTGCCATCAGCGTATCAAAACAGAGTTTTGCAAGTGCGATCGCTGCCTGTGTAACCTGTCCACCCGCACATGTCGTTGCTCCGCTTACCTGACAGGCTCTTGCTTCAAAATATGTTGCCAGCGCATCACCCATTCCGGAAACAGTAAGTCTTACCGGTGATTTTGCAATGATCTCAGTATCCATCAGAACCATGTCCGGGTTGGCCGGAAGGAATAAGTACTCTTCGAATACACCAGCATCTGTATAAATAACAGACAGTGCGCTGCAAGGTGCATCTGTTGAGGCGATCGTCGGACAGATCAGAACCGGTGCTTCTTTATAATAAGCAACTGCCTTGGCCGTGTCCAGGATCTTACCACCGCCGATACCGATCACAACATCACAGCCCTTCTCATTCATGATGTCTACCAGTCGGTTGATCTCATTCTTACTGCATTCTCTGTTGAAATACTCGTACACAGGTGTGATCTCGTATCCTTCAAATCCGGTATTTACAACGTCCCCGATACGTTTATATCCTGATTCTGTGATCAGTACAAGTGCTTTTTTGCCATACTTCTGAGCATATTCACCCAGCTTCTTCAGCTCACCTGCACCCTGTACATATTTACTTGGACTACATAAAATCTTTGCCATGCTATTACCCTCCTGTAATCTTCACGTTTTATATGTTATTTTATTAACAATCTGGTTTTATTGTATGCTATTGATACAGTTGTGTCAATAAAACAGGAGGAAAATATTTACTTTTCTTAGTGTCAGATCACTATGCCCTGACAGTGATCTATCTCATGCTGAATAATCTGTGCCGTCCATCCGGTATATTTCTGTCTCTGCTTTTTGAAATTCATGTCCTGATATTCTACTTCAATCTCCTGATACCGGGTGCATTTTCTCACACCTGCAAGGGAAAGGCAGCCTTCTTCCGTCTCATATTTTCCGAAACGTTTTACAATCTTCGGATTGAACATTGCCATATTCATGAATCCCATATTAACGGCTATGATACATTTCTTCACTCCGATCATATTCGCCGCCATGCCGACACAGCCTTCCTCGTGCGCTTTCAATGTATCTAACAAATCCACTGCAACCTGCTTGTCCGCCTCTGTTGCCGGTTCGGATCTCTGGTTCAGGAAAAATATGTCTTTCATAATCGGTCTTATCATGCTTTGTTACTCTCTTTCGTATGTGTCTTCATATAATTATAGAATTCCTGATGCAGCCGCTGGAATTCTTCCGGTGCATGCATCGCATGTCTGTAAAGAAATCTGTTGCCAAATTCACTCTGATATACTCTGCTTAGAACCCCTGCCAGCATTCCTGTCGGCATATCTTTGATCATATAAAGCTTTGCCGGGCACAACATTCCCTTCTGGGCGATCCACTTCAGGTTCTTTTTCATCCGATAAGCTGTCAGCGTCATCAATTTTTCATTTGCACAGATTTTTTCCGGATGTCTGCTCTGATAATAAGCATCTGCCAGCGGAATGATCACACCAAGATGTGATATCTGCCAGTGATGCATTTCCGGAACGATCTGGTATGGAATGTGGCTTTTTCTAAATATATATGCCAATGCTTCTTCCCTGCTGCTCTTTCTTCCTCCAATCTCACCGAATGTTGTCGGCTGGATTGCTCTTGGCAGAAGCTGCGCATCCAGAATTCCGCCTTCAATGCAGCCGCCCGCTCCCGGAAATGCCGGAATGATCCTGCCTTTTCCACAGATTTTCTCCCACCTGCCATATGGTTTGATCGTATTGACCATAGTGACAACATTCGGACTTTCATTCCTACTGATGTCTTCCAGTGCTTCTTCCACCTGATTCTCACGTACAGTCAGGAAAATAAACTGGTAACGGTCATTCGGCTTTAACTCACTGATCGTCTTAACCTCAACTTTATGCGTTCTTGTCTTGCCTCTGTACCATAGACCGTGTCCCTGTAATTCTTTTAACCGCTGCCCTCTTGCTAAGACTGTTACATCCAGTCCCGCTTTGGCGAATCTGGATGCGTAGAAGCTTCCGATGACTCCGGCGCCGTAGATTAGGATCCGCATGGTGTATTCCTCCTTGGTATATATTCGTATGTTCTGTATGATTTCTTGTATTCTTTAATATATATCTTCTGTTATAGCATCTGTTGTAATTCTAACACCCGGACTTTTGGATTTCAACATTGTCACCGTTTATGGTACCTCTGATTGTATTCTATTTTCTAGTTTTTCATTTGTTAACAATTTCTTCCTAATTCCATCACACTTTCATCACATATTCCTTCTATACTAAGAATTGTTCGAAAGAACAAAACACTTTAAAATCTTTTTTCAATAATCTTTTTCCTCATGGACTGCACTCCTCCCAAACAATGCAGTCCTATTTTTTTACAAAATTACCGGAGGGGGACACAAAAAAGCCACAAACTCCGTCCACACTGGCCCATTAGAAATTGTTGTCAGAACATTTCAAAAATTAATCCTTTAAATTCACTAAAATTCTAGTCATTTTAACCAATTCATGTTATTATCTTAAATAGGATTTTTAACAAAACGCACAGGAAGGAGCATTTTAACAATGAACGAAAGAATTAACCGCGTATTGGAAAAAATGAATGAGAAAGGAATTGATCAGTTATTGGTATCTGATCCACTGAGCATCCGCTTTTTAACAGGCATTATGGTAAATCCTGGGGAAAGATTATATGCACTGTTACTCAGAACAAGTGGAAAGCATACATTATTCCTGAACTATCTGTATTATGTATCAAATACAGGATTTGAAGAAGTATGGTTCAGCGACATGGATGATCAGATTGGGGTTCTGATGGAGCACATCGATACAAAGAGTACTCTTGGAATTGACAAAACATGGCCGGCTCGTTTCCTCATTCCACTTCAGGAGCGCTGCCCTGAGATGAAGACAATCTGGGGATCTGACTGCGTAGATGGTGTTCGTGCAGTTAAGAATGAAGAAGAGATTGCAATCATGAAACAGGCATCTGTTATCAATGATAAGGTTATGGAAAGAGTTGCAGACTTCATCAAAGAAGGTATGACAGAAAAAGAAGTTGCGGACTTCATCGATGCTGAGTACCTGAAAGAAGGAGCAAGCGGAGTAAGCTTTGATACCATCGTATGTTTCGGAGCTAACGCTGCTGACCAGCACCATACACCAAGTGAGACAAGAACTCTGAAAGCCGGAGAATGTGTCCTGATCGATATGGGATGTATCTGGAATGGTTACTGCTCAGATATGACAAGAACATTCTACTGCAAGAGCGTAGACGATGAGCAGGCTGCTATCCATGATCTGGTTCGTACAGCAGTTGAGAAGGCTGAAGCCGTTATCAAACCTGGTGTACGTTTCTGTGATATCGACGCTCAGGCAAGAGATCTGATTGACGAAGCCGGATACAGCGAATATTGGAGAATCCGTCTTGGACACTTCATCGGACAGGAAGATCACGAGTATGGTGATGTAAGCCCGATCAACAAGAATGTAGCTGAGCCTGGTATGATTTTCTCTATCGAGCCTGGTATCTACCTCGAAGGAAAATACGGTGTTCGTGTTGAAGACCTTGTTCTCGTAACAGAAGACGGACATGAACTTCTGAATGCTGTAGATAAGAAATACCGCATTGTAGGTTAATTTTAAATCTTACATATTATTTTTTAAAAGGCAGGACTTCGTTTCCTGCCTTTTTATGTGCCAAAGTTTTCTGTATCTACAGAACCTGCCACCGGCAGCTTCTTCCGAACGCATGGCGATTAAAATAAGCCGGAAGACATTACATCTTCCGGCTTATTCCTAATTACCATTCAAGTTCACATTTTCTATTCTGTATTTTCTGACTCGGCTTTCTCTTGCTCAGCTTTTTCTTACTCAGCCTTTTCTCTACGCTCATCCAGTTCTTTTCTGACTGTCGGATAGATCTTATCAATTCCCATGAATAAGTACCAGATGATAAGAACGATCACTGTAATCACCAGTGGCAGATACAGGAACAGTCCTTTGATTGCGAAGATTGCACTTGCTGACTGAACGGCTGCTGTTCCATCATAATGTCCGGCTGCAAGAATCCATCCAAGTGCTGCTGTTCCAAGTCCGGTTCCTATCTTCTGTCCGAAGCTTGTCACACTGTAAGTAATGCCTTCTTCACGGATGCCATCTTTCCATTCGCTGTAATCTACAACATCTCCTACAATTGCAAACAGGCAGGAATACAATGCTGCATGTCCGATTCCCTGTAATACCAGACCTGTGTAGATCATTGGAAGGTTCACAGGTCCTGCAATCTCAAGTACAAGTCCTGCTGCGTAGAATAAGAATCCTACAAACAACGCTTTAATCTTTCCGAATCTTTTTGTAAATACAGGTATCAGCATAATCGTAAGGATAGTTGGAATATAGTTGAACATTGTCATTGTACTGTTCAGCATCTCATCCCCTAATACGTATTTTGCATAGTAGATTCTGGATCCTCCGGTTAATCCAAGCGATGTATAGATCACTGCAAATGCAAGTGTGATCAGGATAAAGTATTTATTTCTGCAAAGGATCTTAATTGTTTTCAGCGGATGTGTCTTCTTCTTCGCTGTTGTTTCTTTTTTTGATTGGTTTGTATCTTTCTTTTGTTCCGGCAAATGTTGTGATGAACATTCCAAGTGCTACGATTGCATACACGATACTCATGCATGTCCAGCCACGCTGTCCGTTTCCAAGGAAATGTACCAGTGGAATCGTGATCACGTTAATCACAAGCTGTGCAATCATGGTAAATTCAAAACGGATCGTGTTCATGACATTTCTGTCGTGCTGCTCTGTGGTTACCAGTGAAAGCATTGTATTATAAGAAAGGTTAGATGCTGTAAAGCATACCGCTGCAAGGAATATGTATACAAGTAACAGGTAAATTGCTTTTCCATTTGCACCAAGGTCCGGTACTGTAAAGATCATGATCAGGCTGATGACTAGCGGTGGCGCACTCCAGAGTACCCACGGACGGGCTTTTCCCCATCTGGTGTTCGTCTTATCTATAATGATTCCCATAAAAAGATCCGATACGCCATCGAATAATCTGGCGATCAGCATCAGTGTTCCTACTACTCCTGCAGCAATACCTGCCACATCAGTACAATATATCGTCAGGAAAGAGGCTACCGTTGTCCATACCAGATTTGCTCCGATATCACCTACTCCATAACAGATTTTCTCTCCCAGAGATACTTTCATTCCATCCGCATTCTCTGTGATGGCTTCCTGTGTATTCTGTCCGGCTTTTTCTTTACTCACTCCGACGGATATTTTATCAACCGCTTCCATCTTAATTCCTCCTCTTTTTGTTCTGAACCCACTATATCAGAATCCAAATTTTAAAAAGGAGCAATTTTTTCGGAAAGGAGTAATTTTATAAACTGTTATGCATTAATCCGCCTGTATTCATTTGGAAGCATCCCTTCTTCCTGTTTAAATACTTTACTCATATACTTTGGATTGGAAAATCCAGTCATTGCAGCTATCTGATTTAATTTCAGATCTGTATCCAGAAGTAATTCTTTCACATGCATGATTTTAAATTTTCGTACCGTCTCCGTAAAGGAAGTCCCCGTTTCTTTCTTTAATTGTGTTCCCAGATATTGCTCTGTAACATGAAGTCTTCTGGCTGTTTCTTCCAAAGTAATCCCGTCACTATAACATTCTTTCATAATTGTCAGTGCTTTTTGTACCAGATATTCAGAAGATGTCTGGTTGATCTGACTTATCTCGATGCTGGAGAATAATTCCATCATGACTGCTTCTATCTCCTCCCAGGAAACTGCACCTAAGATTGTCTTTAACACTCTCTGAACCATCAATTCCTCATCCCGCAATGTGCCACACTCCTTGGCTGTATTGATTATCGCATATGCGAAACGGATACACACTTCTCTGAGTTCCTGTGGACTGTGTACTTCTATGCGTCCATATTTCATGAATTTCTGAAAACAACCGGTAAATTCTTCTACATTCATATGTATTACTGCACTTCTGGCCCTGTTTTCCAGCTCTGCCGGATAAATGAACTGATACGTTCTCATCTGTAGAATTTTCTCGCATTCAATCAATACCCTGTCTCCGAGTATCAGATGCCAGCCACATGCCTTTTCTAATTCCAGCTCTGTCTCAGTCAGTCTGTTAAGTCCCTTACATTCCTTCCATGTAAATACGCCACGGTCATGCAGTCTTACGGAACATGCCGGTACTACCGAATGTTTTACGTATTTCAATAATTTACTGACATCTTCCTCACCATAAAAGCAGACCAATGCGGCCTGTTGTTTTTCACGAGGCAGCCAGCACAGTTTCCGTTCCGGATTGTGTTCTTTCAATTCCTCCAGAAATAATCCGACTTCTTTCTTCTCACTTTCATAATATTTTCCAAGGAAAATGTACATACAATACAGGCTGTGTCCCTGAATGATTCCATAATTATCTGCCAGCACAGCGTCCAGCCTTTCATTCTTCTCATATTCACCATCCAGGATATCCTTCAGAATCTTTTCCAATGAAAGAGAATTCTTTCCCCTCTGTTCTACAAATAACTCTTCTTTAATTTTTTCCAGCGTTTTCTTTAGTTCTGTCAGATTCACCGGTTTTAGCAGATAATTTTCAATTCCCAGTTCGATTGCTTTTTTCGCATAGCTGAAATCCGAGTAGGCTGTAAGAATAATCACTTTTGTATAGATTCCTCTTGCCCGTGCTTCTTTCAGCATCTGCAGTCCATCCATATCCGGCATCTGGATATCCAGCATGATCAGATCCGGCATTTCCTCTTCCAGAAGTATCAGTCCTTCTGCTCCATTCTCCGCACTGCCTACGACCTGATATTCCGGACTTATCTTATTTAAAATATGTACAAGTCCTTCTCTGATCGGTTTTTCATCTTCAATAACTGCTATCTTCATCTTTTTGTTCCTCCTGCAATGGCACAAACAAATGTACTTTCACTCCACTTGGAGATACATTTTCAAAATAAATCACTGCATCTTCTCCGTAATAAAGTTTCAGACGTTTTCTTACATTCGAGATTCCAAAATGATTCTTGATCTCTTTTCCCATATTCAGGTCTTTCAACTGATCTTCTTCTATATGCCGGCCGTTGTTTGCGATAATAATATGCATCTGTTCTTCCGCTTTGGATACCTCGATCGTCAGACGATGTGCTCCTTCATAACCACGGAAACTATATTTGATCGCATTTTCCACAAATGGCTGCAGCAGCATCTTGTGAATCTTGCATTTCCCGTACGAATCTTGAATTTTAAATTCCAGTTCAATCTCTTCTCCCAGTTTTTTCCTGCTGGAGAAGGATGTATTTTTTCCAGCCATCCTTTTTCCGCATCAATTGTGGTAAATTCACCGGCATCATTGATCGCATAGCGCAGGATGTCCGCAAGTGCCACCAACATCTCGCTAATCTCATATTGTTCATTCTCAATTGCTTTCCAGTTGATCGTATCCAGAATATTATAAAGGAAATGTGGATCGATCTGAGCCTCTAATGCAGAGATTTCTGCATTCTTCTGCTCCATTGCCGATTCTTTTACCTGTCCGATCAAATTGTGGATACGTTCCGACATTTCATTAAATCCTTCAGATATTTCCTGAATCTCTGTACTGTCTTTTTCTTTGACTTCAAGCTTTTCCCGGAAATTATCTTTTTCGAGATTTTTCATTGCATCCACAATGTCATTTACCGATATCATGACCGGTTTGGTAACACGATAGATCAGAAGGACAAAGATCAGCAGAACAGCAAGCGCTACCATGATCCAGAATATCACCTGTTCTTCAATTGCTTTCTGATATTCACGAATCGACTGACATAAGAGGATTGACCAGCCGCTTCTGGCATTTTTGATTGCCTTCTGATTAACCTTTGCACTATCCAAAGCCTTCTCCTGCCGGCCAAGCATCTTTGTATCTTCTGCCCCTACGATCACTCCGTCTTTCACAAGATATACTCTGGACCCTTTTCCTGCGCTTAATACCGATTCCAGTTCATCCAAATTGACAGACAGGATTACATATCCTAGATCCTCACTGATATCCCAGTAATTAACCACCTTTCTCCCGATATGAAACATACGCTCAGGATTGTCCGTATCTTTATCAACATCATAGGACAGCAGCTTTGTCTCATCCGGAATTTTTACCTTTTCCATCCATGTACTATTCACCGAAGATGACGACAGTCGGTCGTAAAATATCCGCCTCTTGTCTGAAAGCACAAGCTGGATTCCGTCAACTCCTTCATTTCTATTACAGATATGGGCAAAATCTCTTCTCATATTATATGCATCCGCTTCCGGAATTTCTTCCGAATCATTTGCATTTACTACAAGGCTCAGAAATTCTTCATCTGTTGTAATAGCATAAAGTAACGTTTCGTATTTATCCAGCGTCATATTCAGGCTCTGATTTGCTTTCTGCAAGTCAGCCTCTGCCTGATTGTTCATATTCTCTAATGTACTTGTCTTTAATCTCTCCTGCGATATCAGTGCAAAAATAGCAAGCGGAATACATGCCGTAATGATAAATGACGGGATCAATATCTGCCGGAGATTCTTCTTTCGCTTTTTCAATTTTTTTTCCGCTCCAATACTCTCTATCTTCTCCGCACCTTTATCCAGTATCGTCTGTGAATCTTCTTCATTTACCAGGATCTCTCTTAATGTATCGGAAAGAGTCAATGAGATCTGCGGCCAATTACTGCTGATCTCTCTTATCCTTGCATTCTGATACAGATCTATAAATGCCCCTTTTTCTTCATCGTTTTTGAACTGTTGCTGCATAATCTCCTGCCTTGGTGCAAGAAATCCGAATTCATCTATGTAGCTTTTCATTCGATTCTCATCAGCAAGAAATCTCAGAAACTGAACCGCATATTCCTTATTTTCATTATTTGCCACCGCCAGAATCTCTCCTCCTGCAACTGTCACCGGATTGTCTCCACATGGAATTGCTGCCACTCCAAATTCGAGATCCGGATTGCCTTCTCGGATGCTGTCGATTGCCATAGAAGAATTGAACATCATTGCAATCTTGCCCTTTATAAACTGATTCGTCAGATCTCCCATCGTTAGGGAAATACTCTGCAGACTTAAGCTTCCTTCCTGTTCCATATTTCTCAAAAACAGAAAAGCCTGCTGCCCGCTTGCTGTATTAATACGATGGATATCGCCACCCATAGACCACAGGATCGGCAGGAACTCATACATACTTTCTTCCGTCTGCAATGCTGTGATTGCGAATCCTTTTATCGTTTTATCACTGACCTTCGCCGCAATTTCTTCGAATTCTTCCCAATTGTCCGGGACTTTACATCCGGCTTTCTCCAGAATCTTCTTATTATAAAACATTGCCGTACAGTTCACTCCAAACGGCTGTCCATAGATTCTTCCATCCGCAGAACATGGTGCCAGCGCTTTTTCTGAATACTCCTGTAATTCCGGGATCTCATCTGTCAGATCTGCAAATGGTTTCATCTGATGGAGAAATTGAAAATCCGAAGAATCCACCAACGCAATATCCGGCATTTTTTCTTCCGACATGGACAATGCCAGCTGTTTCTTGAAATCTTCATCCGGTATGTAGGATACCTTAACTTCTATTTTATCTTGTGACTGGTTAAACTGATCTACCAGTTCTTCCAGATGCTGCTGGTTTCCCGGGATGTCCCAGTAATGCCACAGTTCGATTTGTTTTTTCCTTTGTTATTTTGTTTTCTCTTGTTTCTGGCAGCCTCCGCACATGAACATGGAAGCGATCATTACTGCACACAGGCAGACAGAAATGTATTTTTCCTGTTCTCTTCATCTTCTTTCTCCAGTTTTTAAGTTCTTTTCCAGTCCTTACCACTTTTGGCACTTAGTACTTCCAGCGCTTACTACTGTACCTTTATCTGTCCCAGTATCTCCCCGATCGGTGCCGCAATCGTCAACTCCGCACCAACTTCTCTGGCTGTTGCACCCTTATTGATCACCACCAGATGTTTTCCTCTGAAATAATCAATAAATCCTGCTGCCGGATAAACGATCAGGGACGTACCACCTATGATCAGCGTATCTGCTTCACTTATTGCCTTCACACTCTTATTGATCACAGCAGAATCAAGACCTTCCTCATAAAGTACAACATCCGGTTTGAGCATTCCTCCGCAGCTGCATCTCGGGATTCCGTCTGCATGTTTTACATAAGCCGCATCGTAGAATTTATGGCATTTCATGCAGTAATTGCGATGAATACTTCCGTGCAGTTCCAGTACATTTTTTGCTTCCTGCCGCCTGATGAAGTCCGTCAATATTCTGCGTGATAACAGCAGTTAATTTGCCGGCCGCTTCTAGTTCTGCAAGCTTGCGATGTGCAGCATTCGGTTTCGCATCCAGGAACATCATCTTCTCCTTATAGAATTCATAGAATCCTTCCGGGTTCTGCACGAAGAAACTGTGGCTTACGATCTGTTCCGGTGAATACTTATACTTCTGCCGGTATAATCCATCCGCACTTCGGAAATCCGGAATATCACTCTCTGTAGAGACACCTGCACCTCCGAAAAATACAATTCTTTCACTGTCATCAATAATTGTCTGTAATTGTTCTGCTTCTTTTTCGTACATTGCTATTCCTCCTGAATTCTATGAATTTTATTTTGTATTTCTGACATATGCAGAAAAAACTGCCCACAACCTGTAAAGGCTGCATGACAGTCACTTTCTATCTTCTTATTTGTTATTCTCTTTCTCGATCCATGCAGCTACTTCATGCAGATTTGGAAGATAACTCCATCATTCCTTATTCTCACTATACCCGGTAAAGAATTCAGATAATGCATCCAGTGTCTTCACAAGTACCGGAAGTTCGGTATCATCCAGTTTGTCCAGGATAGCCTGTGTCATCTGTCTGTGGTAATCTTCGTGATGATGGTAAGCCTTTACACCTTTTTCTGTCAGCTTGACAAGAACGACTCTTCTGTCTTCTTCACTGCGGTGACGCTCCACATATCTTTTATTCACCAGACTGTTCATGGCAGTCGTAAGGGATCCTACCGTAATATTCAGCTTTCTGGCTATGGAAGACATATTATTTCCTTCTCCGAGTCCGATTGCTTCTATTACATGCATATCATTATTTGTAAGATCCTTGAACTCGTCCGTAATAATCGCCTTTTCTTCCAGCTCCCATATTTCATTGATCAGACTGACCAGTGTCTGATTGATCATCTTATATGCGTCATCCATTCCCATCTTCTGTAATTTCCTTCACTTTAACTCTTCATTCTTTACTCTTGTCTTTTATTATACCCTTTCTGGCATCAGAGAATCAATAACTTCTTTCACAGTTTCCAGATGATCTGCCCTGTATGCATATGCCCCGCAGAAAAGTAATGCATCATCGACATTTCCCTTTGCGGCATTGATCAGTGCCTGCGTAATACAATATGGTGTCGTTCCCGGATTACAGTGTTTCAGACAGCGGTAACAATGTGCGGGAGCGATCCTGCCCTGTTCTTTTACCTTTTTTCATAAAGGGATTCAGAATCGCACGTCCCGGCATTCCCACAGGACTTTTTACGATCACAATATCTTCTTTTCCGGCATTCAGATATGCTTCTTTATAGCGGATGTCTGCGTCACATTCTTCCGTTGTAACGAATCTGGTTGCCACTTGTATCGCATCTGCCCCAAGGGAAAATGCATGTGCGGCGCTTTCGCTGTCATGAATTCCTCCACCGATTGCTATCGGAATCTTCTTTTCGTATTTATCCGAATAGTTCTGTATGATTTCTTTGATTTTCTGAATCTCCTGATCGTATATTGCCTGTCCTTCATATTCATCCAGCTGATCTTCACGAAATCCCAAATGTCCCCCGGCAAGCGGTCCTTCGATCACTACCAGATCCCGGTATTCTTTGATACTTTTTTATTCCCAGTACTTTAATAGACATTCGCCGACTTTGCAGTAGATACGATCGGCGCAAGCAGAATGTCCGAATCCCCCACATATTTCGGAAGTTCCGTCGGAAGTCCCGCTCCCGATACGATCAGATCTGCGCCTGCTTCTACCACCGCATGCACATATTCTTCATAATGCTCCATGGCAACCATCAGATTAAATCCTATGATTCCATCCGGTGCCAGTTTTCTTGCTTTTTCATATTCCGATTTCACCGCTCTTAAGTTTGCTTCTAATGGATTCTTTTCAAAATCTTTTTTCTTTAAAGCCGGGTTGAGCGGCAGAGATAATCCCTATGCCGCCCTCTTTTGCAACTGCTCCGGCAAGATTTCCAAGGCTGATTCCTACTCCCATACCCCCCTGGATAACCGGAACTTTTGCCATCTTTGTTCCTATTTTTAATGGTTGTATTTCCATATCTTTTTTTCCTCGTCATATTATAGAATCTATGTGTTCATACCTATTACATATTTCTGAAGCGCTCGTATCTATGTCTTATCAATTCCTGTTCTGACATGCTTCCATATCTCATCAGAAACTCTTCTATTGCTTCATTTATCTGCATGATCACAGAATCCATATTCTGAACCGTATATGTTTCCGGTTCTGCGAAAACACGCTCTACGATTCCCTGTGCTTTCAAATTCTCTGCTGTCAGCTTCATCACTTCTGCGGCTTCTTTTGCTTTAGAACTGTCTTTCCATAAAATGCTTGCGAATCCTTCCGGCGAAAGAATCGAATAGATAGAATTCTCCAGCATCCACACTTCATCCGCAGTTGCCATCGCAAGTGCTCCACCGCTTCCGCCTTCACCGATAATGATAGATACGACCGGAACCTTTAATCCGGACATCTCATAGATATTTCTGGCAATCGCTTCTCCCTGTCCGCGCTCTTCTGCTTCCAGTCCGCAGAACGCTCCCGGTGTATCGACCAGACAAATGACAGGTCTGGCAAATTTTTCTGCCTGTTTCATCAGTCTTAATGCTTTTCGATAACCTTCCGGTTCCGGCATGCCGAAGTTTCGTTCGATATTTTCTTTCGTATTTCTTCCCTTTGCCTGTGCAATCACCGTTACCGGCATACCATGGAACCTTGCCACACCGCCAATGATTGCTTTGTCATCCGCAAAATATCTGTCACCGTGGAATTCTACAAAGTCTGTAAAGAGCGCATCAATGTAATCACTTCCTACCGGACGGTCTTTTCGTCTGGAAAGTTCTACTCTCTGCCATGCCGTTAATTTTTCTTCTTTCCTTCCGTCTGCCACCAGATCCTGAGCACATTCTTTTCTATTAAAATCTGTTCCTTTTCCATTCTCATGAAGTGCAAGGATTTTAGAAAGTACTGCTTTCATCTGCGGACGTTCTACAATGGCATCCAGGAACCCATGTTCCAGTAAGAACTCTGCTCTTTGGAATCCCTCCGGAAGCTTTTGGCCGATGGTCTGCTCGATCACTCTTGGGCCTGCGAACCCGATCAGAGCTTTTGGCTCTGCCAGGATCACATCCCCGAGCATCGCAAAGCTTGCGGTTACTCCGCCAGTCGTGGGATCAGTCAGTATGCTGATATAAAGAAGTCCGGCATCACTGTGGTGCTTCAGTGCTGCGGATGTCTTTGCCATCTGCATCAGAGAGACGATTCCCTCCTGCATGCGGGCCCCTCCGGAGCAGGCAAATAAGATGACCGGAAGTCTTTCTTCTGTTGCCCGCTCTACTGCCCTTGCTATCTTCTCTCCAACTGCTTCTCCCATGCTGGCCATCAAAAATCTCCCATCACAGACTCCGATAGCCGTCTCACGGCCGTCAATCTTTGCTTTTCCTGTTATGACTGCTTCTGAAAGCCCTGTCTTTTCCTGCAGTTTTTCCAGTTTTTCTTCGTATCCTTTGTATTCCAGAGGATTCCCTCCCTGAAGATCAGAATCCCACTCTTCAAAAGAACCTTCATCTGTAACCATCTCGATCCTTCGTCTCGCATGCACGCGGAAATATCCCCCGCACTTCGGACAGATGTAATGATCTTTCTTTACATCCTCTGCAATAATTGCTCCTCCACACTTGTTACATTTGCGGAGTAATCCCTCCGGTACTTCCGGTCGTCTGGTAAATGTAATATAATTCTTTCTTCCGACAGCAATTCTGGTTTTCTTAAATACGTTGTCCAGCTTCATCAGCAGTCACCTCTACAGTCTTTCAATAAATTCAATATCTATATTTCCCTCAATGTAATCCGGATGATTCACAATTCCATACTGATAATCCACATTCGTGTCAATTCCTTCTATAATGACCTCACCCAGCGCACTCTGCATCTTGTGGATTGCTTCCTGACGGTTCTTCGCCCATACGATCAGTTTTGCCACCATGGAATCATAATATGGCGGAATCGTATAACCACTGTATATTGCAGAATCGATGCGGATTCCCTTTCCTCCCGGAAGATACATATCCGTGATCGTTCCCGGAGACGGGCGGAATCCTTTCTCCGGATTCTCTGCATTGATCCTGCACTCGATCGCATGTCCGGTCAGTTTAATGTCTTCCTGTGTATAGGACAACTTCTGTCCGGATGCGATACGGATCTGTTCCTTTACAAGATCTACACCGGTTACCCATTCCGTTACCGGATGCTCCACCTGGATCCTGGTATTCATTTCCATGAAATAAAAGTTCCCGGATTTTTTCCTAATAAGAACTCGATCGTTCCGGCATTCTCATACCCTGCTGCTTTGGCGGCTTTCACCGCTGCATCTCCCATCTTTTTTTCTCAGTTCATCTGACAATGCAACAGATGGGGATTCTTCAATCAATTTCTGGTGATTACGCTGGATGGAACAGTCTCTTTCTCCCAGATGGATCACATTGCCATATTTATCTGCCAGAATCTGGAACTCAATATGTCTTGGATTTTCTACAAAGTGTTCAATGTACATCGTCGAATCGGCAAATGCCATCTCGGTCTCTTTCTGCGCCGTCTGAAATGCAGATTCAAACTCTTCCGGTGTCCAGGCAGTACGCATGCCTTTTCCGCCGCCGCCAAGGGCAGCTTTTATAATAACCGGATAGCCAATCTCCTGTGCCAACGCAGCACCTGTCTTTGCATCGTAGACCGGTTCCTTACTTCCAGGTATGACCGGAACGCCTGCTTCCATCATTGTATTTCTCGCAACCTGTTTATTACCAAGGCTTGCAATGACTTTGGAATCCGGTCCGATGAATGTAATATTGCATTGCTCACATAATTCTGCAAATTTACTGTTCTCAGACAGGAATCCGAATCCGGGATGAATTGCATCTGCACCACTGATGATCGTTGCGCTGATGATATTTTCCATACTGAGATAGCTGTCTTTTGACGGAGCAGGACCTATGCAGATTGCTTCATCTGCAAGCTTCGTGTGCAGTGCTTCTTTGTCCGCCTCGGAATAGACCGCCACAGTCTCTATTCCCATTTCGCGGCAGGCGCGGATGATACGCACTGCAATCTCTCCCCTGTTTGCGATCAATACTTTTTTAATCATCTTTCCTTACACTCCTATGCTGCTTCTTGTTTATCCAACCATAAATGTCAGTTCTGCACTGACTACTACCTTTCCATCCACACTTGCGACTGCCTCACCGACACCGACAGGCCCTTTTCGCCGGATGATCTTCGTCTCCAGACGTACCTTGTCTCCCGGAATGATCTTACCTTTGAATTTGCATTTATTGATTCCGCCGAAATATGCAATCTTTCCTTTGTTTTCTTCCAGACTTAAGATTGCAACCGCACCGGCCTGCGCCAGCGCTTCCACGGTCAGTACTCCCGGCATCACCGGTTCTTCCGGAAAATGTCCAGCGAAGAATTCTTCTCTGTAAGACACACATTTATATCCCACTGCGTATTCTCCCGGTACATAATCCTCAATGTAATCCAGCAGAAGAAATGGGTGGCGGTGCGGGATGATTTCTTTTATCTGATTGATATCCAAATGATTCATACTGTCCTCCTACACGATGCGGAACAATGGCTGTCCATATTCCACACCTTCCCGATTATTTACCAGAATCTCTGCGACTGTTCCGCTGTAATCGCTTTCAATCTCATTCATCAGCTTCATTGCTTCTACAATTCCGAGTGTCTGTCCTTTTTCTACTCTGTCACCGACTTTTACGAAACTTTCCGCATCTTCCGCAGGTGCTGCATAGAATGTTCCTACCAACGGGGATTCCACTACATTCCCGACAGGTATTTCTTCGGCAGATGTTCCCGATATCTGATCTCCTTCTGCTGCTTTTTTTATCTCAGCAGCAGAAGTTGTTACCGCATTCACCGGTGCAGACAGATTTTCCGTCACATAGCATGTATTTTCTTTCTTGCTCAAATGCAATTTGATTCCTTCTTCCTCATATTTAAATCCTGTCAGATCTGACTTTGACACGGCATCTATGAGTTCGATCATTTTCTCCATTTCCATATGCTTTTTGTCCCTCCTGTGATTCCCCGCTAGCCTTCATACCGCTTCAACAATAACACTGCATTATGCCCTCCGAATCCAAGCGAGTTGGTCAGTACATAATCCACTTTCTTCTCAATCGGCGCACCAATTGCATAATTCAGGTCACATTCTTCATCTGCGGTTTCTGTTCCGACAGTCTGATGAATGAAGTTATCCTGAATTGTCTTCACACAGGTAATAAACTCTACACCTCCTGCTGCGCCAAGCAGATGTCCGATCATAGATTTTGTAGAATTGATCACAACATCCTTTGCCGCTTCGCCGAGTGCCAGCTTAATTGCACGTGTCTCGAACAGGTCATTATGATGTGTACTGGTTCCATGTGCATTGATATAATCTACCTGAGAAGGTTCGATCCCGCCTTCTTCCATTGCAAGTTCCATTGCTTTGGCTGCTCCGCTTCCGTCTTCTGCCGGAGAAGTAATGTGATATGCATCTCCCGTAGAACCGTATCCGACCAGTTCGGCATAGATGACTGCACCACGTTGTTTTGCATGTTCCAGTTCTTCCAGAACAACTACACCTGCACCTTCTCCGAGAACGAATCCATCCCTGTCTTTATCAAATGGTCTGGATGCCTTCATCGGATCTGTAGAAGTCGAAAGTGCTGTCAGACTTGTGAATCCTGCGACTCCGGTCTCACAGATACATCCTTCTGCTCCACCCGCCAGCATCACTTCTGCGTCACCATACTGGATCGCACGGAATGCATCACCGATGCAGTTTGTTCCACTGGCACATGCTGTGACAACATTCGTGCATTTTCCTTTCAGCCCAAGCTGGATGGAAATATTACCTGCTGCCATGTTCGAGATCATCATCGGAACCAGCAATGGATTGACTCTTCCCGGTCCTTTGGTCCGGATCTTTTCATATTCTTTTTCTACTGCCTGAAGGCTTCCGATACCGGAACCTACGATCACACCGACACGGAACGGATCTTCTTTTGACATATCAAGTCCGGAATCCTCGAATGCTTCTTTCGCCGCCGCTACCGCATACTGGGAAAATGGCTCCATTCTTCTTGCTGCCTTAAAATCCATTCTGTCTTTTGCCTGAAAATCTTTTACCTCGGCCGCAATTTTCACCTTATATTCCGTAGTGTCGAATTTTGTGATCTCTCCGATTCCTACTTTACCTTCTTTGATACCGTCCCAGAACTCCTCTACGGTATTTCCGATCGGAGTCACTGCTCCAAGTCCTGTCACTACAACCCTTCTCTTCATATATCTTAATCTCCTTTACATCACCATACCGCCGTCTACATGCAATACCTGTCCGGTAATATATCCCGCATCCTCTGACGCAAGAAATGCAACCGCATTCGCCACATCTTCTGCTTTTCCGAATTTTCCAAGCGGAATCTGTGCGGCAGACGCTTCTTTTATCTTTTCCGGAAGTACTTCTGTCATATCGGTCTCGATAAATCCCGGTGCAACTGCATTGACCGTGATTCCTCTGGATGCCACTTCTCTGGCTGCTGTTTTGGTCAGTCCGATCACACCTGCTTTGGACGCCGCATAATTTGCCTGTCCTGCATTACCGCTGACACCTACAACAGATGCCATATTTATGATGCGTCCGCTTCTCTGGCGGATCATCTGGCGGAGTGCAGCTCTTATTGTATGAAATGTTCCCTTCAAGTTTGTGTCCAATACCTTATCAAAATCTTCTTCTGACATCTTCATAAGGAGTCCATCCTTTGTGATTCCTGCATTATTAACCAGAATATCAATTCTTCCCTGCTCCTTGATCACCGTCTCGATAAATTCTTTACAGGCATCAAAATCGGCCACATTACATTGTATGATCACCGCTTTACCGCCTGCAGACTCAACTTCATTCTTTACTTCTTCGGCTCTTTCTCTGGAACCGTTATAGTTGATCACAACTGTTGCTCCTTTTGATGCAAGCTTTACAGCGATTGCTTTTCCGATTCCTCTGGATGCTCCGGTTACAACCGCAATTTTTCCTTCCATTGTCTGATCCATCTTTACGATTCCTCCATCCTGCTTCCACCACCTGCGAGTTCCTCACAGACTTTATCCACATCCTCCCACTGGGAAATGTGGAATACTTTCACATTTCGATTGATTTTTCTTAAGAATCCTTCCAGTGTCCTGCCCGGTCCGATTTCGACAAATGTATCCACACCATCTGCGATCATGCGCTCCATGCTCTGCATCCAGCGCACCGGTGAACTGATCTGTGTCGTAAGAAGCCCCGGAGTTTCTCTGATATCCGTTACTTCTTCTGCCGATACGTTTGTCACATACGGAATCTTCAATTCATGAAATCTGGTATTCTCCAGCTCTTCTGCCAGCTTCTCTCCCGCCGGAACCAGCATCTTCGAATGGAACGGTCCGCTGACATTTAACATAATTGTCCGTCTTGCACCTGCTTCTTTTAATTTTCCGGCTGCTTCTTCCACAGCCTTCGTCTTGCCGGTGATAACAATCTGTCCCGGACAATTATAATTTGCAACTGATACATCTGCGATCGGTTCGATCACTTCTTCGATTTTCTCTGCATCCATGGAGATGACCGCACACATAGCACCTTCTCCTGCCGGCACCGTATTCTGCATCAGAATTCCTCTTTTTCTCACCAGACGGATCGCATCCATATCATTCATCCCGCCGGCAATTGCGATCGCCGGATATTCACCGAGACTTAATCCTGCCGTAACATCTGCTTTCAACCCTTTATTCTCTGCAACTCTTGTCATCGCAAGACAAGTGGTAACCATCGCTGCCTGCGTATATTCCGTCAGATCCAGTTTGTCATTTTCTTCAAAGCAGAGTGCTTTCATATCCAGACCAAGCTCCTCACCTGCCTGATCGAATATGTATCTTGCGATCTCACTGTTCTCATAAAAGTCGGCTCCCATGCCGGCTTTCTGAGCTCCCTGTCCGGGATAAATAAATGCAGTCTTACTCATAGAATCCTTTTCCTCCGATCAATGCATCTGTCTCATTCACCAGTTTCTGAACCAGCTCTTTACATGACATTCTTTCTTTTACCATACCTGCAATCTGTCCTGCCATTACACTTCCGTTCTTCACATCGCCTTCTACAACTGCTTTTCTAAGTCCGCCAAGTGTAAGCTTTTCTAATTCTTCAAATCCGGCTCCGGCGTTCTCCAGTTCCAGATATTTTCCTCGTCATATCATTGCGAAGGGCTCTGACCGGATGTCCTGTGGTTCTTCCTGTTACTTTGGAATCAATATCCTTCGCTTTGATGATTCTTTCTTTGTAATTCTCATGTACCTGGGATTCATCTGTAACGACAAAATGTGTTCCCATCTGAACACCTTTTGCTCCCAGCATAAATGCGGCGGCGATTCCTCTTCCGTCTGCAATTCCTCCGGCAGCAATAACCGGAATATTGACTGCATCCACGATTTGCGGAACAAGCACCATCGTTGTACTCTCGCCGATATGTCCGCCGGCTTCACATCCTTCTGCTACCAGGGCGTCTGCCCCGCAACGTTCCATTCTCTTCGCCAGGGCTACAGAAGCAACAACAGGAATAACCTTTACTCCGGCTTCTTTCCACATCTTCATGTATTTCTCCGGATTACCTGCACCGGTGGTCACAACTTTTACACCTTCTTCAACGATTACCTTTGCAACCTCGTCTGCATAAGGACTCATCAGCATGATGTTGACACCGAACGGTTTATCTGTCAGTTCTTTTGCCTTGCGTACCTGATCTCTTACCCAGTCTGCCGGAGCACTTGCTGCACCGATGAGTCCCAGTCCGCCGGCTTCAGATACACCTGCTGCCAGATGATATTCTGCTACCCAGGCCATACCGCCCTGGATGATCGGGTATTCAATTCCTAATAATCTGGTTACTTCTGTCTGCATAATCTCTATACTCCCTGTCTTTTTATAATCTCATTTTTATGTTACTGTCCTGTATTTCTTACTCTTTGTGAGCATTTACGTACTCTACAACATCACCTACTGTTACGATCTTTTCCAGATCTTCGGATGGAATCTCGATTCCGTATTCATCTTCCAGTGCCATTGTCAGTTCAAAAAGATCCAGGGAATCTGCTCCGAGGTCATCTTTGAATGATGCATTTTCTGTGATCTTGCTTTCCTCTACTCCTAAGTTATCTGCTACCATTTTTTTAATCTGTTCTAACATGTTTTTGTTCTCCTTCTCATATTTGTTTTACTGTTTTTACCATTCCAGAATACTTGCGCCCCAGGTAAGTCCTGCGCCAAATCCCGCGAGGATAATCTTCTGACCTTTTTGCAGCTTTCCGGCTCTGTTCAGTTCATCAAGAAGAATCGGAATGCTTGCGGAAGATGTATTTCCGTATTCTTCCAGATTCATCGGAAATTTTTCCAATGGCTCGCCCAGCCGCTTTGCGATTGCTTCTACGATCCTTTTGTTCGCCTGATGTAAGATATAAAAGCTGATTTCTTCCTGAGCCACATTATTTTTTTCCAGTACTTCTTTTACTGCCTGCGGCACGCTCTTTACTGCAAACATAAATACTTCTCTTCCATCCATCTGCATCAGATATTCTTTTTCATCCGGCTTCGGCAGATCTTCCGGCGATAACTCGCTTCTGTCATATCTGCTCCGGCAGCACAGTGCTTCTCCTTTGGAACCATCGGAGTGTGTCACTGGAAGATAATATCTCATATCTTCACTTTTCAGTACCGCTGCTCCGGCACCGTCTCCGAACAGGATACATGTTCCGCGGTCCTTCCAGTTCGTCAGGTTCGACAAACTTTCACTGCCAATAATCAGAGCCGTCTGATACACACCCGCATTCAGATACGCCGCCGCTGTATTATAAGCAACTACGAATCCGGTACATGCCGCACTCAGATCAAAACAGGTTGCACGCTTTACTCCGAGTTCTCTTTGCACTTCACAGGCTGTACATGGAAGTATTACATTTGAAGAAATCGTAGAAACGATGATCAGATCCACGTCGTCTGCAGTAATACCTGCATTTTCAAGTGCCTGTCGTCCGGCTTGGACGGCCATGGATACCGTCGTCTCTTCTCTGATGATATGACGTCTCACGACTCCGGTTCTCTCCCGGATCCACTCATCACTGGTATCACAGTTTTGCAATGTCATTGTTATCCATTACAAATGATGGTACGCAAGATCCTGTCCCACATATTCTTCCAGTCATTCTAAATACCTCTGATTTATTTGATTCTAAATTATTTTGACTGTCAAATGTATATATCAAGAAATTTTGTTTGTCAAGTATTTTGAATATCAAATATACTTTTTTGAAAATTTTTTGAGATATTTTTATTGATGTATTTCATGATTGGAACGAAATGTCCCTTAACTCAACTGATTATTATATAGAATTTTCTCTCATGAAGACATCAGAACTTACCTGATGCCTTCATTCACATACAAAATCTGCAATAGAACCTGCCAACTGCTACGTTTATCCAAGCTTTTTCGCATTTGAACCATACAGGATCTGATATACGTCATTCCCGTGACCAGATAGATGACAGCTACAACAAGAACTGCCAATATACCAGTATTCAAGAACATATTCGCTATTAATGTAAGCAACAGTAATAGCGGTATTACTTTGTTCAATACGATATAGGTCTTATATGCACTTTTGTATATAATTTCTTTTTCTGCCTCATCACAGCTTTCCACCCATTGTTCCGTAAATTTTCTTGAAGTTGGATCACCTTTTTTCTCCGGATGTGCCGCCTGTATCGCTTTTACATAACGTACAGAAAGATAAATATCGTAGAAATAGCACAGTATAAATATAATGCAGGCGAATAAAAAATATCTGGATTTTCCTGATTCTATATACTTCAAAGAATATCCAAAGGATAAAATTATGATGCAAGCCACCTGTGACACCAAATTAACCCCACTGGTCCACGCTCCCCATTTTTCTTCTTCGTAATCCAGTTCATAGAATCTGTCCTCATCTGCATCCTTCATTTCTTTGTATACATTCTTTAACCGGTATAAACTGTATTCACCAACAACTACCGTAACAACCGCGATTATAATCAGAGTTGGAAATATATATTGCTGAATCGTTCCGTTAATCGTTCTGATTCCTGCATCTATTCCTTTTTTCATCAGTTCATAGATGACTGCCGACACGCCTCCGGCGATTCCCCCGATTATCACTGCCGCGAGCATCTTCCACGTTGCGGTAAAATAACTACTTTTCTTTTCCTTCATCATTTATCTCCTCTTCATATATAAAAATATCTTCTACACTGACTTCACAAATCTTCGCAATCTTTAATGCAAGTGTTACTGACGGCGAATAGTCTCCTCTCTCTATCTGGCTGATCGTCTGTCTGGATACGCCTGCGAGCTTTCCCATCTCGGTCTGATTGATGCCAAGTCTTGATCTGTATTCCTTCAATCGGTTTAGTAAAGGCAAATGCTCATCTCCCTTATCAATCATATTTTTGACAACTTTTCTTGTCATTTAAATTCTAACAGATGACAACTATAGTTGTCAAGTTTCTATTTAATTCACTAAGCCAAATCCCCGAACCGTAATAAAAGATTACAGTTCTCCATTTAATTATTATGGCATGCGAAACCGCAGGAATAAACTTACAAGGTCCTATCCTGTGCATACGGACTCATGGTTGGTAATTCTTAAGTAAAAAAGTTGACCGTTTGCTCACAAAAATCCACTGTCTGAGCCGACGAATGTCGAGTTTGGATTTTTGTGAGCTCGTTTTAGTTCAACTTTTTGCTTAGAATTTCCCCATGTTGGAGTCAGCATCAGGATAGGACCTTGTAAGTTTATTCCGATCGGTGACAGCCGCCATAATGCATTAAATAGAAAACACTCCTCCAAACTGTGAAAATCCCAATATACAAGCCGCACATACCAGCATAAATACAATGATTACTTTTACGCCTATAGATATCTTCGCATAACTTTCACAGATCGGAATCTGTTTATACTCCCATTCCATCTGCATTTTTCTTCTCTTCCATTTCTGAACCAGTGTGATGCAGTCACATATGAAGAATGCGATAATAAATCCAAAGCTGAATACCATGGCTGCTATATAATATCCCGCATCAGCACCTTCGATATCTATCTGCCGTTTACATAATACTACAGCCGTTACGATCAATAAGAAATTTAGTAATGTATCCACAATAATCATCTTATCTACGATACTTTTCCTGCCGATTTCCTTCATACGCTCCGCTCCTTCCTGTAACAACCGCTTTTCATCCAGGTCTTCTTCTTTTTTCTGTTTCACCGCTTCCAGTTCCGTCTCTAATTCTTTCATATATTTCCTGCATTCACTACATTCTGCTAAATGCTCTTCCACCAGTTTTCTGCTATCTTCGCTGCATACCTTATCCAGATATAACGGTATCAGATCTCTGATAATCTCACATTTCATCATTGCCTGCGCCTCCCATCTTTTCTACAATCATTTTCTTGGCTCTGTAATAGGTCACTCTCGCCCAGCTTTCACTTTTTGAAAATAACTGTCCGATATCTCTGTATGATACCTCTCCCATCACCCGCAGCATGAATACTTCTTTGTACGGTTCCTGTAAGTCATGTAGAATTTTTCGGATGATCTGTCCATTTTCCTGATTGATTATGCCATTTAATAAATCCTCCCCTTGATCTGCATGATTTTCATCTAATTTATTTGCATATCTTTTCTGCTTTTTTGTCCACGCATAATATTCATGCTTCGCAATCTGACATAACCACACCGATAATTTACATTCACCTCTGAAATTTTCCAATTTTTTCAAATGCAATGGCAAATGTCTGCTGGGTAAGTTCTTCTGCTATTTCCCTGTCTCCGGATAATCTCAGCAGAAAACAATATACCTCTTTTAAATATTTCTGATATACTTCCTCAAAAGATTCCATGAACTCACCTCTCTTCTCTCATTTATATCTTCTTTTACTATTAAGAGTCATTTTTTCTCAATTCGTTACAAACTTTTTTATTTTTATAAATCAAAGGTACTTCCATAGATTCCCTTGACATTTTCTCCTATATCTATTATAGTACTTATCGCAATTGTTTACAAAGTAAACTATTATAAAGGAGCAACTATGAAAGACAAAAACTGGACCGATATCGTATCAAAACAAGGCGACCTCCGGCATTTCGCAAGTATGGCGATCCGGAAATCCGGAAAATCAGAGCACACTTCTGCTCAGGAGATTGATTTTCTGTTCCGGATCGCGCTTTCGGAAGAACCACTGACCCCAAGACAGATTACCAGCGCTATGGGCATCAGTAAGACTATCGTAAGCCGCCTGACCGACCATCTAGAATCCAAAGGATTTATCTGTAAAGAGGCCTCTGCGTCCGACCGCCGCAGTTACTGCATCCGCATTACCGGTGCCGGAAAAGATGAGATTGACCGTATGTACTATTACTATCTGGATCCACTCTATACATTACAGAAAAATATGAAGAAAGAGAAATTCGAGACTTTATTCCAACTAATCCGTGAAGCGAACGAGATTCTTTCTTCACAAAAAAGTAAAGGAGATTTTATTATGACATTTTACCAGGAACTACAACTAAGCTCGACCGGCTCTAAACAGCTGATTAAAAAGCACAACCGATAAAAAATGAAAAACGCCGTCACATACTCATTTACAACTTTAAAGTATATCTTGTAATGGTATTCTGTGTCGCCGTTGTATCTTTATATAGTAAATTCATCGGAAATGACAACAGTGTTGTCGGAGTTACCGTGCTTCTGGCCGTGCTGGTTCTCAGGCAGGCCGATTTCGGGATCCGTACCACACACGGACTTGCCTCTATCGCAGGTATCTACGCAATCCTTATGGCAGGTCCCCGTCTTGCCAACATGGTATCCCCGGTTCCGGCATTCTTTGTCAATGTGGTCTGTATCATGCTGCTGATGATCCTCGGATGCCACAATGTGATCATGTACAATCACTCTACTTTTGTCCTTGGCTATCTATTATTATTTGGATATGATGTAAGCGGACATGCCTACATTTTAAGACTGGAAGGACTCCTTGTCGGAATGATCCTCTGCATGATCATTTTCTATAAGAATCAGAAGAACCGTCCTTACCGGCGTAAATTTTTCTCATCTGTTCCAGGAATTCAACATTCATTCCGCACGCAGCAGATGGTATATCAAGCTGACATTCATCGTATCATCGGCGATACTCATCATGTCCCTGCTCGGACTTCCAAGAGCTATGTGGGCAGGTATCGCATGTATGTCCGTGTGTCTTCCGTTTACAAATGACTGTGTCGCACGTTCCGGAAAGCGTTGGATGTTCAACATCGTAGGATGTCTGTTATTCATTGTTCTGTATACGGTTCTTCCGAAGTCTATGTATGCCTATATCGGAATCATTGGCGGAATCGGTGTCGGATATTCGGCAGGATATTCCTGGCAGACAGTGTTCAATACATTTGGAGCGCTTTCCATTGCGTCCGGTCTGTTTGGAATGCCATATGCAGTAGCACTCCGAATTGGTGCCAATCCCTGTTTAGGTTCTGTTTATACGGTCCTGTGCAACAAATTATTTGATAAAGCACACGCTTATTTTCCATAGCACCGATTTAAAAAATCAACGCATCTCATTAAAAACGGGGCATGTAGCTTACGCTACATCCCTACAGACTGTAGACAAAGTCCAGCAATTGCTGGGCTTTTCTACTTTTAGAACCGTCTTTCTGATATAATAAATATCAGAAGGCGGTGTTTTTTTATGATGACTAAAAATGCAGATGAAAAAAAGAGAAC
>ENA-OPYU01000047-OPYU01000047.1-human-gut-metagenome-genome-assembly--contig:-NODE-47-length-40733-cov-3.685958_pt1 | contig 40733 bp, 55 predicted proteins | sample MGYA00242637_ERZ504482 | MGnify/ENA primary metagenome ERZ504482 (study PRJEB26092, sample SAMD00036237) | human gut metagenome | host: Homo sapiens | study: EMG produced TPA metagenomics assembly of... | reverse complement strand
TGAATGGGATGTGCTTATCCGGGATGAGTCGGCAAATAAGAAAGTACAGGATGAATATATCCGTTTCCTGAGAAGTATGTTCAAGGGAACGGAACCTACGAAATATATCCAGCTCGCCTATCTTACAGGAATTTTACCGATAAAAAAAGGAAAGAACACAATCGGCACTTAATAATTTCCGTGAATATTCGATGCTGAATGCGGGACCACTGGCCTCTTATATTGGATTCACAGAGGAAGAAGTAAAAGAACTTTGTGAGGAATATAAAAAATGGATTTTTCAGAGGTGAAGCGCTGGTATGATGGCTATCAATTAGGAAAATATCATGTCTATAATCCAAACGCAGTCGTAAATCTGATGACCGATGGAAATTTTCAGAGTTACTGGTCTGAACGGCTTCCTATGATTCGATCGTTCCATTGATTAATATGGATTTTGATGGATTAAAGACTGCAATTATTGAAATGTTGTCGGGGGCAGCGGTCGAAGTGGACGTTGCTTCATTTCAGAATGACATTGCAAATATTGTGAATAAGGACGATGTCCTGACGTATCTGATTCATATGGGTTACTTGGGATATTCGGGCGCTTCCAGAATGGCGTTTGTACCGAATGAGGAGATCAGGCAGGAGCTGATTCGTGCGACGCGGAGAAAACGATGGAACGAGATGTTACTTTTCCAGCAGGAATCCGAATTGTTATTAGATGCAACGTTAGATATGGATGGTGAAGCGGTTGCAGAACGGATAGAAAAGATACATGAGGAATATGCATCAACAATTCAATACAATAATGAAAATTCACTTAGCAGTGTGTTGGCATTGGCATATCTGAGTGCGATGCAATATTATTTTAAACCAGTTCGAGAATTACCGACAGGACGAGGATTTGCGGATTTTGTGTTTATTCCAAAACCGGAATATAAGAGTGATTATCCGGCGCTTGTTGTGGAATTGAAATGGAATAAAAGTGCTGTGAGTGCATTGCAGCAGATAAAGGATAGAAAATATCCGGATTCTATTCAAGATTATACAGGTGATATTTTGCTGGTTGGGATTAATTATAGTAAAAAAGGATAAGAAACATGAGTGTGTGATTGAGGCGTATAAGAAAAAATTAACAGTGTTTCGTCAGGCATATAAGTGAAATGAAAGCATAGTAGAGGTGAATAAAATTGCTCCCGGCAAGAAAATTACATTTTGAAGCAAAAAGGAAAGAAAAAGAGAACTTAAGATTCCGAAGCTTCTTAAAATGCAATGCGGATGAAGAAGAACTGGACCAGCAACTTTTTACAACTGCACAAAGAATTATTTGAAAACTTCGATTGCGGCAGATGCCGTAACTGTTGTAAAGAGTACTGTGCGGAACTTACGACAGATGAAGTGAAGGAAGTGGCAGAGTATCTTAAGATGGAAGAGCCGCAATTTGTTCAGACATATCTGGAAAAAGATGAGACGGAAGGGACTTATTTAACGAAAAATAAACCATGTGATTTTCTTCAAAAGAATGGAGAATGTCTTTTAGAGGAGTGCAAGCCGGATGGCTGTAAGAAGTATCCGTATACGGATCAATCGGGACGTTTGGGGAGTTTGTATGGTATGCTTGATGCGATAGCGGTGTGTCCTGTAGCATATGAGATCTGGGAACGGTTAAAGAAAATATATAACTTTCATTGATGATAATGTAAATGGAATGATAAAGAGGTAATTACAACTGGAGGTGAAAATCAATGAACAAAGCAGACAAAGCAGAATCCCTCTTCCGCACAGGCTACAACTGCAGCCAGTCGGTCTATGCAGCATTTGCGGAAGAACTGGGAATAACAGTGGAAGAAGCAGCGAAGAAGGCAAGCCCGTTCGGAGCAGGATTCGGCAAGCTTCGTGAAGTATGTGGTGCTGTGACGGGGATGGTCATGGTGATCGGTGATCTGTACGGATACGATGATCCGAAAGATGCGGCGGGGAAAAAGAAGCTTTATGCACTTGTGCAGAAGCTTTGCGGAGCATTTGAAGAATCGGAAGGAAGTCTAATTTGCCGGGAACTTCTTGGGTTGGAGAAGGGCGAAGATCTGGAAGAGCCTGCGGTCAGAACGGAAGAGTATTATCAGAGCAGACCGTGCGTGAAAGCATGTAGAAGAGCAGCAGAGATTTTGGAAGAATATATGAAGAATAAGTAGAAAAAGACAGCAAAAAATCGGGGAATATATAAAGAATAAAAGGATAATAGAACGATTGATGTTGAATATAAAAAACAGAGCGGTACGATGAAGGTACCGCTCTGTTTTATATTCTGAATCGCCATGCGTTCGTAAGAAGCTGCCAGTGGCAGGAATTGTTATGTATTCGTAAAGTCTGGTTGGGGGCAGATTCCGCAGACAATGAAGGATTTTAAAATTTCTCATAATGAATTTTCTCAAATGGAAGCTTTGAAAGTTCGGCAGGTGTTTTCTCCTCAGCCGGCATCCCCAGAGACAGAATCGCTTCAAGCTTATACCCTTCCGGAAAATGCAGACATTCACGCACATAATCTTCGGTTGTAATAGATGCAGTACCGGAATCGGTGGAAGTTGCAGTTCTTAACCGTCCCTGGATCCAACAGCTTCCGATACCAAGACTGTCGGCCATCAGATGCATATTTGCCATGGCGATGGAGCTGTCCTCAATCCATACATCAGAGACTTCGGCATTGGCGATGACGACGATGGCCGCATCTGCGCCGGCCAACATCCAGGCGGCGCCGGTACGGCATTCGGACAGATGACGGAGCATGTCTTTGTCTTTGACGACGATGAATTCCCATGGGTGGATCGAACGGCTGGAAGCGGACAGAAGTCCGGCCTGAATGATCTGTGTCAATGCTGCATCATCAATAGGTGCACCGGTGTATTTACGAATGCTGTGGCGTTGCTGGAAAATTGATAATAAATTCATAAAAACCCCCTTATCTTTTTTCTTATAGTATAATTGAGAATATAAGAAAAGGGAAGAGAAGAGTATTTAGACAAGTATTAGACAAAAGAAAGCAGGAAGGATATGAGCGAATACATTACGACCTACACAGGAAAACATTTTAAACCAACAGAACCGGATCCGGAGTTATTTGACATAGCAGATATTGCACATGCGCTGTCACTGATATGCAGAGGAAATGGTCATGTGAAGACGTTCTGGTCGGTCGGGGAACATTGCATTTGCTGTGCAAAAGAGGCAAAGGCGAGAGGTCTGTCGGATAGGATGGTGCTTGCATGCCTGCTTCACGATGCAAGCGAGTGTTATATGTCGGATGTTCCGTCGCCTTTTAAGAAGGAACTGCCGGAATATAATGAATGCGAAGAACGTATGCTTTCTATGATTTATGAAAAATTTCTCGGTTCGGACCTGACACCGGAAGAGAAGATGCAGTTGAATGCGATTGATAAGGCAATGCTATGGTATGATCTGTCGTTTCTTCTGGGAGAGAAACAGGAGAGCGAAGCGCCCGAATTGCATATTGATCTGAGGTATGAGGTCAGAGCATTTGGTGAGGTGGAAGAGGAATACCGGAGGATTTTTGAAGAACAGCTTATAACCGTACAGAATAAAAAAATTCTAAAATCGTACGGATAAGATAGAAAAGGAGGAATACATTATGTTACACGAAGTATCTTTTGCGTCCTACAACGGACGTGACCAGGTCCAGGGATGGATCTATGTTCCGGCTTGCAAACCGAAGGGAATTGTCCAGGTGATCCACGGATTTGGGGAACATTCCAGACGTTATCTGCATATGATATCTGCCTTCATGGATGCGGGTTATATCGTGGCAGCAGACGATCATGTAGGACATGGGAAGACAGCAATGGTCAATAATGTGTGGGGCGACTGGGGAGACAAAGGACCGCATACAATGATGGAAGACGAGCATACATTGAAAGGAATCGTGTGTGGAAAAATATCCGGATCTGCCATATTTCTTATTCGGACACAGCATGGGATCTTTTATCACAAGAGATTTCATTGCAAAATACGGGAACGAACTGGCCGGGGCAACCATCTGCGGAACAACGGGAATCTTCCGCGGGGCAGAAGAGACGGGAAAGAAATTAAAAGAAGCGATCGATGCAGGACATGGAGAAGAATCCGATCCGTCATATACCGGAGAACTGATGGGATGGATGTGTGAGCGCTGTGGAGAGGTCAGCATCGGAAATGAGTGGATCTGTGCCGATCCGTATGTACAGCGGGATCATGCCGATGATCCGTTTGATGCATTTACCAGACCGACCAGCAACCGTTCGGTATATGATTTCATCCAGATGATGTTACAGATCGAGGGAACAAAGTGGGCCGAAAAAGTGCCGACAGACCTGCCAATCTATAATATTGCGGGAGATCAGGATCCGGTAGGTGAGTATGGTGTCGGTGTATATCAGGTAAGTAACTGGCTGGTACAGACCGGACATAACGTAACGACGAAGCTGTACTCGGGATACCGCCACGAGATACATAATTATGCTGAGATTAAGAACGAAGTTGAAGCGGGTATTATTGCATTCATGGACAAGGCATTATAAAAATGTATTAGGTGCCGGAGGGATTATAATTTTAAAAAAGCATAGAGATAAAGGCATAAAAAGTACAATAGCATTTTTGATTTTCAGGGACTCCGGTTTTACTAAAACCGGAGTCCTTTTTTGAAGAAGTTCATCGAAAGAGCAAGGTTTTCCCCACAGATATCCCTGACTATAATCAGGATCCATCAGCCGGATCTTTTCCCATTCATCCTCAGTCTCCACACCTTCTATGCAGATTTTTATGTTCAGACGGTGTATCATAGTGCAGAATCGTTTTAAAAGATCATATTCCTTTGCATCTTTTATAGCTTTTGCGGTAAAGGAACGGTCAATTTTAATGATATCCGGACGAAGTTCATTGAGATAATGGAAGTTCGAATAACCGGTTCCGAAATCATCCAGTGCAAGCCGTATGCCGGCTTTTCTTAATTCCTTCAGGAAATGCCGTGCATTGGAATTGTCTTCCAGCAAAGCACTTTCTGTTAATTCCACGATCAATGCTTCCGGAGGAAGTTTGGCATTTTCAAGTTCAGCAGAGATATCCTGTATCACATCAGACTTTTCAATCTGTATCTGTGAGATATTGATGCTGACCTGGAAGTCCGGAATTGTTTCACGGATCTTTTTACATGCCTGTAGAGCTTCCCTTATGATCCAGCGGCCGGCCGGAATGATGAGTCCGCTTTCTTCCAGGATAGGGATAAATTCTGCCGGTGAGATAGTTCCGAACTGTCCGGAAGAAAAACGCATCAAGGTTTCCGCACCAAAAGGCTGTCTGCAGCCTGCTTTCACCAATGGCTGTAAGGCAACAGAGAATCCACGGAAGTCATGTATGACTGCCGCATGAAGGACATCGCTGATATCTTTCAGATGTAAGAACCGTTGATAGTCCTGTTCATTGAAAATGTAATAACGGTTTCTTCCCCGTTTTTTAGCTGTGTTCAATGAAAAATCTGTCCGCTTCATCATTTCATCATATTCGCTTTCCAGAAGATTATAAAATGGGAGAATCCCGCCGGAAATCGTAAAGATTGCCGTATAATGATTCTTTTTAATAAACTGGTTGATGTTTTCCCTGATTTTATTGTAAAGGTGTACTGCTGTCTGCTTATCGTCAGAAGTAACATCCACGATGATAAATTCATCAGAGGATAATTTGTATACCTGCTGTTCCCCTGAAATACAGTGCGAAATACACTCTGCAGTTTTCCGGAGAATATAATCACCATAATCCCATCCGAATTTTTCATTGATCGATTTGAAATTATCGATACCAAGGCGTAACAGAAATCCATTTTCCAGAGGAGTCTCCTGGGTCTTCAGGTATTCAATCAGACCATTCTCGCCGAAAAGTCCACTGACATTATCTGCTTTCTGTTTTTTGCCGATCTCATTAATACATCCAACCACGTAGAGAGGCTTCTGATGATCATCCCGTACAAGATATCCGCGGCAGTTGATCCAGACCGGATTCCTGTTCAGATCCAGCCAGCGGTATTCCATATTATGGATACAACGGTTGGTAGTAAGCAGATCACGGAATTCGTCGGTCAGCAGCGGATAATCCTCGGCGTATACAAAGTCCCGGTGTGTTTCCATAACATTGTAAAAAGCATTTTGAGGAACGCAGAAACGTTCCAGTGACTGTGGCGCAATATAGTAAAAGTCGGTCCGGAAATCAATAAAGTACAGATAGTCATCGGTACTTGGACTGAGCAGGTCAATGATCCCGCATAATTCCGTCGGTGAAATATGCTGATATTTTTTCTCCTGCGTGATCAGTTCATCCGTGATTCCTTGTGCACGAGATTGCTTTCCGGAAGAAAGCATCGGATGAGAAGAAGCGGAATGTGATATTTTTTTTCTTCGTTTTTCACGGTAAAGCATAGTATCACTGCGTCTTACGATATCTTTAAAATCCATATCGGTGTCAGGCTGATAATAGGCATATCCGGAGGAAACGCTGAGAGAATAGGAAAGATCCTGATCCTTTTCATTTAGAAGCAGCTCCAGTTTATGGAGCTTATCGGCAATCAGTGCTTTTTCATCTTTATGGAAAATGTAGGCAAATTCGTCTCCACCGATCCGGAAACAATTCTGTTCCGATTGAAAAGCCTGGCGGATACACTGATAGCAAAGCTTTAAGGCTTCATCTCCCTTTTCGTGGCCAAAGTTATCATTAATTTCCTTCAGATTATCAAGGTCTAATAAGACAACTCCGGTTGTATGTAATTCCAGCTCCTGTTCATCTAGATAACGGATCATATTTTCGTAGGCATTCCGGTTCATGGCTTCGGTGAGCATATCTATATTAGCCAGTTTCTGGAAGTAGATCAGTTTTTGCTTCTGGATACACTGCTCATAATATTGCGATACCTGGATCCAGATCAGCATAAGGATAAACAGCAGAGTGCCAAGCGGAAGAAATACAGATGTCTGCTGGAATTTGCGGATATAATAAATCAATAGTTCCGATAAGGCAAAACACATAATGAGGTACATTGGATATCTGAACTTTCTGGCAAGTTCGTTTCCAAGCTGTTTTGCCTCGTAATGGATCAGCCCGATCGTATATGCTGTATTCACTAACATGATCAGATGCGTGATCGGAAGAATCTGGAAGATATCGACAATTCCCATACACTGAAGAAGGACGGCTGCGCCCATATTGATCAGATAAGAAACAGACAGGAACAGGGCAGCTTTTTTGAATTTACTTTTGCAAATATCATACAAAAGGAAATTAAACGGTACAGGAAAGAGATAAAAGGTAAAGAAGTCAATAAAATACAGTGTTCTTCCATCCGGGACTAAAAACTGCAGGAAACCGCATTGATTCAGGGACCATAAGGCAATCAGCAGAGAGAAGATTCCAAGATTCAGGAATATTTTAGATGTTTCTTCGGAAAAATCCTCCTGTTTCTTACGAATCACTGCAATATACAATACCAGAGAGAGAAATCCCAAAAATAAAACACCGCAACTGAGGATCAGTATTCCTAGACTCTGGCTGAGAATCTTCAGAATACAATCGCCCCTCGTACCCAGAAAAAGATGCACCGGGTTCCCGTAATAACCCTGATATACAGGAATGATTTTGACGGTCAGTTTCTTGGTGTCACTGTTTGCCGGAATGTCTACAATATGCCAGCAGGAGCCGGGTGATTTCATGAATTTGGGTGTGTGTTTTTCATTTCCGTATTGATAAATAAGTTTCCCATCAAGCCAGACTTCTGCATTGGTATGAGTAGTCTGGAAAAGAATCGCTTTTTGCGTGTGGAATTCATCGGACAGGATCACAGATTCTGTTTTCGCACCGTCAGTTTTAAAACTTGTTGTTTTCAGTGAGGTGGTGTTATCAAAAGGCAGTTCGTTCCGAACAGTATCCTGTCTGAATATCCAGATGGAAAAGATAACGGCAAATAAGACAGATGCGATCAACGAGAGCCATATTTTTTTCTCTATTTTCATAATTTGATTTCCTTTAGATTCTACGTATTCTCAGGTGACAATAATCTATACGTATAGAATAACAAAATTGGCAGATGAAATCAATGTGAAAAGGAGTCTGCTATTTCCAAACTTTTGCTTTACAAATGATATATAAAAGTATTATGATCAAAAAAAAAAATCTTCAGGGCAGGTGTGATTCCCTACCGGCGGTAAAGCCCGCGGGCCGAGAGGCATGATCCGGTGTGATTCCGGAGCCGACAGTATAGTCTGGATGAAAGAAGATGATGGTACAGTTATTTTAATAGATGAATGTAGTGTCAGAGCTCTGAGATGGTGATCCATTTCAGAGCTTTTTTGATTAACAGATCATTTGTCAGTTATATGTAACAGATCATTTCCCCTGTAGGTATCCTGCAGGGGTTTTTGTATAACTAAGAAAGAAGGAAGAAAAATGGACGGATCAGGAATACATGCTCCGGGCAATCCAGCTTGCAAAAAAGGGAGAAGGATGGACGAATCCGAATCCGATGGTAGGTGCGGTGATCGTAAAAGATGGCCGGATCATCGGAGAAGGTTATCATAAAAAATGCGGAGAACTTCATGCAGAGCGCAATGCAATCGCATCGCTTACAGAATCGGCAGAGGGTGCGACAATCTATGTTACGCTGGAACCATGCTGTCATTATGGCAAGACACCGCCGTGTACGGAAGCGATTATAGAACAGAAGATTAAAAAGTGGTGATTGGTTCCAGGGATCCGAATCCAAAGGTGGCAGGAAAAGGTGCACAGATATTGCGTGAATCGGGAATTACAGTAGTTCAGGATTTTATGCGGGAAGAATGTGACCGTCTGAACCCGGTGTTTTTCCATTATATTACGACGAAGACACCGTATGTAGTGATGAAATATGCCATGACACTGGATGGGAAAATTGCGACAAAGACGGGTGCATCGAAGTGGATCACAGGAGAACCGGCCCGACAGGAAGTGCAGCATATGCGGCACCGGTATATGGGTATTATGGCCGGTATCGGGACTGTACTTGCGGATGATCCGATGTTGAATGTCCGGGTAGAAGGATGGAAAAGTCCGGTCAGAATAGTATGCGACAGCAGTCTTAGGATACCGCTTGACAGCCAGATTGTAAGAAGTGCAAAAGAGTACCGGACAATCGTGGCTTATGCAGGACGGGAAGAGAACGAAGAAATAACAGAAAAAATAGAACGGTTACATGCGAAGGGCGTGGATACTGTCTGCTGTCCGGATGAAAAAGGTCAGATAGACCTTTAAAAAGCTGATGACATATCTTGGAAATGAGGGCATTGACAGCATTCTGCTGGAAGGCGGGGGCACGCTGAACGACAGTGCACTGCGGGCAGGAATTGTAAAAGAGGTACACTGTTTTATCGCACCAAAATTATTTGGCGGAAAGAATAGTAAGACACCGGTGCAAGGAATCGGCATCGGACTTCCATCAGAAGCATTGAAACTGAAATGTACGGATATCTGCCGGATCGGTGAAGACATCAGGATAATCTGTCAGGTATGTGAAAAAGAACAGGAGGGGCCATGTTTACAGGAATCGTAGAAGAGAAAGGAACGGTCCGCTATATGCAGCTGACCGGAGAGTCGGGAGTTCTGGCAGTCAGGGCGAAGAAGGTATTGGAAAGAACGAAGATCGGTGACAGTATCGCAGTCAATGGAGTGTGTCTGACCGTTACTTCACTCCAGCCGGATGGGTTTACTGCAGATGTGATGGCAGAGACCATCAGGAGAAGCAGTCTGGGAAGCTGCAAAGCCGGAAGTCAGGTGAACCTGGAACGGGCAATGGCTGCAGATGGAAGATTCGGAGGACATATCGTAAGCGGTCATATTGACGGAACCGGTGTGATCCGGTCTCTGATCAGGGAGGAGAATGCCATCTGGGTATCCATCGGAACATCGCCGCAGATATTACATCTGATCGTGGAAAAAGGATCCATCTGTATAGACGGCATCAGTCTGACAGTGGCAAAAGTAGATGAAGAGGGATTTCAGGTATCGGTTATCCCGCATACGGGAGAAGAAACGACGCTTTTGGAAAAGGTGCCGGGCGATCCGGTGAATCTGGAGAATGATGTGATCGGAAAATATGTAGAAAGGCTGTTAGGCATCAAAAAGAGTGAAGAAGAGAAAAAAGAATCCGGAATTACGATGGAATTTTGCAGGAATTCGGATTTTAGAACAGGAGGATAAATAAAAATGTCACAAAACAATCAGTACAATACAATCGAGGAGGCACTGAGAGACCTGAGGGAAGGAAAGATTATTCTGGTTACAGATGATCCGGACAGAGAGAACGAAGGGGATCTGGTATGTGCGGCAGAGTTTGCAACACAGGAGAATATTAATTTTATGGCGACTTATGCGAAAGGGCTTATCTGTACACCGATGAGTGCGGAAATTGCAGCAAGGCTTAACTTGCCTCCGATGGTTGCGGAGAATACCGATAATCACAGCACAGCATTTACCGTTGCGGTGGATCATGTTGATACAACGACAGGTATTTCGGCAGCAGAACGTTCCTATACAATTATGAAATGTGTGGATGAAGATGCGAAGCCGGAAGATTTCAGAAGACCGGGACATGTATTTCCACTCATTGCCAGAAAAGGCGGAGTCCTGGTGCGGAACGGACACACAGAGGCAACGACCGATCTGATGAGACTGGCTGGATTGAAAGAATGCGGCGTGTGCTGTGAGATCATGAAAGAAGATGGCACAATGATGCGTACACCACAGTTGTGGGAACTTGCAAAAGAGCATGATCTTACATTTGTTACGATCCGTGATCTTCAGGATTACATGAGAATCCATGAAAAACATGTAAAAGAAGAGGCGGTTGCAGACCTTCCGACGCAGTATGGAGATTTCAGACTTCACGGATATATCAATGATATTACAGGAGAACACCATCTTGCACTGGTAAAAGGTGATATCGGAGACGGTGAAGATGTACTTTGCAGGGTACATTCGGAGTGTTTGACAGGTGATGCATTTGGTTCACTCAGATGTGACTGTGGTCTGCAGCTTCAGACTGCGATGCGTCAGGTAGAAGCAGAAGGCAGAGGGATCATTCTTTACATGAGACAGGAAGGCAGAGGAATCGGTCTGCTCAATAAGATCAAGGCGTATGCACTGCAGGAGCAGGGATATGATACGGTAGAGGCCAATGTAAAGCTGGGATTTGCACCGGATCTCAGAGAGTACTGGATCGGAGCGCAGATATTATCGGATCTCGGAGTGAAGTCATTGAGACTTCTGACGAATAATCCGGACAAAGTCTATGGACTTGGTGGGTTCGGACTGAAGATCAATGAAAGAGTACCGCTGGAGATCCCGCCGCAGAAGTATGATCTGAAATATATGAAGACAAAACAGGAAAAGATGGGACACATTTTCAAAGAAATAGAATTATAAAAAGATTTAATGAATAACAGGAGGAAGAAATCATGAGACAGATCAATTTAGTAGAAGGAAAAGTAGTAGCACCGGAGGGGATGAAAGTCGGAATCGTGGCTGCCAGATTCAATGAGATCATTGTGAATAAGTTATTAGGCGGAGCCATCGACGGGCTGGTAAGACATGGGGTGGAAGAAGAGAACATAACGGCTGCATGGGTACCGGGAGCGTTCGAGATTCCACTGACTGCACAGAAGATGGCACAGTCCGGAAAGTATGATGCAGTCATCTGCGTGGGAGCAGTTATCCGCGGAGATACTTCCCACTATGATCTGGTGTGCAATGAATCGGCTAAAGGAATCGCACAGGTTGAACTTGCAACAGGAATTCCGGTGTTATTCGGAGTGATCACAACAGAGAATATCGAGCAGGCTATCGCACGTGCAGGAAGTAAAGCAGGAAATAAAGGATATGACTGTGCATTGTCCGCAATTGAGATGGTAAATCTGATGAAGCAGCTTTAATCAGGTGCAGCCGATGGTGAAAACAATCATTTTTGATTATGATGGAACGATACATAATACTCTTGGAATCTATGAACCGGCGTTCAGGGAAGCTTATCAGTGGTTAGTGGAGCAGAATGTCGTAGAAGAACAGAAGATAGAGACGGCACAGATCGCAGGCTGGCTGGGCTTAAACAGCAAAGAAATGTGGGATACATTTCTGCCGGAATTAGATCAGAGATACAAAGATCAGGCGAGTGCGATCGTGGGAGATTCCATGGTCAGGCAGATCAGGAAGCACCGGGCAGTGTGGTATCCGGGAGCGGAAGAGATGCTTACAGCTTTGAAGAACAGAGGATATCATCTTGTGATCTTAAGCAACTGTAAAGTGGCATACCGCAAAGCACATTGGGAAGAATTCCGAATGGAAAGATGGTTTGAACAGTTTTATGACTGTGAATCGTATGGTTTCTGCCCTAAGACGGAGATCGTGCAGGAAGTTATCCGGGACTATCCGGGACCTTATCTGGTGATTGGAGACAGAAGACAGGATTTGGAATGTGCCAGATCCTGTAAAAGTCCGTTTATCGGATGCCTGTATGGCTATGGTGAGAAGGGAGAACTGGATGGAGCAGATTATTTGTGAAATCTGTAGAAGAGATAACCGGAATTATATAATGTGAAAAAATGCACAAAAATAGAACTGTAATTTTGTAAATTATGTTTAATTCCACTCTTGCACTTTACAAGAAAAAAGTGTAAAACATTAACTAGCTAAAAAAGATAAATAAGAAATGCAATGAAAGGGATACGTCATAAAAGTTAACTGGAATTCAGAGAGCCGTTGGATGGTGTGAAACGGCAGAAAGTATTTTATGATATCACCCAGGAGCATCCCGCTGAAATATACAGGTTGGAAGAATATTCCGCCTTTGTTATCCGAAAGGATAGCGAAGGCGTTTTTTTATATATTTACTTTAAAGAGAAAGAAGAGGGATTGTTTTATGAGTGGAATATTAATGATGATCATTGCCATTGTTGTGCTTGGTGGAGCATATCTTCTTTATGGTCGTTATCTCCAGAACAAATGGGGCATTGACCCAAATGCCAAAACTCCGGCATATGAGATGGAAGACGGGGTTGACTATGTACCGGCCGATACGAACGTCGTATTCGGTCACCAGTTTGCATCAATCGCAGGTGCAGGTCCGATCAACGGACCGATCCAGGCAGCAATCTTCGGATGGCTTCCGGTACTTTTGTGGATCTTAATCGGAGGAGTATTCTTTGGAGCCGTTCAGGATTTCGCATCTATGTATGCATCTGTAAAGAATAAAGGACGTACAATCGGATATATCATCGAAGAATATATCGGAAAATTAGGTAAGAAATTATTCCTGTTATTCTGCTGGCTGTTTTGTATTCTGGTCGTTGCAGCTTTTGCTGATGTTGTAGCCGGAACTTTTAATGGATTCTCAGTAAGTGAAGCCGGAAAAGTAACAAAAATTGCAGCTAACGGTGCAGTAGCAACTACTTCTATGATATTTATCTTAGAAGCAGTCGGACTTGGAATGTTTTTGAAGTATACGAAATTCAACAAGTGGATTAATACAGCAGTTGCAATCGTATTATTGGTAGCAGCAATCGCACTGGGACTTCACTTCCCAATGTATGTAGGACTGGATGCATGGCATCTCATCATCTTCGTTTACATCCTGATTGCCAGTGTCGCTCCTGTATGGGCACTTCTTCAGCCTCGTGACTATCTGAATAGTTACCTTTTGATTTTTATGATCGTTGGTGCGGTTGTTGGTGTATTTGTAGCAAATCCATCTTGTAACCTTCAGGCATTCACAAGCTTTAACGTAGATGGACAGTATATGTTCCCAATCTTATTTGTAACGATCGCTTGTGGTGCGGTTTCCGGTTTCCATTCACTGGTATCTTCCGGTACAGCATCCAAACAGATTAAGAATGAGAAGAACATGCTTCCTGTATCATTCGGAGCAATGTTAATGGAAAGTATGCTTGCAGTTATTGCACTGATCGCAGTTGCATCTTTTGCCAAAGGTGAAGCAGCAGCACAGGGACTGACAACACAGCCTCAGATTTTCGCCGGAGCGATTGCGAACTTCCTGTCAGTTATTGGTCTGCCACATTCACTTGTATTTACACTGATTAACCTGGCAGTATCCGCATTTGCACTGACTTCTCTGGATTCCGTAGCCAGAGTAGGCCGTCTGTCATTCCAGGAATTCTTCCTCGATGATGATGTAGATCAGGATAACATGAGTCCATTCTTTAAAAGTTGTAACGAATAAATACTTTGCAACGATTATTACACTGGTACTTGCATATTTCCTGACAAAAGTCGGTTATGCAGAGATCTGGCCTTTATTCGGTTCAGCCAACCAGCTGTTATCTGTACTGGCACTGGTAGCTTGTGCGGTATTCCTTAAGAAAACGAAGCGCAAGGGATTCATGCTCTGGGGACCAATGGTATTCATGATGGCTGTTACATTTACAGCACTTGGTATGACGATCGTGAAACTGACAAAAGCATTCCTGACAACAGGGCTGGATCTTGGAAATACATTACAGCTGATTTTTGCCGTATTGCTTCTGATCCTTGGTGTGTTGGTTGCAATCCAGGGTGTAAAGAAACTTCTTGAAAAAACAGATGATAAGAAAGTAACAGCTTAATCAATATTTTATTCGTAATAAGAACATATAAGAGAAACTGTGGTAATAGCGTGAAGGTTATTATTGCAGTTTTTTTGTTTTATATTATATATAGTAGAGACAGATTCTGCACAATTGGATAAAATATATAAAAAACATAGATCAATATAAAAATATTGATAATTAATCCAAAAATATTCTATGTCAAAAAATAGTGTTGTAATTATAATGAGATTAGTCAATGAGTTAGACGCGATTAAAAACAAAACGCACAAAACAGGAGGAAAGAAAATGAAAAGAAAAAAGTATTTGCACTCATGATGGCAGCAACACTTGCATTATCACTGGCAGGCTGCGGAGGATCTTCGTCAGGTGATTCAAAATCATCAGGATCTTCAGACAGCAGTTCTGTAGCCAATAAGGACAAACCGCTTTGCTGGTTTAACCGTCAACCTTCTAATAGTTCAACAGGGGAATTGGACAAAGAAGCGTTGAATTTCAACAAAGATACTTATTATGTAGGATTTGATGCTAATCAGGGAGCAGAACTTCAGGGAGAGATGGTTGTTGATTATATCAAAGCAAATGCTGATAAGATTGACAGAAATGGTGATGGAGTTATCGGATACGTACTTGCAATCGGTGACATCGGACATAATGATTCTATCGCACGTACACGTGGTGTTCGTGCGGCACTTGGAACAGGAGTTAAAGAAGGTGACGAAGTTGCTTCCAAGCCGGCAGGAACAAACGTAGACGGAAAAGCAAAAGTTGTCCAGGATGCTAAGATTGATGTAGACGGAAAAGAATTTACAGTCCGTGAGCTTGCTTCTCAGGAAATGAAGAACTCAGCAGGGGCAACATGGGATGCGGCTACAGCAGGTAACGCAATCGGAACATGGGAAGCTTCTTTCGGAGATCAGATCGATATTGTTGTTTCTAACAATGATGGTATGGGAATGTCAATGTTTAATGCATGGGCAAAAGATAACAAAGTTCCTACATTCGGATATGATGCAAACAGTGACGCTGTTGCAGCAATCGCTGATGGATACGGCGGAACAATCTCTCAGCATGCAGATGTTCAGGCTTATCTGACATTAAGAGTACTCCGTAACGCACTTGACGGAGCAGACGTGGATACAGGTATTGGTACAGCAGATGATGCCGGTAACTGCCTGACAGAAGGTGAAGATTACAGATACAGCGAAGAAGAAAGATCTTACTACGCATTAAATGTTGCAGTAACAGCTGATAATTACAAAGACTTTACAGATTCAACAAAGATTTATGACAAAGTGTCAAAACAGCTTGATTCAAGCAAGAGTCCATCTAAGAAAGTATGGCTTGATATTTACAATGCATCAGACAACTTCCTGAGCTCAACATACCAGCCACTTCTTGAGAACTATGATGATCTCCTTAATCTGAAGGTTGATTACATCGGTGGAGATGGACAGACAGAGTCAAACATTACAAACCGTCTCGGAAATCCAAACGAATATGATGCATTTGCAATTAACATGGTTAAGACAGACAATGCATCAGCATACACATCACTTCTCTCAAAATAAGAGACTGGTTAAATGGTAAATGAATGAAACGCAGAGGGTGTCAGAGATGATACCCTTCTTTCATCAAGAAAAGGAAGCAGAGTTATGACAGTAGATAAGAATAAATACATCTTATCGATCAATGGCATGAGTAAGTCGTTCGGTAGAAACAAAGTTCTGAAACATATAAACCTGAATGTCAAACCTGGGACCATTATGGGACTTATGGGTGAAAACGGTGCCGGAAAATCGACAATGATGAAATGTCTCTTTGGTACTTATCAGAAAGATGAGGGGACAATTATATTAGACGGCAGAGAAGTAAATTTTCTCGGGACCAAAAGATGCACTGGAAAACGGGGTAGCGATGGTACACCAGGAATTGAACCAATGTCTTGAAAGAAGCGTTGTAGATAATATGTTCCTTGGACGATATCCAAAGAATTCTTTTGGAATTGTCGATGAAGGAAGAATGAAAAAGGAAACTGCAAATCTCTTCAGACAGCTTGGAATCACAGCGAATCTGACACAGACCAATGAAAAAAATGTCTGTGTCCCAGCGGCAGATGTGTGAGATTGCAAAAGCTATTTCCTATCATTCCAAAGTAATTGTACTGGATGAACCAACCTCATCCCTGACAGCGCCGGAAGTTGAGAAGCTTTTCAAGATGATGCGTCAGTTGAAAGCACAGGGAATTTCGCTGATTTATATATCACATAAGATGGATGAGATTTTCAATATATGTGATGAGATATCTGTGCTCAGAGATGGTAGTCTGGTTATGACAAAAGAGTGTAAAGATACCGATATGAATGAACTGATATCGGCAATGGTTGGGCGCTCGCTGGATAACAGATTTCCACCTGTTGACAATGAGCCCGGAGAGAAGATTCTCTCTGTACAGAATCTTTCGTCAAAATATGCACCAAAGATTCAAAATGTATCCTTTGATATCAGAAAAGGAGAAATATTTGGATTTTACGGTCTGGTTGGTGCCGGACGTACGGAACTTTTAGAAACAATCTTCGGAATCCGCACAAGAGCAGAAGGAAATGTAATATACGATGGAAAGATCATGAACTTTTCATCGCCGAGAGATGCAATGGATCATGGATTTGCCCTGATCACAGAAGAAAGAAAAGCTAATGGTCTGTTCTTAAAAGGCGATATCACATTTAATACGACCATCGCTAACATGAACCATTATAAGAATGGTGCAGTGCTGTCACATGACAGAATGGTACGTGCAACTGCGGAAGAGATTAAAATCATGCATACAAAGTGTATGGGCCCGGATGATATGATCACAAGCCTTTCCGGAGGAAATCAGCAGAAGGTAATCTTCGGAAAATGGCTGGAGCGTTCACCGAGTGTATTCATGATGGATGATCCGACACGAGGAATTGATGTTGGTGCGAAATATGAGATTTACGAACTGATCATCAATATGGCAAAGCAGGGGAAAACAATTATTGTTGTATCTTCTGAGATGCCGGAGATTCTTGGTATTACGAACCGTATCGGTGTTATGTCAAACGGACGACTGGCCGGAATTGTAAATACAAAAGAGACGAACCAGGAAGAATTATTGAGACTCAGTGCAAAATATCTGTAACAGAGAGGGGTATAGAAGATGGCAGAAAAAAGCATTATCATTTCGGCTGAAGAAGAAGCAATACTTTTGAAACCGATTGACGAATATGTTGGAAAAATACAGGAGCAGATCGATGCACTGCGTGTGGAAGGATCTGACAAAGTCAACAGTTTTAAAAAATCAGATTGCAATAGCAAAAGAGAATAAGAACTTAACAAAAGAAGAACAGAATAAGATTATCGGGGAATGTAAGAAGAATCTGGAGAAGGCAAAAGCAACAGAAGATGCAAATAAACAGCAGATTGCAAAACTGATCGCAGAGCGAAGGTTTTCTTTCCAAACATTACAACAGTGAGTATTATAACATTGTTGCAAAGAGCTGCGAAGCAGAGAAAAAAGCGGAAAACAGTAAATTTGAAAAATTAAAAGCGGATCTGCAGGAAGAACATAAGAAGGCAGTCAGCAGCCTGAAAGATGCAGAAGAGATCAAAGCTGAAAAATACACATATAAGAATAAATTATATGATGCGCAGATGACACATGAATCCAGGATCCAGGAGATCAAGGATAGAAAACATGATGCATACATGCATAAGTTCCACCTGATCGATCTGCTCAGAATGTCAAAATATACATTTGCACAGAAGCAGGCACAGAATTTTGAAAATTACAAGTACACATTTAATATGACACAGTTCTTGTATAAGAACGGTCTGTATATTGTAATTATCATGATCTTTATCGCATTGTGTATTATTACACCATTCGTGAAAAATACACAGCTTTTTACAACCACAAACATCCTTAACATTTTGCAGCAGGCTTCACCGCGAATGTTCCTTGCACTTGGAGTTGCCGGTCTGATCCTTCTGACAGGTACAGACCTTTCTGTAGGACGTATGGTTGGTATGGGTATGGTTACAGCAACCATTATCATGCATAACGGAATTAACACAGGTACTGTGTTTGGACATGATTTTTGATTTTTCGGGTATGGCACCGGCAACAAGAGCTATATTAGCATTATGTGTGTGTATACTTTTCACAACTGTATTTGCAATGACAGCCGGATTTTTCATGGCAAGATTTAAGATGCATCCATTTATTTCAACGATGGCAAATATGTTGATCATCTTTGGTCTTGTTACATATGCTACAAAAGGAGTTTCTTTTGGTGCGATTGATCCGACAATTCCAAATATTTTTATTCCACAGGCAGGACGTTTTCCGATGATTATTTTATGGGCAGTAGTTGCGATTGCTGTTGTATGGTTTATCTGGAATAAGACAACATTTGGCAAAAAATTTATATGCAGTTGGTGGAAATCCAGAGGCGGCAGCTGTATCAGGAATCTCGGTATTTAAAGTAACGATGGGAGCATTTATCCTTGCAGGTATCCTTTATGGATTCGGTTCATGGCTGGAGTGTGTACGAATGGTTGGATCCGGTAGTGCCGCTTACGGACAGGGATGGGATATGGACGCCATTGCAGCCTGCGTAGTTGGTGGAGTTTCCTTTACCGGTGGTATTGGTAAGATATCGGGAGTTGTGACAGGTGTACTGATCTTTACATCATTGACCTATTCTCTGACGGTTCTTGGTATTGATACAAACCTTCAGTTTATTTTTGAAGGTATCATTATTCTGGCAGCAGTAACACTTGACTGTCTGAAATATGTACAGAAGAAATAATAAATAAAAGACTGTTTATACAGGTTTATACAAAAAGAAGTAGACCGTCCTGCTCATCGGAAAGATGAAAGGGACGGTTTTTTCAACATGATGCGTTCGAAAAGGAATTTTGTGAGTAAAAAAAATTTTTGGAAGGCAGATTTTTGTATTTGGATATGTTATAAGAGACGTAAAATTTGTTATACTGGAATAAATGTATAGCGGCCATGAAAAAGGGGAAAAAGATGGAACGATATAAAGTGATTCTCGTAGATGATGAAGCCGAAGTCATCGATATGATAGAGAAAAAAAGTTCATTGGAATGATCTGGGGTTTGAGGTGGCAGGAAGTGCGACAAATGGGGTGAAAGCACTGGAATTAGTGTAGAAAAACTCCAGCCGGATGTGGTGCTGACGGATATTAAGATGCCTTATATGGACGGGTTAGAGTTATCCAGAAGGCTGAATCGGGAATATCCGAATATTTATATCATGCTCTGTACGGGATTTGATGAGTTTGAATATGCGAAAGAAGCAGTGCATCTGGAAATCAAGGAGTATATGCTCAAACCGGTCAATGCAACAGAATTGTCAGAAAGTCTGACTAATCTGAAACATACGCTGGACAGGGAAAGAGAAGAAAAATTAAATGTAAAAAAATTAAATGATTATTTTCAGGAAGTACTTCCGAAATTACAGTCCAATTTTTTATTTCATTAATTGAAGGAAGAGTAGAAAAACATGATTATGAAAGGTTTTTACAGGCATATCAGGTAGATATGAAAGGACCTCTCTTTGGTTGTGTAATCTTCCACACATCGGAGAACCATGTGCCAGAAGGCATGAACCCACTGCTTTTATCCATGTCGGTAGAAAGAGAGATCAAGCAGAGACTGATGGATCAGTGGAACTGTCGAGAATTTATATATATGGGAAATACACTGCTGATTCTGGAACTGGATGCGGAAGATAAGATTACCCAGATAACAGATGCCTGTGACAGATTCTGTCGGTGGGCGTACCGCATCATGGGTGCAGTTGTTACAGCGGGAATCGGAACCGTGTGTGACAGCCTGTATGAGATCAGTCTTTCCTATGAGAGGGCAAGAGAAGCAGTTTCTTACAGGGTTTTATACGGAACAAAACGGGCAATTAATATTGGAGAGATTGTTCCGAAGGAACAGATCAAACCGGTTCAGTCAGAAGAGTCAAGGATGCAGATGCTATTTCGTGCAATTCGTATAGGAGATTCGGCAGAGATAGAGCGGGCAGCACATGGAGAGATGGAAAAGCTTCATGAAAAATACAGAAACCATGAGTCAGTATAATCTTGCTACAATGGAGATCGTCAGTGGAATTTTTTAAGTTCTGTACAGATAATTCGCTGGATTTCAATAAAATATCCGGTAATATGCAGAATATTTACGGAAAAAGTATCGCAGATGGATGAAAGTTCACTGACGGCATGGATTGTGCAGATGTCGGAAACGATCAGTGAAAAGCTGAAATGTGCAAGAAACAGTTCTGCCAGACGGCTCATTGTGGAAGCACAGAACATTGTGAAAGAAAGGTATATGGAGGCGGATATATCATTGGACGAGATATGTGCGGTTCTCGGTGTATCGAATTCTTATTTTTCTTCTTTATTTAAAAAAGAAGCGGGAAAATCGTTTATCTCTTATTTAACAGATTACAGAATGGACATTGCGGCAGAGATGATATTGAATACAGATGAGAAAAGTTATACCATAGCAGAAAAAGTAGGGTATCTTGATGCCAATTATTTAGTATGTATTAAAAGAAGTTTGGAGTTTCTCCTTCGAAGTATAGAGCATCTGTAAAGTAGAACAGTAATCCGTATGAAGGGAACAGGAAAAGCGTGGAAAAAAGCAAAAAAGATTCGGATTTAAAAAGGAAAATGTTGTATTTAATATACAGTCGATCATCATGTCTGTTCTTATGGCGATTACACTTGTCACGATTGTAACTATGGATTCTTTGTTTATCAAAGATTTAAGCTTGCGATTGATAAGATGGCAGTATCAAATACAGAGGCGACGGTGGAAAGCACGGTAGACAGGGTGAATTCGGACCTGTTAGATATCCGGCAGAATTTTTAATGCAGCGAATTATAATATCGTTCAGGAATTTGATATATCCAGCGAAAAATTTGCTGAACAGTTCAGCTTATTATATGAGGTGAATTCAGATAAAATCGAGAGTCTGGCATTATATGGGAACGAAGGCCGGCTGATTGCTTCGGAACCGGTTGCTGTTGAAAAAAGAAAATATAGATGTAAAAGGACAGGACTGGTATAAGAATGCCGAGAGTGCAATTGAAAATGTACATTTTTCCATTCCGCATATTCAGAATTTGTATGAAGATGGTCTGTATCGTTATCATTGGGTTGTTTCACTGAGCCGTTACGTGGATATAAACGATGGGAGATTCCGGGAAGCGGAGTCCTTCTTGTAGATATGAAATATTCGGTGATCGAAGATGTCTTAAAGCAGATTAATGATTCTTCGGAAGGAATCTATTATTATATGATCAGTCGTGACGGACAGATGATCTATCATCCGAGGAAAACAGAGATGGCCAGGGGACTGTTTGAAGAGAATAGTCTGAAGGCTTCCGGGTATGAGGAGGGCACTTATGAGATTACAACAGATGGACACAAGGAAAGTGTAGTGGTTGGCAACATTGCCTATACAGGATGGAAACTGATCGGAGTTGTACCGGAGAGCGTGCAGACTGCAAGAATTAACAATTTCAGATATTATATCTTTACAACAATCATGGTTCTTATGATGATGCTTCTGGAAGGAAACAGGCTGATTTCCAGAAAAATATCCAAACCGATTCGGAAACTGGATGAATCGGTTAAAACATATGAAGCAGGAGGAAAAACGGATATTTACATAGGAGGTTCTTCAGAAATACGACATTTGGGTTATTCTGTTCAAAGATCATATGAACGGATTGAGACGCTTATGGAGGAAATTATCCGTCAGCAGAATGAACGGAGAAAAAGTGAACTGGATGCATTACAAAGTCAGATTAATCCACATTTTCTGTATAATACACTGGAATCTATTACCTGGATGATCGAAGCACAGAAAAATGAAGAAGCAGTTATTATGATCTCCGAACTGGCAAAGCTTTTAAGAGTCAGTTTATCCCGCGGAAAGACGATCATTCCGGTTAAAGATGAACTTCAGCACAGCAGAAGCTATATGAATATCCAGCTTGTGCGTTATAAAGAACGTTTTCAAATGGAATTTCAGATGGATAAAGAGATAGAAGATTATTGTATTGTAAAATTAGTCATTCAGCCGATTCTCGAAAATGCAATTTATTACGGCGTGGGAAATATGGATGAGGACGATGAAGGAAAAATCACAGTCCGGGGAGAAAAGAAAGAAGACGATATTTACATTATTATAGAAGATAATGGAATGGGAATGCGAAAAGAAGTTCTGGAAAATATCCTGAAAGATAACAATAAAGTTCCAAAACATGGTTCGGGTGTTGGCGTGATCAATGTGCATTCCAGAATTCAGCTGATGTTTGGTGAGCAATATGGCCTAGAGATATATAGTGAACCGGATGAGGGGACCAGGGTTGTTATCCATATACCGGCAATTCCATATACAAAGGAGAATGCGGAACAATTGGAGATGCAGAAATATATACAGGGGAGGGATGTAGATGAAAAAGAATAAAATTACATTCCTGATACTGGAGTGTATTTTCCTGATACTGACATTATTTTTTGCATGGAAGATTTTTGACCGGGATGTGCCGGAAAAACGAGTGGCGGTGATCTTACCGGAATCAGGAGATAACCGGTGGAATTCATTGATTAAAGGGATGAAGCAGTCGGCGAAAATAAACAATCTTCATATGATTATCTGTAATACAGATGAAATTGAAAATGCAGAGATGGAAAAAGAAATTATAAAAGAGCAGAAGCACAACAATATAGATGCATTTATCATATGTCCGGCACCGGGAAGTGATACGAAAGACATGTTAAAAAAACAGTGTGCCAAGACGCCGTACACACTGATCATGGAGGATGTATATTCCAAAGAAGGCGGGAATTCCGGTAATCCGGTAATCGGACCGGATTATTATAAGATAGGTTCTGAACTTGGAAAGCAGCTGGGAAAGAAGCGGCAGAAAATCGGAGTTGTCACAAACTGGAAAGAATCAAAGTCAGATCAGGATGCGATCCGGGGATTAAAGGATTCGCTGAAAGATAGCAAAAGTGAGATCGACTGGTATTGTTACCGGAAAAAAGATCAGAATATCTATGAAAAAGTGAGTAAAAAAGATAAAGTAGATGCAATAGTGGTTCTGGATCCACATGCATTGGAAGAACTAGGCGAGCAGTCTGATGAAGATTCATATCAGGGAGCTGACATATATGGCATTGGGAGCAGTGTAAAAGCGGTAGTGTTATTGGATAACGGAAATATCCAGGGATTGGTGGTTCCGGATGCCTATGAGATCGGATATAAAAGTGTCGGGGAAATGGCACAAAGGCTGGAACACAGATTCTACAGGCTAAAAGGGCATAAGACAGAGATAAAGGTGTTTGACAGAGATGAATTTTCATTAAATGATAATTTGGAAAGGTTCTTGTATTCTTATGAGTGAAAAAAAACAGAAAAAGAAGAAGTATGATAGCAGTTATCCTGCTGATTGCTTTTCTGATTACCGGATGTGAAGACAAGAGTGTAAAGACAGATCATATCATCCGGATAGGAGTTGTAACCTATACGCAGGATGATCCATTTATCAATGCTATGACGGATCAGTTAAAAGAGGATCTGAAAAAAATTGGAAACAGATCATATGAAAATCATCACAACGGTAAAAAACCGGCGATGATAATCAGCAGGATCAAAATGAGATCGTTGAGGAGATGATTGACGCCGGCTGTGATGTATTGTGTGTGAATCTGGTTGACAGAACGGCACCATCCCGTATTATCAGGATGGCAAAACAAGAAGATATCCCGGTTCTCTTTTTTAACAGGGAGCCGGTCAGGGAGGATCTGATGCAATGGGAGAAGCTGTATTATATAGGATGTAATGCAGAGCAGTCCGGGATCATGCAGGGAGAGATTGTGGCGGATTATATTAAGAATCATCCGGAAGTTGATAAGAATCAGGATGGGAAGATTCAGTACGTACTTCTGGAAGGAGAGGCCGGACATCAGGATGCCATCAGCAGAACAGACTATTCGGTTAAGACCTTGCTTGAACAGGGGATTAATCTTGAAAAATTGAGTTATCAGTTTGCAGACTGGAACCGTGGACAGGCTGAAAACAGGATGAGTCGTCTTATTGAACAATATGGAGATGAGATAGAACTGGTTATTTCCAATAATGATGAGATGGCACTGGGAGCAGTGGCAGCCTGGCAGAAGGCCGGATATGACTGCCTGAACTGGCCTGTCATATTTGGAATTGACGGTCTGGACGATGCGCTGGGGGCAATCAAGACTGGAAAAATGAAGGGAACCGTCTATAATGATAAAGAGGATCAGGCAATGGAATTGGCGAAATTATCGGTAGAGATTGTCTGTGGAAAAGACACAAATCGGAAACATTTAAAGGAAGGCAGATATTATGTCTCTGAATATTGCCGTGTGGATAGCAGTAATGTAGATCATTTTTTGAAATAATAATGAGGAAATAGAAAATGGATAACGCATGGATAATTGCATTTTACAAAGAAACAGATCCGGTAAAAAGACTGGAGTTATTAAAAGCAAATACCGGCGACGGAGAGTCGGAGAAAGACAAATACCGGAAAAAGTTATGGATTGCAAGATATGGAAAACGAAAACCCGTAAAAGATGAATTTATGAGATGTCTTATGGAAATGAAATATCTGGCAGAGGGTACGACAGTGGATCTGGGAGGAAAACGGAGAAAGCAGGGAGCGAAGATAGCTGCCACTTTGGGGCTGTCAGAATCACTGCTTCAGGAAAAAGTATATAAGGAAATTCTTTTGCAGGAGCTTCAGAATGTCTTTCTGAAATTCATTGAAGTCAGCAGGGGAGGAAGAGCATTTACGTCACTTGTATTTGGAATGGGACAGATGTCAGAAGAAGGAGTGACAAAAAAGATTGCGCAGCAGATTAGTATGATCGCTTTTCGTGCACCGCATCTGCTTCATATGGAGAAAGAGTTTGCGCTGTTACAGGAGGCGGCGCTTGAGGCTTTCAGGCAAGTATATCCGAACAGGGAACATTTCCTGAAAAAATAAAGATAGCAGGCATGTATAGCAGATAAAAAGAACAAATGTTCGGAAAATGCTTGAAAACAAGAACGCTTGTTTGTATAATAAAACTATGAATATAGAAATCAAAAACAGTAATTATACAACACAGGAGAAATTACAGATTCTCGCTGATGCGGCAAAATATGATGTGGCATGTACGTCAAGTGGTTCCAGCCGCCGTGGAAAGAAAGGAGAACTCGGCAATACAGAGGCATGCGGCATCTGTCACAGTTTTGCAGCGGACGGAAGATGTATTTCTTTATTAAAGATTCTGATGACAAATCATTGTGCCTATGATTGTAAATATTGCATTAATCGTGCAAGCAACGATGTGAAACGGGCAACATTTACACCTGAAGAGATCTGTGAACTGACGATTGAGTTTTATAGGCGTAACTATATAGAAGGTCTTTTCTTAAGTCTCCGGAGTTTGAAAAATCCGAACATACACGATGGAAAAGATGTGTGAGACTTTACTGCTGCTTCGCACAAAATATCATTTTAACGGATATATCCATGTGAAGACGATTCCGGGAGCTTCGGATGAACTTCTTGCCGCAGCGGGATATCTGGCCGACCGTATCAGTGTGAATCTGGAACTTCCGACGGAAGAGAGTCTTCGGACTCTTGCACCGAATAAGACAATGAAGATAATCCTTAATCCTATGGGAAAGGTTCAGAATACAATTGCTGCACACCGGACGGCCATCGGAAAGACAGCATATATGGAAAGAAGCAGGGGAAATCAACTGTTAAATAACGGCATTTTTTCGGAAATATCCAAAAGGAATTATCGGGAAAGCCTGGAAGAAAAAAAATGAAGACAGACAGACTGTCGGATGGAAAGGACGGAACTTTGCCTTCTCAAAAAGAAATGGGGAGAGTGGATGGACTCCTTACATGGGACAATGCATATCAGTTAGCACCCCATGATATGTCTGGTTTAAAGCGTCGTTTTGCACCTGCCGGGCAGAGTACACAGATGATCATCGGTGCGACGGGGGAAAGTGACTATACATTATTGCAGACGACCCAGCAGTTGTATCAGGGCTTTGATCTGAAACGAGTGTTTTACTCAGCATATATTCCGCTGAATGAGGATGATGCACTGCCGGGGCTTGGAACACCGACACCGCTTTTGCGTGAACACCGCCTCTATCAGGCAGATTGGCTGCTTAGATTTTATGGATTCCAGGCAGATGAATTATTGTCGGAAGAAAAGCCGGATTTCAATGAACTGATCGATCCAAAGTGCGACTGGGCATTACGCCATCTCGAACAATTTCCCGTGGAAGTAGAGACTGCAAGTTATGCAAGACTGCTTCGGGTACCGGGAATCGGTCCAAAATCCGCCAGCCGGATCACATATGCAAGACGGTATGGAAGAATGGATTTTGCAAGCTTAAAGAAGATGGGTGTGGTACTTAAGAGGGCCCACTATTTTATTACCTGTGGGGGAAAACAGATGTATCATACACCGATTGAAGCGTCGTATATTACAAGACAACTGGTCAGTGTAGATAAGAAAGACGTATGGAATATAGAACATTCCAATGAATCTTATGTGCAATTGTCATTGGCGGACTTGGGATTGGGTAGAAAATTATGAAGATATATACTTGTAAGGATCGTCTGGAGGACATTATGACCTGTATCTATGATGCCTGGTCAGAAGCATTACGGATCGGTCATGATCAGATACAATTAAAGAAAGAACCGATATTACAGCAGACAATGTTTGATGAATATGTCCATGTAGACGGGGATAATGTGAAAGCAGAAAAAGTAATCCGTTCTGTTCGCAGGGATATTTCCGATGAAGCATATCTGGATGTATATTATGCAACCCTTTCTGCGGAGGAAGATGCGTTACAAGCAATTTATAATTTCCTGCGTGTCGGATTTGCAGTGGGAAGTAAGGTACTGGAACAGTATTCGAATCCTCATGTGATGCGCATGTTGGAACTTCGGCGGAAAGTCGGTAATGAAAGCCATCATTTTAATGAATTTGCACGATTCCAGTCGCTGGACAGAAAGGTCTATGTCAGTCATCTGGAACCAAAAAGTGATGTGATCATGCTGGTTGGCAGACATTTTGCGGACCGGATGCCATCAGAACATTGGATGATCATAGATGATAACCGGAAAACAGCATGCGTACATCCAAAAGACGGAACAAACTATCTGCGTTATCTGACGGATGACGAATTTGAGTCACTTCGTAAAACAGAACAGTATGAAGATGAATATACAGAGATGTGGAAGACGTTTTTTCAGGCGGTTGCGATCAAAGAGAGGGAGAATTATGTGTGTCAGCGGAATTTGTTCCCAATCTGGAAGAGGAAGCATGCGGTGGAATTCAGAACGCTAAGGATATGAGCATAAAAACTTGCGAATCCTGAAAGAAATATCTGTCAGGAAGAGAATCATTGAAAGGGGAACAAATCAATGCAGCAAAATTTAAAAGTGTTAATGTTAAATGGAAGCCCACGGGCTAATGGCAATACATCTGTTGCATTAAAAGAAATGGAACAGGTATTTAAAGATAACGGAATCGAGACAGAGATCATACTGGTCGGCAATAAAGATATTCGAGGCTGTATCGCCTGTGGTTCCTGCTATGAGAAAGGCAAATGTGTATTCAACGATATGGTAAATGAACTGGCACTAAAGTTTGAAGAAGCCGATGGACTTGTCGTTGCAAGCCCGGTATATTATGCGTCAGCAAATGCGACACTGATTGCTTGTCTTGATCGTTTGTTCTACAGCAGTCATTTTGACAAGACAATGAAAGTCGGAGCAAGTGTTGTATGTGCGAGACGCGGTGGTTGTTCAGCAACATTTGATGAATTGAACAAGTATTTTACAATCTCCGGAATGCCGGTTGCATCAAGCCAGTATTGGAACAGCATTCATGGACGTATGCCGGGTGAGTCAGAGCAGGACGGAGAAGGAAAACAGACGATGCGTACACTTGCAAGAAATATGACATTCTTGATGAAGAGTATTGCGCTTGGAAAAGAACAGTTCGGATTACCGGAAAAGGAAGAACGAATTGCGACACATTTTATACGGTAATGGGATTGGAGAAAAGCAAATGACAGATACACATATTTCAGAAAGATATGAATTTAGAAACATAAAACAGAACGAAGCAGAAGAAGCAGCAGAGATCGAAAGGATCTGTTTTCCGCCGAATGAAGCCTGTTCTAAGAAGCATATGAAAGACCGTGTTGCCGGAATTGCGGATTTATTTCTGGTAGCGATTGATAAAGAAAATGGAAAGATGGCAGGGTTTTTTAAATGGACTAGCAACGGATGATGAGATATTAAAGGACGAGTTCTTTACAGATGCCAGTCTGCATAACCCGGAAGGCAAGAATGTCATGCTTCTGGGACTGGATGTACTGCCGGAATACCGCAGTCAGGGGCTTGCAAGAGAACTGGTACGCCGGTATCTCGAAAGAGAATGTGGGAGGGGAAGAAAAGAGATTATCCTTACCTGCCTGGAATCGAAGGTAGCGATGTATGAGAAATTCGGATTTAAAGATAAAGGAATCGCGCAGTCAACCTGGGGCGGGGAAGAATGGCATGAGATGAGTGTAAGCATTTAATTATCGAAGCACTTGGAAGAATCAAAGGGAAAGATTTTGCAGAAGTATTGCAGAATCTTTCCTTTTGTGTTATTGTAAATTAACTTTAAAGAAAAGTTTCTATATTCCTAAAAATTCTAAGCCCGAGGGCATCTCATTTCGGTATTTCAAATTCGAAACAATTATCCGATATGAAGACAAAGTAACTAATAATTTTATATTGCTGGGATACAAGGAGGAGCTGTCTATGATGAATAAGTTGCAACAGTATTTTCCGATGATTCGGACAAAAGAAGAAGTTTTAAGAGAAATTGAGAATAATTCAAAGCTGAAAGAAATTTATGAAAATTGGCAGGAAGATGAAAGAGAAGAATTTCTGGCTTTTGTAACAGGAACAAAAGGTGTAAAAATGATGTATGATTTCATTAGTAAAGCTATTTGAATCCAGAAATTTATGAAGAAAGAGTAGAAGAATTTTATCGTTGTTGCTTCAACACAGAAGAGTACGCAAAAAGAATAAACAAGAAGGAAAGAAAACAAAATCATGTTATAGAGATATAAAAGATGTATACACGATTGTCTTGTTTGAAACAAGTCCATCACAGTTACACAAATTTAGAGATGTATATTTACATCATTTTGAACAGAAATCAGATACAGGAGCGGAAATGAATCTTCTACAGAAATATTTATTTGTAACGCTTGACAACTTTCGTAGTATTAAGCACAATAAAAGTAGTAAGATGATTATAAATAATCGGCTGGAAGCATGGCTTGCGTTTATGTGTATGGATGAGCCGGATGATATTCTGAGTATCATAGAAAAATGTCCGGATTTTAAAGAAATGTATGAACAAATCTATGTGATCTGCCGTGATTTAGATGAGGTGATGGGAATGTTTTCAAAAGAATTACAGGAACTGGACCGGAATAGTGTAGAACTGATGGTAGATGAGATGCAGAAGGATCTGGATAAGACAAGAGAAGAACTGGAAGAATCAAAGATGGAAATAGAAGAGAAAGATCAGCAATTAAAAGAAAATAAATTACAATTCAAAAAAAATGCAGGAAGAATTAGAACACTGGAAGAAAATGTATCAGCAAGAGAATAAATAGACAAGAACACAGGAGGTTATTAACGTGAGAAAAATAGTAAATATAAATACCACATCAACAAAAGAAGAACAGTTAAAAGATCTGATAACATCCATCCAACAAGTAAAAGATTCTCTGGTAAATATACTGGATGAATATGAAGAAGACGGTGAAGCGGATAAAGCAGACACTCTGACGGAAGCGTTGGATGCATTGGAAGATGCATACGATGTGGTTAATGATGTACTGTTAGATGACTGATAAAATAATAAAAAAATAGTCTGGAAGCTATAGTCTGAAATCAGAATCATTTTTCTGAATGGTATTGACGATGAGCGGATGCAGGGATATTACATCGGTAATGTAATTATACTGGATAAAACTGGAATCAATCAGTTCATCTATCAACATAAAATCATCTAGTTCTGTTAAGTCAAAAAAAGTCTCTGTTTCAATACCTTCTACCGGAAGAAGTGCCATATTTTTCAAGATGAAGAGTTTTTCTTCTGTAAGGCTGCCCAGGTGGAACAGATCTGTCATTACATTCAGGATATGTTCCATTACTATGTGAGAACGTCTGGAGGCAGGAGTTTCTTTTCCATTGAAAAAGTCCAGCATACTGGCAGGGGACATTCTGGAGGCTTGCATTTGTCTGGCCAGAAGTTCGATGCCGTAGGTGTGACGGGCAATCTTATCAAAAATCTGCAAGAGAATCATATCATCGCCAGACTGTAGAGGACGTTTATAAAATTTCTGAAACAAAGCAATAAGATCTTCCGGATTGTCCATTGGATGAATGGAAAGTTCCTGATATCCATCTTTTTCACGACTGATACGGGTAGTGAAAATTTACAGAATATGGTCCCTCCAGAAGTTCCTGTGTGCGTTCATCTTCGGCATCAAAATTGTCGATGATAAGAAGTGTATGTGTATCACAGTGTTCTTTTAAATAATTCAGCTTTTTATAATAATAAGTTTCCCGTGCCTGAGGAGTTGTAAGGTCTTGTTTCTCATTTTCCAGACCATGGATGAGAAGAAACTGATCTGTGATGATCATATCTTCCAGCGTACTGTTGTAAGTGAACCAGAGAATGGTTCGGTATTCGTTCTGAAATTTCAGTCCATATTGTCTGGCAAGTTCACTTTTTCCAATGCCACCGGTTCCGCATAAAAATAATTTATTGTTGTCGCTATGAAGTAAACGGTATATTCGTTAAGTTCAGATGCCCGGCCAACAAAATTTGTGTTGTGTACAAGGGTGGTACTGTGTATGCTCTGAACCTGAACGACCGGTTGGCATTGTTGTTCCATTCACTGCTTTGAATCCAATAAGAAATTCTGGATACAAGGGCATTGATACGGTCTTCTTCTGGCGGTTCGGTACCATCCAGAAAATGAATCCGTCCAAGGTAATACCGGATATCATCGATATTTCCCTGTTATCGGTTCGGAAAGGTAATAGGCGGATGGATTCATGTTGATGGAACCGGTTAAAAGCACAGTCAATTTCATTGAGTACATGGGCAGAATGAGAAGATTGCTCATTCATAACCAGAAGGAAGACTTTGCATGTATTGATTGCTTTAACAATATCTCCGGCATAGCTTGAATCTACATCCCGTGGGGCATACCAGCATTTGATTCCGTGACTTTCCAGTGCCGCTACAATATGTTCCACAAGTTCAGCAGATGAGTTTCGGTGATAACTGATAAATACTTCGTGCTGCATAAAAGCACCTCGTTTCTGTATTGATAATAATTCTATTTTAGCATATGACAAACAACGGGGAAACTGTAACAACGGTGAAACCAAGGGAGTGGGACATTGACGTCCCACTCCTTTTGATATAAACTATTATCTATATGTCTATAGTAAAATATAGACGTTATATTATAGTTAAAAGAGTAAGGAGAGTACATACGAATGAAGAGTTTTTATGAGTGGTACAGAAAACACATCACCGGTGCGATTTTCGGCGGATTGATCCTCGGAATCCTGACCGGACTGTTTTTGGCGGGACGGTTTAAAGTGGTTCTGACTGCAACGAGTGTACTGGGAAGCATCTATATGAGTGCATTGAACATGATGATCTTCCCACTGGTATTCTGTTCGATCGTAATGGGTATTGCAAGCATCGGAAGTGCCAGGACGACAGGTAAGATCACAGGAGCGGCAATGCTGTTCTTCCTGTGCACCACAGCGCTGGCAAGTTTTGTCGGGCTGATCATTCCGAGACTGATCTGTCTTGGAAAAGGTGTCAGCTTTAAGATGGCTACATCTGATATTCAGGCAACAAAGATGGACAGTATATTAGATACAGTGAAAGGACTGATTCCTTCCAATCCGGTGTCTGCATTTGCAGAGGGTAATATGTTGCAGGTGCTGGTATTTGCACTGATCATGGGCTTCACATTGATCGCGATCGGAGAAAAGGGAAAGCCGTTATTAAAGGTAATTGATTCATGCAACGAAGCATGCCTGAAGATTATCAGTACGGTTATGTATTTCACACCGATCGGAGTATTCTGTACGATCGTTCCAGTCGTAGAGGCAAATGGAACAAAGACGATCATATCACTGGCTACACAGCTGATCATCTTATATGTTGCGTTCTTTGGATTTGCATTTGTTGTATATGGCGGTGCAGTAAGCATTCTCGGAAAGACAAGTCCGGTGAAGTTCTTCAAAGCGATCATGCCGGCAGCATTGAATGCATTTGGTACATGCTCAAGTTCTGCAACGATTCCTCTCAGCAAAAGTTGTGTGGAAGATGAACTGGGCGTACCGAATCAGATATCCAGTATCACAATTCCGCTTGGAGCAACTGTTAACATGGACGCAGTATCAATCCTGATGTCGTTTATGATCATGTTTTTGCAAATGCATGTGGCGTACATGTCAGTATTCCGATGATGATTATCATCCTTCTGGCGAATGTTCTTCTGTCAGTTGGAACACCGGGAATCCCGGGAGGAGCAATCGCATCGTTTGCGGCACTGGCAACAATGGCAGGTCTTCCGGCCGGAGTCATGGGTGTGTATATCAGTATCAATACATTATGTGACATGGGAGCAACCTGTGTGAATGTAATCGGTGATATGGCCGGATGTGTCGTACTGAAAGAGAAGATAGAGATTGAAAAATAAATGGAAATTACAGAAAAACAAAATAGATTAACGAGGACCTGGGTGGTTGCAGCTCTGGCGTGTGTCTGCTGCATCTTATGGGGCAGCGCAATTCCAGTGATCAAGACAGGCTATCGCATCTTATCTGTAGATTCTGCAGATACCGCAAGCCAGATTGTCTTCGCCGGTATCCGGTTTGCATTGGCTGGAATTCTGGTGTTAGTATTTGCATCTATTCGTGAAAAACATATGGTTCTTCCGGATGGAAAATGTATTCCGCTATGCGATTCCTGTCTGTTTTGCGCAGACCTTTGTCCAGTACTTTTTCCTTCTACATCGGAGTGGCACATACCTCCGGTGTAAAATGGCGGAATTATCACTGGTCTTGGAAAATTTTTCATCGCAATTTTAATGGCATGTCTGATAGTAAGAAATGAAAAGATGACAGGCAGAAAACTTGCCGGTTGTGTTCTCGGATTTGCAGGAGTCGTGATCATCAACATGGCAGGCGGCTCTATGGATATGGGCTTCAGACTGACAGGAGAAGGCTTTGTGCTGATCGCACAGTTGTCCTATGGAGCATCCACCGTACTGATCAATATTTTCTCCCAAAAGTATCACCGGTTATATTAAGCGGATGTCAATTCTTCATGGGTGGCGTCTTGCTGTTTGTAGTAGGAATCCTCATGGGTGGACATCTGGATCACATGTCTGTTGCAGGAGCGGTATTGATCCTGTACCTGGCGATGGTATCGGCTGTAGCATATACACTCTGGTCAGTTCTGCTGGCACATAATGAAGTGTCAAAAGTAGCAATCTTTGGATTTGTCAATCCGCTTTGCAGTGTGGTGTTATCGGCACTGGTTCTTGGAGAAGTAAGCCAGGCATTTAATGCGAGAAGTCTGATCGCACTGATTCTGGTATGTGTCGGGAATTTATAATTGTGAAATTATAAAAATAAAAAGTAGATTGCAGAGGACATCTTAAAAAAACCGTAATGAAATGTGAATAAAGCAAGAGGCTGAAAAGTTCTTTCTAAAAAGAAATTTTTTCAGCCTCTTTTGCATGTCAGCGATATAGAGTTTACAATTTCCCTTCCGGAATCTTACTGATAATCGTTTTATAAATTCTGATCAAAAATGTCATAGACACAATAAATGATATTACTTCCGCAATCGGGAAAGACCACCATACAACGTGCAGTCCGCCGATCTTAGACAGGATATAAGCAGCAGGGATCAGTACAACCAGCTGACGCATGATAGATACGATCATGCTGAATACTGCTTTACCGAGTGCCTGGAATACGGTACCGGCAATGATACAGAACCATGCGATCAGATAGTGTATACCGATGATACGAAGTGCCGGAACACCAATCTTCAGCATGTCAGCAGATGCGTTGAACATTCCAAGTAATACCTGTGGAATACCTTCAAAACAGAGGAATCCGACAAAAGTAAGGCAGAATGCAGTTGTCAGACTGATCCGGATCGTCCGGATCATACGTTTTCTCTGCTGTGCACCGTAGTTGTAGGCAATGATCGGTGTGATACCATTATTCAGTCCGAATACCGGCATGAAGAAGAAGCTTTGAAGCTTAAAGTATACACCGAATACGGCAGTTGCGGTAGAAGAGAATTCGATCAGGATGCGGTTCATCGAATAGGTCATGATCGATCCGATAGACTGCATAATAATAGACGGAATACCAACGGCATAAATGTGTCCGATCAGGCTTATGTCCGGACGGAATCCATTAAAGCTTAAGGATACTTCATGGTTATATTTGTGATTGCAGGTTCCGGCTACGATGCCGGCTACGCACTGTCCGATGACGGTGGCAACGGCAGCTCCGGTTACCCCCATCTTCGGGAATCCGAGAAGTCCGAAGATCATAATCGGGTCAAGGATGATATTGGTGATGGCACCGCATAACTGAGAAGTCATACTGAAGATTGTTCTTCCGGTAGAAGTCAGTAATCGTTCAAAGAAAATCTGTGTAAACAAACCAAAAGAAAAGATCATAACTGTACTCAGGTAATCAATTCCAAGATTCATGATCTCGACATCTGCATTTCCAATCTGGCTTGCATAGAACGGTTTTACAATCGTAAAGCCAAGGATTAAAATATAATGTAACTGATGGCATAGATAAATGCTGCATTATCAGCAATCTTATTCGCTTTTTTAAAGTTGCGCTCTCCCAGGGACTTGGAAAGGAGTGCGTTCATGCCGACGCCGGTACCGGTAGCTACCGCGATCAGAAGTGTCTGAAGCGGAAAAGCCAATGAAACGGCAGTCAGCGCATTTTCCGATAATTTTGCTACGAAGATACTGTCAACGATGTTATAAAGTGCCTGTACCAACATGGAAATCATCATTGGCAGGGACATGTTAAATACTAATTTTCCGACGGGCATGGTTCCCATCTTGTTCTCTGCTATGGGAGCAGATGATTGATTTTTACTCATAAATCTCTTTCCTCCACAGTGACGCCGGTAAACCAGAGCGCCTGTTCATACAATTTCATTCTGTCTGTTATCAGACCCAAAAAATATATATTAACATGAATGCAGAAAGGATTCAATTATTTGAATGCTGGATTGGACGATATTCGTAGCTCGGTTTGAAATCCTTCTTATCATATAACGTATCATAATATTGAAAGATACGATCCATTACTTTTGAAATCTGTGTCTCATCTGGTTCATACAGAATGAGCAGATACTGCATGGAACTGTAGCGGGTACAGATGTCTACCTTGCGGATTTTTTCATGAATGGCTGTTCCATACATAATTCCCGATAATCAAGGTTCAGGTCACCATTGTAACGGCCGCTTTCACTCAGAGCATGGGCAATTAACTCCAGATCTTTGCCGGTCACCTCATTTTCGGAAAAATCCAGTTCCATCTGCTGATAGAAGAAGAATCCTTGTTTTCCGTTTTGTTTTACATGATAGAGTGCTTTATCGGCTTTGGAGTAGCAATCTTCAAAAGGTTCGCCCTTTGTACTCAGATATAATCCCGCGGAGATAGAAGCATATTGAATCTCAGGAATGAAGAGCAGGAACTCATCGCCACCGAGACGGCATACAACAGAATTCTGCGAGGCTTCCGTAAGAAGCGTACCGAGAACTTTCAGTCCTCCTGGAAGTACGCTGTGATTACAGTTCAAAAAATGTCTTTGATCTGATTCAGAATAATGTCCATCAGCCGTATGCGCGCCTCAATGCCAGCCCATGCGATATGTGGTGTAATTAACAATTTGCGGCTGTCTTTGATCTGAAAAAGTGGATTCTGTTCACTCATCGGCTCCTGGCATAAGACATCCAGACCGGCGGCAGCAATCTCATCCGTTATCAAAGCATCATATAAGTCCTGCTCTACAACGATCGGTCCACGTCCGAGATTCAAAAAGATGCAGGACTTTTTTCATCTTTGCAAATGCATCTTTATCTAGAAGATTTTCAGTATATTCATTCAGGGGAGCATGGACAGAGATGATATCTGAAGTAGTAAGCAGTGTATCAAAATCAACCTGAGTGTATCCGTTCTGGGCAGGTTGTCCGGAAGCAGAATAATAGATTACATGAGCGCCAAACGCCTCTGCAATCTGGGCAACACGGTGTCCGATAGCACCAAGCCCGATGATGCCCCATGTCTTGCCGTTAAGTTCTGAAAATGTTCGGCAAAATGAGTAAAACAGGTGTCATTGATATAATTTCCAATTTTTTACATAATCGTCATAATAACGCAGCTTTTCAAGAAGATAGAAGAGCATGGCAAATGTATGCTGGGTTACTGTTTCGGTGGAATATCCGGCAACATTGCGCCAGGCAATGCCGCGGGAAGCCAGATAGTCTTTATCCAGATTATTGGTTCCGGTAGCAGTAACACAGACAAGCTTCAGATGCGCTGCGGTATGGATTGTCTGTTCGTTAACAGGAACTTTATTGATAATCAGAACGTCTGCGTCCTTGACCCGTTCAGGTGCTTCTTCCGGTGTGGTAAAGTCGTATCTGGTGACCTCCCCAAGTGCGTCGAATCCGGAAAGGTCAATATCATCACCGATTGTTTTTGCGTCTAAAAATACAATTTTCATAATAAGTTCATCCTTTCATAATGAAATCACTGCTTTACCGGATACAGATATATACCATATAGGCAGCATATAAGATAAGCATGATGATTCCTTCCTTGCGGTTGAGTTCTTTTGAAGTCCATGCAAAGATCAGAGTTATCACACTGATCACGATCAGGACAGCAATGTCGATCATGTTATCCCAGGCGAAAGCCACCGGACTGATTGCTGCGGCAACACCGAGTACAAGAAGAATGTTAAAGATATTGGAACCAATGACATTTCCGAGCGCCATATCGACTTCATCTTTTCTGGCGGCAACAATGGAAGTGACAAGTTCCGGAAGGCTTGTACCCATGGCAATAATGGTAAGTCCGATCAATGTCTGGCTGAGTCCAAGGCGGACTGCGATCGCAGAAGCTCCGTCGACGACAAAATCGCCGCCGTACTTGATCGCGATCATACCTCCAAGAATGAAAATGAGACATTTCCATGCCGGAAGGAGATTGATATGTGAGGTAACCTGTTCAATCTCTTCTTCGGAAAGAGAGATTCTTTCTTCCTGCATAGAAGAAAGAGCATCAGGTGTTGATTTACGGCGCGCTCTTTTGACTGAGCGGATCATCCAGAGCAGATATCCGGTAAATATAATAAGAAAGAGAATTCCATCGATTCGTCCGAGTGTCATACCCAGATATCCAAGCAACAGTAAAAGTCCTGCACAGAAGATCGATAATGGGAATTCTTTCTGTAAAGTACTTTTCTGAACGGCAAGCGGAACAAATAAAGTACAGACACCGCATACTACCAGCAGATTAAAAAATATTAGATCCAACCGCATTGCTGATAGCGAGGGAATTATTGCCGGTCAGGGAAGCAGTTACACTGACTGCACATTCCGGAAGGCTGGTACCCATGGCTACGATGGTCATGCCGATGATCATGGAAGGAATCCGGAGCCGCTTTGCTACGGCAGAACTGCCTTCTACAAAGAAGTCGGCACCTTTGATCAACAGGACAAATCCGACGATTAATATAATGAGTGATTTTAATAATTGCATGTGATTCTCCTTTTTCCGTTTTTAAACAGATATTAACGGCCGGCAAAGGCTGTCTCCTTGTAATTGTACCATAAAATCAAACAAAGAGGAAACAAGTGCCAGTGTTAATGTATATAAATTATTCTTTCCAAACGCACGGATTTACTGTATATTTATATGGAAAATAAAACAAGAAGGAGAAATACAAGTATGTTAAGTATGGTCATTGACAGCATTAGTTCATTCATGTACAGTAAATTGCTGGTCATTATGTTAATCGGAACTGGTGTGTATTTTACGATCCGGACGAAATTCCCGCAGGTGCGGCTGTTTCGCAGCGCCTGCAAAGCGGTAATGGAGAAACCGGATGATGAAGATGCAGTCTCTTCTTTTCAGGCACTGATGGTCTCCACTGCATCGAGAGTTGGAACAGGAAATATCGTAGGCGTATCGTCTGCAATCTGTATCGGGGGATTTGGAGCCGTATTCTGGATGTGGGTGATCGCAATTATTGGAAGCGCATCTGCGTTCGTGGAGAGTACATTGGCGCAGATTTATAAGCAAAAAGGGTGAGGACGGAACATGTTACGGAGGACCGGCGTATTACATAGAGGCTGCACTTCGGTGCAGACCGCTGGCAATTGCATTCTGTATTGCCATGATCGCGACATATGCATTTGGATTTAATATGCTGGCATCTTATAACCTGCAGTCTACATTTGCAGGATTTTCTTTTTATCATGCAGATGTGACACCGTGGATCATCGGAGGGATTCTGGCAGTTCTGACAGGATGGTGTCTGCTGGGCGGCGGTTCACGTATTATAAAAGTAACTTCGATGCTGGTACCGGTTATGGGTGTGGCATATATTGTGGTGGCTTTGATCGTGGTTGTGATCAATATCAGATATATTCCAGATGTGTTTGCAACGATTTTCAGGGAAGCATTTGACTTTCAGGCAATCTTTGGTGCATTTGCCGGATCTGCCATGATGCAGGGAATCCGCCGGGGATTATATTCAAATGAAGCGGGGATTGGTTCTGCACCAAATGCGGCTGCATCGGCAAATGTCACGCACCCGGTCAAGCAGGGACTGGTTCAGATGTTATCGGTGTTCATTGATACCTTATTATTATGTACGGCAACCGCTATGATGTGTATGTCATCCGGGGTAGCCCCGTCGGAAGCATTGCAAGGAGCACCATGGGTACAGGCTGCATTGCAGGAATCACTCGGAACGTTTGGTCCTGTATTTATTACGGTGTCTATGGTATTATTTGCATTTACAACACTGCTCGGTAATTGCTTTTACTGCGATAATCTGCTGACATATATTCATAAAAGTCAGCCCGGACGGCATTTCATGATGGCATTCCGTGTGGTATGTGCGCTTGTTGTATTCATGGGAGCCGGAATGGAGATGTCTATGCTATGGAATATCGCAGATGTGTTAATGGGAGTGATGGCGATGATTAATATTCCGGTGATCATCCTCTTATCCAATACGGCACTGAAAGCACTCGGTGATTATGAAAAACAGCTGAAAAAGGGTATGAATCCGGTATTTAAGAGTACGGATATCGGAATGAAAGAGAAAATGGATTGCTGGGAGTAGAGGAGGTGACAGCTATGTATTATGTACCGGACGGAACAAAGGAATGCGGATATTACGAATGTAAGAAATGCGGGAATCGTTTTCTGTCCCTGCAGACGATGAAACGGATCCCGTGTCCGGACTGCGAGCAGGAGATCGATTACGAGATCGGACCGGATGAATCTCTGGAAGATGTGCTGGATACGGCAGAACTTCTGCAGAAGATCGAAGGCACAGAAGAAGTTGCGAAGATGGATGCGCTTCTGAGCCTGGCGATTACCGGCGGGGATTGTAATTGGATTTAATTGGGATTTAATTTGATTAACGTAGTTGGCCTCTCGATCCTTGAAGAAAACAGTATAAAGTGGTTCTGGTTCAGGTTCCATGCTCTAAGAAAAACTAAGAGAGCCAGAATCTCCTAAAAGCAAAGGAACTACGCTCAAACTC
>ENA-OPYU01000046-OPYU01000046.1-human-gut-metagenome-genome-assembly--contig:-NODE-46-length-41168-cov-7.877610_pt1 | contig 41168 bp, 35 predicted proteins | sample MGYA00242637_ERZ504482 | MGnify/ENA primary metagenome ERZ504482 (study PRJEB26092, sample SAMD00036237) | human gut metagenome | host: Homo sapiens | study: EMG produced TPA metagenomics assembly of... | reverse complement strand
CATCTGGTGTGTCCATCCTCGCAGTATCCGGTTCTCAAGGTGCACGCTTTGCGGCTGATCCGGTCCGACCGGGCCGCGCGGCAAGGAGATATATTGCCAGACCGGAGGGGACCCGTGGGCGGGAATCGCGCACTCCATATTTTGTTCACAAATGAATAGGTCCCTCAGTCGCATCACTGAGGTTAAAACTGAAGCATTGACTTCTGATATTGGCGATGACCAGCTGTTTTATGAGTATTGAGACATCGGTCATCTCTGGAGCGCTACTTTACTCCAAAGGCATCAGTTATTTGTTTCCCATCGGTAAAAGGCGGGTTTTGTTCGCCAAGCGTTCTTATATATAGGTAGATACGGGTTCGAACCCGTGCCGCGGTAACAAAAAAGCGGCCGGCATCCGCCAGTCGCTTTTCTATTCTATGGTGGGCCGTCAAGGGTTCAGCCTGCTCCGCAGGCGGCCGCTGCGGCGCTTTCGCGCCTTGCGCGCTGCGCTGGCAAACGCTCGCGCGTTTACTCAGCTCCGCGCCCCGACGGGTTCGAACCCGTGTCGCGGCAACAAAAAAGCGACCAACCGGAGTCGATCGCTTTCTTTTCTATGGTGGGCCGTCAGGGGTTCGAACCCTGGACCTTGGGATTAAAAGTCCCCTGCTCTGCCAGCTGAGCTAACGGCCCGCGGGTGGCATTGTACCACGGTCTGGGACTATTCCCAACTCCATTGGCCGTTCTGGAAAATCACAACTTCACGTCCATCAGGCGTAATGCCCGTAATATCGATGTCGTCCGTGCCGATCATAAAATCGACGTGCGTGCTCGAGACGTTAACACCATGCTCCAGGAGCTCCTCCTTGGACATGTCATACCCACCCTCGATGCATTCGGGGAAACCGACACCTAGCGCGAGATGGCAGCTAGCGTTCTCGTCATAGAGCGTATCGTAGAACAGAACACCACTTTCTCGGATCGGCGTGTTCTTGGAAATGAGCGCAACCTCTCCCAGGTGAGCAGCGCCCTCGTCAGTATCGATGATACTTGCGAGCGTTGCCTTGCCCACGCGGGCGTCGTAGTCCACCACGCGGCCGCCCTCGAACTTAATCCAAAAATCGTCGACTTTATTGCCGTGATGGATGAGCGGCATGGCCGAGTACACGATACCGTCGGCGCGCATGCGATCGGGCGAAGTGAAGACTTCCTCGGTGGGAATGTTGGGGAAGAATGGGTGCCCATCGGGCGTCTTGCCCTTGCCGCCGGCCCACTCGTGACCTTTCGTCATGCCAATCGTCAGATCGGTTCCATTTGCCGCGGTGTAATGCAGGCAGTCGAAACGATTGTCGTTCAGGAAACGCAGGTTCTTTTCGAATGCGGCGTCATGGAGTTCCCAGTCGCTCTCTGGGTCCTGGCCATCGGCGCGCGCGGTGTGCAGAATCGCATTCCACAGCTTATAGATTGCAACCTCATCGGCGTCTCCCGGGAACACCTCGTGCGCCCAAGCCACGACCGGAGCGCCGGCGATGCACCACGGATTGATGTTGTAATCCAGTCCACGGCGGAAAACTTTGCACTGCGTATTCCTCGCCTTTGATGCCGCGGCCGGCTTGGCTGGATCGATGCCCTTGAGGGCCGCAGGATCCGCACCCTCGATAAAGACAAAGCAGGCACCATCCTGGGCTAAGGAATCCAGCTGCATGCGCTTCCACTCGGGCGTCTGCTCAAAATAGCTTTTCTCGACATGCTCGTACGTGAGCCTCGTCACGGCATCATCGGCCCAAATGACCGTCACGTGGCCGGCGCCGGCAGCATAGGCCTCCGCGACCACCGCGCGCGCAAACGGCGCGCACTCGACCGGAGACTGAACGACGACCTCCTGGCCGGGCTTGACGTTTACGCCCTTGCGGACGACCAGGCGCGCGTAGTTTTTAATCTTGGGCTCCAGGGCCTTCATGCCCTCCAGAGCCTCTTCGACCGTCAGGGCAGCTCGAATCATGTGCCACTCCATCTATCTATAGAACAGTAAAAAGGCGCGCCGCAAAAACGACGCGCCTTATATCTTAGCGATATGTATGGATACAAACGCTACTTCTTCTTGGAGTCCTTCTTGTCCTCCTCGGCAGCTGCGCGCTCGATAAGAGCGTTGAGCTTGTTCTCGGACATGCCCTCGGCCTGCGCGCGGTACATGTTGCGCAAGGGACGAATACGAGCGAAGTCGTAGATAAAGTCACCTAAGATGATGACGTAGGACAAAACGATGCCGACCATCTGGACAGGGCTGGACACCATGCCAGCGGGAGCGAAGTACAGCGAGGCCCAAATTGCCACGACGAGTACCATGCCAATGGCGAGCACAATCCACCAGATGCGACGGCGCTTGGTGTAGTCCTCGTCCTGCTTGAGGAGGATATTCGACACCGTATAGATGCGGTCCTCCTTGGCGCGCTGCTTAGCCTTGCGGGCGCGCTTCTCCTCTTTAGAGAGGCCCTCGAGGCTCTCGCCCTTCTCGAGCTCTTTGCGGCGTGCCTTAGACGAAGCCGGCACGACGCGAACGGAGCTCGCTGCTTGGCGGGCGGGCTTAGCAGATGCGGCAGACTTGCGCGCAACCCCGGTAACTTCGTGGGATTGCGTGCGCTTGTTCGTGGCGCTACGGGTACTCACTTATGCGTTCTCCTTCATGCTTGTGAACTGGGAGCCCGTGATGATCTGGAAGGCCTCGCGATAGCGCTCGGACGTGCCATCGATGACCTCGGCGGGCAGGTGCGGGGTCTCCCCCGTCATATCCCAGTTGGCCTTGAGCCAATTGCGGACGAATTGCTTGTCGTAGCTAGGCTGGATCTTGCCCTCCTCGTAGCTGGCAGCAGGCCAGAAACGGCTGGAGTCGGGCGTGAGGCACTCGTCGATCAGCGTGACCTTGCCATCGATGACACCAAACTCGAACTTGGTGTCGGCAATGATGATGCCACGGGTCGCGGCGTACTCGGCAGCGGCCTTGTAGATCTTGAGGGAAAGGTCACGAATCTGCGTGGCGATGTCCTCGCCCACGATCTCGCAGCAACGCTCGAACGAGATGTTCTCGTCGTGGTCACCGATCTCGGCCTTCGTGGACGGCGTGAACAACGGCTCGGGAAGCTTGGAAGCCTCGGTCAGGCCCTCAGGCAGCTGGATGCCGCAGACGGTGCCGTTCTCGTCGTAGGTCTTCTTGCCCGAACCGGTCAGATAGCCGCGGACGATGCACTCGATAGGAATCGTCTGGGCCTTCTTAACCAGCATGGCGCGGCCAGCGAGGTAGTCACGATACTCAGCAAACTCCTCGGGGAAATCCGCCGGGTCGATGGAAACGAGATGGTTGGGGACGATGTCGGCAAACTTATCGAACCAGAATGCCGAGATGCGATTGAGCACCTCTCCCTTAAACGGAATCTCGTCGGGAAGAATGAAGTCGAACGCAGAAATGCGGTCGGTGGCGACCATCAGCAGGTTTTCACCGGCATCGTAAATATCACGAACCTTGCCACGGGAATCCGGACGACGCTCCATCGTTGTCACGTGAGTCACTCCTTACCTAAATACGACAGAAATGCGGGTTCTTTCCCGCATGTTTTCGCAAACTCGGAGCGGCAGGGACGCGGCCCCTCCTTCACCGAATAGCGAAAAGCTAGTGCTCCATTGTAGTAGATGCCGCGTCTGCCGTGTGCTCGCGGGGCAGATGAATTGTAAAAGTCGTACCCTTTCCAAGCTCCGACTCCACGGATATGTAGCCATGGTGACGCTCGACGATCTGCTTGGTCACGGCGAGGCCAACGCCCAAGCCGCCAGCTTCGCGGGCGCGGCTGGCATCGGCGCGCCAAAACCGCCCGAAGATGCGCGACAAATCGTCCTTGGCAATACCGATGCCGGTATCAGAAACGGCAATGCTGACGTGCTTGCGGTCACTGAGCACCGACACCACGATCCAACCGCCCTCGGGGGTGTAGCGCATGGCGTTGCTCATGAGGTTGATAACACATTGCGTGATCATGTCGGGATCGGCCTCGACGACATCGTCGTGACCCTGGGTCTCGTCCGCAAAACGCAGGCGCAGATCGCGGTCGACAAACAGGCGCTCCTGGGCATTAACGATGGAACGCACGAAAGGAACCATGTCCACCGGCTCAAGGTTGAGCGGAGCCGTGCTGTTTTCCATGCGCGACAGGTCGAGCATCTGCTGCACCAGACGAGCCAGGCGACGCGTCTCGGAAGCAACGGTTTCCAAATGCTCATCGTCGGTGGGATACACGCCATCCTGCATGGCCTCGACCGTTGCGAGCATGGCCATAAGCGGCGTGCGAAGCTCGTGTGCAACGTCTGAGGTCAGGCGCTTCTCGTGTTTCATATCCTTCTCGAGCGAAGTGGCCATCTCATCGAAGGTCTCACCCAGCTGATCGATCTCGTCATCACCGCGCAGTCCCGTGCGAGCCGACAGGTCGCCGTCACGGATTTGCTTTGCGGTACTGGTGATGCGATGAATCGGCTTGGTGAGCATGCGCGACACGAGCGATCCGATAACGACCGAAATGCAGATTGCAACAACCGCGGCGAGGGCCATGGCGTTAAAGGTCTTCTCCCTAAACGCAGAGTCCGCCTTGGTGAGCAGAGCGTCGGAGCCGATGGCCCACAGCTTTACCTGTCCGACATGCTCGCCGGAAGACGTTACAATCTCGACGTTAGCAACGCTATCGGAGTCGGTTGGAGCAGACGAGACCGGGCTATGCGATGCCCTCTTGCCGCTCGTGTCGTCGGTCGTAGCCTGGTTTTCGCGTACATCGGCGGTGGCGCTTGCCGAGGGCCAGGAATCGTCATAAACGATCACGCCCTTTTTATTGACGACCTGCATACCCAGATCGTCGGAAACCAAACTCGACGTTGCGACCGTGCGCAGTTCTCCCGCGGTCCAAGAGCCGTTTTCCTCATATGAGGTTGCCAACTTCTCGGCAGCGGAATTTGCGATTTCGACGATATTGGAGCGTGTGTAATCCGAAAAGACCGTGCCCCACACAACAGAGACAACGCCCACCAGCACCAATACCGTCATGAGCGATGTCAGAGCAAAAGCAAGTGCCATGCGCGAGGGATAGCTCATCGTTGGCCGTGAATCGGAACGAGGCGTGTTCCAACTAGCCTTGGAACCCGCCTCGCTCTCCTGCTTGTGCTTTTGTCCGATTTCAAAGCGCGCAGGTGTCATATGTGATTTCCCTATTTCTCGTCCGACTTATCGGTCTTGGCCGGAGCCTCGAAGCGATAGCCGACACCATGGACGGTGTAGAGCCACTTGGGCTTCTTGGGATCATCGCCCAGCTTGGCGCGAAGATTCTTCACGTGGCTATCGATGGTGCGCTCATAGCCCTCAAAGTCATACCCGAGCACTTTCTCGACCAGCTCCATGCGGTTATACACACGGCCGGGATGGCGGGCAAGCGTGGTGAGCAGCTTGAACTCGGAAGCCGTCAGATCGACTTCCTTGCCCTCGACCAAGATCTTGTGGCCCGAGATATCGATGACCAGATCGCCGAAGTCGAGCACCTCGACGGCGGGCTCGTCGGCCTGATGGGCACGGCGGAACAGAGCACGAACGCGGGCGACGAGCTCGCGCGGCGAGAACGGCTTAATCAGATAGTCATCGGCGCCGAGCTCAAGACCGATAATACGGTCCTCGATCTCGCCCTTAGCCGTCAGCATGATGATGGGGACATCCGAGGTATCGCGAATGGTGCGGCAAACGCGCTCGCCGGGAATCTTGGGGAGCATAAGGTCGAGCACGACCAGGTCGAACTGATGCTTCTCGAACTCCTCGATCGCGGACTGACCGTCGCCGACGCCCACAACCCAGTAGCCTTCGCGCTCGAGATAGGCAGCGACGGCGTCACGGATTGCCTTCTCATCCTCGACCAGCAGAATCTTTTTTGCATCTGAAGCCATAACACGGCCCCCCTGTCTCAATTAGCTAAGAACAAGCCCATTTTAACGCACCTGAGCCCGCCGGATGCCGCTATGACGCGGCAGCTCGGCGGGCGGTACTCACAATTACAACGCGTTTATTCCCCTGTTGGCGCCTTTTTAACCCCTCTAAGCTTAAAGAGAGAATAGGCGTGCAGTGACCGTCTCTGGTATACCCTGGCTGTTGCGCACCGTGGCGTACGTAAGGAATGAGTCCGACTTTCCCGCCGTAGCTGGATAATCGCCATACTCCAAAGCGCGGTCGGGCGACAGCAGCGAGCCATAGGTCTTGGCAGAGGTGTCGATCAGGAAATGCGACGCCTGTACCTTAACAAGGTATTTATTCTTCTTGCCAGCCGCACATGCAAGCGGCTCGCGGGACAGGAAGAGATACGGCCCTCCCTCATTACCGATATACGTGCCCATGTTGGCCCAGGCTGCCCACGCCACTATAGGTCGCCTCGATAGAAAACACGAAGGTATCGCCCATATATACGGCCTCGAAAGGCGAGACTGACGAGGGAAGAACTAACTGGGCACGTTTGGTGTTGTTGCCGTCGGTCAGATCGATTGCCGTTATGCCGTAGTAGACGCCCTCGTCGTTGCGGACACGCGGCGAGATGGTCAAAATGCCGTCGCTCGCGCGCGGGGCCGATGCAAAGCGGCCCGTCGATTTCCAAATTACCTCGGCCTTGGATTCATCAAGCGAGCGACGATAGCAAAACGAATCACTACTCGTTTTATTGCCGCCTGCCGAAGGCATTTTATACCAGATGACTGATGACCCGAACGCCGTGAACAGGGGCGGATCATAGTCCTTGCCACCTCGATCGAGCTCAACCACGTCGCCAGAGAGCGAAGCGCCCGACAGATTTTGAGCGTAGAGCTTCCACGATGAATTGGCAAAGTTCATCTCAACCCACGCGAATACGCCGTCGCCGGCACGGACATCGTAGAATGCGTATCCCGTGCCCTCGATAGGATCCTCGATTAATGTGGTAAGCGAGCCATCGCCCAGGTTGAGCACGCCGAGTGTGTTGGCGTGCAGTGCCGATGCGGGCGCCATCATCGCCGCGGCGTAATCGCCGTCGCAGTAGTACAGCAGCGTACCCAGAGGCAGCGTCCACGATGACGCCGGCTCAAGATCGATGTCGACAGCCTCATACTCATCCGTAATCGAGATGATTTTGGAATCGTCCTTGATAACCTGCGGCTCGCCGGCGGCATCATCGCTGGTACCCGTTTTTTTCCGAGCATCCGGCAAGCACCGTGGCAGCGCCCGCGGCAGCCCCACCGAGTACAAAGCCGCGACGCGATATTCCGTTCTTGATGTGATCGGCGATACCCATTAGGCGATCTCGGCGCGAGCGGCCTCGATAGCGCGCGTAAGCTGGTCGGCGCAGGAGGTCTTTTTCATACCGCAGGTATTACCGGCGAGAACCTCGATTACGCGATCGGCGGGAGCGCCCTCGACCAGCTTGGAGATAGCCTTGAGATTGCCGTCGCAGCCGCCGGTAAACTCAACGCCCACCACCTTGTTGCCGTCATCGGAAAGGTCAAGGTGAATATTGCGAGCACACACGCCCTGAGGCTTGTAATCAAACGAAATCATGCGATCCCCTCTCAGAATGTTATTCGAGACGACTATTATCCCCGTCTTTCCCTAAATGCAACGAGGCGCTTTGCCGGCAACACACATTACCAGCAAAGCGCCCTAAAAAGCTAACGTTATGCCCGAACCTACTCGAAGCTCAGCTGCTCCAGACGATCAAAGACCGTGTCGATACGGGTGAGGAAGTCCCACGGATCAAAGATCTCGTCGAGCTTCTCCTGACTGACGGTGCAGCGCGGGTCGGCCTCGAGACGCTCCTTAAAGGTGGGGCCGGAGACACAATCCTGTACCTCGTGCCAGGTGGCCATGGCATTTTCCTGCACGATAGCGTAAGCGTCCTCGCGGGTGATGCCCGTGTCGACGAGGGCCAGCAGGACCTTGGAGGAGAAGATGAGGCCGCGAGTCTTGTTGAGGTTGGCCATCATGCGAGCCGGATACAGCTGCAGGCCGTCGATAACACGAATGAGGCACTGGAACATATGGTCAAGAGCGATGAAGCTATCTGCCTGGGCGACGCGCTCGGCAGAGGAGTGCGAAATGTCGCGCTCGTGCCACAGGGCGACGTTGTCAAAGGCGACCTGGGCGTTGGACTTCACGACGCGCGACAGGCCGCAGACCTTCTCCATGGTGATGGGGTTGCGCTTGTGCGGCATGGCGGAGCTGCCCTTTTGGCCCTTGCGGAAGGGCTCCTCGGCCTCGAGGGTATCAGTCTTCTGCAGATTGCGAACCTCGGTAGCGATGCGCTCACAGGTGGCCGCGGTGGTGGCAAGAACGCCGGCGAGATAAGCGTGATGGTCGCGGCTGATAACTTGCGTGGACAGCGGGTCATGAACCAGGCCCAGGTGCTCGCAGACATACTCCTCGACAAACGGCTCGATGGAGCTGTACGTGCCGACAGCACCCGAGATGGCACCGAAGGCAACATTCTTGCGGGCGTCCTCAAGGCGATCCAGATCGCGCTTGAGTTCCCAGGCCCAAGAGCCGAACTTCATGCCGAAGGTCATCGGCTCGGCGTGGATGCCATGAGTGCGGCCGGCACAGAGCGTGTTGCGCTCCTCAAAGGCGCGACGCTTGCAAATCTCGCCGAGCTTCTTGACGTCCTCGATGATCAGGTCGCAGGCCTGGGTGAGCTGGTAGCACAGAGCCGTGTCGCCCAGATCGGAGCTGGTCATGCCATAGTGAACCCAGCGGCTGGGCTTGGGGTCGCCCTCGGGAACATCGGCATCGATGTACTCCTTCATGTTGGTCAGGAAGGCGATGACGTCGTGGCGCGTGACCTCCTCGATCTCGTCGACCTTTGCCTTCTCAAAGTTGGCATGGTCGCGGATCCACTGGGCTTCGTCTTTAGAAATGCCGATCTTGCCGAGCTCCGCCTGGGCCTCGCAGGCCAGGACCTCGATCTCCTGCCAAATGGCATACTTGTTCTCGAGGGAGAAGATATGTCCCATCTCCGGGCGGGTATAGCGATCGATCATAGCGGCTCCTTTTTGGATATTGGCACGTTGGTCGTAACTCAACCATTGTACCGTGCGCGGGTGCGAGTATGGGCAGCAGGCATTAACCTAACATTTTGGAATTGGAGCGACCATGAGGACGTCCGCGCATTTGCTTCGCAAATCCGCACCGGCTGCGGTCGATCTCCTCGGATTCACGGAGACGATGGGGAAGACTTTGTTGAATTGGCCGCCCCAAAGTCTCCCGCGCTCGATGGAGCGGGCAACGGGACGTCCGCGTATTTGCTTCGCAAATCCGTACCGGCTTCAGGCGCCTGCCGGCGCCTTCGCCTGCTCGCTACAAACGCTTCGCGTTTGTTTTACGCTCGCACCCTGGCGGGTTCGAGTCCCGGCGCTTTATTGAAAAAAGCACGGCACCGGAACGGTGTCGTGCTTTTACTTTTTCTGGAGCGGGCAACGGGACTCGAACCCGCGAGTGTCAGCTTGGGAAGCTGATGCCTTACCACTTGGCGATGCCCGCTTGTGTGTTGGCTAGTATAACGCGGTTGTCTTGTTCGATACAAGGGTGGCGATGCTTGTTTTAGCTGTGGAGATTCGTTTGAAAATCGCATCAATTGTGGAGACGAGGACCTTTGCCCTCCTGTTCTCCTTATCTTCTACCTGCGCTTTTGCCTGATTGTTGTATTTGAGCTCAATTTGTCAGGAATTGGGCAAGCTTTTGGTCAGGCTCCGGTACTTACCCGCATGAACCTCGGGGGTAGCCTCATCCTACGCGTCGCAACCTCCCCATGCGGCGCACGAGGGATAAGGAGCAGCCATGTCCAACGCACCCACGCACTCTGTCCACAGCGCAATCGCAACAGGTCCGCTGCTCCTGCTCCTCTTCCTGCTTTTCGGCTGTCTGGCACCGGGAGCCGCATTTGCCGTCGATGGCTACGACCAGCTCGGCTTCCGCACTATTAGCGATGATTGTGGGCCCTTCTTCATCGGCAAGTATGAAGCTCAAGACGCCTCGATCGCCTACTGCATGAACCAGGAACGCCCCGGGCCCACCAAGCCGGGCGGTCCATGGCTCAACTTTGATCAAGGCTGGGTGTGGCTCGACGATGAGTTCGCGGCAATCGTTTGTCACGGATATCCTACCGCCACGTCGTTTGGCGGTTACCATCTTTCACCCGATCGCGCCCGCGCCGCCACCCAGCTTGCCGTATGGATGCTCAACGGCACTACCCATGTCGACGGCACCTACTCCTACACGACCGCTCAGGGCAAAACCAAGAGCGGGCACTTTACCGCCGACAATGAAGTCGTGGCGGCTGCGCGGTGGCTCCACGACAGCGCAAAATCAGGAAGCATCAAAGCCGCTCCGCACCGCGCGCGGCGCTATATAGGAACCGTATCGGGCGGCAGCAAACGTCAAGACATGCTCTATGTACTGCCGGCGGTCTCTGTTTCCTTCCAAAAGCAGTCTGCAAACGCTGCCATTACCAGCGGAAACAATACTTATCAGTTTGACGGGGCAACATTCGATGTTTTTGAGAGCGCCAGCGGCGCGCGTGTCGGCACCGTCCAGATGGACAGCAACGGTCGAGCGCAGGCAACACTCCTACCCAACACGGCATACTACCTAGTTGAGACAACAGCGCCAGCTGGTTATATCCCCCTGCACGATCGCATTGCCTTTACCACGACGAATAACGGCGGATACGTCACCATTGATGAACAACCCGGCACCATTACCTTGCGCATTGTAAAGCTCGACGCCGCAACGAATGCAGGCCCCCAAGCTGGAGCTTCGCTCGCAGGAGCAGAATTCGTGTGCGTATCGCAATCAACCCCTGGATGGACACAAACTCTCAGGACCGATGAAAGCGGTCGAGCTACCCTCACCGATGTCCCCCTGGGAACCTTTACCATCTATGAATCGAAGGCGCCCGAGGGCTATTTGCCCTCCGGTGACAGTTGGTCTTACACCGTTGGAGCCGACCAACTCGGCGATTCAGGCGTGGTCGAGATCGAATCTCGCGTTTCCAATATCCCCATTGCGTTTGACCTTGAGATTTCCAAATTCAAGGACTACGGCAATAGCGATCAATCCGGCCTGGAGCAGCCGGCAGGAGATGTTGTCTTTGAGGTTGTCAGTAACAGCTCTCAGCAGGTTGTTGGCACACTGACTACAAACATCTACGGCTTTGCCTCCACCAAAGACCAGCCCGAAGCATGGTTCGGCACAGGCAAGCGACCAGCCGGTGTCCACGGAGCCGTCCCATACGACCGCGCCGGCTACACGGTTCGTGAGGTTCCGGAAACCGTCCCCGAGGGTTTTAAACGTGCGGGGGAATGGACCGTCGAGGCCAATCAGATTTCCGACGGCGCCGAGCTTCAATATATCGTGGACAACCACGCTCTGTCGACGCATCTCCAGATTGTAAAACGCGATGCCCAAACAGGCGCCTCTGTTCCCCTAGCCGGATTCACCTTCCAACTCCTCGACAGCAATCACAAACCTGTCTCACAAACATGCTGGTATCCAGCACATAACGTAATGGACACCTTTACGACTGACGCGACCGGCACCGTCACACTGCCCGAATCGCTCGTGCCGGGCACCTATTATGTACGCGAAACCTCGGCCAAAGAGCCCTATCTTGTCGGCGGAGAGATCGAGGTAAACATACCCGCCGATATAAACCTAACGCCCGTTGCAATCGTCTCGTATTATGACCACGCCGCGACCGGAAACATCAGGATCGTTAAAACCGATGCCGTAGACGGCAGCAGCCTCGCGGGCGCCATCTTTGAGATCCGTGCCTCAGGTGATATCGTGCGCCCCGACGGTAGCATTGCCGCGCTCGACGGCGAGGCTGTCGCTACCGTCACGACGGATGAAACTGGAGAAGCACGCGCGGACGACCTCCCGCTGGGATCTGGCACCGCACACTACGAGGTTGTCGAGACTCAAGCGCCGACCGGCTTCTTGCTCGACCGGACGCATCATATCGTCGACCTTACCTATGCCGACCAGAAAACACCCGTTGTGGAAGCACGGCTTAACGTATCCGACGATTACACCAAGGTTGATATCTCCAAGGTCGATGCAAGCGGAGAGCAGGAAGTGAAAGGCGCACAGCTCACCTTATATGGTCCCGATAAAACCGAAATAGACTCCTGGACCTCATCCGACAAGCCGCACCGCATCGAACATCTTGCACCCGGCACCTACTCGTTGCGCGAAACGATGTCTCCGCGGACCTATGACCTTGCCGAGGAGATAACGTTTGAAATAAAGGATACGGGAGAAGTCCAATCCGTCGCGATGAAGGATGCGCCCATCGAGATCAAAGGACAGGTCGACAAGCGTCAGGAACTTGTCCAACCTATCGGGAAGGGTCTGTTGGCTAACGGCGATGGAAAAAACCGCGCCGCGATGCAAACCAATACGGATGGGCTTTTCTCCTATACCATCGACGCTCGAAACGATTCCGCTACTTGGGTTGATGAGTTTACGATTACCGATGATCTTGAGTGCGCCAAAGACGGCACGGCGAGATTTGTCTCAATCGAAACCCCCGTCGCCATCGGCGACCTCAACGGTCTGTGCAACGTGTGGTATCGCACGACGCCGTTGGACTCGACAGACGTCGATGAGCCGGCAAACGCGACGCTTGACGATGGGCACGAAAATCCTTGGCTTGAGTCCGACGAAGTAAAAGAGAGTCTGGGTGAAGATTGCCGCCTCGTCGATTACGACGGCTGGCACCTCTGGAAGGCGGATGTCTCGACCACGGAATCCGCCACACTCGAGGCGAAAGAACTCGACCTTGCATCCAATACCGTCGTGACGGGCATTCGCATTGAATACGGTGCGGTAGCCGCCGACTTTACGACTCGAAGCGATACGGATTCTTGGACCCGTGATGATCTCAAAGATGAGCACGACGACCTTGACGATGCCAAAGCAATCCTTGGCACAGATGCTCGGGGCGCAGTCGTGCACATGCAGGCAACGTCGGCTTACACACCCCAAACTGCACTCACCAACAGCGCACGCGTCGATCTTTGCCGCAATCGGCGGCGGCGATAAACTTGAGTCACATGACGAGGACCGTGTCATTCAACGCTGTACCCTACCGCAGGACCTACCGGCAACAGGATCAGCTCCCATCGCCGCCTTGCATCACCCGCGCTCCTCGACCTCGGGTGCCGCAGCCCTATGGTTCGCTCGCCTTAGGTCAATCCCAAAGAAGCGCTAGCACGATGAAAAAGCGGACGAGCCAGTCCCCCGGCTCGCCCGCTTTCAATCATTTCAAATCGCCGCATCTACTCTGCAGACGAAGATCCACCATCAACGATTGCTTGCTCGGACTCAGGAATCCCATCGGCACCCGTGCTCTGTTCTTGCTCCACCTCTTCGCTGATTGCGGAGGCGGGGGTCGAGCCCTTCGCGCCCACGATGTAGGCAGCTCCAAGCCCTAACGCAATGGCAATCAAGGTCAAAATCACGTAGACAGGCCAATGGCGCTTAATATACGAAAACACGTTGACTCCTTAGAGCTCCGTCTACGAACGGCGGATAACCTCGGTCACGACCTCGGATACCGTGGCAATGTTCGTCGGGTTGACATTGTGGGGCAGGTCGTCCTCGGTACGAGCGCAAGCCAGACGCGTGCCGTCCACGCCGGCGATGGTGAGGGCTCGGCGGCTCGCCTCGAGCGCGGCGTAGGCATCGGTCTTGGCATAGGGCATCTCGAGCGCGCCACAATCGACATGGAACGACTTGCACACCTTGCTGACCAGGTTCATGATGCGGCGATCGCCCTTGAGCAGCTGCTGTTCGCCCTCAACCGTCACCACCGAAAGCCTACCGGCGCCGACGGATTCAAGATTGATGAAGAAGACGCCGCGGAGCTTATCGCGATGCGAAGCCAAGAAGGCCTTCATACCGGAGCCATCACAATCCGAGGCGCCCGTTGCCACAAACCAGATATCGTGACCGAGCAGCTCATCGTCGCCCATAGAGGCGACAGCCGAGAGCATATCTTCGGAAGAAGCGCCGTCGGAAGACGTAGCGCCGCCCTTCCAGCCATCGTTATCGTCCTCGAAATTATCCCACGAACCGATGCCGCGACCGGACTTCTTGGCATCGTAATCGTCTTCGACGCCCAGCCAGTCACTCATGCTGTCCTGTTCGTTTTTCTTTTTACGACCGAACAGGCCGCCCAGGCCGCGCTTGCGAGACTTAGGTGCCGCAGGGGCGGGAGCCGAAATGGTCTCGATCGGCTGTGCGCCCGACGCAACGGGCATAGGAGGCGCAACGGGTGCCGATGTGGGTTCGGGACCCTGAGCGGTAGCAAAGGGGTCGTTGACCTGTGCGGAGGGATCGGGAAGGTCGAACAGCGACGTGCGAGACGCAACGTTTGTCTGCTTCATCGACGGCAGCGACGGATCGGGAACCGAAGCCAGCGGAGACGAGGAGGGTGCAGGCGACGGTGCCGACGCCGGATCGGGAACATTCATCTGCGGACGCGGCGATGCTTGGGAGGAAATCTGGGCCATAAGGGAATCGACCGTTTCGTCCTGAGTGGGAGCGACATCGGCAACCGTGGCACCGGAACCACTCGGGATCGGCATGGTGAAAATCTGCGTGGAGTAAGGCCTCGACCCATCTGTCTCGGGAGCCTCGGAAACCGCAGGCACTTCCTCCTGCTCGACCTCGGTCGAATCACCTTGATCGGCTGCCGCGTATTGCTCTTCGTCACAGTTGACCTCGACGGGCTCGTGCCCGGCGACATCTTGGATTTCGGCAGCATCAATAGGCTCGTCATCGTCTGCCGCGTCGCCCTGCTCATCGGAAACAGGAAGGGGCTCGGCAATCGCGGTGCCTTGCTTTTCAAACGTTATCGTGGAATCGAACTGCGCGGCATCAAACGACATGGTGCTATCGACGTGCTGCTGAGCCTCAAAGGACGTTGTAGCTTCGGCGGCGTCGACAGGCACGGACTGCATAGCCTCGTTCTGCTCAAACTCCTGCGCCGCGCGCTCGCGCTCAGCCTCGGCAGCCTGTTGTTGGGCTATAGCCTCCTGCTCGGCAGCCTCGCGGGCAGCAGCGCGCTTTTCCTCAAAGTCGTCAACGAGCTTCTTGCCCTTCGCAAAGGCGTCCTTAAAGAAATTGGAGGCGCTGGCGCCAAGCGAGGAGAACGCGGAAGCGATATCGGCATGAGGCGTTGTCGAGGGGAGCTCGGCCGAGAAATCGGTATCGCTCTCGTAGGACACGCGCTGCGGATACTCGTCGTAGCCCTCATCGGCGGAATCGTCCTCTGCCTGTTCCGGAGCGGCGGGGGCAAGAACGTCAAGGCCGGCTGCTGGATCGAGTGCGGACTCCGCCTCGGGCTCGACATCGGAGGACGGGGCAGACACGAGATCGGCGGCTGCAGCGGGCACATCAGACACGGGCTCTTGAGCCTCGGAAATGGACTCGGGCTCAAACGCCGGTTCCTCGCCTTCATCGTAAACAAGCGAGCAGGACTCGGGCAGCATGCCGAGCGCGCGGATGGCATCCGAGCCAAATCGGATGTTGCCGGCGGCATTGCGATAGAGTTTGGGCTCGGGCTCGACTGGTTCGACCGCTACGGGCTCCTCCGCCGGCTCGGCGGCGAGCGCCTCCTCGGTGGCCACCTCGGTCTGAACAGCCTGATCCTGAGACTCGGGCGCGATGGTACCGATCAGCGTCGCGTCAGCAGAAGCGCCCTCGAAGCCATCGATCTGCTCATCGGGCGTTTCATCCTGCTCGGACTCGGCAGCAAGCGGCTGTCCGAACTCGTCCTCGGTATAGCTCGGCTCCTCATATTCGATGGTGTTGCCATAATCGTTTTGCTGCTGCGCCGCAGCATACTCGGCCGCGGCACGCGCCATTTCCTCGGCCCGGCGCTTTTGCTCGCCAAAATACGTATCGAACGGAATGTCGTTGGGAAATTCATTTTCGCCCTGATAAGGGGCAACGTTGTCCATAACGCCAAGCATGGCGGCAACAGAAGACTTGTTGCAGACCGAACCGGACGTGTAGGGAAGGATAAAGCGGTTGGCAATGATGTTTGCCGCGTTGGCAAGCGCCACCAGCGAAGCGAGAATCGCAACGATCCACAGCAGGACCTTCAGCGCACCGGGAAGCGGCAGGATGCGCAGGATGGCAATGGCCGCGGGGGCAACTGTGGCAATCGGGAGCAGCTTGGCGATCAGCGCTCGATACGGTGCATAAGACTCGCGAGCGAGCAGCTCGGCGCGCGGGGAGTCATAGTGCGCCACGACGACGACCGGGCGGTTGCGCGGAGAGGCAAGCGGGCCCGACGCCTTGTGGTAGGCGATGACGTTTTGGCTCACGCCCGTCTTGCCCAGGCACGAGATCACAGGACGACCGGTTCGCTCGAGCACATAGAGCACGGCACCGACAATGGCCAGCAGGGTGCCGACTAAACCGATACCGCCGCCAATGCCCATAAGCAGGGCGCCGGCAAATGCCAAGATGCCCGTAACAGCAAACGCCATCCTGCTCGGCGAGGGAGCATTAAACTCCTGCACCTCGGGATCAAAGCCGTGGTTGCGAAAGATTTGAGCGATATCCTCGGCAGCCAAACGCTCTTCTTCGCTGCACGCCGGCGTGATGCCGGTGCTCTGCAGCAGGTGGTTAATATAGTTCTGGGTGTTCGCCATGTGCGCTCCACATCCATAATCCGACAAATAGGCCCAATGCATGCACATTAGGACCGTATATAGTCGAAAGTATACCCCGAGCGGACGCAAACGGCGGAATTCCGGTTACGTTAACGCCCCATACGGACATGGATATAGCCTAATCTCCATATCGGACTAAAATCATGGCATCGAACAACCTTCTCATGCGAGGATTCTATGACGGCAAGCACAACGACCGCAGCTAATAAAAAGAGTTCGGCAGAGCCGGGCTATGACAAAACTGCCCAGCGTATCCTCAATCTTTTCTTTGTACTCAACAGTTCTCCCGAACCGCTGACTACCGAGCAGATCGTTTTGGACTCCGATTTGGGCTACGGCTCGGGCAACATCGATTCGGACAAACGCAAGTTTCGTCGTGACCGCGAAAAACTACTTGCGCGCGGCATCGTGATTAAGGAAGTTCGCGCGCCCGGCTCCCAGGAAACCGAAGAAAGTGCCTGGGCCGTCGACCGTGACCATACGTTTGCCGCCGGCGGCCTGATTACCGCCGAGGACGCAGACATCCTAATGGACGCCATAGACCAGATGCTCGCCGCCGGATCGTCCACTTTTTCCACCCCGCTCGCCGATATTCGGTCCAAGATCGCATACCTGACCGGCGAGGGGGACGTCCCGGAGACGCGTGCCCTGCGCTCTCCTATGGTTGATGCCGTATGGAGCGCTTTCGCCGAGCGTTGCGCGCTGCGCTTCCTGTATCAAAACGGACGCGGGGAACAGCGTCAACGCACCGTCTGCGTCTACGGCATGTTCGAGCGCGAGGGCATTTCGTATTTCTGCGGTCTGGATGATGCATCCGGTACCGTTAGGACATTTCGCTGCGACCGCATCGTCCGCGCCTGGAAACCTTCCGGCTTTTACACCATCCCCAGCGACTTTAACCTCAATGACCAGCTGTTCTTTGAGTTCGATTTTGCCGATCGCGACCCCATCGCGGCCACATTCTCGTTTGCTGCCGAGACGCCGGCGGACATGGTCCACGCCCTCACGCAAGGACGCGGAAGCCTCGATTGCGCAGACAAAGGATGGACATGGACCGTTGGCGTGCGCGACTTAGATGCCGCCGCTGCATTTTGTATGGAGCACAGCGCCGACAACATGAGGCCCGTAGCGCCCGACGCACTCAAACAGGCTTGGAATCGCCTCATCGAAAGGACGGTGAACGCCCATGCCTGCGCGTAAACTCACGAGCGAGCAAAGGCTCTCGCGCGCCATCGACATCATGGAAGCCCTCTACGCCGCTGGCGAGAAGGGCATGGATCGCAGCGAAATCTGCAGTCGCTTCGACATCACCGGTGCTTCACTCGATGAGATTGTCGACATCATTTCGACGCTCGCCGACCGCGAATCGGGAGCACGCGTTATCTGCGAATGCCGTGACGAGCGCGTCATTCTGACGGGCGAGGCAGGCCGCGTGCTGCCGTTGCGTCTCAGTGCGGCCGAGGGCGCCGTACTCAACCATGAACTTGAGTCGTTGGGCATCGAACCGGCGACGGCAGCGCGCATCCGCCGCGCGCTTCTGCCCGAGGAACTGGGGTATAACCAGTGCGTTGTCGACACCGTTGCGCGCGGCTCCCATTGGCAGCAGCTCAATTGCGCCATCCAGGACGGCGTTCGCTGCCGTATCGCCTATCGCTCGCTTGGCGACGAGCACGCGCGGGAGCGCACCATTGACCCCCTGCGCATTATGACGAACGGCGATAGCATGTACCTGGTAGCCTGGGATACCGAGCAGGATGCGCAGCGCCGCTATCGCCTCGACAAGATCGAGGATATCGTCCTGACCGACGACTCGGTCGAGCGGCACCACTCAAAGATTACGACCCTTCAAGACTCGCTTGCGAAAGCGGGACGCGAAACAAAGCTCGCGATGCCGCTCGATCTTGCCGACCATCTAGACTGGGCGGGCATCACATCGGTCAATCGGGCTGACGAGGACACGGCAATCGTAACCGTCCGCTACACGTCCGAAGCGTGGCTATTTGCCCAAGTTATGGCAAAGGGCGGAGCCATCCGCATCATGGATGACCCCGCCCTGTCAAAGCGCCTGTGCGACTATGCGGAGACGCTCGTCCGTCCGCTCTAATGTCGTCGGTCGTGCGCCTGTCGCCATAGCTGCAGGTAGTGGCCGATCTGGGCCGACTCGATACGCTGGTATGAACTGGTGGGCAGCGATGTCAAGAACTTCTTGCCATACCCCTTCGTCACCAGGCGAGGATCCGCCAAGATCAGTACACCGCTATCGGTCGACGAGCGAATCAAACGCCCCGCGGCCTGCTTAACCTCGAGTACTGCCTCGGGTAGCGAATAGCGCGCCCAAGCGCGGTCCTCGCGCAGGTTACGCTCGCAGGAGAGCGGATCGGTAGGGCTGGAGAACGGCAGCTTGGGAATGATGACACATCGCAGCGTCTCACCGCTGGCGTCAAAGCCCTCCCAAAAGGCCTTAAGAGCGAAGAGCGACGAAGCCGGCTCGTTGATAAAGCGGTCGCGTAGGCGACGAGGAGATGAGTTGCGCTGTTGGCAGTTGAGCTCCAGACCCGCATGGGCAAGCTTGGGCTCAACGCGGGCGTACAGGTCTTCCATGTCGCGCCGATTGGTGAACAACGTGAGCACCGATCCGCCCATGGCAAGATGGGCGTCGACCAGCACGCGCTCGAGCGCCGTAAGATAGCTCTCACGGTCGCGCGGATCAGGGATATCGCCCGCAACGACTACAGCCATATTCGAATCGAAGTCGTAGCTCGAGTCCAAGTGCAGCGATGAAGATGTTGAAGCACCGATGCGATCGAGCCCGACAGCATGGTTGAAGTGCTCAAAGCTTTTGGACACCGTCATGGTCGCTGAGGCAAAGATGGCCGTGTGAACCTCAGGCAGCCACTCGGTTGCCAAGGCCTCGCCAATGTCGATGCGCTCTGCGGTCATCGACTCTCCGCCGGCACGCAGCCTGCGATTGACCTGCAGGGAGTATACATAGTGCCCGTCCGTACCATCGATGATGAGCTTGAGGTTCTCGGTCAGCTCGTGCAGGCGGCGCGAGATATCACCTAAGTCGACAACGACCTCGGGCTTGTCGGCGGCGACCGCTTGCACCAGCGCGTCGACGCTCTTGTCAGCTTGCTCCAATGCGTCGACGGCAGTGTAGGCCGACTGTAAGAAATCATGCCAGTCGTCAGATTCGCGCAGCTCCGGACCTATCCACAGGTTCGCGTTGTCATAGCCCCCGCGGGCACGGCGGCCGAGCTCGCGAACGCCATCGAACACATCGGCGATCGCCATGCTCGCGCGGGCAACCGTCGACGTCGCCTTGGCAGTAAGGCCCAGATAGAGCGTAGAGCCCTCGGAGGTTGCCAAATCACGGGAAACCTGGCTTAGTGCGCCGGTGCTCGAGCCACCCAAGCGCTCGAACAAGACGCGTGATTCGTCCGCCGACACCACGCGCGCCCACTGACGACGCGCCTCGCGCTCGATAGAATGGGCCTCGTCGATTACCCAATGACGAATCGGAGGCAAAATCCTTCCCTCGGCCGCAACATTGCGGAACAGCAGAGAATGGTTCGTAACAACCACATCGGCATGCGCCGCGCGACGGCGTGCACCGTGGACGAGGCATTTATCAGGGAAAAACGGGCAGAGGCGACGAGCACACTCGCGCGAGGCCGTCGTAAAGTCGGGACGGTTGACGCTGCGCCAGCGAATGCCAAGCGAATCAAGGTCGCCGTCGGCTGACTGGCATACGTATGCCATGATCACGGCAACCGCCGTAAGCGTGTCGGCGGGATCACGTTTGGTTGTAATTTCGACTTGGCTGCGGCTCATACGCTCAAGTTTGCGCAAACACGGATAGTGGTCGTATCCCTTCAATGCGCAAAACGACAAGCCACCCGGCAGCTGCTCGGCAAGTTTTGGCAGCTCATGATACATAAGCTGGTCGGCGAGGTTATTCGATTTGGTCGCAATGCCGACGGTAATGTTGTTTCGGCGGGCGGCCTCGGCGAACGGCACGAGATAGGCCATCGATTTACCGACGCCCGTGCCCGCCTCGATCACGCGATGGGTACCCGTGACCAGCGCATCGCGCACCTCAACCGCCATCGCGATCTGCTCATCGCGCGGCTCGTAAGTGGGATACATGCGATTAACCAGGCCGCCGGGGGCGTAATCCGCCTCAATTTCTTCGCGGCTTGGCATCTTGAGGACCGGAAGTTCGTCGGCATCCACCCGATCATCGGCACGGTCGGCCTTGAGAACGTCAGCGCGAGCTGCGCTGAGAGAGAAGATGGACCCGGGGTTCTGTCCCGCCAAGAACGAAAAGATAGGACGATAGGACCAGGGCACATCGGGGTGCATATCGGCCAGGCGCGCCATTAGACCCTGGGGCAAGTCGGTGAGTGCCACGAGCAACACGCGCCACACGCCGCACAGGGCATCGACATCGGCGTTGGCGCGATGCGACACCGAATCGCAGCCGAACAGGTCGGCCATAAAGAAAGCTTGTGCGATGCCAGACGCGGAAGCGCGATACGCGACAGCGCCAGCGAATCGATCCAGATATCACTCACATTGACGCCGCCCTTGACCGATTCGATGAACGACCGGTCAAACGTGGCGTTGTGCGCGATGACGGGGCAGCCGCCCACAAAGTCGGCAAGCGCCGCGACGGCCTCCACAGCCGACGGGGCATCTACCACATCGGCGTTCGTAATGCTCGTGAGCTCGGTAATCTCTGCAGGAATCAACTGCTTGGGATGCACGAACGTATCAAAGCGGTCAACGACCTCGCGGCCCGAAAGACGGGCCGCGGAGATCTCGATAAGTTCGTTGTCTTGCACCGACAAACCCGTGGTCTCGGTATCGAGGACGATGACATCCTCCTCGATAAGACCGAACGACTGCGTCTTGGCGCGCTCGGCGAGCGTGGCATAGGCATCAATGACAAATTTCGGCGTTCCAGGAGATACAGCGTCCTCGATTAGCATGCAACGCCCGCTCGACGAAGGCCCATGCGAATCAGGCTGTCACAGACCTGGGGGAACGTCATATCGTCGGTGTGGCGAATCTCGTCCGGATACAGCGACGTATCCGTCATGCCGGGAATGGTGTTGGTCTCGAGAATGACAGGGCCGTCTTCACTCACGATAAAGTCACTGCGCGAAATGCCCAGACAGCCGAGCGCCTTGTGGGCAGTGCAAGCAAGCTCCTGGGCGCGGGCATAGTTTTCAGGCGAAAGCTGCGCCGGAATACGGTGGATATCCGTAGGGTCGACGTACTTAACGTCCAAGTCGTAGAACTCACAGTCCTCAGGCTTGCGAATCTCGACGATCGGCAGGGCGCGCACATCGTCCTCGCCGTACACGCCCACGGTGATCTCGGTTCCCTCGATGCACTTCTCGACGAGCACTTTGTCACCATACTCGAATGCCTTCTTGATGGCAGCCGGCAGCTCGGAGGGCTCATGCACCAGCGAAATGCCGTAGCTCGAACCATTGACAGCAGGCTTCACAAAGCAGCGTTCGCCACAGACTTCGACGATATGGTCGATATCGACCTCGTCGCCCGTCTCGAGCGCCAGGCCGGGGGCGATGGGGATCCCCGCCTTGGCGTACAGGAGCTTGGACACCTCTTTGTCCGCACCGCAAGCGCTGGCGAGAACGCCCGATGCCGTGTAGGGGATATCCAAGGTCTCCATGGCGCCCTGCATGGCGCCATCCTCGCCGCCAGCACCGTGCATGGCGATAAACGCCACATCGAAGCCGCCGGTCGCCATAGTCACCATAAAGTCATCGGCGGCCGTATCGAGCAGCTCCACCGAAGTGTAGCCAGCCTCCTTCAAGGCCACCACGACGTTTTTTTCCCGAATTGAGCGAGATCTCGCGCTCAGCGGAATGACCGCCCGCCAAGACCGCTACGTGCATGTTCTCTAGGCTTTTACCCGGCATGGGCAGACTCCTCCTCTATAATTTCTGCAGCTGATACCATATTGTAGCGATACCGTCTACGTTTCCCCAAAATCGAAAGGCTTCCATGAATCCCAGGACTAAATCTCAGGACATTCGCGACTTGAGCCAAAACGATATTCGCGAGCTCGTTGCCGAACTCGGCCAGCCCGCCTTCCGCGCCAAACAGCTCATTGAATGGGTTTTTGAGAAGAACGTTTGTTCGTTTGACGATATGACCAACCTTCCCAAGGCTTTCCGCGAGCAGCTTAAAGAGGCTTTTGCCTTTGACACGCCGACCGAGCTCACCAAGCAGGTCTCCAAGGACGGCTCCCGTAAATACCTGCTCGAATATCACGACGGCATTTCCGTCGAAACCGTTGGCATGCCTCGCCGCAACAAACTGTCTGTCTGCGTATCCACCCAGGCGGGCTGCGGCATGGGCTGCGCTTTTTGCGCCACCGGCCTCAACGGTCTCAAGCGTTCGCTGACTGCCCAGGAGATCGTTGACCAGGTGCTCCACGTTTCCAACGATTTTGGCGAGCGCGCAACGAGCGTCGTGTTCATGGGTCAGGGCGAGCCGTTTGCCAACTACGACGAGGTCCTCAAGGCGCTGCGCATCCTCAACGACCCCGATGGCATCGGCATTGGAGCACGTCACCTTACTGTTTCCACCAGCGGCGTTATCCCTGGAATTCGCAAGTTTGCAGATATTCCCGAGCAGTTCACGCTCGCCGTCTCGCTGCACTCCGCTATCCAGTCGACGCGCAACAAACTCATGCCGGGCGTTAAGAAGTACACGCTCCTGCGCCTCCACGAGGCCCTTCAGCTCTACACCGAAAAGACCGGCCGCCGCCCGACCTATGAGTATGCCATGATCGAAGGCGTCAACGATACGAATCCCGAGATGCAGGCGCTCTGCGACTTCTGCGAGGGCACGCTGTGCCACGTCAACCTGATTCAGCTTAACGATATCGAGGGTAGCCCGCTCAAGCCGTCGCCAATCCATAAGGTTGAAGATCTTCAGCGCCGTCTTGAGTCTCGCGGCATCGAGACCACGATCCGTAATTCCCGCGGCAACGATATCGACGCGGCCTGCGGTCAGTTGAAGCAGCGTTTCAAGGTCCAAAAGAACGCATAGGGGAGACCAACCTTAACGTTTCATGTGAAACATCGAACGGCCTCGGTTGTTTAATTGCAACCGAGGCCGTTTCATATCAATCGGCTATCCGCATCTCACAATTGTTCAGCGACTATTTCGGAAAAAATAAGGGGTCCTTGTTCTGGAGTTCAGACAAGGACCCCTTCAAAAAAGCGAGTAATTGTTAGGTACCTAATAGCCTACATTTTCCCACTGGTGATTAACCCAATCTTGATTAATCTTAGGATTCTTGGTTACTTGGGCAGTTCGCATAGCAACATCTTCCGTCATAACATCCATTTTCTTCTTAGATGTATCAACGATATCTTGGGCGCTACGAAGCAAACGGCCACGGAGTTCTTCGTCCGTCACGATCTTATATCCAGCAAATGCACCAGCAGCCACTGTTGCTGCCAAAGCAACAGCTGTCAAAAACTTATTCTTCATCCTGGTCACCCTGCTCAAACTGAATCATTTCACCCAGAATACGTGAGAGCTCTTCCTCATCTTTGAACTCAATCTCAATCTTGTTCTTTCCACGCGAGCTTTTCACACGCACGTTGGTATTAAACACCTGACGGAGAACACGCGCTGCCTTCTTGAACGACTGGGGCGTTGCAGTCCTAGGGGTCTTTGGTGTCTCTCCGGCAGAAAATAACGGAGCAAGATTTTCTGTCGCACGAACCGAAAGACCTTCTGCAACAACTTTCTCCGCAAGCCTAATTCTGGCATCCTCATATGGAACTGCAAGGATCGCCCGAGCGTGACCGGCTGTGAGTCTTCCTTCGAATATCATCTGCTGTACAACTTCAGGAAGATCAAGAAGGCGAAGCGAATTTGTAATTGCAGAACGTGACTTACTGACAGCCTTTGATAGAGCCTCCTGGGTCATCCCACTTGCATCAATGAGCTGACGATAGCCTTTTGCCTCTTCGACAGGATTAAGGTCAGAACGCTGAAGGTTTTCAATAAGTGCAAGAGCAAGCATTTCTTCATCATTAACGTCTTTAATGATGACTGGCAACTCTTCAAGTCCTGCCAGTTTAGATGCCTGATAGCGACGCTCGCCAGCAATGATTTCATATCCGTTACCATGTTTTCGAACCAAGAGTGGCTGCAAAACACCGTGTTCCTGGATAGATTCACTTAGCTCGCGAAGTTCAGTTTCATTAAAGTGAATTCGAGGCTGATTCGGGTTGGGAACAATATCTTCGATGGGCAGCTTGGTTTCGGATGTAGGTGCAGCAGATGAACCACCGGTTTCATATTCTGCTTCGGAAACCAGCGCGCTCAATCCACGACCTAATCCGCTGCGCTTTTTAGGGCTAGGCACGCTTGATCACCTCTTTTGCAAGATTCATATATGCTTTTGCACCCTTGTTTTGCGGTGCATAAGTAATAACCGGTTCTCCAAAAGAAGGAGCTTCGGAGATTTTGACTGTACGGGGAATCAACGTCTTAAAAGCCTTATCACCAAAGTACGACTGAACCTCTTCAACAACCTGATTCGATAGTGATGTCCGCGAGTCATACATGGTCATAAGAACGCCATACGTATCCAGACCCTTATTAAGACGCGATTTGACCATTTTCATTGACTCAAGCAACTTCGTAACGCCCTCAAGTGCATAATACTCGCACTGAATCGGAATAAGAACGCTGTCTGCTGCAGTCAATGCGTTAATTGTGAGCAAGCCGAGCGACGGAGGACAGTCAATAAATATAAAATCGAACTCTTCTTGAATTGGTTCAAGTAGGTCCTTTAACCGAGTTTCTCTTGCAATTGCGCTCACAAGCTCAATTTCAGCGCCTGCAAGCTGAATTGTTGCCGGAATTACGAATACTTTTTTGCAATTCGTATCAAGAACAAGTGATTCTGCCGGTACATCATTCAGCAATGCATCATAGATACAGTGATCGAGGTCTTCTTTTTCAATTCCAAATCCGCTGGTACTATTTCCCTGCGGATCGAAATCGACAATGAGCGTCTTTCGACCCTGCTCACCCAGCGCCGCCGCAAGGTTTACAGCCGTCGTTGACTTACCAACGCCACCCTTTTGGTTGATGATTGCAATGATACGCGTGTTTTTGGCATTCTTTGAACGTTTAACGTCGCGAAATCCCACGGTCCCTCCTGGTGTGTATTAAAGCTGTCAAACGGAGGATGTTTCACGTGAAACATTCCGATTCGATATCAACCGCCATGTTTCACGTGAAACACTGCAAGTTGTTAGTATCCATTATGTTTCACGTGAAACATCTAGGCAAGCGGATTCTTCTTTGCCATGCCATTTGCACGAGGCAATGAAACGGATGCTGGATGACTCTTCTTAAGAACAATGAACTCCCTGTGGCCCAAGCCCTCAGGCAAATCGATTGCGTCATTCAGAAGCAAAGTGAAGCCACAGATCTTAGCTGCTGACATGCCGGAAGCAAGCTCCTCATCAGATGGATTGCCCTTCGTGATAACAAATAGCCCTCCATCCTTGAGGTACGGAGCCGCATACTCAACAAGAATCGGTAGAGGGGCGAGTGCGCGAGCGGTTACGACAGAGAACTGCTTCTTATGGCTTCGAGCATATTCTTCAAGGCGATCATGGACTGCATGAGCATATTTCAATCCAAGAGCATGAATAAAAGAATTAACAGCATCAACCTTCTTGCCAACAGAGTCAATATAAGTAGCTTTACGATGCGTGGTTATCGTTAATGGAATACCAGGGAAACCCGCACCTGTTCCCATATCGAGCAAAGCCCCCTCAGGAGCCTTATTGATATAAGGGAGCAAAACAAGCGAGTCAAGAATATGAAGTACTGCAGCATCTTCTACGTTAAGAATACGGGTGAGATTGGTTGTCTTATTTGTTTCCAGAACCAAATCCAAATGCTGAATACATTTCCTTAGCTCAGTATCATTTACGCTCAAGGAATACTCTTTGCAATAGGAAGTTAGACGACTCAGCATCTCTTCAGCCTGCTGATCAGTAAGTACAAACAACAGAAGCTCCTTTCTGACAAAAATCAGTGAATCGAGAACTTTTGACAAAAAAAGGGGACGTGGAAACCACGTCCCCTTAGCATAAGCTCGAGTAGATTATCGAGCAACAATTACCACATGGCGATCAGGGTCAGAGCCCTCGGAATGAGTATCGACAGCATCATTACCACGAAGTGCAATGTGAACCAGTCGGCGCTCATAGGCATTCATGGGCGGAAGCGAAACACTCTTATGAGTACGAATAGCACGCTCGGCAGCAGACTGAGCCATAGCGGCGACCTTGTCCTGACGGCGACTCTTGTAACCCTCAACGTCGACGACAACTGGATACCTAAAGCCGAGCTTACGGCTTACCAGCAGAGAGAACATAACCTGAAGGGCATCAAGCGTACGTCCATGACGACCAATGAGAACAGCAAGATCGGGAGCAGTTACATCCAGAATCAACTCGCCCTCGTCGCCTTCATACTCATCGATAGGAGAGTTGGCGGCATCGAAGTGCGAAAGGATGGAACGCAGAATAGAAATCGCAACATCGGCAATGGTGTCGAGCTCCTCATCAGTCAGCTCTTCACCAGCCTTATAGCGCTGTGCAATCTCGGGATAATCGCCCGCGATCTGCGGGGCAACCTCCTCAAGCATATCCTCGATGATCTCTTCAGACATAACGTACTCCAAAAGTTAGGTACCTAAATAAGATTGATATCCCGACTACTTCTTCTTGTGCGGGCGAGGCTTCTTCTCGCGACGGGTAACCTCGACCTGCAGCGGAGCGTTCTTGAGGCGCTCCTCCTCCTCGGCCTTAGCCTTGTCAATAACCTTCTGCGTCACGAAGATCTGCTGGATAACCTGCCAGGCAGAAGACACATCGTAGTACAGCAGAACGCCGACGGGCAGGCTCCAACCCATCCAAAGCATCATGACGGTCATGACAACAGCCATCATACGCATGCTCTGGGCCTGCTGGCCGGTCTGGTTGCGCGACATATAAAGCTGCGGAATCAAGGTGAGAACGGCAAACAGAATCAGGCAAACCAGCGCAGGCAGCGCAACCATAAAGCCATCGGCAAAGGAAGCGCTCGGCGTGGTGGTAAGGTCAGGCAGGATGTTGAAGAACGAGAACGTGCCGTCGCTAAAGTAGTTTGGCAGGTTACGCAGCAGCGTAAACAGGGCGAACAGGACAGGCATCTGAATCAACAGCGGCAGACAACCAGCCATGGGGTTGAACTTGTTCTCGCTGTAGAACTTCTGCATCTCCTCGGCCTGACGCTGGGGATCGTCGGCATAGCGCTCCTGGATCTCGAGCATCTTAGGCTGCAGTACCTGCATACGAGCCGTCGACTTGGTCGACTTGAGCATAAGCGGCGTCAGCAGCAGACGGATGATGACCACCAGGATGATGATGGACAGGCCCCAGTCGACCGCAAAGGTCTGGATGAGCTTGAGCAGCTCGAAAAGGATGTTAACGATCCAATCCCACATGTAAGTTTTCCTCCGATAGCGAGTGCCCGCTAGGGCACAGGGTCATAACCGCCGACGTGCAGGGGATTGCAGCGAGCGATGCGCCTCACGGCAAGCCAGCAGCCTCTCAAAACACCGTACTTCTCAATCGCCTGGACGGCGTATTGCGAGCACGTTGGGTAATAAATGCAGGCGTCAGGCAATAAGGGCGAAATAACCTGTTGATATATGCGAATAGGAGCGATGGCAACACGTCGCAAAACGTGATTGCTCATCGCTCCTCCCCGGCAACGCCGGCGCGTTTCATAAGCGAACGCAATGCATTGTCCATCTCCTGCGGCGAGGAAACCCTCGTCTTGGGAGTTGCGAACAAGATGATGTCATAACCCGCAACGGGAAATCCACAGCTGCGGGCGGCCTCGCGCATCACACGCTTAGAACGGTTGCGCACGACAGCACAACCGAGCCGTTTAGCACCAACGAAGGCGACCCTTCCGGAGTCGCCTTCGCCAACCGATTCACATATGGTCATTCGAATCAGAGGGTGATTAAAACGACGCCCCTGACTGAACACATGCTCGAAATCTTGCCGAGACTTAATAGTCTTCATGCGAGATGTGTGTATCGCTGCTAGACAGTGAGACGCTTGCGGCCCTTGGCGCGACGACGGGCGAGCACGGCACGACCACCCTTAGTGGCCATACGGGCACGGAAGCCATGGGTCTTGGCACGCTTACGCTTATTAGGCTGATACGTACGCTTCATCTTAAGTTCCTCCTGCTGCATTTCGAGTGTCCGCGGGGGCGCGGACGCAGATATAGACACGTGAGCTTGAAGATTGTAGGGAAATCGATGTTCAAATGTCAAGAAATCAAAGGTAAAAGGTTGCGCAGTTCACACGGTTCCCCCATAAGCCGAGCTCGATTTAGCGGTGCATGGCAACTTTTCACGATATTTCATCAAGTTTTCAACAGGTCATGTTGGCAATGTTGAGAACTTTTCGCCCGTTTTCCAAAGTTTTCAACAGGTTTTGAAAAGTTGTCGAAAGATGAGAAACATTGCACAGTGAGCTACTATTTGTTCGAAACCTTTTGAAAGATTGCGAGCGGCATGTCTGACGACTTTTACACCATGGTCGATTCCGGAGACCCGGCACCCGACAACGAGCACATCACCGGCGTGCGCGAAGAGCGTGAGGAAGGCGAGCAGACGACCACGCAGGCGCCAAAAGCCATGTACGCCGCACGAATCGCCGTCTATGACGACATGCTGTCGACACCGCGTGTGATCGTCATTGAGCCGCAAGATGTCCGCACGTATTTGGAAGAGACGACCAACACCGTCTACCAGTGCATGAAAGAGCAAGGTGGCCACATCTCGCTCATGGTCATCCGCGAGATTGTCGAAAACTTTATCCACGCACACTTTGCCGAGCCCATCATCTCGATTCTGGACGGCGGAGACACCATCCGATTTGCCGATCAGGGGCCCGGCATCGACGACAAGGAGCGCGCTTTCGACTTTGGCGTTACCAGCGCAAACAGCAAGATGAAGCGCTACATCCGTGGAACCGGAGCAGGGTTTCCCATGGTGCAGGAGTATTTGGAAAACGCCGGCGGTGCCGTATCCATCGAGGACAACATGGGCAACGGCACCGTGGTTACGGTAAGCCTGAACCCTAAACGCGTGCAGGAAATCGAACGCGCCGGCGGACGCGGCGCTGCCGTGCGGCCCGAGACGGAGCAGCCCACATATCCCCTGCCGGGAGCATTTGCGCAGCAGCCCATGGCAACGCAGCAGATGCAGCCCCGCATGGGACAGATGCAGCAGCCCGGAATGCTTCCTACACAAGAGCCCCAGGCGGCATCGATGTCGATGCCGCCAAACGCACCAGAGGCCGTGCCGCTGGCGGATCAGGATGCAGCAGCAATGCAGCAGGCGACGGGGGCACCAGGTGGCCAGCAAATGGGCTATCAGCCGTACCAACAGGGATATCCATATCAGCAGATGCCTCAACTGGGGTATGGCCAGCAGTTCCCGCAGCAGTACCAGCAGGGATATCAGCAGCCGTACCAGCAGATGCCGCAGCAGCAGTACAACCCCTGGACCCAGCAGATGCCTCCGCAGCCTTACCAACAGTGGCCCCAAAGTTTTCAACAGCAAATGCCGCCGATGCAGAGTTCTCAACAACCAGCAGCTCAAATGATGTATCCTAATGCAGCAAATCAGTATGCGCAGCCACAACCGGACGTGTTCGTAAGCGATCGCGGCAACGCCGCGCTGGGCTATCTGGCGCAAAATCAAGCGTGCGGTGCAACCGATCTGGCGAGGGCGTTTGGAAACTCGGCCCCCACTTGGTCACGCACGCTCAATGACTTGGCGCAGGCTGGCTTGGTCATCAAGCATGGCCAGAAATACCATCTGACCGAACTCGGCGCCGCTCGCGTGCGAGCTCAGAGCTAAAGGACGGGAGAGACAGTGGACGAGGAAGCAAGCATCATCCTGGGGGATGCCATCGCCTTTTGCCAGCGCGACGGCCAAGATGCACGCCTCATCAACATGCTGGGGCAATCGCGCGCCATAAGCCTGACCGAAGATACGCTCACGATCGAGGCCCCCTCGCGCTTTGCCATCGCGCAGCTCAAAAAGCATCAGCCGACCATTGAGGCCTATCTGGAAGAAATCGCCTTTGCACCGATCGCGCTCGACATCGTGGCACCGCAAGGCGCAACGGCCGAATCTGCTGCCGCGACGGCGCCCGCCACGGCTCCCGCTGCTTCCCCGGCGGTGCCGGCCTCCGCAGGCGACGTGCCGACAATCGAGCACCAGCACGGCGATGTTTCCCGTGAAACCATGGCACCGTTGCCGACCGCGGCGGCGACGTCAACGAACGCACCCGTCACGCACATGCCTATCGCTCACGACGCAGCGGCGGGCGCGGATTCGGGCATTGCAATCAAGAACACGCTCTCGGCCGATGATTTTCGTCGCATGATGAACCAGATGAAGGGCGGAGCGCCGACTAAGTCCACGCAAGCTGCGACCCCCGCTTCACCCATGCCAGCACCGACCGTACCGGCCGAGCAGAATGCGGATGGAGCCCCGCTCGCCGCGAACTCAAAATTTACCTTTGAGAACTTTGTCTACGGCCCCGAGAACAGCCATGCCTATCGCTCGGCACTCAAGTTTGCCGCCCTCGCGGACGAGCGCGGCACGTGCACATCACTGTTCATCTACGGCAAATCGGGCCTGGGCAAGACGCACCTGCTGCTTGCCATCAAAAACGAGCTCGCCGAGAAGTCGCCCGAGATCAAGGTCAAGTATGCCAACTCCCAGGCATATCTGGACGACCTGATGACCGAGTTCGACCGCCAAAAGAAGAGCAACGCCCCTATCATGCAGGCATACCACGGCGTGGACGTGCTCATCATCGATGACATCCAAAACATCATCGGCAAGCGCGCGAGCGTGGACTACTTTTTCCAGCTCATGGACGAGTTCATCCGCAACAACAAGAAGGTCGTCATCGCGGCAGACCGCGCCCCCAAGGACCTGAGCATGGACGAGCGTCTGACCAGCCGCTTCAACGCCGGCATGCTCTGCCTGGTCGCAGAGCCCAGCTACGAGATGAAATACAAGATCTTGCAGCGCTACTACGAGAACACGATAGCCGCCGCTCCCGAAGCAGGCGACGACTCGCTGCTGGCGGCCTATGGGGGCGACGGCGGGCACCTGACCGACGAGCACTTTAAACACATGGCCGAGGTCTCGGGCACCAACATCCGCGAACTCGAGAGCTTTTGCGAGCGCTGCGCCGGCGAGGCGGGCGACCGCGAGCGCGAGGGCGGGGAGCTCACCTTTGACGATATCGACGCCATCGCCAGCCAGTACTTCGACACATCGGCCAAAAAGATCAACGTCCAGACGGTTCAGTCCGTCATCGAAGAGCAGTACGGCGTGACGCACGAGGAGCTCATCGGCCCGCGTCGCAACGCCAATATCGCCAAAGCACGCCATATTGCCATCTATCTGGCCATCGAGATGTGCGAGATGACGACCACGGCGGTGGGCGCCGAATTTGGCAACCGCAACCACTCGACCGTCAGCACGAGCTACAAAAAGGTCCAGAAGATGATCCAGGAAGACCGCACCGTCACCGAAGACCTCAAGTCGCTGCGCGATAAAATTACACTGCGCTCGTAGGGAAATAGAGACACCTGTTGAAAACTTGTCGAAACCACGGGCATAAGGTGTCTAAAACCCAACCCGCGGTGATGAAAAGTTTTGCGCAGGTTTTGAACGTGGAAAACCACCCCTGTTGCACACAGGTTGCTGTCGATTCTCTTTCTGGGTCTGACCTGCGTCTTTGGGAGTAATCAACAGTTTCGTCAGTGCTATTACTATTATTAAGATATTTATATCTATAGAAAGGTATTAAAAGATGAAGTTCACCGTCAGCCAGAGCTCGCTTACACAAGCCATCGGCGTCGTTATGAAGGGTGTCGCTTCGGCATCCACCCTCCCCATCCTGTCGGGCGTGCTCGTTAAGGCCCAAGACGGCATCTTGGAATTCCAGACCTCTAACTACACCATCTCGATCCGTCATCGCATCGCGGCGCATGTCGAAGAAGAGGGCGAGATGGTTATTCCCTGTAAGATGCTCTCCAATATCACCAAGACCCTCCCCGATGCCCCGGTCACCTTTGAGCTGTCCGAGCGCCAGGTGCTGATTGGTTGCGAGAAGAGCTCTTTCCGCCTGAACACGCTCGATGCCAATGACTTCCCCGAGTTTCCGGCCTATGCCATCGAGAGTGCCGTGGAGCTGCCGACCGATATCTTGTCCGAAATGGTCGGCCGCGTGTGGCGCGTCACCTCGACCGACAAGGCTCGCCCCATCCTGGGCGGCGTGCACATGAAGGTCGAGAACAACACCGTACGCCTGGTAGCGACCGATTCCTTCCGCTTGGCCGTGTGCGATACGCAGGTCGAGACCTCGACCCTCGAGGGTTCCTTTGAGCTCAACGTTCCGGCTGACGCCTTTAACGACGCGCTGAACATCATGGCCAGCCAGGCGACCATCATGATCGGGGCTACCGACACCCAGGTCGTCTTCGAGGCCGGCAACACCACCTACGTGTCGCGTCGCATCGAGGGCGTGTACCCCAACTACAAGCAGCTCATCCCCGATTCGTGCGTGACGAGCGTCAAGATCGACGTCGCCGCCTTTAACGCCGCCCTCAAGCGCGTGGCCGTTATCGCGAGCGCCAACCCCGCCGTCAAGTTCGAGATCGATGTCGAGAACGGGCAGATGGGCCTGTCCTCCATTTCCAATGACCAGGACCTTGCGCAGGAGACGATCGATGTCGGGGCCGAGGGCGAGTCGGGCACCATCGCCTTCAACTACCACTACATCTTCGGCTGCCTCAATGCCCTGTCCAAGGAGAAGGAGATCACGCTGGAGCTCAAGAGCTACTCGCAGGCGGGCATCTTTAAGTCCTACGGCAAGATCAACTACCTGTACCTGGTCATGCCGGTCCGCATCTAGCGCTGCGCCATGACCATGTTCGCCCGCGATCTTTCCGTCGCGCACTACCGCAGCTTCGATAGCTATCACCTTGCCCTGGACGAGGGCGTGACGATACTTGCGGGACCCAACGCGGCGGGAAAGACCAATCTCATAGAGGCGCTGCAGCTGCTGACGAGCGGCGCCTCGTTTAGGCATCCGACCGCAGCCGAGCTCGTCCATGACGGCGTGGGCTCGTGCAAGATCGAGCTGAGGCTCGAGGGCGACGGCCGCGTGCTTGATATGGGATTGAGCGCGGAGGACGGTAGGCGCTCGTTTAGCCGCAACGGCAAGAGATGCTCTGCCGCCGGTGTGCGCGGGGTTCTTCCGAGCGTGCTGTTTTGCCCCGACCATCTGGACATGGTTAAGCGTGGCGCCAGTGTGCGCCGCGCCGCCCTCGATGACTTTGGCATGCAACTGAGCGCACGCTATGCCGATCTTGCGAGCACCTATGGGCGCTGCGTGACCCAGCGTAACGCCTTGCTCAAGGAGACCTGGTGCTGCCGCGAGATGCTCGGCGCGTGGAACGATTCGATTGCCCGCGCGGGCTCGGCCCTGCTCGTGCACCGGTTAGCCCTGCTCGACCGGCTGGCGGGCCATGTGCACACTGCCTACGGGCAAGTGGCGTCCGGTGAGGCCGCCAACGTGACCTATGCGTCCACGCTGGGGGATTTGCCCCAGGTCGAGGATCGCGAAGAGCTGAAGGGTTGGGCGTACGAGCGCATGCTGGCCGCCCTTGATGAGCACGCCGACGAGGAAATTCGCCGCGGCGTGACGTTGGTGGGACCGCATCGCGACGAGATTGAGTTCACCGTGGCGGGTCGCTCCGCCCGTTCATTTGCCAGCCAAGGACAGCAGCGCACGCTGGTGCTGTCCTGGAAGGTGGCCGAGGTCGCCGTGGCTCGCGATGTCCTGGGCACCGCCCCACTGCTGCTTCTGGACGACGTGATGAGCGAGCTCGACGGCGAGCGTCGCGGCGCTTTCCTGCGGCTGATCGGCGATGATATCCAGACGGTCATAACTACGACCAACCTGGGGTACTTTACCGATGACCTGCTTGATCGAGCCAAGGTGGTGAGCATGGGTGAGACGTGCTAATTACGAGAGCGAGACAGTCGCCTTCAGCGGGTTTTTGAACGCAGAGCGCCAGCGCATCCTGGCGGCTGCAACGCCTAAGCGCCGTGCGCAGATGGAGGCCGCCGAGGAGTCGCGCACGGTCTATCGCGCATGGAACGCGGTGTGCTCGGGCACGCGCGAGGGGCGGCATGTGACGGGACTGCGCTACCTGCCCGAGTCCAATGAGCTGCTGGTGTATCTCGACTCGCCCTCGTGGACGCAGGAAATGACGTTGTTGCGCGAGATCATCCGCGCGCGCATGGAGCGCGCCGGTGCGCATGTGGACGGTCTGGTGTTCAAAACCACCGCGCCCGGTCACACGCCGCCCGCCGCCAAGGAGCGCCTGCGCCCGGCGACGACCGAGCGCCCGCCGGCCCCGCACGCCGACCTAAGTGAGGCCGAGTGCACCGAGATCGAGCGCCAGGTGGCGCCCATCGAAGACCAAAAACTGCGCGAGGCCCTCGAGAATGCCATGAGAGCCAGTGCCGAGTGGGCCAAGGGCGTGCAAAGCAAAAAAGAGCCTTAAATCGCATCTGGTGGCCTTGTAGAGCCAAATACCCTCGGTCCCGAGGGTATTTTTTTACGATAAACTAGTAAGGCTGTACACATTTTCTTGACTGAAGGAGGACGTGTGGCAAACGAAAACGATTACGATGGCGGCGAGATTAAGATTCTCGAAGGCCTCGAGGCCGTTCGTAAGCGCCCGGGCATGTATATCGGCTCGACGAGCGCCAGCGGTCTGCATCACCTGGTGTGGGAGATCGTTGACAACTCCGTCGACGAGGCCATGGCCGGTTTCTGCACCGAGATCCAGGTGACGGTCCACGCCGACAACTCCATCACGGTCGTCGACAACGGGCGCGGCATCCCCGTCGACGAGCACCCTGTTAAAAAGATCCCGACGCTCGAGGTCGTTATGACGATCTTGCACGCCGGCGGTAAGTTCGATAACTCGGCCTATAAGGTCTCGGGCGGCCTGCACGGCGTAGGCATCTCCGTCGTCAACGCACTGTCCAAGCGCGTGGTCGTTCAGGTTCGTCGCGATGGCAACACCTACGAGATGGAGTTCTCGCGCGGCAAGACCGTCAAGAAGATGGAGGTCGTGGGCACCTCGGATTCGACGGGCACCACCGTCACCTTCTGGCCCGACGACGAGATCTTCGAGACCTGCATCTACGATTTCGATACGCTGCACAACCGTCTGCAGGAGACAGCGTTCCTCAATAAGAACCTCAAGATCGTGCTGACCGACGAGCGCGAGGCGACTCCCCACGTGGAGGAGTTTTGCTACGAGGGCGGCATCATCGACTTCGTCAAGTTCCTCAACGAGGGCAAGGACGTCCCCGAGGCCTTTAAGGAGCCCATCTACATCGAGGGCAAATCGGACCCGGACGCTCCCGTGGCCAAGATGGGCGAGGTCGAGGTTTCCCTGCAGTGGAATAGCGGCTACGGCGAGAACGTCATGTCGTTTGCCAACGACATCTACACTCCCGAGGGCGGCATGCACCTTGAGGGCTTCCGCACCGCGCTCACCCGCGTGATCAACGACTACGCGCGCAAACAGAACCTGCTCAAGGAAAAAGACGCCAACCTGACCGGCGACGATGTGCGCGAGGGCCTTTCGGCCGTTATCTCGGTCAAGCTGCCCGATCCGCAGTTTGAGGGGCAGACCAAGGCCAAGCTCGGTAGCTCCTATATGCGCGCGCTCACGCTCAAGATCGTGACCGACGGCCTCGCCGATTACTTGGAGGAGCATCCCAAGCCCGCCCGCGAGATCGTCAAGAAGGCGCAACAGGCCTGCAAGGCGCGCAACGCCGCCCGCAAGGCGCGCGAGGCGACCCGCCGCAAGAGCCTGCTCGAGACGGCGTCCCTGCCCGGTAAGCTCGCTGACTGCTCAGTGCGCGATGCCGAGCTGACCGAGCTCTTCATCGTAGAGGGCGACTCGGCAGGCGGTTCGGCCAAGGACGGCCGTCGCCGAGACATCCAGGCGATTCTGCCCCTGCGCGGCAAGATTCTGAACGTCGAACGCGTTGGTGACCATCGCGCGTTCTCGAGCGACACCATCCAGTCGCTGATTACCGCGATCGGCTGCGGTGTCACGACGAGTGCCGGCGACGGCGGCGACTTCGATATCACCAAGGCGCGCTACCACAAGATCATCATCATGACCGATGCAGACGTTGACGGTGCGCATATCCGCATCCTGCTGCTGACGTTCTTCTACAAGTACATGCGTCCGCTGATCGATGCCGGCTACGTCTATGTTGCCTGCCCGCCTATCTTTGGCATTAAGGTGCGCAACAAGATCCACTACGTGTATCCCAACGGCCGCCAGCCCGAAGACGAGATCCTGCGCGACACCATTCAGAGCCTGGGCCTGAACCCCGACGAGGACGACGAGGACGGCAAGGCCAAGGACGGCAAGATCACCAAGAAGCGCAAGGGCTATACCGTCCAGCGCTACAAGGGTCTGGGCGAGATGGACCCCAAGCAGCTTGCCTCGACGACGATGGACCCCAAGACCCGCATCCTGCAGCGCGTGTCGATCGAGGACGCCGTGGTGGCGGACCGCGCCGTGCGTGAGCTGATGGGTTCCGAGGTCGGCTATCGCCGCGAGTACATCGAGAAACATGCGCACGACGCGCGCTTCTTAGACGCCTAGCTTTCCCAGGCACCCCATCTTGCCCTTCAGGATTTCGGGCGCCGCACGCAAGGCGCGCGCCCTCATCCTTCAGGGCAACCTGGGGCACCTGGAAAACCTAGGAGGGTTATCCGGTGTTCCCGGTAATTCGTCTCCGTGGTAGGGAACTAATGGACCACGCAAACCATGAGGAGGTAACGTGGCAGACGATATCAACAATAACGAGGGTATGGACGAGGCCGGCGATGCCGGTATGCCCGATGATCTGAAGCGCCTGCTTGCCCGTGCTGAGCAGGGCGAGGACGGCGACCCGGACGCCTATAACCCCGATGCCGATGATGATGAGGAAGAGGACGACGACGGTGAGCTCGAGGAGAGCTTTGGCGAAGTCGACCGTGGCGCCTCGGCCGGCGAGGATATCAACGGCGGCCAGCTCCAGATTTCGGAGTTCGGTCGCGAGATGAAGCAGTCGTTTATCGAGTATTCGATGTCGGTTATCACGGCGCGCGCCCTGCCGGACGTGCGCGACGGCTTAAAGCCGGTACACCGCCGTATCCTGTATGCGATGAACGAGAGCGGCATCTACCCCAACCGCCCACATAAGAAGTCGGCCTGGACGGTCGGCGAAGTTATCGGTAAGTACCACCCGCATGGCGACTCCGCGGTCTATGAGGCCATGGTCCGCCTGGCGCAGTGGTTCTCCATGCGCACGCCGCTCATCGACGGTCACGGCAACTTCGGTAACATCGACGGCGACGGCGCGGCGGCCATGCGTTACACCGAGAGCCGCCTGGCCAAGCCCGCCATGGAACTGCTGCGTGACTTGCAGAAGGATACCGTCGACTGGCAGCCCAACTACGACGAATCGCTCGCCGAGCCCGTGGCGCTGCCTGCGCGCTTCCCCAACCTGCTGGTCAACGGCAGCCAGGGCATCGCCGTCGGCATGGCCACCAACATCGCCCCGCATAACCTCACTGAGGCGATCGAGGCCACCTGCTACCTGATCGACAACCCCGACGCCACTGTCGACGAGCTCATGCAGATCATGCCCGGTCCGGACTTCCCCACCGGCGCCATCATCATGGGCAGCGCCGGCATTAAGCAGAGCTACGAGACCGGCCGCGGCTCCATTACCGTGCGCGCCAAGGCCCACGTGGAGTCCACCAAGACCGGCCGCAGCCGCTTGGTCTTTACCGAGATTCCCTACATGGTCAACAAGGGCACCCTGCAGGAGAAGATCGCCCAGCTCGTCAACGACAAGCGCATCGAGGGCATCTCGGATATGCGCGATGAGTCCAACCAGAAGGGCATCCGTCTGGTCATCGAGCTCAAGAAGGGCGTCATTCCACAGGTCGTGCTCAACAACCTGTATAAGTACACCTCGCTGCAGACGACCTTTGGCGCCAACAACCTGGCGCTCGTCAACGGCGTTCCCAAATGCCTGAGCCTGCGCGAGATGCTGCAGCACTACATCGACCACCAGGTCGACGTCGTCACCCGCCGCACCCGCTTCGACCTTAAGAAGGCCCAGGCCCGCGCGCATATCCTCGAGGGCTACCTGATGGCTCTCGATCATATTGACGAGGTCATCAGCATTATCCGCTCCTCGCAGACCGACTCCGAGGCCAGCAGCCGCCTGATCGAGCGCTTTGGCTTTACGCCCGAGCAGACCACGGCCATCCTCGAGATGAAGCTGCGCCGCCTGACCGGCCTGGAGCGCGACAAGATTCAGGAAGAGCTGGACGGCCTGCGCCGCGCCATCGCCTACTACGAGGACCTGCTGGCGCACGAGGAGAAGATCCTGGGCGTCATTAAGGAAGAGATGCGCGAGATCTCCAAGAAGTTCGGCGATAAGCGCCGCACCGAGATCAGCCATGTCGAGAAGGACCTGGACGTCGAGGACCTCATTGCCGACGAGGACATGGTCGTGACCATCACCCACACCGGCTATGTCAAGCGCATCCCGGTGGCCGCCTACCGCGCCCAGAAGCGCGGCGGCAAGGGCGTCTCGGGCGTCAACCTCAAAGAGGACGATGTCATCGACGAGATGTTCATCGCGTCCACGCACGAGTACGTGCTGTTCTTCTCGAGCAAGGGCAAGGTCTATCGCCTGAAGGTGCACGAGCTGCCGGTGGGTACGCGCCAGGCGCGCGGTACCGCGATCGTCAACCTGCTGCCCTTCGAGGAGGGCGAGAAGATCGCGAGCGTCATCAGCTGCCGCGAGTTCCCTGCCGACGAGTATCTGATGTTTGCCACCAAGAGCGGCATGGTCAAGAAGACCGTGATGAGCGCATATGACCGCAGCCGTCGCGACGGCCTGATCGCTATCAACCTGCGTGACGACGACGCGCTGCTGAACGTGCGCCGCGTGCGCGAGGGCGACAAGATTATCCTGGCCACCACCGCGGGCAAGGCGATCATGTTCTCCGAGGAGCAGGTGCGCGCCACCGGCCGCGATACCAGCGGCGTTCGCGGTATCGGTATGAAGGACGGCGTGAGCGTTCTGGGCATGGAAGTCACTAACGGCAACGGCGATCTGTTCGTCATCACCGAGCGCGGCTACGGCAAGCGCACGCCGGTCGCGGACTACCCGGAGCAGAATCGCGGCGGCCAGGGCGTCTACACCATCCAAATGACCGAGCGTAAGGGCAACCTCGCGGCCATGAAGACGGTGGGCCCGCAGCACGAGTTGTTCATCGTGACGGAGGGCGCGACGGTCATTCGCGTCAAGACCGACGAGATCAGCCAGACCGGCCGCGCCACCCAGGGCGTCAAGATGATGACCGTCGACGACAACGACCGCATCTGCGCCGTAGCCCGCATGACGGCCGCCAAGGAGAAGCCCGAAGGCGAAGGCGCCGAGGCCGCAACCGACGCCGAAGAGGCCCCAGTCGACCTAGGCGACGGCAACGACATGCCAGAGGATCTCCTAGACGAGTAAGAGGCCCTAGCTGGTAGAAAATATCAGACCCCATATATCGGCGGTCGGCGCACCTGCGCGCCGACCGCTTTTTTGAAAACCTTGGGACCCCATGGTCGCCGGGCTGACGAGATGGTTTTGGTTTGTCGCGAGTTCCGCACGCAAAGAAGGCCACTTAATGTGGCCTTCGTCTTGCGCAGGACTGTCCGAGCAGCAAACCAAAACCATCTCGTCAGCCCGGCGACCACCCCTCCCAAAGATTTTCAAAAAAGGTTGTTGACGTGCGCGTAACGACTCGTCTAATATATCCCTTGCGCGATGGACCTGTAGCTCAGTTGGTTAGAGCGTCCGGCTGATAACCGGGAGGTCACAAGTTCGAATCTTGTCAGGTCCACCATCAAAAACTGTGAAGAGCCTCGGGGCAATTGCCTCGGGGCTCTTTTCTTATCTACTGAAGGTAGACGAAAAAAAGCCCCCATTACAGTTTGAGTCGTCCGAAAAGGGCGGCTCTTTTCCGTTGCATGGCTATACGATTGAGCCGCACCGGTGGTCGCTGGCCGACCGCCCCGGACGGCCGTCAGCCCCTGCCCCGTAGAGGGCCCGGGACGTGTTGCCGCCGGGGCGG